>Ga0209755_10002903_pt1 | contig 22391 bp, 23 predicted proteins | sample TergutCo191P1_FD_187301 | JGI IMG/M metagenome (GOLD analysis project Ga0209755, IMG submission 187301) | Cornitermes sp. P1 segment gut microbial communities from Petit-Saut dam, French Guiana - Co191P1 (SPAdes) (version 2) | ecosystem: Host-associated > Arthropoda: Insects > Digestive system... | reverse complement strand
CCGCGCAAAGATTTTCATATAGTCATATCCTGTAGTCATATTTTCTCAACCCACGCAAACACCCTTGTCCAAAGCAAAAGTAAGCACTATCAATGAAAACGAACCCATACACGGCTTCGTTTTCTTTTTCCAAGTGGCAAACTCGGGTACTAGCATAACAATAAGCAATTATCAAGAAAAAAGCACTTCAAAAACAATCAAAAAGTCACAACTCACGTGCCGCGAAAAGAAAGAAATGCAGTATTAAGCCGCTACCGCAGACGATGAAACTTCAAATATACCCTCACAGCTTCTTCTTTAGCTCAAACAACAAAGTCAAAGCCTCAAGCGGAGTTAAAGTATTTAACTCAGTTGTGCGGAGCAAGTTAGCGACCTCACTGCCGCTCAAATCCATCATCGACAACTGCCCGGACTCCGAAACGACAGGAGCCGATTCGCGGCGTGGCGAATCATTATCTTCGAGCGCCTTTAAAACCGCCTTTGCACGCCTAATGACACTATCAGGAATTCCGGCAAGCCCCGCGACCTCGATACCATAGCTGTCGTCTGCACCGCCCGGCACGATTTTGCGCAAAAAGATAATATCATCCCCACGCTTCTTTGCCGAAATATTGAAATTTTTCACACCCTCGATATCATCTTCCAGAACTGTCAGCTCGTGGTAATGCGTAGCAAACAAAGTTTTAGCGCCGAGCTTTCGCTTGTCCGTACAATACTCAAGCACGGCTCTAGCCACAGACATACCATCATATGTTGACGTTCCGCGTCCAATCTCATCAAGAATCAGCAAACTAAAGCGAGTTGCATTAGTAAGGATATCGGCCATCTCAGTCATTTCAACCATAAAAGTGGACTTGCCTGCAGAAAGATCGTCCGAAGCGCCGATGCGTGTAAACACACGGTCAACAATACCGATATGAGCAGACCTTGCCGGGACGAAAGAACCCATCTGAGCCATCAAAACGATCAGGGCACACTGGCGCATATAAGTTGATTTGCCCGCCATATTAGGTCCGGTTATAATTGCGGTACGAGAAGAACCGCTGTCAAGAAAAACATCGTTAGGAACAAACAAAACCTCCGGTTGCATAATCTCGACAGTCGGATGGCGGCCATCTTTTATATCAATGACTCCGGAGACATCAATCTCAGGCATCGAATAATTATTGGCAGCCGCAACCTCGGCAAGTGAACAAAAAACATCAAGCTCGGCAATTAACTTTGCCGTTGCCTGCACCCGCGAAACCTCTCCGGCGATTTTTAAACGCAAATCTTCAAAGAGCCTGTACTCAAGTGCCGCCAAGCTGTCTTTTGCAGACAAAAGCTCGGATTCAAGCTCCTTTAACTCTTGAGTTATAAAACGCTCGCAATTTGCCAGAGTCTGTTTGCGTATATAATCATCGGGAACATCATCTGAAGCGGCGCGCGGAATCTCGATATAATAGCCAAACACCTTGTTATAGCCGATTTTTAGTTTTTTTCCGGTACGAATGCGCTCATTTGCTTCAATATTTGTAAGTGCCTCAGCGCTGTTATTAAGGAGATTGCGGAGCCTGTCGACTTGCTCATCAAAACCGCCTTTTATAAAACCGCCCTCGCGCACGGAAAAGGGCGGATCATCCTCAATAGCCTCATCAATAGCCCCGGCAATATCAACAAGCGTATCCATAGCGGAAATCTCACTGAGAGCAACGCATTTCATCATCTCCAAATGAGGCGTCAGTGAAGGGATTGACAAAACCGAAGAAGAAAGCGCCTTAAGGTCACGGCAACCCGCATTACCAAAGACGACTTTAGCAATAAGCCGCTCTAAATCGCCGATACCCCTTAGTGACAAAATCAGCTCACGCCTTGCCACAGTACTACATACCAGCTCGTTCACAGCGCTCTGCCGCCGCTTAATTGGAGCGGTCAAAAGTAAAGGTCTTAAAACCCAAAAGCTAAGAAGCCTTCGACCCATTGGCGTTTTTGTTTTGTCCAAAACCCAAAGCAGGCTGCCCTTTTTAGCATCTGACCTAAGAGTAGAAGTAAGCTCAAGATTTCGCACTGTGTTGTAGTCAAGCTCCATGTGCGTACCGCTCGAATTACACCTGAGAGTTTGAAGATGAGAAACATTGGTTTTTTGCGTATCAACAATATATGATAAAAGCGCACCTGCCGCAAAGACAGCCGAGCCGTCAAGAGAAGCGCAATGCTCCTGCCCAAAGTGATTTTTCAAAAGCTCGCAGTTATCCAAACTAAATCTGTTATCATCGTGAGAAACAAGACAGCCCAAACGGTTTTGCAAATATTCTACGATATGCGGAGCGCTATCGGAATCACCACCGATAATTGCCTCAGTCGGAAAATAGGAAGTGAGCTCATTTTCCATGTGAGAAGTATCGCTATCCGGAAAAACCGTCACAGAAATATCGCCCGTTGATAAGTCAGAAAAGCAAATAGCAGACGACTCGGAAAAATAAATGCAGCAAAGATAATTAGACCTATTTTCATCAAGCATGGAAGACTCCATGAGCGTTCCCGGCGTTATTACGCGGACGATATCTCTTGCCACAAGCCCTTTAGCTTCCGCCGGATCCTCAATCTGTTCGCAAATAGCCACCTTGTACCCCTTTGCAATGAGCTTTGCAATGTAGCTTTCAGCAGAATGATACGGAACCCCGCACATTGGAATTCGCTCATCCGGATTTTCCGCTTGCTTATCCCGCGAGGTTAAAACAATGTCAAGCTCTTTAGCGGCGAGTCGAGCATCTTCGCCAAACATTTCATAAAAGTCCCCAAGTCTAAAAAAAAGGATGCTATCCTTGTTGCGATCTTTAATATCTAAATATTGCCGCATCATTGGAGTCAACGACCTCACAGCTCCTTTTCAGTTAATTAAAAAAAGTAATCCTAATTATATTTTGCCATCGCAGCATCAGCGCCAAAAGAGACTATTTCTTCCAAAGCGCAAGCGGCGTCATTCGCGGCTTGTGCAACGAGCTTTGCATCACTTCCGCTGAGTTTAGAAAGCACCCAATCAGCCATATCATAATCATCGTGAGCGGGAGAACCAACGCCGATTTTTATTCTCGGAAAATCCTCTCCGCCGCATTTTGAAATAATATCCTTAAGACCATTATGACCGCCTGCCGATCCGCGTCTGCGCACACGAAGTTTTCCCACAGGAAGCGAAACATCATCTGAAACAGCCACAACGTTCTCAAGAGGAACCTTATAAAACTTCATAGCCTGCAAAACCGCGCCGCCGCTTAAATTCATATAAGTCTGAGGTTTCATAAATAAAACAGACTGACCGCCGACACTGGCTACGACAGTCAAAGAATTAAACTTAATTCGGCTGATTCTTGCACCGGCACGACTCGCGGCGACGTCGCCCGCCAAAAAACCGGCATTGTGGCGAGTGTTATCATAACGTGCACCCGGATTGCCAAGAAAAACGGCAATCCAAGACAACGCTTCGGACTTTCTTCTAAAAAACATATTGATCAACCTCTAAAACGAAGCATAAAAACTAAAACAATGCAAATTAAATGCTCTCCAACTATCTAAAGAGCGTTGATAGGGGGACTTCCTCAAAAATACGCTTTATAGCCTCGGCAAAAAGCGGAGCGGCAGTCATATATTTTATCTTACTGCTGCCGGAGCTGTCACGACATGGGATGGTATCGGTAAAAAGAACTTCAGTAACCATACTGTTTTCAATATTCTCAATAGCATTTCCTGAAAGAACACCGTGGCTGGCGCAAGCATATACATCCTTCGCTCCAGCCATATTGATCAGAGCATTTGCAGCACCGCAGAGACTCCCTGCCGTATCAACCATATCATCGAAAAGAATGATACGCTTACCTTCGACATTACCGATAATATTCATGACCTCGGCTTGATTTGCCCTCTCACGCCGCTTATCAACAATTGCAAGATTTAGACCTAATTTCAAAGCGAAAGCTCTGTTACGCGCAACAGAGCCGATATCCGGAGACACAACGACAACATCCGTCATATTATTAGCGCCAAACTTTTTGACGTAATAATCTGTAAATAGCGGAGTTCCGAGCAGATTATCAACCGGGATATCAAAAAAACCTTGTATCTGAAATGCATGAAGATCCATGGTCAAAACCCTGTCTGCGCCCGCCGAGGTAATAAGATTAGCAACAAGCTTTGCGGAGATAGGATCGCGGGATTTGGATTTTCTGTCCTGCCGGGCATAGCCAAAATACGGCATTACGACGGTAATCCGGCTTGCCGAAGCTCGCTTGCATGCATCGACCATAATTAGCATCTCCATGAGATTGTCATTTACAGGATGGCATGTAGACTGGATGATAAAGACGTCGGAACCGCGCACCGATTCAAACAAAGAAACAGAGATTTCGCCGTCGGAAAATGTTTTAACCTCTGTATTGCCCATGCGCAAACCGATATTACGGCAGACACTTTCGGCAAATGGTATATTTGAGTTACCGCAGAAAATTTTAAAATCCCTTCCATGAGACATTGTGCATTACCTCCACATATTAATATGAAATTTACTACAAATTAAGGTGTGAGCGACTGCTCTAAGTCTTCGAGTGTGATTGTGGTCAAGTCCTCGCGAGTGTGTCCTTCAATGGCTGAGATTCTATCGGAATGAACGGAAACAAGCGTTTCAAAAAAATTGCGAACATGCCGGGCATTGCCAAAATTTTCATCCCTCAGAAGATAAAGCATCTGGAAATGATTGCTGGCAAAAGTTTTTGCCTCATCTGTCAAGACATATTCGCTCTTTGCACAAAACCTTAAAAAAATCTCATCAAGCTGCTCGCCGGTATAGTCTTCAAACATAAAATAACGGTTAAACCGCGACTCCAAACCAGGATTGGACAGAATGAATTTCTCCATCTGCTCACTATATCCGGCAACGATGACGATGAGATCGTTGCGATGATCCTCCATCAATTTGAGCAAGGTTTCAACAGCCTCTCGCCCAAAATCATTTCCGGTGCCAACGTCCGGAGCCAGCGAATAAGCCTCGTCAATAAAAAGAATTCCGCCAAGCGCACTTGTGACGGCTTCGGTAGTCTTTATCGCAGTCTGACCAACAAAACCCGCAACAAGACCTGAGCGGTCTACCTCAATGAGCTGCCCTTTAGAAAGTACGCCAATTGCCCGATAAAGACCGGATAAAATACGCGCTACTGTGGTTTTTCCAGTGCCGGGATTGCCGGTAAAAACCATATGCAAGGACAAAGGCGGGTTTGGAAGCGAATTTTCCTCCCTGACCTTTCGGATGTTTACTAGATTTATCAGACTCTTCACGCTTTGCTTAATATTATCGAGACCTATAAGCTCGTCAAGCTTGCCGAGGAGCTCATCAAGCGTTGGCAAATCTTTATCAGTATCAGGTTCAGAACTCACAGCATCGCTTGAAACAGACTGCTCAGAACCGGACGCATTTTTAGAAAGTGAGCTCTCAGATGAAGGCGATTTATCATCGGGGGATTTATTTGAAGATTCAATCGAAGGCATGACCAATGATGTCTCGTCAAGAAGCTCTTTTGCCGCATTTTCAGCCTGCCTAATCGTACCAAGAAGGTCATCGAAATTAGTCAGGCTGTCAATATAAGATTGCGCAGGCTTTAGACCGCGCATCAGCTCATCTTTAGATTTTTTGTTTATATCCATCAAACTCTCCGGGAAAAAGCGCTGCAAAAATAGTCCGGATAAATTCAAAACGCGACACAATCATCGACCTCTGCGGCGAGCGTTTTTTTTGTCGGAGTACTGCTTAATGCCGGACATTTTACTATCTGAATCCTGCATGAATCGTTTTAGCTTATCTTCAAAACTGGGCGGGGCGGCAGGCGCAGCCTGACGCTGCGGCGCTCTTTGTGAAAGACGGCTATGCGGCTCTTGAGGAGACCGCGAGGGCGCCGACGCCGCTTTGATGGACAGATTGAATCTGCCGGACTTATCCAAACCAATAATCTTGACGGTTACATCCTGCCCTTCGGAAAGATGTGCGCTGACATCATTTACAAAAGAATCGGCAATCTCGGAGATATGCACAAGACCGGATTTCCCCGGTGCTATTGTTACAAATGCTCCGAATTTTGTGATGCCGGTGACTTTTCCAGCCAGAATGTCTCCCACGTTGAAATCCATAAGAGATTTTTTCCCTCTCAGCGATAGCCTTTGTTTGGGTTGCTCTAAAAACTCAGTGTCTGACAGATTGGTGGGAAAGACTTGCCAAGATGGTAGGCAGTGGGTTTTAGAGACGCCCGTTCGTTTAATCTACTGGATGCAGTCCGTGTCCGGCGTCAAAAAGCACGATTTCGCCCGGCAAAACAAGACCGAGATTATTACGTGCAATGTTTGCTTTCACATCCGGATCATCATGATGCAAAATATCATGCTCGAGCTGCGCATTTATTAGTTCCTGCTCGGCAACAGCTCTTAGCGTTTCAGAAATATCTGCCCTTACAGCTTCAATACGACCGCGAAGCGAAACCAAGTTAAAGCCCGCATACACAACGAACGCAAAGACTACTATTACGGCGGCAACTCTAGATCTGCGAAACTTCATAAAAACAACATCCGTACCTTTCAAAAGTCCTTTAGTCTCAACCATTGTATATCATTTTATGAAACATTGGAAGTGTTTTTTGAAAAAATTTTGTTTTTCTGATATTTTTGCTTTTTTCGACCAAACTCGGCACTCATAGACATAAATAAATCAAAGCACGGTTTCAGAGCGGATGAAGTTTCCAACATTCAAAATCAACCGCAAAAGAACAAAGGTTACCGGGTCACTGGGTGCTTGAATGATTCCGTCATTTACGCGCGCAAGTCGCAGAATCCAGTACACAATCATTCAAAATTGCTCAATTTGTTTCAATTATGGTTTATTTTCTCAATGGATTCTGCGACTACGCGCTTAAATGACAGGTAATTGAGACGGTTTCCATGCCTCTGGTGACCTGTAACTAACAAAGAGGACGCCTTGCAGGAGCCGAGCAGGTTGCGCTTTACAGCATGACCGCTGTTTGCTATAATGTTGGAGCGGTCTAGCAATACACACGCCGCTTCCTGCCATGATGCACTCGACTGCCCGAAGATAAGCACTGCAAAGAGGGTGCGATTTGGGGAGGAAGATAGGCAAAGTGGAGCGGATGCCTAAATGACATGTGGGCAAAACAAGGCGACGACTGCGACGATGAGCGCCCGTAGCTCAGTTGGATAGAGTGTCAGACTCCGACTCTGAAGGTCGCTGGTTCGACTCCAGTCGGGCGTGCCAAACAAGAGCTATACGAACACCGCTGTAATTATTGCAGCGTGCGCGTATAGGCTCTTTACACATAACCAACTGCTCCAAAGACGAGCTTTTTTACTTCGCTTTTGGGGTGGATGGGTGCTTCTTGTGTTTGAGTGCCGGATTGGCTATAATAGAAATACTAAGAAGTAGCGCTTACGTTCAATGGAAAACAAAACATGAAAATAGCAAATGACTCAATCCACAGTGATGCGAAAGCTGTCATAACCCGGATGTACGGAGAGGGTGCTCAGTTTCGCGATGGGCAGTATGAGGCAATTGAGGCAACAATGCTAAACAAGCGCACCCTTGTTGTGCAGAGGACGGGCTGGGGTAAGAGCCTTGTGTACTTTGTTTGTGCAAAGCTGTTCCGGAACGCGGGAAGGGGCGTAACTATGGTTGTGAGCCCACTGCTGGTTCTGATGGACAACCAACTCGAAGCTGCAAGCAAAATGGGGCTACGGAGCGAGAGCTTAAATAGTACAACGAAAGATAGGTTCGGCGAAATAATGGAAAAGCTCGTGTCTAACTCGCTTGATTTGGTCTTCATAACTCCTGAAACGCTGATGGGCGATATGATTTACAGTAAACTGGAGGACATCAACATCGGGTTTTTTGTAATTGACGAAGCTCATTGCATATCTGATTGGGGGCATGACTTTAGGTTGCAGTATACGCAGCTCAGCCGGGTTGTGAAGACGACTGATAAATCCACGCCTATTCTTGCAACAACAGCAACAGCAAATAACCGTGTCATTGAGGATTTAAAAACACAGCTTGGCGGCGATGTTTTTGTTTCAAGAGGTTCGCTCATGCGCAGATCCTTGTCTATCCAGATTTTGCAAATTCCGGAGTCCGCCGGAAGGTATGCCTGGATTTTACAAAATATCAATAGACTCGCAGGGAGCGGAATTATATATTGCCTCACAAGACGCGACTGCGACTACCTCTCTGATTTTCTGCAAAAAAACGGCATAAACGTAAGGTCTTACTATTCGCGAGGCGATGAAGCTTTGGAATACTTAAATAAAGAAGCTGAGACACTTTTTAAAGAGAATAAATTAAAAGCTCTGGTCGCAACGGTAAAGCTTGGCATGGGGTATGATAAAGAGGATATTGCCTTTGTAATTCATTTTCAGCAACCATCGAATATTGTTTCATATTACCAACAAATCGGACGTGCAGGTAGAAACATCCCTCGTGCGTACACTTTTTTGATGTGCGGATTGGAAGACCGGAAGATACAGGACTATTTCATTGATACGGCTTTTCCTACGAAAGACGAGGCAGTAAAGGTTCTTGAATGTATCCACATCAATAATGAGAAAGGCTCGTCTCGTGGTCAGATAGTCTCCCAAGTCAACTACACATCGGCACGAATTGATAAGTCGCTCATGTTCTTGGAAAACGAGGGGTTTATCTACAAAGAGAAAGGCAAATATTTCATTTCCCCCAAGAAATTTTCATATAACGAAGCACATTACATGACAATAACGGAAAGGCGCCGTGAAGAGCAGTCGCTAATGGACGAGATGATAAAAGCAACCACATGCTATAGCAATTTTGTTGTAAACTGCCTCGATGACGCCACTCAAGAAGTTTGCGGTATTTGTGCAAGTTGCCTTGGATACGACGAATTTCCGGCTGATATTTCTCAAGAAAGCCTTGATGCTGCCCAAAAATACTTTGAGAGACTAATCATTCCAATAGAACCGCGAAAGAGGTGGGCGACAACGGTTTTCACAAGGCAAACAAAGATTGTTCATATGAATGAAACAGGTATATGCCTGTCAAAATACGGAGACCCCGGTTATGGAGCGCTTGTCAAAGAAGATAAGTATTCATCAAAAAACAGCTTTCGGGAGGAACTCATTGGCAAAAGTGCAAGTATATTGGGCGACGTCTTATCAGAGAACAGCATTGAGGTGATTACCTGCGTGCCATCGATTAGGAGCAATATTGTTCAAGATTTTTCAGAGCGCTTAGCAAATAGGCTTGGCATGGAGTTTACCCCACTTTTGTGCAAACGCATAGCCGAACAGCAAAAATTCATGAACAATAGTTCTTACCAATGCGAAAATGCGCTTAACTCGTTTTATGTGATAGAGCGCCCAAAAATGCCAAAAAATGTATTGTTAATTGACGATGTTGTGGATTCGCGCTGGACTCTTACGGTATGTGGGTTTCGGCTAATGGAGGCTGGTTGCGAAAAGGTTATCCCTTTTGCACTGGCAGACAGCAGTCAAACGGAGGAGTGAGACAACATGGACCGGAATTCAATGGCAATCGTAGTGCTGTGCAGCCATCTTTGTGTAGGCGAGGATACAAAGCCGCTTGAACCTGCACAGTGGACAGTCCTTGCGGAAAAACTGCTTAACGAGGAAATAGCGCCATACGAGCTTATGTCATTCTCGAAAGAAGATTTTGAAGCAAAGCTGGGCTTATCATATGATGAGGCTGAGCGAATAATCCGGCTAATCAATCGTAGTGGAAGCATTACGTTTGAGATTGAAAGATATGCAAACATGGGCATTAATATCATGACAAGGGCTGATAGCATATACCCAAAAGTGTTAAAAAAGAAGCTCGGCAAGTCCTGCCCTCCGCTTTTCTACTATGCGGGAAATCCTGAACTTGCGAGCAAACGGTGTGTTGGTTTCGTAGGCTCAAGAAGTATCGGGATAAACGATGAGACATTCACCACATCGACAGTGAAAAAGATTAATGCAAAAGGCTTTTCTGTTGTATCCGGTGGTGCCAAGGGGGTTGATTCTATTGCCTCGGATGTCTCGATATCGAATGGTAGCCAAAGCATGGAGTACGTTTCCGATTCATTAATAAGCCGAATAAAGACCAAGGCTGTAGTTTCTGCCATAATTGACAATCGTTTGCTGATTATGTCAGCGGTGAAACCGGATGCAAGGTTTACTGCAGGGTTTGCAATGATGCGTAATAGATATATATATGCACAGTCAGAGGGAACCGTCGTAATCAAGTCAGATTACAATAAAGGTGGAACATGGAATGGAGCCGTAACTAACCTAAAGCAGCGGTTATGTAGCACTTTTTGCTGGGATAACGCGGAATACGAGGGCAATGTTGAACTAATAAAACGCGGTGCTATTCCTATCGGCGAGTCATGGGGCGGCGATGTGACGGAAAATAATGTCGAACAAATGGCAATGCCAGAGCAGCTCAGCTTTTTTGGTTAGGGTGATAATGGCAATTATTGGCGCATTGCTTTGGGTATATGTTTGAAATGGTACAAGCCCTCTAATTGCAGGTATCTATTCCAACCTCACCACAACAACAAATCCGCCCGCCAACACCGCCACGTTCGTTTTTGACACCAACTAGCGTGCCACAATAAAGCCCCGCAATTTCTTGATGTTTCAAGGAGTTGCGGGGTTTTGGCGTTTGGGATATTTCGCAGATCTGTCTCGAAAGTCTCTTCGAACACTCCCCTTTTTTCCGCCTGCTCCATGTGCAAACTTTTGTTTGATAGAGGAGCTGGTTGTTTCATTATTTTTCAAGTTCTTAGTAATCAGCGGTTACCTTATGTAAATTGCCATATTGCACTTGCAGGTGCGCAAAATAGTCTGTCGCCAACCGGCAATACTTCTGATCCTGTATACAGTAAAACTCCACAGATAAAATTGTTGCCTAACATATCTCTTAGCATTTGCATACATGAAAAGTCTTTTTTTGTGAACGAACTTGCCGCCTTTATTTCAATGGCGATTATTTTACCTCCGCGCAATTCCAGAACCATATCTACTTCTTTTCCATCTTTGTCTCTGTAGTGGTATGGCGTGAACGAAGCCATAGACCACGTATGCTGTTTTAGAAGTTCATTTAATATAAATGCTTCAAAAATCGGACCCAGCACATTTCCGTTTTCAATATTAGCAAGAAAGTCTTTTGAATACCCATTTAGGGTGCTGACAATACCTGTGTCAGAGACAATCACTTTTGGTCTTGCTACAGCGCGCTTAGAAATGTTTTTACCCCATGACGGCAGTGTTTTTATCAGGCAGAGGTCATCAAGCAACTTTATATAACCTCTCATACTGCTTTCCGGTATGCCAACTTCACGAGCGAAATTTGCATTGACATAGACTTGCGACGGATTTGCTGCAAGTAGCTTGAATACGGTGTGGAGCCTATCTATGTGGGCGAGCCCGGAAAGCTCGTTTGCGTCGTGGTCTAATACTCGTGTCAAGTAATTGTCAAAAAATGCGTCAAGTCTTTTTCCAACTCTCTTTTGCGCATCAGGATATCCCCCCTTAACTATAAGAGACGAATACTCGCTTCGTGATAGAGGTGTTGCGCACTGTAAGTTGCTTAATATGTTTCCTTCCGTCAACATTAAAGGAAAATCCTCTTTGATACCATTTAGCTCACCTATGCTAAACGGTTCGAGAATAATAGTTTCTGCGCGACCTGCGAGCGACTCATTGGATCCTCTTAAACTGAGGATGTTAGCTGAACCTGTAATGAGAAACTTCCCCGGTCGTCTGTCAGAGTCTACAACATACTTAATTGCAGGTAGGATTTCAGGGCATTTCTGGACTTCATCGATTATTAGCAGCCCCTCTGGATATTGGGAGGCAAACTCAATAGGGTTTTCTCTTGCTGTTTGCAATGTCAGGTTGGAGTCGAAGGTAACGCTTCTGCTGCTGATGTTTTTTGATATCATTGATGAAAGAGTTGATTTGCCAACCTGCCTTGCGCCTTGCAGGACTGTGACAGGCGTATCGGAAAGAGTCTCAACGAGAGTTGATTCTATGTTTCGTGTAACAAGCTGTATAGACATTATTAATCACCTTCTTTGTCGTTGAATAGCCTGCATAAAGTCGGAGAAAAGACGGCTAGCAGTCGTAGAATGGACGGAAGATTGTCGTAGAACAGTCAGACACTTGTATTATAGCATACGTACATATAAAAGCAAGTACGAGGCAATGCCGCCACCTAAAATCAATCGCAGAAGGGGGAGTTACATATGCCCCGCGCATGCGGAGGTGATTCCATGGGCGCCAACTTCCGAGGGCTTACTACAGAGCGCACTTGGCGGTATAGGCGCGTATGGAGGGATTGCGCCAAGGGTCGCTAGCAGGATAGTTCAAATAGATAGCGGGTTACTGAGGGGCGGTTACGCTGTGTTGCCATTTCTCAGACACCAAGGGCAGCCCCCAACAAGTAGCACTCCGCTTTACATACAAAAAAGCCCTCACAGTGAGGTGCGCTGACAAAAGTGTAGCAAAAAATCTCATCTTGATATTCCTGCGAAACTGTATTATAATAAGTACATATTTTAGTACAGAAAGGTAGATTTGCTATGATAGCGGTTAAGACAATAGACCTAAGAAATGATTTTAAGAGGGTTAGCGACCTTGTAAACTCAGGAGAAAAGGTTTTGATTTCACGTCCCCACAATCAGAATCTTGTCGTTTTAAGCGAAAAGGAATACAATGAACTTGAAAAAGCTCGCCGAAATGCAGCGTATTTGGCAATGATTGATGAATCACGCCGTCAATTAGACGAGGGCAAGACTTATACATTCACCATTGAAGAGCTAAGCGCTATGGAGGATATGACTGTGGCTGAAATGCAAGCATTCGCCGAATCACACAAGGACTTTTAGCGTATGAATGTAACATTTACGACGAAAGCCTTGAAGCAATATATGGATTGGCAGACCGAGGACAATAAGACATTAAAGAAAATAAATGAGTTAATCAAGGACATTCAACGTAACGGATTCATGAAAGGCATAGGAAAACCAGAAGTGTTAAAGCATCGCAAAGGCTACAGCCGACACATTGATGGCACAAACAGGCTTGAGTATGACGGTGACGCCGACAAAAACCTTGTGATTCTTTCTTGCAAAGGGCATTACGAAGATTAAGGGGCAAACCTCATCAATATATTATGAAGCATTATAGATAACTGATTTTGTGAAAAAGGAAGTCCTTTATTTAGCCAATCTTCTATAACGCCGATTACCCCTGCAACAACGAAAACGGATTCAACTGTATCGAGTTCGGACATACGTGATGTCGGAATCTCTCCTAAAATTTTTTCATTAAACATTTTTTTCAAGTTACTTAGTGTCTTACCGCTATTTTCGGGCTTAGATAGTACCATAAAAATTTCACGGTTTTTGTCCATGTATTGCGTGATGTTGTTTATTAAACTCGTCAAATTATCGGGATTCGTAACAGGATATGCTTCATCAAAGAAGCGGTAAAGTTCGGTGCATAGTTCATTTTCAATACTATCATGCAAATCATATACATCTTTATAGTGTAGGTAAAATGTACCTCTGCCGAGGTCTGCTTGCCGTGCGAACATTTTGCAATGCCGGCATATTGAGCCGTATTATACTGACATACCGCCCGACAACGCAATCATTTGGTTTATTTCGGGGACAGTTTGTGTTCTTCTCCGTTGCAGCGATGTGAAAAATGATTTGAGTTAAGGCTGCAATCGCTTGTGATTTCATGTTCGCCAGGGTATAATTTATCAGAATTATTTTGAAAAATGAGGTGTCTCCCGTGGACAAAATGTACGAAGCGCCAATACAGAAAAACGAGCGAAATGCGGCGGAATCCATAGCTACTTTAAGAAAAGAGAAAAAATCCGATTGGAAAACTGTGGAACAAATAACATATCGTGCGTTCCTCAACGCTCCGCCGACCGGCGATGACGAGGGGAACGAAGCTCTGCTCGCACAAAAGCTGCGAACCTGCGACTCTTTCGTGCCGGAGCTTGATTATGTAGCTGAGCTACACGGTATGGTCATAGGAAACATCATGTACACAAAAAGTAAAGTCATTGCCGACTGCGGCAGCGAATGGGAAACGCTTACCTTCGGACCTGTCAGCGTCTTACCAAAATATCAGAAGCTAGGTATTGGCGGCGCTTTAATACGCAAAACGCTTGAACTCGCCCGTGCACTTGGATATCGCGCCGTGTTGATATATGGGTATGCGAGCTACTACCCGCGCTTTGGATTCAAGCCTGCTTCTGAATTTGGCGTTGCAACCGAAGAGGGCAAAAACTTTCCGGAATTTATGGCGCTACCGCTCTACGACGGTGCGCTTGACGGCGTTCGTGGTCGTTTGATTTGCGATAAGATATACTCTACACTCCCAAAAGACGAGTCGGACAAACTAAATGAGAAACTGGCGAAGCCGATGGACATTGACGAGTATATAGACGCGCAACCGGAAGTACTCCAGCCGATATTGCAAAATGTTCGCACGGCAATAAAGACCGTACTACCTGACGCCGTTGAGAAAATCTCATATCAAATGCCAACTTATTGGCAGGGGCAAAACCTGATTCACTTCGCTGCACAGAAAATGCATCTCGGCATTTATCCCGGTGCGGAAGCGATGGTACATATTGCAGCGAGGCTCACGGAATATAAGACGAGCAAAGGCGCGATACAGTTTCCGTACAAAAGCTTTGGCACGGAACAAATTGAGATTATTAAAGAAATCGCCGCATGGTGCGGAAAGGACGTAGAAAATGGCTCTGCGTATCTATCCGTCAATGCTGTCTAATAGTTACGCTACTATCTATCATATCAATTTCCGCGATTATTCCTGTTAACAGCTCTATGTCCCCAATAGTAAAATACATTATATTTGCCTGATTGTCATAAAACAACTGACTGGAGTTTTCCGTTATTCCGGATAAATTCAACTTTGTTAAAAGATAATTACATCATCAACACTGAGATAATAAAAGATTTGTCCGAATAACTCATATTTACCCAATACCCCTACTACTTCAATAACAGAGTTTTCTTCCAGATAATCGTATGAGAACAGGGCGTCTTCTAATAATCTAAACTCAAAGCCTAATCGACAGCATGCGTCTCCGGGAACTATAGTTACAAAATGGTAGTGCAGACCGGTTTCCTCAAGAAACAAAGAAAAATATGCGCCTCTGGCTCTGATTACGCTGCCTAGGTTTTGCTCAGCATTGGATAAGATATTGAAATACTGTGCCTCTGCCATAATTTCACCCAACGCAGTAAAGTCAAAGTCTGCCGCCGGAAGCTCGCTATCGGCGCCGGGCAGTTCTGCATTCTGGGTAGACTCCGCATCTAAGTCAGAATCGGAAGAAGAGTTCAAATCGACACTTTCGGCAACCTCTTCTGTCGAAAGATTGCTCGCAGCGCACCCTGCAAAGGAAATAACAACAAGTAAGAACACTAATAATAGATGCAAATTCTTCTTCATACTCTTCTTACCCTCCTGACGATAAACCCGATGCATGAGAAAATTATAAGCCCGACTATATTCGCGGAAACAATGGTCGAGCCCACCGGTGTACTGGCTATGATAGAAGCGATAATGCCCAAGGCAGCACAGGAAACCGAGACGATCACCGAGCAAATAGTTACGGATTTAAAAGTATTAAATACCCGCATGGCTGACATTGCGGGGAAAATCACAAGCGCAGAGATAAGCAATGCACCGACAAGACTCATTGCCAGCACAATAACAACAGCTATCACAACAGCGAGAATAAGATTATACATTTTTGCGCTGACCCCGATGGCGTCCATAAAATCTTCATCGAAAGTAACGGCAAAAATCTTGTGATAAAACAGTAAGAAAACGCCAACAACTAGCAGAGAAAGAAGCACGCTTAGCCTCACTTCCGTTTCTGTAAGCGTCAAAATTGATGTAGTGCCAAAAAGAAGCGTGCAAACATCTCCCGCGAGATTGGCAGAACCCGACCAAATATTCAAGATAAGATATCCTATTGCCAGCGAGCCGACCGACACCATTGCCAGAGCGGCGTCTCCCTTTACTCTTACATTCCGCCCTGAGCGCAACAAGAAGATGGCACTGAAGATTGTAACGGGCAAAACCAAGAGCATATTGTTTGTCAACTGTAGTGCCGCAGCAATAGATGTTGCGCCAAAAGCGAGATTTGACAAACCCATACCGATAAACGAATATCGCTTCAAAACCAGAGTTACACCTAATAAAGATGAACAGAGCGCAGTCAGGACTCCGACAATCATGGCATAGATTACAAACTCGAACTCAAAATAAAATGCAAGTTGCTCAATCATTGCTGCACACCCCCTGACCCGCAGAATACATGTCTGGCGGAGTTTGCCAGATAGTCCGTTTTTGTGCCGAAAAATAGTGAGGATTGTCTGCCGAGGTGCAGTATATGCGAGGCGTATTTTAACGAAGCGTCAATGTCATGAGAAATCATAATTATCGTGGTGCCATTGTCATTGAGCTCCTTTATTAAAGCATACATTTCAAGTGCCGCGCTGGGATCAAGCCCTGCTGCCGGCTCGTCCAGCAACAGGATTTTTTGAGTAGCGCACAACGCTCTTGCTAAAAGTGTACGCTGCTGCTGACCGCCGGAGAGTTCTCTGTAGCAGCGCTTAGCTATCGCGCTAATACCAAGCCTTGCCATATTTTCTTCAGCAGTTTTCTTTTCGGCAGAACTATAAAATGGACGAAATCCGACACGATTTAAGCATCCGGAACGCACAACCTCTCTTACCGATGCCGGGAAGTCTTTTTGTATCGTCGTCTGCTGAGGAAGATAACCTATTTCCTTAGGATCGAGCCCCTTGCCATTAGTGATTTTTCCTGACATTGGTGTTATCAGCCTCAATAGCGCTTTCATCAAAGTGCTTTTTCCTGTGCCATTCTCTCCAACTACACACAGATAGTCCCCGGAATTAACAGAAAGAGAGAGATTGGACACAACGGCATTTCCATCATAACCAAGTGTAAGATTCAGACATGATATCTGGGGCATATTGACAGCTCCTTTCTTTTTCTAACGCAATGCTTCATGTAAAACAACCAAATTGTTTTCCATAAGCGAAAGATATGTAACGCCTGTTCTCGCCTCTGAAACCGTTACAGAATGAACTGCATTAAGTACCAGAATTCTTTGGTCGGCAGTTTCTGTGTTGCTGATAACAGTTCTCGCTATAGACTGATTAGAACTCTCCGTGACCAAAACGGTACTCAAGCCAAGCTGGTTTATCCTATTCGCCAGAGAAATAATCGTTACAAAGCTTGCTTCGCTTTCCGCAGAACAACCACGAAATGCAGCATAATATGTTAGTCCGTAATCATTAAACATATATCTAAACGGAAATCTATCGGCAAAAACCAGAGTTGTTACATTTGCCTCATTAACTGCCGCTTGAAATCTTGCATCCAACGAAGACAGCTCTGCTATATACGCACTTGCATTGTCTGCGTATATTAAAGCGTTTTCTGGGTCCAGCTCCGCCAGCATATCTGCTATGGCTGCACACAAAGTAATTGCGCGGCTAAGGGACAGCCATACATGCTCATCTGCATGTGGAAGCTCAAAATTATGGTCGTGGTCATCATCACAATCAACCTCGCAAAAACCATCAAGCAGGGGCTGCTCATCGGTCAGCTCTGCCAGTATATCGAGCATGTTCATAGCGACTAAGTCAGGACTTGCGCCCCTCAATACGTTTTCAACCCAACTGTCAGAGTGCCCGCCGATATAAATGAAAACGTCGCTAGTTTTGATTCTTGCAATATCTGACACGGAGGGATTAAAACTGTGCAGATCAATGCCGCTATTTATCAAAAAAGTCAAATCAAACCTATCAAGGTTTTCCTCGCCTATGATTTGACGAGTCCAGTCATAAAGCGGAAAGATTGTACAAATAATTCTGATTCTTTGCGGGTCTTCTGAATTTGCCTCTTCTAGCGCACCTACTCCTTGAAGTGCCGGGGTAGTCGGGTCTTCTGCCTGTGCAGAACAAGCGGCAACAAAAGTAGCGCAAATAAGGAGCGCAGTTATAACGGATACAAGTCGTTTCATATTGAATCTCACCTCGCTATATAAATCTGAATGGATTAGTGGTCGTGACTGTGGCTGTGATTGTGATCGTGGCTGTGGTCATGACTGTGGCTGTGATTGTGATCGTGGCTGTGGTCATGACTGTGGTTGTGCTCCTGCTCATGATCCGGCTCGCTGTCAAGTTCGCTGCGCAATCCAAGCCGGGCAAACAAGAACGAGCCTACAGGGACTCCGCTGCTGTTAAATGTAGGGCTGCCGGGGACAAAGGTAATAGAGTTAGCGCGGAGTCCGTAAAACCCTGTGATTGACGCCGCGCCATCAAAATTTGCAACAAAGGTGTTGTCGGCATGCAAAAGAATATTTTGATTGTTTTCTCCTACAAATACGATGGGATACGCTCTAAATGGAAAATCCATGCCATGACCATGTCCGTCATCCCAATCTTCCGGGATTGTCAGAACATTATCGACAAGTCCGCCAACCACCGTTGTCGCACCCGTCGCTTCAAAGGAAGAAACCCCGTCAGAAAGATAACTAATTCCTCCATAGCTGAACAAAACTGCGGTCTCGTTGCCTTGTGTAACTTCTGAATAGGTTCCGGTTACTTTTGTATTGTGGAATAGATTGGCGATAAATGTGCCATCCGGAAAAAGTCTTACATTTGCATTTCCGTTTTCAAATACACGGATATGCTGCGACATAATATGGCCATCATCAAAAGTCACATTTGCCTGCGCAAACCTGTCTGAACCGCTTATCCCCGCCCAAAGCTCCGGAAGGGCAAGCTCAATACAGTCCTCTTCGCATTCCGGCAGGTAAAAGGTGAATACTTCGCTTAAAACATCGGCGTCCTCGTCCCGGTGCTCAGCGGAATCGCTCGCCGCGTCCTCCAACAGGGCAATTGTCGCGTCTCGTTGGATAATTGTGCTTTCTAAGTCAGTGATTGTGCGCTCAAGCCTCTCAACAGCTTCGTTGTCTTCAACGACAGCATCATTTGTCGAACATGCTCCAAGAGTTAAAAAGGAAAATGATATTAACACAAAGTATATTGATGCATAAAAAACATTCTTTTTCATAGTAGCCTCTCCTATATAAGCAATTTTTTGTAAAACGATATGTTGGACACAATAACAATAAAAGAGACAGCGACAAACCGCAGGCGAAAAAACGCCTGACAGATAGATTGTACTGCCTTGTATAGTAGAAGCTATTTAGTTAGAATTTTTGGCTTTTAACTCAATTAGTGAATGCTGAAAAGATAAGAATAAAGAACGATACGTCGTCATGGGAACAAAAAAGCATAGGTCATCGGTAGCTGCGGAGTGCGAGGTAAAATTAGGTTGTCTATATTGCTGTACTGCCTTTTGAAAAAAAACACAGGCAATACAATCGGTACTCTGATAGTCAATTGCATGTGGCGTAACGATGGCTAGTCCGGGTGCATCTGCTTGGAGCACCAGAACATCCTCATACGCCCAACAGACAAAATCGCCGGAACTAAGACAAATCGGATCAGAAGCATGTTCGTGATTGGCAAGTGCCATAGCCATCGAAGAGGAAAGAAGTGCAGTCGTGATAAAGCAGAACACACAGATAAATGCAAGAGACCGTTTTATGTGTTTCTTATGTGAAAAACCCAATTTAAGTTTACATATGGGCGTATGTTGGTCTTTTGCCATTATCACAATCTAACCTTCCTCGCAAGACATATGCGGGCTAACGCCTGGGCAGGACTCTGCCGTGGTTGTGAAAATCATCCCATTGTTCAGGAATGACAAGCGCATTATCCTCAATCCAACCGACTTCAATGACGCCATTTGTATCAAAAAATATGACTTCATTGTTGTCTTCAAGTACTCTTGTGTACGTTCCGCTTTTACGCACGTTATGAGCTAGATTCGCAGAGAAGCGTCCATCTGGAAGGAGCTCAACGAGTTTTATCCCATTACTAAAAACTTCGGAACGCCTCTCCGTACTGCTCAAAAGTACGGAAATTACAATCACAGCAGCTACTGCGAGCGTACAAACTCCCGCAATAATAAGCTTTTTTTGCTTAGCCTTTTTTCTGCGAATTGCGATTTTTCTCTGCGCTTTCGCACCGGTTACTTTTTTCCCTTTTGGCATGGTTCCCCCTACACCCATTTAAATGCAATTTATTCAACGGTTACCAAGGTTTCAAATCAAGCAAATTATAGCAAGCAGAAGCTACTATGTCAACTTTTAAGCATCAGACAGCGCCGCGGAGACAGCAACCTCAATATTTTGGCTCACTAAGTCGCCGCCGCCGAGAAATGTTTCTGCAATCACGCCATCAGCGTCAATGATAACAGTAAAGGGAATTCCGGGAGACGGATACAAATCCCTGTGGATTGATGCATCTGAATCCAATCCAATGGGAAAAGTAAAGCCGCGTTGAGCGATAAAATCTTGTACCAATGAATCTTGCTCGCCGACATTCATCCCAACAAAAAGCGCACGTCCTTCAAACTGCTCAGACAAAGCCTGTATAGACGGCATCTTTGCCACACAAAATCCGCACCAAGTCGTCCAAAAATCAAGCACGACAACTGTGCCTCTATGATCAGACAGAGTAAATGTTTCGCCCGAAAGAAGCTGCACGCTAAAATCCGGAGCACTGTTTTCAAGATTTTGAGCGGGCTCATCAGCATCAGCCGCGACATCCTTAACGTCCGAAGAAATATCATCATCTGTCGATGCAGTATCTTCAACATGAAAATCGTCAGGCGTATCAATAACCTCTTCGGTATTACGATCCATTGCACCACAGGCGGTCAGTGCGATAAGTAATGACAGACTAACCATCAGCATTACAACTAATTTAACGATAGGTGTTTTATTCTTCATTTTTTTGATCCTTTCTTTTAAAAACGATAGCATTATGCGCACAGATCTGGCGGCAGTCGCCGCATCGAATGCACTCTCTGTCATTAATTTTATGCACATCAAGTTTACATGAATTTGTACAAGCGTTGCAGCCAACACATCGGTGCGCATTTACTTTTATACCAAACAAGGCAAACTTGTTAAAAAGAGAATAAATTGCCCCCAAAGGGCAAAGAAAGCGGCAGAAAAGCCGGAAAACAAATACGCAAGAAATAACTATGACCGCAAGCCAAATCAATCTCCAGCTAAACAATGTGCCGACAACTGCCTGCAAACTCTCGTTGGCAAGCACCAACGGTATGCCTGCCTGTAATGTACCCATTGGACATAAATACTTACAAAAGGCAGGTGTACCAACTCCGCTTTGCCACAAAAAATGCAACGGCAGATATACCACGAAAACGAAAAGAACAGCGTATTTTAATAAGGATAGCAAACGCGTTGCCTTGCTTTTCTTTAGCTTTGGCGAAGGGATTTTATAAAGCAGATCCTGAAGAAGCCCGAACGGGCAAAGAAACGCGCAAATTGCCCGACCAAGCAAAACTCCGAACAAAAGCAAAACGCCCAAAGCATAAAGAGGCAGCTTCGTCCTTATATCGCCCAAAGCTAATTGGAAGCTACCCAGTGGACATGCCGCAATAGCGCCGGGACAAGAATGGCAGTTAAGTCCGGGTACGCATAACCCCTTTGTATCGCCTGTAAATACCGTGCCGCGCGCAAAGCCTAAAAAGTTGGCATTGTATAATAGAGCAGACGCAATTTGAACATATCTGCGCTTAACCAATTCCAACACACTCCAAACATACGGTTGAGGTTCTCATTAAAATGGTTTGGTAGTCGCTTTGCAATACCCCCGCAATTATTAGAAACAAGGCGAGCGCGAGAAAAGCATAGCTTATGATTCGCTTTTTCATAGATTTCTTTATACTCCCCGCAGATACAATAACAGACAAACTGTTGTCATCTGAAAAGCATCAATACCAAAAGGCTCGGAAAAGGTTTCCTCCACAATCGGAATAGCTCTCTCGCTTATGAAGCCCTCATCGAACTAATGTATCATTCCAACATAATCCGGTTTGATTTTACAAAATCAAAACGAATAACAATAAATAATGCCCAAAATATAGCATATATCCACAAAGCTGTCAACCAAAGAGTCAGTCTCTGTTTGCGTGATTTTGCCCGCAAAAGCAGCTAGACTGTTTTACAAGTCGTACTCCCGAGTTTGCCACTTAATATCTAAACCCGAGTTTGCCACTTAATATCTAAATAATCAAGAAGAAAATAAAAAAAAGTTGAGAAATTGCAAGGAAAGGCTTGCTTTTTTTGCGACGATATGATAAGA
>Ga0209755_10002902_pt1 | contig 22395 bp, 23 predicted proteins | sample TergutCo191P1_FD_187301 | JGI IMG/M metagenome (GOLD analysis project Ga0209755, IMG submission 187301) | Cornitermes sp. P1 segment gut microbial communities from Petit-Saut dam, French Guiana - Co191P1 (SPAdes) (version 2) | ecosystem: Host-associated > Arthropoda: Insects > Digestive system... | reverse complement strand
TGGTATCGGAGTTGGAGCCGGCGCCGGAGATGGTATCGCAGCAGCCTGTGCAGAGACAGTTACATAAACACTGCCGGATTTACCGGGATCAAAAATTGATGTTGCGAAAACATACAAAAATTGTGATGTTTCGTTATGCGAAACTGTCAATAATCCATTTGCATTAATCGATGTTCCGGGAGTAACAGCGCCTGTTCCGGCGGCGTTTGAGCTGACGCTCCATGCAACAGCTGTACTTGGATTATTTGTTCCGGTTATCTGCGCAATAAACTGAATAGAGCCGCCGCTCATCACAACTTGATTTGAAGGACTGACTATTACGCTTGTTACAATCGGACGCACAACCGCAACAGGAACGCTGCCGGACTTTGTCGGATCGTAAATTGAAGTAGCGATGACATACAATGTCGTCAATGACTCGTTATAAGCCGCTGTCAGTATTCCATTGAGATCGATTGATGTTCCGGGAGTAACGGCTCCTGTTCCGGCGGCGTTTGAACTTACTTGCCATGTTACAGCTTGGCTTGGCTCGTAAGTACCGATAACAGATGCTCTGAACTGCATAGCGCTGCCGGCTCTTATTGTTTGATTTATCGGAGTGACAGAAATTCCTGTCACTGTCGGCACAACAATAGAAACCGGAGCGCTGCCGGATTTTGACGAATCGACGACCGAAGATGCTACTACATAAAGAGTTCGGAATGTTTCATTCATAGCAACTGTAAGAGTTCCGTTTGCGCTGATACTTGTTCCCTGAGTAACATAACCAGTGCCTTCGGCATTTGAACTTACTTTCCATGTCACGACAGAATCGGGATTATTATTACCGATTACCTGAGCTTTGAACTGCGCGCTTCTTCCTAATGATATGACCTGATTTACAGGAGTCACACTGACTGCGTTAACGGTAACAACTCTTATCTGCTTAACGGCGGCGTATCCGTCGCGCATCGATCTTGCTATTACATAAAGATATAATGACTGCTCATTTATAGATGCGGAAAGAAGTCCGTTGGTAGAAATATAAGTTCCATTCGCGACACCGCCGAAACCGTCGCTTGTCGAACTGACTTCCCAAACAATATCACGTCCTGATGATCTTAAAGCAAGCGATCCGCCCGCTAATATGGATGATAAATCACTATTTGTTCTTATATTAATAGCGTAAAAACCGGCACACCCGGATAAAACAAATAAAATTAACATTAAAACAGCAGCGAACACCGCAGATTTAATCGATTTCTGCATCATCACTAAGACCTCTTTTTTTAATAGATTTATATTTAATTATATCATTATTATTGTATTTTTTCCATTTTGATAATTGTTCCATACGGATAAAACCCATGGCAAGTGAATAGATTACAATCTCTATTCGGCTTTTTAAATTAGTTTTCTTTTTAATAACCGCTATACTGTTCCTTATCGCTCCTATGCTTAAATTTAATTCGCAGGCAATTTTTGAATCAGATAATCCCTGCGCGATGAAAATTATAATACCGCGTTCAGCAGAAGATAAAAAATCAAACTCTATATCTTCGAGTGATTGATCGTTCGCAGCGAATGATTTAATAATATTTGTAGAAATTGATGCGTTAAGGTAACTGCCTCCAAGAAAAACTATTTTAATAATATGAACAAGTTTATCAAAATCCAATTCTTTAATTAATAATCCGGAAACTCTGTTAATAAGCGGAAAGAAATTTTTAACCGATTGAAAAAAATTACTGTCTTGTAAAATAATAATCGCAGTTGCCGGCGATCTCCTGTGAATAATGCGGACAAGTTCGTATCCGTTTAATTCTGATAATTGCAAATCTAATAATAAAATATTCGGCTTAAAATATTCCGATTTAATAATAGCGCCGGTTTCATCCTTTACAACATCAGTAATAACAAACTCCGTCTGTTTAGAAAGCAATTCGAGGATACGTTTTTGATCATTATCATACCGCGATGCAATTAAGATACTAATTGATTTATCCATAACATACTCCTAAATATTATAAAGATTTTAAATTTGAAGTCTTAATATGTCAATAAAATTTTTTCTCAATAAAATATTTGATTGACAAAAGGAAATTTAGATAATAACCTTTTATAAAAGGATTATGGAAAATTTGAAAACAATTTATATTGTCGATGACAGCGATACAAACCTTGCTCTGGCGGAAGAAGCTCTCGAAAATGATCATAGAGTTATGACTCTGCCGTCGGCGGATAAAATGTTTGCTCTTTTAGAAAAAATAAAACCTGATTTAATATTATTAGATATCGAAATGCCGGTTATGAACGGATTTGAGGCTATAGAACGATTAAAAGCAAATTCTTCATACTCGGACATTCCGGTAATATTTCTGACAGGAACAATAAACGCTTCCATCGAAGAAAAAAGTAAAAAATTAGGGTGTGTTGACATCGTTTCAAAACCTTTTACCGCTTCGTCCTTATTAAATTTAGTAAATTCACACTTATTATAAGAAATAATTTCCATTTTAATCACTTACAGTTTATAATGTACTCACAGGAGCTCTGTGTTGTCATTATTTGATAAGAATCAGGCATTCAACTCAATTTATAAACAAATAATAATTATTGTTATCGCATTTTTAATAATGGGCATTTCCGGTTTTATCTTTGTCAGACAAACAGAAAACAGACACTTGGAAAAAGACGCGGAAAACGCGCTGACCTTTACGGTATCGGAATTAAACGCGAATTTTTTAGAACCGGAAACATTATTATCCGGTTATTCAGAATTATTAAAAAATATGTTATTGCGGGGCGATAACGAAAATACAATGACTTCTTATATAAAAACTTTAAATGATTTTATGCAAAGAGATAAAGAAATCATTACAGGTTTTAATATAATTAACGCGTATTTTTTTAAATGGGGCGGAAAATATATATCGGGATTAATTCAAAATTTAAATGAAGAATTTATACTTGAAGATCATTTATGGTATGAACCGGCATTAAAAGCGAAAGGTAAAACCGTAATCTCCGGACCGTTTAGATATAAAAACTTTGCATCGCCGTTTCTTACATTTTCAAAATTAATTTATGATAACGACAGTGAGCCGTTAGCGATTATATGTCTTGATGTGGAATTAAACCGATTTATCGAACATTCGAATATCAGGATAACAGAAGATAGTTACGGTATTTTATTGAATGATAAATTGGAAATTATTGCGCATCCGGATCGAAATTTAATTGGATCAAAATTATATAGAGTCAGAAGTGAATTTGCGATCATATCAAATGAACTGGAAGAAGGAAAAAATGTTAATAACCGCAGAATAAAAAATATGTTTAACGATTCTATCGTTTATTTTATTAAAGTAAAATATGACTGGTTTTTAGGCATAATAATTCCGGCAAACGAATATTACAGAAATTTAACATATCTGGGCGTTTTACTGTTAATTCTCGGAACAATTTTAGCGTGCGGAATAAGCGTAATGATGTATTTTATCGCAAGAGCGAAGATGAATTCCGATATAAGAACACAACAGAAAAGCAATTTCCTTGCGACAATGAGTCATGAAATACGCACTCCGTTAAACGCAATTCTCGGCATGACGGAAATTCAAATCCAAAGCGCGATTCATCCTCCGGCAACAAGCGAAGCGTTTATAAAAATAAATAACTCCGGAAAACTTTTATTAAATATCATCAATGATATTCTTGATCTGTCAAAAATCGAAGCCGGAAAATTGGAACTGGTTCCTGTAAAATATGAAGCCGCGAATTTAATTAACGATATTATTCAATTAAATTACATTCGCTACGAAAGCAAACCCATCGAATTTAAAGTTGAAATTGACGAAAATATTCCCGCGGTTCTTATAGGCGACGATCTTCGTATTAAACAAATTTTGAATAACATACTTTCCAACGCTTTTAAATACACAGACTCGGGAGAAGTTAAACTTTCGGTATACGCCGAATGTGTGGGACGCGGCGGCGGCGTCATCGTTACATTGATCTTTAATGTAACGGACACAGGACAAGGTATGACGCCGGAACAAGTCAGCAAACTTTTTGATGAGTACACTCGTTTTAACATGGAAGCAAACCGTACTACGGAAGGCGCCGGACTGGGTATGACTATAACAAAAAATCTGATTAACTTGATGTATGGAAGAATTCAAGTAAAAAGCACAATAAACGAAGGCACATCAGTAACCATTCGCCTGCCGCAAAAAACAGACGGAGTCGGTATCAGCGGAGTACTTGGAAAACAAATGACAGAAAACTTAAAACATTTTAAGCAGGACAACGCGATTCAATTTAAAAAAATCAAACTAGAACACGATTATATGCCTTACGGACAAATCTTAATTGTTGATGATGTAGAGACAAATCTGTACGTAGCCAAAGGTCTAATGGCGCCCTACGGTTTAAAAATCGATCTTGCGACAAGCGGATTCGAAGCAATAGATAAAATAAAAATAAATAATAATTATGATATCGTCTTTATGGATCACATGATGCCGAAAATGGATGGAATTGAAACAACAAAACTTATCCGCGGCATGGGATATAACCGCCCGGTTGTCGCGTTGACAGCTAACGCGATTGCAGGTCAGATTGATCTGTTCCTTCAAAACGGTTTTGATGATTTTATTTCAAAACCGATCGACCTTCGCAAATTAAATATTATATTGAACCGTTTAATCCGCGATAAACAGCCAAAAGAAGTGATAGATGCCGCACAGAAAGAAAAAACAGAAATAGAAAAAAAATCCGGACACAATCACGGATACGCGGAAGTAAATTCTCAGCTTGCCCAGGTTTTTGCGCGTGATGCGGAAAAAGCCTTAAGCGCAATAAATAATAGTATCAATAATAATCTGAATAGCGAGGATGATATACAAATGTATATTATTAACGTGCATGCAATGAAAAGCGCTCTCGCTAATATCGGAGAAAAAGAACTTTCTATTAAAGCTTTAAGATTGGAACAAGCAGGAAGAGATAATAATTTCAATGTGATTCATACGGAAACCGGAGAATTCGTGGATTTATTAAACAAAGTTGTAAAAAATCTTAAAACAAAAAATTCAAATAATGAAAACATCAAAGATACAGAAGAAAATTTAATTATTTTTAAAGAAAAAATTGAAGTTATAAAAATAGCATGCGCGGCGCTTGATAAAAAAACAGCGAAAGACGCGTTAAACTTTTTGCGTGAAAAATCATGGTCGGCAAATATAAATGAACTGTTAAATAAAATCGCAGAACATCTATTGCACAGCGAATTTGACGAAACGCTGACGCTGATAGAAAGTATCAAGAAATAAATTTATCATAATAATATAGCTTTTATTAAAATAAAAAATTTGTTATATTTTTTTATCAGGAGATATTATGATAATTGCGATAAAACCCGGCGTCAGCAAAGAAGATATAAATAAATTAATAGCCGACTTGGAAATATTAGGCGTAAAGGTCGATTCGTCTCAAGGGTCTTCGCAGGTTGTACTCGGACTTGTCGGCGATACAACTGTCATTAACGATGAAGCCGTAAGAGCGAACCGCATTGTAGACAGAGTTATCCGCGTGCAGGAACCGTACAAACGCGCGAACCGTATGTTTCACCCGATGGATACAATTCTGGAGTTTCAAAGCGGAGCAAAAATCGGCGGCGGCGTGTTCGCTGTAATCGCTGGACCTTGTTCTGTGGAGAGCCGGGAACAACTTGTTTCTGTTGCAGCATCGGTGAAAAAATCGGGAGCGGCGTTTCTGAGGGGAGGAGCGTTTAAACCAAGAACAAGCCCTTACAGTTTTCAGGGAATGGGCTGCGAAGGCATCGATTTATTAGTGGAAGCGAAAAAAGAAACCGGACTTCCGATCGTGACAGAATTAATGGAAATCAGTCAGCTTGAGTTATTCGAGGATGTCGATATGATTCAAGTCGGCGCGAGAAATATGCAAAATTTTAACTTGTTAAAAGAACTCGGCAAAAGTAAAAAGCCGGTTTTGTTAAAACGAGGAATGGCTTCTACAATGACCGAGCTCTTAATGGCTGCAGAATATGTCATGGCGGGAGGCAACAGTAAAATCGTTCTTTGCGAACGAGGGATTCGCGGATTTGATAATTTTACGCGTAATATTCTTGACTTAGCGATTATACCTGCGCTCAAGAAAAAGACGCACCTGCCTTTGATTGTCGATCCGAGTCACGCGACCGGTCTTTCGTGGATGGTTCCGGCGATGTCAAAAGCTGCCGTCGCCGCCGGAGCTGACGGCATTATAATAGAAGTTCATAATGATCCCGAACACGCGCTTTGCGACGGCGAGCAGTCGCTTACCCCGGATTTATTCGACAATCTGATGGGTACACTTCGCAAGTATACCGAGCTTGAAGGAAAGACAATTTAATTGCGTATTGTCGACAAACACCGCAGCGAATATAAAACATTTTATCCTCATACGTTTGGAATAGTCGGTCTTGGATTGATGGGCGGCGCTTTCGCAAAAGCGCTTATGAGTGAAAAAATCGCGACTCAAAAACAAATTTATGCTTGTGATAAAAACGAAGAAGTATTAGAAGCGGCGCATCAGGAAAAACTTATTTGCAAAAGTTTTAATTCTTCAAACGCAGGCGAAATGCTTGTGTTATGTGACGTTATTTTTCTCTGTTTAAATCCTTCGTCGGCGATTAAATTTATCGATCAATGGAAAGATTCGTTCAAGAACGGATGCGTTGTTACAGATATCGCAGGAACAAAAGCGAGCGTTGCCGCCGCCGCGAAAAAATTATGCGAATATAGAAATGATATCGATTTTATTCCCGGACACCCGATGGCTGGCGCGGAGAAAAGCGGTTTTAATAATTCTTGTCTTTGTAATTTTCACAAAAAAAATTATATACTCACTCCTATTTCGTGTAACAAACAAGAAAATATAGATTTTCTTAAACGAATAATTTACAGAATCGGGTTTTCGCGCATTACAGAAGTAACTCCCGAAGAGCACGATCGTAAAATTGCTTTTACAAGCCAACTGTGCCATTTAATCGCTGCCTCGTTAATCGACTGCGAAAGCGACACTAATATTACTCGCTTTGGCGGCGGCAGTTTCGAAGACTTAACCCGAATAGCGATGCTTAACGCTCCAATGTGGACAGAACTTTTTTCAGAGAATAAAGCCGCCTTGCTTGATCGCGTCAATCAATTCGAAAAAAGTCTGGATGAGATAAAAGCTTTGATAAAAAACGGGCAGACTGAAGAATTAGAAAAAAGACTGGAAATTGTAAGAGAGCGCAGAATAGAAATGAGCAGATAGAAATTTTGTAAACGTTAAACGAAATGATATATAAACAGCATATTCAATTCAAATTAATACATCACTTTTTTTGTCAACATATCGAAAGGTTTTAAATTATACAAACAATCCAACTGAACAATTTGCTCCGGAATATTAACAGTTTCACCGTTATATATAAATGTTTTACCATTACAATCAGACGGAGATAAAATTTCCAGCTCATCTCCTGTAATAATTTTATTTTTAACTTTTATTTGATTATCTTCTATTACAACAGCGGAAATTTTATGACTTGATAAAGTAACTGCCGATTTTTCATATTCTTTTTTTTCATCGTTAAAAGTAAATCCTGTTGTAAAAGGGCGATGAGGTGTTTTTTCCAATTCATTAATATAATCGAATTTTTCATTATTCATCGCGCGTTTGTAAATATTTACAACACCGCCGACATAATGCTCATTTTTCATTCTACCTTCGATTTTAAAACTTGCAACACCGGCATCCGCCAGCTCATTTAATTTTTCGATCAAACATAAATCGCGGCTGTTCATAATATATGTGCCGTTATCATCTTCCTCGAGAGAGAAATACTCTCCGGGTCGTTTTTCTTCCAAAAGAGCGTATTTATAACGGCACGGATGAGCGCAATCGCCGCGGTTAGCATCTCTGCCTGTCATATATTTCGACATTAAACACCGCCCGGAGTACGACATACACATCGCGCCGTGAACAAAAACCTCGATGTCAGCTTTACCGTTAACACATTCACAAATTTCATTTAATTCCCCAATTTGCACCTCACGCGCGAGAATTATTCTCTTCGCGCCTAATTCAACATATTGTAATGCCGAATATGAATTGCAAACATTCGCCTGAGTCGATATATGAATTTCCAGATTTGTCAAAGTCCGAAATATCTTTAATACGCCGAGATCAGAGATAATTACGCCGTCTGCACCTGTTTTTTCTAAAAAAAATGCGAAATTTTCGATTTTTTTAATATCAGAATTTTTTGCGAAAATATTTACAGTAATATAAATTTTTTTATTTAAAACATGAGCGTATTTAACAGCTTCAATTATTTCTTCTTCAGAAAAATTATCGCTCTTTGCGCGTAACCCGAATTCTTTTCCTCCAAGATAAACAGCGTCCGCGCCGAAATAAATAGCGGTTTTTAAAAGAGAAAAATCCCCCGCAGGAGCGAGCAATTCAATTTGCTTTCCGAATTTATTTATCAAAATTATGATATTATAACATATGCATCTTAAAGAAGCAAAAGGCATATTAAGCGCTTCAAACGGAATGAATATAAGCCGAGGCTGCACTCACGGTTGTATTTACTGTGACTCACGCAGCAAGTGTTATCAGATCAATCATGATTTTGAAAATGTAGAAATAAAATCCAACGCACCCTTGCTGCTTGAGGACATTCTTAAAAGAAGACGAAATAAATGCGTAATCAGCACAGGCGCGATGAGCGATCCATACATTCCGCTTCCGGAAAACCTAACCAACATCCGCGCTTGTCTTGAAATAATCGATAAGTACGGCTGCGGCATCGCAATACAAACTAAGTCAGATTTAATACTTCGCGATTTGGATATTTTAATTTGTATTAATAAAAAAGCAAAATGTATTGTACAAACAACGCTCACAACTTTTGATGAAGACCTTTGTAAAAAACTTGAGCCAAATGTCTGCGGCACCAAACGCCGTTATGAAATGTTAAAAGTTATGCAAGAAAATAAAATTCAAACAATTGTATGGCTCTGTCCGTTTCTGCCGTTTATAAATGATACTGAAGATAACCTGAAAGGACTCTTAGAATATTGCGTTGACGCCGGCGTTTACGGAATAATTTTCTGGGGAATCGGCATGACTTTACGAGAAGGCAGCCGTGAATATTTTTATCAAAAACTGGACGAGCATTTTCCGGGATTAAAAAAAATTTATCACAAAAAATACGGCTACAAATACGAAATAGTCAGTGACAATAATAATAAACTTGTTGATACGTTACGCGAAACATGCGATAAACATAAAATTGTTTATGGCGTAGACAATTTATTTGAATACATGGGAACATTTGAAGAGAAAGAGAAAAAGCAAATAGAATTATTTTAATAAATATATTGAAAAAAAAGTAATAATAAGATATAATGATTTTATGAAAACAAGCTGTATATTCTTAATTTTATGTTTATTTTCATTACCATTGTTTGCCCAAACAGAAATCGCGCCCGGCGCAGTAGATAATCTGGCAGGGTTACTCAACAAACCAACCTTAGTAAGACCGGTTAAAGCCTCAGTGATAACAAAAAACTGGTATTATTCGGATTTAGATTCCCATGTAATTACAGATCAAGCGAGTTTCAAACAAATTGTCTCAGTACTGATTGATATCGAAAATTACGGAAAAACATTTGACGGTAAAAGCACAAAATTAAGAACCGCTGTTGTCAGCCGTGCGAACAATGAAACAATTACAGATATTACTTCGATTACAATCGCGTTCATCCGGTTTACAATTAGATACCGGGCTACAATAAAAATATTAGAAAACAATGATACCAGATTTATCGCCGAAGTTCGTCAAACCGACAACACAGCCAACGATCAAATTAGAAATTATAACTCGATCCGTTACGCGGAAGACATAATAATTAACGGAAAAAATTATGCGTATCTCAGAGTCAGCAGTCAAAGCGAAACACATGTAGGAATCAATTTAAACAACATACCAAGTATGATAGAAAAAAACTCTGAATCTTCTAACAGAGATACTTTGAATATGATAATTGAAGCAGCGAAGTTACGGTAGAAGAAACTTACGCCATTTACTTTTCCCGCTGCTGTTATCGTTTGTTATATGTAGTTACGCTTTATTTTGTCCAATCTTCTATTTTTAATTCTCTAATCCTTTCAAATTCTTTTGTATTATTTGTAACTAATGTCATTTTTAATGATTTTGCATGCGCTCCTATTAACATATCAAATGGTCCTATTAAACATTTCCTATCCTTTAAATCCTTTTTTATTTTTCCATATTCTTTTGATGCGTTTTCATCAAAATTCATAATTTTGAATAATGTTAAAAATTCCATTAATGCAATTCTGTTTCGGGTATAATATTCTGGATTTGCATTTTCTATACCAAATTCTAATTCCGCTAATGTAATACTGGATATACATAATCCTTTATTTTTCTTTTTCTTTAAATATTTCAATACATTTTCATACTTATTTTTAATAATAAAAATACATATATTGGTATCAAGTAAAAACACTATATTTCTTCCCTGTTTTGATCCATATCTTGTAATCTTCCTTCTGACATAAAATCATTAGAAAAATTATTTAACCCATGCATAAAAACTTCCCATTCTTTATCAACCGGAAATAAAATCACAGCGTCTCCTACTCTTTGTATATATACATTTTCTCCATCAAATTGATACTCTTTGGGAAGTCTTACAGCCTGACTTCTGCCATTTAAAAATAATCGTGCAGTTTGCATAAATTTCTCCTATATTTACAATATATACCATGATATATACTTTGTCAAGTCTTATTTAGGATTTTTCAGTGTATGATTTTTTAAGACTATTCAACTGATATTTACACCTTGTATTATTATTCCTTTGAATAAATCTAGGAGGTATTTCACCTAATGTTCTAAGTAACCAACGTTTTTTTGTGCCCGATAAGAAAAAAACATAGCGTTTTACGGGCACAAAAAATATGGTGTAGTGAGACGAATGTAATTGTTTTATATCAGAACCATTTTGATTCTAAATATGTTGTTTCAATAATATGCACCATTCCTTCTTGCCATTGAATATTCATTGATCTAGCAGTTGTTGAATCTAGATGTAATAATGCATATTTACGACCTGCTTTAAATGTATATTCCATTGGCACATTATTACTATACACATATCTTGACGCACCAGCAAAACCTCTTTGTGGACGACAGGAATAATATATATAATGTGTACCTGCAGGTATTATAGCTAAAACATTAATTACCTTATCTCTATCACCCCAGAATTTAACCACTTCGTCATTAAGCTGGTTAATTTCTATACCGCCTGTTATTGTAAGTTCTGCGCTCATTTCCCTGTCAACATTTTTGTCATACCAAACTGTGAAAGGATTACTTGCACAAGAAATTAGAAAAAATGTTATTATAGAAAATAATAAAATTAGTTTCTTCATATGAACCTTTCCTATTGTTTAATAAGAGGATATGTACCTGATTCATTGGTAATAAATAGATTACCATCATTATCAAATTTATACTCGTAAAGTATTGTGGGTGCCATTTTAAAACTATCTTTCATCCAGCCTCCTTTAGGAGTACCCATATGAGATGTTTCAAGTCTAATCATTACTGGTGTATAAGTAAAAGAACCTCTTGCTAGATTCTGTATATTACCACTTACATTTCCTGGCGCAGCATCACTTCCCATTACAAATGATTTTCCTGAAAAGGTATACTTCACTTGAACCATACGGTTTGCCTCTGTTGTATGAGGAGAAGTAAGAATCCATTCACCTTCGAAAGGAGATGGTTCTCCAGTAGATTTTGGAGTAGAACCACACCCAATAAATACTATTGCTAGTCCAATAGCCAGACACGTACCCAAAAATAATTTGGTATCCTTTTTCATTTTCATCCTCCTAAGATGATATAATTGCGTATAAAATGCACGCCTGCATTTAAAAACAGCCCATACAGGCGTTTTTTTTATTTAGACATAATCCAAAATGTATTACCATCTTTAGGTGGGTTGAGTGTGACAGTAACATCCTTAGCTAACCAAATAATACTGCCATCAACGCCTTTAAATCGAAGTATTGAACTGTCAAATATTGAATCCGTTTGTTCAGCGAGATTGTTAAATCCTCTTACTCCGGGAAATACTCCGATTGATATAATACTAACTTTTTCGTCTTTTAATCTAAAAAAAGTTTCTAATCTTTTTTTTGGAAAATCTGATATGAAATACTCGGTGTTATTATTAAAAACTTCATCTTTTTTCAATTTACGACCCAATAAAGTTTCAAATTCAAACTTAGTTTTTCCAAGCATCTCTTTCAATTCAGAAATTGGTTTACCAAGTGATTGTTCCAGTGTCTTTCCTATCAATTCATTTGGTGTTGATGCACATCCCGATAATGTGAAAGTGGTTACGATTACTGTAATTATCACAATAATCCCATACATTTTAATTCTGTTTTTCAAAATAAAACTCTCTTTAAAAATAATATTTGCGTTTTATTCCCGCACGGAATTATATACAACCCTGCTATCAACGATAGCTTTGGGTAAGTATTACTTGGAAAAAACAGGTATATACTGACCCTGCGGACAGATCTATACCCTGAAAAAAGCCAATGAGGGGGAAAATTTGCAAAGTTTCTTCTATAGTAGAGAGAGAGAGAGAGAGAGAGAGAGAGAGAGAGAGAGAGAGAGAGAGAGAGAGAGAGAGAGAATTTGAATTCACATTAGGTTTTGGCGAGGATTTATATAATACGGCGGTTGTTTGCCTCATGGTTATGATATATCAATTTTTATGAGAAATGTCAAGTTAATTTGAAATTTTTTTAAGTTTTTTATTTAACCCTCAACTCTTTTAAATTAAACACCTCTGGGTGATTTTACACGGTATCCAACAGCGAGAATTGCGTTCAGATTGTAATATTCGATATCACGGCTAATCTGCCTCGTTCCTTCGGTTTGAACTGTTGCAAATTTTGCAACAGTTGAATTTTCCTCCAGCTCTCCTTCTTCATATATGTTCTTTAGGTGCTTAGAAATCGTCGATTTATCTCTGCAAAAAAGCTGAGCAATTTTATCAAGGGAAAGCCAAACATTGTTGTCGCTGAATAGCACGTTAACTTTTGTCTGCCCATCCTCTGTCTGATATATAATTATTTCGCTCTTGTTGTCGTTATTCATCTTTCGCCATTATTTATATATGTTGTAAGGTTTTCGGAAATGTAACGGTAAAATAGCATTAGGATTCTAAAACAATCTTACCTAACACCCTTCGAATCATCGTATAACAACGTTTGAATGTTATCCAGGCGTTCAAGAATAGTAGAAATTTCACTAACTTGTTTAATCGCATAGTACTCGTCTGTACTAGGGATTTGACCTACTATAGTGCCGCAGGAGCAGCAGATAACAGGGTTCCAGAAATCATTGTTCGGCATTTTTACAGGGGAGCAGGAAAAATCCGATGAACTGCATTTGGGACAAGCGGGCGCTTTCATAAACAAACCTCTTATATTTTAATTTATTTATTTTAATTTACTTTTTTTTCAGCGCGTTTCCGTGATGATGTCCGTCTTCCCACTCTTCCGGAAAATAAAGAACGTTATTCGCAATAAAACCGATTGCTGTTGTTCCGTCAATGATAAAAGAAACTACAACTCTGTCATTTTCAGTTTTCTTTGTGTATTTTCCGCTTAAGCGTTTGTTATGCGAAAGAATAGCGTTGAAACTGCCGTCAGCCGCTAAGTTGATTGTCTGTCCGCCGTCACTGTAAGTTTCGGATTTATTCTGCTGAGTACAGGCATTAATTACGCAAAAAATCGCCGCTATCGCAATAAGAATAAAACATATTGGAATACCTTTTTTTGATTTTATCATTTTTAAGTTCCCTCTTAATTAAAAAAATTATACATCCAAATTGCTTACAAGTAAAGCGTTTTCTTCGATAAACTCGCGTCTGGGCGCGACAACCTCACCCATTAATGTGGTAAAAATACGTTCCGCCTCCGGAACATCATCTAAATGCACTTGAATTATGTTCCTCTTGTTCGGGTCCATCGTTGTGTCGCATAATTGATCGGGATTCATTTCACCTAACCCCTTGTAACGCTGAACGGAAACTTTTTCCGCGTTTTTACCGGACTCAAAAAGAATGCGGTCTTTTTCGGCGTCATCATAAGCGTAAAACGATTTTTTATCGTAACTTACTTTGTAAAGCGGCGGCATAGCGAGGTAAACATGACCTTGTTCAATGAGCGGCGTCATGTATCGATAAAAGAATGTTAAAAGCAATGTGCGGATATGCGAGCCGTCAACGTCGGCATCTGCCATGATGATAATTTTATCATATCGAATTTTTGAAACGTCAAACTCATTGCCGCAGCCTGCTCCAATACTTGCAATAATCGGCTGAAGTTTCTCATTTGTGATAACTTTTTCGATACGCTGCTTTTCAACATTGAGCATCTTCCCCCAAAGCGGCAAAATAGCCTGAGTGCGGCGATCGCGTCCGCCTTTCGCCGAGCCGCCCGCGGAATCGCCCTCAACGATAAAAAGTTCGCACTTAGCGGGGTCTTTTTCGGAACAATCAGCAAGTTTTCCGGGAAGTCCGGCAGAATCCATCGCGTTTTTACGTCTAGTAGCGTCTCTGGCTTGGCGGGCGGCAATCCGCGCTTTCGCAGCCAGCACAGATTTTTCTAAAATATTGTTAATTACATCAGGATGCTTATCAAAATATAGTTCAAGCTGCTCGTTTACAAGAGACTCAACAATTCCCTTCACTTCGGAATTGCCGAGCTTTCCTTTCGTTTGTCCTTCAAACTGCGGATTCGGCACTTTTACAGACAAGACCGCGGTTAGTCCCTCGCGCACATCGTCTCCGGAGAGAGTCTCGTCAAGTTTTTTGGCATGCTTCGACTTCTTTAAAAATTCGTTTAACGTTCTTGTAAGCGCAGATTTAAAACCGACAAGATGAGTGCCGCCTTCGCGCGTGTTAATATCATTAACAAACGAAAACATTATTTCGTTAAAACCATCGTTATATTGAATTGCGATCTCAACTTCTACATCATCGCGGGTTCCCTCAAAATAAACAGGTTCGTTATATAAAACTGTTTTATTCTCGTTTAAATAACCGACAAAACTTTTTACTCCTCCTTCAAACATAAAATCATGAATTTTAGGAGTAGAAAGCCGCTCATCACGGATAGTGATTTTTAATCCCTTATTGAGAAACGCAAGCTCGCGCAGACGGTTGGAAAGAGCGTCAAAACTGTGCGTCGTTGATTCAAAAACCGAAGTATCCGCTTTCCATCGAATTACAGTTCCCTGCCGGTTCGGCGAGTAATGATAAGGAAGTCCTGATGGCTCAATTTCTTTAGCAGCGCCTTGCGCGATACCGATTTTATATCTTTGATGATAAACTTTTCCGTCAAGATGAACATAAGCTTCGCACCATTCGGAAAGCGCGTTCACGACAGAAACGCCGACACCGTGTAAACCGCCCGAGACTTTATACGATTTTTTATCAAATTTACCGCCGGCGTGAAGCTTCGTCATTACCAGCTCCAGCGCGCTGACTTTTTCGGTCGGGTGAATATCGATCGGAATACCGCGCCCATTATCCTCGACCCTGACTACGTCATTGCCTTCCAGAACCACAAGGATGTTTGTGCAGAAACCCTGCATCGCTTCGTCGACCGAATTATCAACAACTTCAAAAACTAAATGATGAAGCCCGTCTATGCCGGTTGTCCCGATATACATACCGGGGCGCATTCTGACAGCTTCTAAACCCTTCAAAACAGTAATATTCTGCGCTGAGTAATTATTATCTACGCTCATAGGAAGATTATATAGAAATTTAAAATTTTTAAAAAGGTAGCAGCTTAAAAAATACCGCTTGCAAAAAATATCAAATTGTGATTATAATCATTTTCTGTATTGATGATGTCGTTTTTGATACTCATAATGCAACAGCAAAACACCAACTAAGTGGATAACTTGTGGAAATCTTTTAAAAAATTATACAAAATATCAAAAAAAGAGAGAGGTAAAAAAAGAGCTATTGACCTGATGATGTGCAATTTATGTTAATTCCTTACAGGATAAGGAGTTAGTTTATATAAACCGTATCAGGTATTAAGTATATTTAAGTTGATATTAAGAAAAAACAGCTTGAAAGTCATAAATATCAATATTATACTTGTGGATAACATGTTAATATTTCTAGATTAATTAGGATAAAAAATGGCTAATTTGGATTATGAAAGCCTCTTTAGTGAGGTTTTAATCCAACTGCAGAACGACCTAGGGGAGGAGGAGTTCAGCGGTTGGTTTTCAGATATAAAATACTTGCGGCACTACGAGGTGAGCGCTGGCGTAAATTGCGTTGTCGCAGGAGTTCCATCCGCTTTTCATTGTGAAAAAGTGAAATCTCGATATCAAAAGGTGATAGAGTCAAAATTAAGCACGATTTCCGGTAATGCAATGAAATTTGAGCTGGAAATTGCCAATAAAAAAACAGAAAAAAAAGAATCTACAGTTATTCAGCCAATAAAAACTACAGAAACCGCGGCAGAAAAAAAACAAAAATCAAAAGAAAAACGCGAAAGACATTCTCTAATGCGGGATGATTATACTTTTGAGAGATTTGTTTTAGGCGAAAATAACAATTTCGCGGCGAACGCGGCAATCGCGATAAGCAAGAACCCGGGAAAAGTCTATAATCCGTTTTTAATTTATGGTGATGTAGGTCTTGGTAAAACGCATTTAATGCAGGCGATCGGAAATTATGTACATGAAAATTCTGACAGCAGGGTAATCTTTATTACATCAGAAAATTTCTTAAACGAATATATTGACGGTGTGCAGCAGGGAAAAATGAATCTCTTTAAAAATAAATATCGTTATACCGATGTACTTTTAATAGACGATATCCAATTTCTGACCGATAAACCCGGTTGTCAGGAGGAATTATTTCACACGTTTAACGCTTTATTTGACGCGAAAAAACAGCTTGTTTTTACCTGCGACCGCCAGATTTCCGAATTGAAAAAATTTCACGACAGATTAATATCTCGTTTGGAACTCGGAGTTAAAGCGGACCTTCAGCCGCCAAGATATGAAGAAAGATGCGCGATTTTGAAATCGGTGGCTCAGGCAAGAAACGTAACGATAGATAATGAAGTAATCGATATAATGAGCAAAAACATTTCGTCTAACGTTCGTGATTTAATATCGGCGTTGAATAATCTTATCGCATATACGGAGCTTATGGGAAAACCTGTAACGGTAGATACAGCTCAAAGACATTTAAAAAATATTTTTAACACAACAAGACCGACAAATTTATCTATGGATAATATCATCAGGGTTGTCGCTGAAAATTTCGGTCTTACCCCGAATGATTTAAAAGGCAGGAAAAAATCTCAAAATGTCGTTTTCGCCCGTCAGCTTGCTATGTATATAGGCAGAGAAATGACAGATTATTCCACTACAGAAATAGGACAGGATTTTGGCGGGAAAGATCATACAACAGTAATGCACTCAATAAAAATCATAAAAAACAAACTTATAACCAATCCTGCGCTTGAACCTACGGTAGACAATTTAAAAAGATCAATAAAGGAATTTAGCGCAAAATATTGAAAAGCTGTAATTATGTTGTGGATAAAAAAGTTAATTTTATATGCTTGTGTAAAGTGTTAAATACATGGCATAATTATCCATAAGTTATTCAGATTATAAGTGTATAAGAGGTATGGAATTAAGTAACTTTTACACAATTTCCGCCGCTTATTATTACTGTTATTGTATATATATATTATATTAATAGGGAGGAAGAAAATGAAGTTTATTTGCAATAAGGATGTTTTAATAAAAGAAATATCGATAGCTCAGGAAATAATTTCTTCTAAAAATGCTATTTTGATTTTATCAAATATCTATCTTGAGGCGTCAAATAATAAATTGATTATCAAAGCAAAGGATATGAAAGTAAATTTTTGCACCGAAGTTCCCGTAAATGTTATTGAAGAAGGATCAACAACTGTTTACGGCGATAAATTTTTTGGAATTATTAGTTCTTTTCCTTATGATGAAATCGAATTTTATCAAAAGGATAATGTAGCGTTAATAAAACCGACAACATCAAAAAAACCTGAATATAAATTAAAAAGTATGGCTTCCGATAAATTTCCGGAACTTCCTGTTTCTACAGAGCCTTTTTTTGAAATACCTATTAAAGATTTCAGAGAGATGATTCAACAAAGCGTTTTTGCCGTTTCTGATGATGAATCCCGCTATTATATTAACGGCGTTTTCCTTGAAAAAAGCGAAGAAAAAATTGTAATGGTAGCAACCGATGGAAGACGTCTTGCTTTTGTCGGTAAAAATGCTGATAAAAAAATTAATGATTTTTCAGGTATCATTATTCCTCCCAAGATTCTTACGACAATTTTTAAAAGATCAGGCGATGAAGGATTAATAAATATTTCTATCAGCGATAAAATGATTTTTATTAATTTTGCTTCGTATAAATTTTCCTCTGTTTTAATTGAAGGAATGTTTCCTAATTATAAAAAAGTAATTCCGGAAACTCAGGAATTTTATCTTTCTATCAAAAGAGATGAGCTCTTAAATGCATTACGCCGCGTATCACTCATGGTAGAAAAAAAATCTCACAGAATTTATCTTGGAATCTCATCGGGTAGAATGGCTGTTTATTCCGAAGAAAGCGAGCTTGGAACAGTAGAAGACGAAATTCCATGTAAATACGATGGTGAAGATATAACAATTGCTCTTAATTACCGTTATCTGGAAGAACCCTGTAAAGTTATGACAGAAGAAGAAATTAAGATTCGTTTTTCAAGTACGACAAAAGCGATTACAATTGAACCAGTTCCCGAGAAAGACTTTTTCCATATTGTAATGCCTATGCAATCCTAATGGAATGATTTTTAATTCACTTAGAACAACATCATTTAGAAATCTTATTGACGCGGAAATAAATACAAACGCCAAAGATGTTTTTCTTGTTGGTGAAAACGGTCAGGGAAAAACAAATTTTTTAGAAGCGATTTATTTTTGCGCTTATGCTTCTTCCTTCCGCGCTGTCCGCGATACAGAAATTGCACGTAACAATTTCAACGACGATAACGCAAAAAGCGATAATAAAAATTTTTCCGCGGAAGTAAAACTTTCTCAATCTGTAAACGATCAAATACTTATTAAATTTGAAAACGAAAAAAAATCAATTTTTATTAACGGAAAAAAAGCGGAGGATCGCAAAGAACTTTTATCGATCGCTCCAAGCATTGTTTTTTGTCATGAAGATATGGAGTTCGTAAGCGGAAGCCCGGAACGCCGCCGCTGGTTTTTTGATCAAACTTTAAGCCTGTATGACCCTGTCTATCTTGAGGATTTTCGCAGATTCCGCCGCGTGTTAAAAACGAGGAACTCTGTTCTCCGTAATTACGCCCAAAAGAAGCTCTCAGAAGCTGTTGAACCGATTCTGGACGCGTTAGACCCGCAAATTGTTATGTACGGGCAAAAGATAATGGAAAAGCGCGAGAAAGCGGCGCATGAGTTTTCACAGTTGTTTAGCTCTCTTTACGAAGAAGTCTCCGGAATCGGCGGAATAACCGTCCGCTACATAAAATCATGGAAAAGCGATGATATTCTTTCTCACCTGCAGCAGCGCAGATTAGCCGAACTTGCGGCAGGACTCTCTCTTTCAGGTCCGCACAGAGACCGCTATCAATTTGCACATAACGGAAACGATTTTACAATTACCGCCTCCACAGGACAAAGAAGGCTCCTTGCGCTGCTGCTGCGGGCTGCTCAAGCGCGGCGTTTTTCAACGGAAACAAAACAAAATCCTGTTTTGTTACTCGACGATGTATTGTTAGAAATGGACGGGGAAAAACGCCGCAGATTTGTTTCTGTATTACCCGAATATGATCAAGCGTTTTATACTTTTCTCCCGGAAGAGCCGTATCAGCGTTATCAAAAAGACGATACTCTTGTTTATACGGTAGAAAACGGCTGTTGTAAAATGAAGCAGCAATTATAGCTGCCGCGTTTTATATGTGTTAAACTTAATTATGAAAACAGCAGGCGATATTTTATCATCTTTATTTGACGCTCATTTCGCTGAAAAAGCTCAAGGTTACTCGAAACTTTTTGATTCATGGACAGACATAACAGAAAAAAACGGAATAGCGTCAGCCGCCGCTCACTCGCATATTAAAGACATCGATAAAGGTATTTTATATATCGAGATGGATCATCCGGGCTGGAAACAAATACTGCAGACAAAGCAAAGTAAACTGTTAAATGATTTTCGCATACGTTTTCCCGGTTTTAATATTTCCGGCATTTCTTTAATATTAGGGAGCGCGCAAAAGTCAAACGAAGAGCATACGGATGAACCTGCGCAAATAATAGTAAAACAATTATCTGTAAAAGAAACACCGTTGAATACTCAATCTGATAAAAAGATTAAAATAAAAAAATCATCAAATGAGACTTCTGACGGATTAGACGCGATAAAGGATGAAGCTTTAAAAGAGAAATTAAGAAAACTCGGACAAGCAATCGCGGAAAGAGAAAATTCGTGATATTTTATTTACACGGAGTATCATCATGGAAGATATAAAAATCAGAAAAGCAGTGTTATCTGACATTCCCTATTTTTATGAGATATGCTTAAAAACAGGCAATAACGGTAAAGACGCGACGGAGCTTTTTTCCGATCCTTATTTGATCGGAAATTATTTTGCCGCCCCTTATTTATTTTATTCGGACGGTATTTGTTTTGTCGCGGAATCGGAAAATCGTCCTCAGGGTTACATTGTCGCCGTCCCCGACACAATCTCTTATTTTAAATGGATGGAAGAAACATGGCTGCCTCCTCTCAGAGAACGTTATGCGAAATCTAATACCGCGCAAACGGCACGTTCCGCCAATGAAGAGCGTATTTTTTATTTGATTCACGGGAAAAAATATCCGCCGGATGATTCGGCAAAAAAGCCGAATGATTATCCTGCGCATTTTCATATCGATTTACTTCCTTCTCTTCAGGGAAAAGGAATAGGAAGTAAATTAATGGAAACATTATACGCTGAACTGAGACAACGGGGAGTCCCCGGTTTACACATGGGTGTCAGCGCCGCCAACGAAACAGCAGTAGGTTTTTATCAAAAACTCGGGTTTACTGTTTTAAAAAACGAAGAATGGGGTTTTACAATGGGAATAAAAATACCCAATTAATTAAAACGCTCCCGCTACTTTAATAAAGTCCCCTAAAATGTTAAACTGACACATGGCTAAGATTGATTCACCTGGCGGATTACCGGAAGAAGATTTGCCCTTAGGAAAAGTAATTCCCATAGCTATAGAAGACGAAGTTAAGACAGATTACCTCAATTACGCAATGTCAGTCATCGTCAGCAGAGCTCTGCCTGATGTAAGAGACGGTCTAAAACCGGTACACCGCAGGCTGCTCTACGCCATGGACGAACTGGGTCTTCGACCCGGAGCAGCAACAAAGAAAAGCGCTCGTATCGTCGGTGATACGATGGGTAAATACCATCCTCACGGCGACCTTTCTCTTTACGACGCCCTTGTGCGCATGGCTCAGGACTTTTCATTACGCTATCCCTTAATTAACGGACAAGGAAATTTCGGCTCGATTGATGATGATCCTCCGGCAGCAATGCGTTACACCGAAGCGAGATTATCAAAAATCGGCGATGAGATGCTTCAGGATTTACACAAAGAAACTGTGGACTTTGCTCCCAACTTTGATGAATCCGAAATGGAACCTACAATCCTTCCCTCAGCCATTCCAAATCTGCTGATAAACGGTTCAAGCGGTATCGCAGTCGGTATGGCGACAAATATGGCTCCTCACAATCTTGGCGAAATCTGCGATGCAATTTGTACGCTTATCGACAACCCCGATTCAACCAACGAAGACCTCATGCGTCTTGTACAGGGACCGGATTTCCCCACAGGCGGCGTAATCTTCGGACGCAAAGGCATCAAAGAGGCATATAAAACAGGACGAGGCAAACTCCTAGTACGGGGAAAATTCAATGTCGAAACTACCAAACAAGGCAAAGAAAAAATCATCTTTACCGAGATTCCATACAATGTAAATAAAGCGCTTCTCCTCGAAAAAATCGGTCAGTTAATGCGTGATAAAGTAATCGATGGAATTTCTTATGCTAACGATGAATCAGACCGCGACGGCATTCGCATTGTAATCGAATTAAAGAAAAGCGCGATTGTCAAAGTCATTCTTAATCAACTTTTCTCGAACACAC
>Ga0209755_10002901_pt1 | contig 22417 bp, 16 predicted proteins | sample TergutCo191P1_FD_187301 | JGI IMG/M metagenome (GOLD analysis project Ga0209755, IMG submission 187301) | Cornitermes sp. P1 segment gut microbial communities from Petit-Saut dam, French Guiana - Co191P1 (SPAdes) (version 2) | ecosystem: Host-associated > Arthropoda: Insects > Digestive system... | reverse complement strand
ACTGCAAGGGTCGGCTCTGGTGGGAAGCCTACCGGAAAAAACGGGGCCGGGGCCAGCGCGCTCCGGAAACGCCGGAGGAAACCGCCCTGGCCGGGCTGAACCCCGGTTTCGAGAAACACCCCGGCGGCGGCGGCGGCAGGGAAATGCAGTTTCTGCGCCCCCCGCTGGTGCAGTTCTTCGAGTGTTCCGACGTAAGAATAGAGGGCGTTACCCTGCGGAACTCGCCGTTCTGGACGCTGCATCCGGTTTACTGCACCGACGTTTCCATCGCCGGGCTTTCCATCTTTAACCCCGGCGACTCGGCCAACACCGACGCCATAGACATAGACTCCTGCCAAAACGTCGCAATCGAAAACTGCCGCCTTTCCGTGGGGGACGACGGGATAACGCTCAAGTCCGGTTCCGGGGAGGACGGGATTCGCGTGGGCAAACCCTGCCGCGACATCCGGATTAAGGGCTGCGTCGTGGAGGACGGCCACGGCGGCATCGTAATAGGCAGCGAAACCGCCGCCGGCATATTCGACGTGTTTGCGGAGGACTGCACCTTCAAGGGAACCGACCGCGGCATACGCATAAAAACCAGGCGGGGCAGGGGAGGGCAAATCGCCAACCTGGACTTTCGCGGCCTCACAATGGAAAACAACCTTTGCCCGGTCGCCATCAACATGTTCTACAAGTGCGGGGCCAGCCCCTCGGACAGGTACTTTAGCCAGGAGGCTCTTCCGGTGGAGGCAACCACGCCCAGGATCGGCAACGTGCGCATCCGGGACGTTTGCGCCACCGGCTGCCGCGCCTCCGCCGGTTTCATCGCCGGGCTTCCGGAGGCCCCGGTGGAAAACCTGGACCTTAGCCGGTGCGAATTTTCCGTGGACGAACGAAGCGAAATACCCCCCGGCGAGTCGGACATGTTTTTCGGCGTTCCGGAAACCGAGGAAAAGGGAATCAGACTGCTCAACGTGAAGGAGCCGATGTTCAGCCAGGTCATGGTGCGGGGGGCGGCGAAAGCCTTTGTTTTCGGCTAGTTTCCCGGTATACTATACTTATGAAACCGGGAGCGGAACGGAAAAGAATCGGCCTCATGCTCGCGTCGGTCAGCGTCGGCGTATCGAAAAAGTCCTGGAAGGATTTTGTCCGGGTCGCCGCGCTGGAAAACGCTGGCCTTTTCATTTTTCCCGGCGGCAGGCTGAACGCCGGCAGGGACTTCGAAAATCTGCGCAACCACGTCTACAAACTGGCGAACGGCGAAAACCTTGACGGCTGCATAGTCTGGAGTTCGACAATCCGGTACGGCCAGTCGAAGGAGGAGTTCGAAAGGTTCCACGCCGGGCTGAACCCGCTTCCCTACGTTACCGTGGCGTTCAAGTCGCCGGGGCATCCCTGCGTGGACTTCGATTCCTACAAAGGCATGAAGGCGCTGGTAACCCACTGCGTGCGGCGGCACGGCGCGAAAAAAATAGCGTTTCTGCGCGGGCCGGACTTTCACCGGGCCGCGCGCATGCGTTTCGACGGCTACCGGGACGCGCTGCTGGAAGCCGGACTCATGGGCGCGAAGGAGGCCAGGGGCGAGGCCCCCCTGCCGCTGGTAACGGACCCCTTCGACTGGGAATCCGGATACGCCGCCGCCGAGCAGCTTTTGCGCGGGCGCTCGCTGGTTCCGGGCCGGGACTTTGATACCCTGGTGGGCTGCAGCGACATGATGACCCTGGAGGCCACCGACTACTTCGCGCGGCACGGCTACCACATTCCCGGGGACTACCGCGCCACCGGTTTCAACAACTCGGAGGAAAGCCGCGTGGCCGAATGCCCGCTGTCCACGGTTCAGCATCCGGACATCAGAATGGCGGACAAAACCTTCGAGATACTTTTGCGAATGCTGGACGGCAAAAGGCCGGAACCGGAAGGCGGCTCCGGCGGCGTTGACGTTCTTCTGGACTCGGAGGTGATAATACGCGAGTCCTGCGGCTGCACGGACCTCTACGGCGTTTCCGGAAAGGCGCCGGAAACGCCGTCGTCGCCCGGCGACGGCGACGAAAGGGAGGCGCTGCGGAAACTGGCCGGCGACCGCCTGGGAACGTATCCCTCCGTCCTGAACGCCCTGGTGGGGCCTGTCGTGGACGCGCTTTTCGACGCGGACGCGCCGGAGTTTATGGCCGCCTTTGAAAAGGCCCTGGTCGGTTTTTTCGCGAGGGACGGGGAAACGGAAAACCTGCTGCGGCTTATCGACGACGTAAAAAGCGGCGGCTACCGCGTTTCCGGAAGGGTTCGCGAAATGGAAGCCGCGCTGTACAGGGGCGTCATCAAAATCCGGGAACGGTTTTCCGTTCGCGCCGGTTTCGAGAAGGACAGGTGCAACCGGATACTCAACACCCTCAAGTGCGACCTTTTGGGGGCCGGCGACCGGTTTTCGCTGATACAGACGCTCGCCTGGCATCTTCCCAGAATGGGGATCGACACCGCGGCGGTGGTTCTCTACGAAAACGAGAAAACGTCGGTGTTCGTCGGCGGTTTTTCCCCGGAGGGCACCAGCCCCGTAAGGGAGCAGCGCTTTCCCGCCGCGCTAATCGTTCCGGAGGGCCTGCGTGAGTCTTTCGGCGACGGCGTTTTTATGGTGCAGCCGCTTTTCGTCGAAAACCAGTCCCTGGGCTACCTGGTCCACAATTTTTCGTCCGGCGACGGGGTGATTTTCGAGGAACTGCGCTTCTCGGTAAGCTACGGGCTTAAGGGCGTTCTTCACGCGGAGGAAACGGCCAGGGTCAGGCGCGTGGTGGAACGCACGGAACGGGCCAAGGCCGAATTCCTGCGCGTTCTGGAGGACGGCCTTTCCGCGTCGCCGTTCCGCACGGAGGCGGAGGCCGGCAGCGTGATGGACTTCGTTCTGACCGGAACGGACGGCGTTTCCCTGCGAAAGACGATTTTCGACATGGAGGAACTGCTTCCGGGGATAGGCGGTTTTCCGCTGCTTTCCGGCGACCCCTCCCGGCTGGCCCAGTGCTTTTCGCTTGTCGCGGAAAAGTACCCCCCGCCGCCGGATTCGCCCGGCGCCGGCCGCTTTGCCGAAATGACGCACGCGGGCCTTGCCGTCACGTTCCTGGGTTCCCCCTCCGGCGACCCGACCGAGGGGCCGGACGGGGGCCCGGACAGGGCCGAAAAGGTGCGGCAGTTCGGCCTGCTTCTGGCGGAAAGGATTGCGCTTATGCACGGCGGCGATTTGTCCGTCAGCGCGGACCGGTGCACGGTAACCCTGCCCTGGACCACGCTTTGCGGACACGAGCCCTGCGGAAACGCCGTAAGCTCCGGGGACCGGGTGCTGGTTCTTTCCGGGCCGGATTCGCTGCCGCCGGGCTTTTTCGATTTGCCGCAGGTTTTCGACGTGGACAAAGCCCGTCCGGGAGACCTGGCCTTTATAGCCTGGAACGCGGCGGCCGGCGGAACCGGGGACCTGGTGAAAATCGCCGGTCTGCGGCACCGGAGCGAATTTGAGAACGTTCCGTTTCTGTGCTACGGAATGCCGGCGGGCGGTCGCGAAAAAGCCGGTTCCGCCTCCACGCTCATGGACATAGTGGAACTCGCCCTGAGCCCGCTGAAAAAGGGGAACGTCCTTTTCGTGGGCCCCAGGGAGTTCTGGACGGAAAAAACGGAACTGTTCGCGCCTTCCGACGGGGACTGGGGAACGGAAAACCGTCCGGACAAAGTGCGTATAGACTCCATGTCCAACTTCAACGACGCGGTAAGCGAAACCAGCCCGCTGCTGATAGTCTTCGACAGGCTGGACATCAAGGCGGCGGCCGCCGTTCGCAGACACCCGCTGACGGTAACCGTTCCGGTGGTCATGGTCGGCGACAGGGTTGACAGTCCGGCGGACGTTTTCGCGCTTAGCCGTCACCCCAGGCTCATAATCTGCCACCGCGCGCTGCTTTCCTCCGCGGACTTCCTAAAGCGCGTGCGGGAGCTTACGGAGGGCGGCGACGTTCTGCCCCAGCACACCGGGGCGCTGGTCAAAAAGACGATACTCTACTTCGACCAGAACGCCGGCTCCTACATATCGCGCTGGAAACTGGCGGACACCGTCAACGTCAGCGAGGACTACCTTTCGCGCATTTTCCACCGCGAAATGGGGCTGCCGCTGTGGGACTACCTGAACCGGCTTCGCATATTCCTGGCCGCCGAACTTTTGCTCCAGACCGACGGCTCCATCCAGACCATAGCCCTGCAGACCGGCTTTCAGGACCAGTCCTATTTCTGCCGCATCTTCAAAAAAATCTACGGCGTTCCCCCCGGCCAGTTCCGCCGAAACTGACCCCGCCGTCGCCGTGGAACAAAGCCGCGATGTGTGCGATACTGATAGGCACCGATGAAGGTTCTTGGCATAGAAACGTCCTGCGACGAATGCGCCGCGGCGGTGGTGGAAGACGGCGAAACGGTACTCTCGAACGTCGTTGCCACGCAGATTCCGTTCCACGCGCCTTTTAACGGCGTGGTTCCGGAAATCGCAAGCCGCAAACACGTCGAGTGGATTTACTCCGTGGTAAAGGAGGCGCTGGACGGGGCCGGCGTGGGGGTCGCCGGCGTTGACGCCGTCGCCGTCGCAAACCGCCCCGGTCTTCTGGGTTCGCTGATTGTCGGGGTGTCGTTCGCGAAGGCGTTCGCCTGGGCCCGGGGCGTTCCGCTTATCGCGGTGGATCACATGAAAGCCCACCTCTACGCCTCCCGCCTGCGCAGGCCGGGCGATCCCCCTTCCGCGCTTCCGCCCCCGGAGTACCCCTTTCTGGGGCTTCTGGTTTCCGGCGGGCACACCATAATCTGCCGGGCCGACGGTTTCGACGACGTAACCGTGCTTGGCACCACGATAGACGACGCAGTCGGAGAGGCCTTCGACAAGGTCGCCAAGCACTACGGCTTTGGTTACCCCGGCGGCGCTGTAATCGACCGCATGGCCCAAACCGGAAACGACTCCGCCTTCCGTTTCCCCATGCCGAGCCTGCACAAGGGCGACCACCGCCACGACGTTTCGTACTCCGGCCTGAAAAACGCGGTAATAAACCAACCGGACAGGTTTCGCGCCGACCGGAACGCCGTAACGGAACCCTGCGACATGGCCGCCTCCTTCCGGAAAACCGCGGTGGAAATACTGCTTAGGGCCCTGTTCAACGCGGCGGAGGACACCGGGATTTCAGAGGTGGTCTCTGGCGGGGGCGTCGCCGCCAATTCGCTCCTCCGCAAACGCCTTGCCGAGCGGCGCGATCTGCGCTGCGTTTTCCCCCCGCCGGAATTCTGCGGCGACAACGGCGCGATGATCGCCGGAATCGGCTACCGGTACCTGGCCCGCGAAGACCGCTCCCCGCTGAGCGTAACCGCCTCGGCCCGGGTCGAAGGCTTTAAGAAGAAGTACCCGTAAAAAACGCCGGCGGGCAGGCCTGCGGTTCCACGGAAGCGCCGCGCAAACCGAACCTTCAGGAGTCCCGTTTTTGCGGCATCCTTCATATGTTACCGGGTAGACGGGAGTCGCAAAATATCACAAAATGGGGAAGAAAGCCCATGAAAAAGATATTGCTTGCCGTTGCGCTGTCCGCAGTTTGTGCTCCTTTTGCGTTTTCGCAGACCTCGCCGATTGGTTTTGATGCCGCGATCCGGGAAGCGGCGGCGTACCTTTCCCCGCGCCCCGCCCACAGTCCGGTTCACCCCGGCGGCCTGGGGATCGGTGTTTTATGGGGCGCTTCCCCCGATTACGGTTTCCCCGGCAACGTGGCTTTGTCTCTAAAAATACCCTCCGTGCCTGTTTTTTGGGGCATACGCCTTGGTTTGGGGGACGGTCCTTTCTGGATGGGCCTTCAAGGCGATTACTACATCATTGGTTCGGAAATGATTCCAACGCTGTCCTGGTTTCTGGGGATTGGCGGTTACGTAAACACGTGGTTTGGAAGCCGCCCGGCCATTGGTTTCGGCGTACGGGCTCCCGTTGGCCTAACATGGCACCCGATAAGCCTGTTTGAGTTCTTTTTTAACGTGGCCCCGCAGATAGGGGCGCACGTTCGCACCGGAAGCGGTTTGTCCTACGACGAAGACAGGTTCACCTTCCCTTACGGCGGTTACTTTGGTTTTGAAATAGGCCTGCGCCTCTGGTTCTAGGGAACCGCCCCTTCTCACTTCATCGGGAACGGCAGCGTCGCGTCTATGGTCGGGTACCCGTGCAGCGCCATTATCAGGCGGTCCAGGCCCAGCGCCACGCCGGAGCAGCGCGGGAAGGCCGGGGGGCCGCGGAAGAGTTTCCAGTAGTTCCGGTCCACCGCGTGGCGTATCAGGGCGTGCGCTTCCTTCGCGGCGGTTTCGCTTTCGAAGAAGGCGCGAACCTGTTCCGGGTCGGTTTCCTCCGAGAAGCAGTTCGCCAGTTCCACGCCGTTGAGATACAGCTCCCAGCGTTCCGCCGTTTTGCCGTCCGCGCCTCGCTGGGCCAGGCAGGGGACGAAGGCCGGGTAGTCCAGCAGCGCCACCGGGCGATCCCGGCGAAGGGCCGGTTCCACCGCGTGGATGAAAATCAGGTCGTACAGCACGCCGGTTTCCGTGCCGGGCTGCGGGTCAAGCCCCAGACGGCGGGCCTCCGCCTCCAGCCCCCCTGGTTTGGCCTCCGCGTCGAAAAGGTCGAAACCGGCGTAACGTGCAAAGGCCTCCGCCACCGTAAGACGCTCGAAGGGCGGGCGAAAACCGGCGCCGGATTCCGTCGCTCCGGTTTCCCTCGCCAGGAAGTCGAACAGTTCCTCGGTTATTCTAAGCGAGTCCAGGTAGTCCGCGTCCATTGTGTAGTATTCCAGCATGGTGAACTCCGGGCTGTGCAGGAAACCGGAGGATTCCCCGTTGCGGAAGCACTTGCAGACCTGGTAGACGCTGATCCGGTGTTCGGCCACGATCTTCTTCATCCAGATTTCCGGCGACGGGATCAGCCAGTAGGGTTTTGTGCCGCCGCCGGGCAGGACGCGGGCGGTTTCGAAGACCTCCAGGCAGGATTCCGGAATCAGGTCCGGCGAGAGCAGTGGGGTGTCCAGTTCCAGGTAGCCCCCGGTGTCGAAAAACGAACGCGCGAGCCGGATTGTCCGCGCGCGCGCCCTCAGCGTTTCCGGATTCACGGGTTTTGCCCCTGCCGCCGGTTTAGGCCAGCCGCCTGACCGCGTCCTTCCACCTGCGTCCGCGGTCGAACTCGTTCAGAAACATGCCGAAGGAGGAGCAGCCCGGCGAAAGCACCACACTATCCCCGCTTTCCGCCGCCTCCAGGGCCGCCGCCGCCGCCGCGTCCGGCGAGTCGAAGGGGCCAAGAAAGGCGACTCCGGCACGGTCGAGCATGGGCCGCAGTTTTTCGCTGCCACTGCCGGCCAAAAGCACCACGGCCTTCGCTTTCCGGGCGGCGGCGGCCAGGGGGGAAAAGTCCAGGTTTTTGTCCGTGCCGCCGGTAACCAGAACCACCGGCCCCTCCGCGCTTAGCGTTTCCAGCGCGGCGGCGGCGGCCTCCGGAATGGTCGCGGCGGTGTCGTTGTAGAAATCCACGCCGCCGGCTCTGTGGAACATCTCCATTCTGTGCTCTATTCCGGGGAACGTTCCAAGGTATTCCCTCACCGTTTCCGGAGCAAGTCCCAGGCCCGTCAGCGCGAGCCCGGCCGCCAGCAGGTTTCGCTTTTGGTGATGTCCGGGGACGAGCGGCCGCGCCGGAACCAGTTCCGTCACGCTTCCGTCGAAAACCGTTCCGCCGTACGCGCCGCAAAGCCGGGCGAACGCCGGCCCGTCCGGCCTTTCCAGCCAGCCGCCGCTTACCTCCGGCGGCAGCGGCGCGGCGGAACATACCAGGCCCGCGGCGGCGCTTCCGGAAAGGAAGCTCCGGCCCCATTCGTCGTCCCAGGCGACCATCACGTCGTCCGGGCCCTGGCCTTCGTAGATTACGCGTTTGTCGGCAACGTAAGGCTCCATGCCGCCGTAGAAGTCCTGGTGATCCGGAAGAATCGCGGTGAGTACCGCCGCCGCCGGTTTCAGCAGCGGAACGGCTGCCCCGTCCCGCGTTTTTGTCCGGCCGCGCAGGTCGCCCAGTTGCCAGCTTGACAGTTCCAGAACCACGTCGTCCGTTTCCCGCAGTTCGTCCAGAAACGCCAGCGGCGAAACGGTGATGTTGCCGCCCAGAAACGCCCTTCGCGGAACGCCGCCGGATTCCGGGGCCGTGGCGTTTTCGCGGGCGCGCGCCAGAACCCAGTGCAGGGCGGACGCGGTGCAGGATTTGCCCTTCGAGCCGGTTACCGCGACGATTCTGGCCGGCGCGGCGGAAAGAAACAGCGAAATGTCCGTTTCCACGCGGCGGGCGGCCTTTAGAAACGGCGAATCTGGGCGCACGCCGGGGTTTTTTATAACCGCGTCCGCCTTCGCGAAGTCGTCCGTTTCGTGCCCGCCCAGGACATAGCGTATCGGCGGCCGTCCGGGCCTGCCGTCGCGCGCCTCCTCAAGCCTTTCGATGGATGGGGCCAGCGTTTTTTCGTCGCGCAGGTCGGTAACCGTCAGTTCCGCCCCGCGCCCGTACAGAAAACGGGCGGCCTCCAGCCCCCCGCCGTGCAGTCCAAGTCCCATGACCAGGACTTTCATTCCGGAGAAATCCATGCTAATGTATACCATGCCAGACAGTTGCCGGGCAATAGCCGCCGGGGGCCCCCGTCCGGGGCCTTAACGCGATTCGGAGGTTTTCGTGCCGCAGAATGAAGTTCAGTCTGCGTTGTCCGTGGTGGACGACGCCGGCAAGCCGCACAACTTCGGTTGGTCCCGACAGCCCGGGTTTTTTTACGATCCGCTGATGGTCTGGGCCTCCAGGCGAAGAATCACCGAATCCGACCGCTACGTGGTTTTTAACCCCACGCACACCGTCACCTTCGAGGTTCGCGACGACGGGCTTCTGGGATACGTGGGCGTAACGGTGGCGTCAAGAAGGGAAAAAAAGCGTTCCACGCAGGGCTTTCAGACGCTTCTGCCGCTGGGCCGGTACGGAATGCCGCCCGGAAGCCAAACCGGCCCCGTGCGTTTCCGGCGAACCGGCGTCATTCTGGATTTCGTGCCGATGGAAGGCGGCGCCAGGATAATCCGGGTGGACATCCCCAAACAGGGCAACAGCCGCAGCGTAAGGGGCGAGCTGGTTCTGAGCGAACCGGCACCCTCCGGTTTTCAGGCGGAATCCCTGGTCTGCAACCTGCCCTGGCGCAACGAGCGAAACGCGTTCCGGTACTCGCGCTGTTCGCCGTGGTACACCGCGGAGGGCGTGGTCCAGTTCGGCACCGCGGAAATCGTTTTTACCAAGGGAAACTCCTGGGGCGTTTTCGACTGGACCCGGGGCGTGCGCCCCCGCGCCGACATCCGCTACTGGGCCGCCGCCTGCGGCCGGGCTTCGAGCGGGGCAGTCTCCGGCGTTTCCGGCGCCGGGCGGCTAATCGGCTTCAGCGTGGGCCACGGCTCGGAGGACACTTCGGAGGGGACCGGAAACGCGTTTTTCGTTGACGGCCGGCTGCACAAGCTGGACCAGATAACGTTTCACATTCCCACCGCAAACCGGCTTTCCCCCTGGCGTTTCACCAGCAACGACGGCCGCCTGGAAATGATTTTTACGCCCCGCCAGGAACGTTACGACCACCGGCGAATTTTGTTCCACTCCCTGGCCCGCCGCCAATTCTACGGCAGCTTTTCCGGCAAGGCCGTCCTGGACGACGGCTCGGAAATCGGCTTTTCCAACATTACCGGTTTTGCCGAACGGGCCAAGGCCCGGTTTTAACGACCCCGTAAAGGGCCCCGGCAACGAACCTGTTTTGATCCTGGTACGAATCGAACGTACGACCTGCCGCTTAGGAGGCGGCCGCTCTATCCACTGAGCTACAGGACCGGAAGGCCTGGGAAGAATCCCCAGCGTTTAAAAATCCTTTTGTTCAGTTTACGATACCATATTTCGCCGGACGTGTCAACTTAGTTTCCCGGTATCGGCGAAAGTTTCCTCCGGAGTTTTCGCCGTCGCCGGAATCTTTCGCAAACAGTTTGGCAAAAAAAAGAAAAAAAATGCTTGCGCTTTCCAGGTACCCGTATTACACTGACAGCTTGAGGGCATTTGATGCCCGATGTAAGAATCGTTAAATCCTATCTCGGAGGGCTTACTGTTGTGACATTTCTTAGAAACATGAAAATCAGGGGCAAGCTGTTCCTGGGCTTTTTCCTGGTGTTGGCCATCACGTTGGTTGTCGCCGTCTTTGGCGCGTACAACCTCAGACAAATTGACGGCCAGTACACCTATGCGCTTTCCTTTCCAATGGAAAGGTACATTCTCATGAGCGAGCTTGGGGTGCTGTTTATGGACTCCAGACGCACCATGAACCGCACCGCCATGTATATGCACGATCCGGACGATCCGATCGGCGGCATTAACTCGCAGGAGGTCGGGATTAACAGATTGCGAGGAGAAATCGACGTGCGTATCGCGCGTTTCCGGGCCAACGTGGACGAGGATCCTTTTTTGGACGCGGAGCAAAAGGCCGAGCGCCATCAGGCGCTTAACGCCTACGAGAACAGAGTTCACCACTACTTCAATTACTACATAGCGGGGCTTATGAACGCGGCGCGGATCTTCAACGAGACGGAGGCCATTCGCCTTGTGCGCCAGGGCGTGGCCACGGTCAACCAGGCGCTTGTGCATTACGATTTTCTCAACGACACCGCTCGGACGTTCATGGAAACCATCAGCGAAGAACTTTCCGCTCAGACCGACAGTACGTTTTTTCTGCTAATAATTTTCAGCATTGTTGGTGTCGCCATCGGCGTGGCGATCGCGCTGGTGATTTCCGGCACGGTAACCAATCCCGTAGTTTTATTGACTGCCGCCCTGGGCGATATGGCGAGCGGCGACCTCACGAAAAGGCTTCCGGATCAGGGCAGGGACGAAATAGGCCGGGCCTCCGCCTCCTACAACAAGAGCATGGAAGAGTTCAGTAGAATGATCGGTACGATCAAAAACCAGACGGGGGCGCTGTCGGAGATAGGCGGCAACCTGGCCAGCAACATGACCGAGACCGCCTCCGCCATGAACGAGATTGCCGCGAACATCCAGAGCATTAAGGGCAGGGTGTTGAACCAGAGCGCCAGCGTTACAGAGACGAACGCCACCATGGAGCAGGTTACCGTCAACATAAACAAGCTGAGCGGTCAGGTGGACCACCAGACGAACGCTGTGTCGCAGGCGTCTTCCGCCCTGGAGCAGATGATTGCAAACATCCAGTCCGTTACCGCCACCCTGGTGAAAAACGTCAAGAACGTTCAGGACTTGCAGGGATCGTCGGAAACCGGAAGGTCCAGTCTGCAGGAAGTGGCTTCCGACATTCAGGAAATAGCGCGCGAGTCCGAGGGGCTGATGGAAATCAACGGAGTGATGGAAAACATTGCCAGTCAGACAAACCTGCTTTCAATGAACGCGGCAATCGAGGCGGCGCACGCCGGCGACGCCGGCAGGGGTTTCGCGGTTGTCGCGGACGAGATTCGCAAGCTGGCGGAAAGCTCCGGCGAGCAGTCCAAGACCATAGGTTCGGTTCTGAAGAAGATCAAGGAATCCATCGACAAGATCACCCGTTCCACCGACAACGTCCTCAACAAGTTCGAGGCGATTGACCTGGGCGTGAAAACCGTCGTGGAGCAGGAGGAAGTTATCCGCCGCGCGATGGAGGAGCAGGGCCACGGAAGCAAGCAGGTTCTTTCCGCCGCCGGACAGGTAGGCGAGGTGACCGGGCAGGTGCGGGGAAGCTCGATTGAGATGCTGGAGGGCAGCAAGGAGGTAATCCAGGAAAGCAAAAACCTGGAAAAGGCCACCCAGGAGATTACCAACGGCATCAACGAAATGGCCGCCGGCGCGGAGCAGGTAAACAAAGCGGTAAACACCGTTAACGATCTTACCGGCAAAACGCAGGAAAACATTTCCTCCCTGGCGCGGGCCGTTTCGGGGTTTAAGGTTTAGCGGCAAGGTTTCCGGAAACGCGCCGATATGCCCCGCCTTTCACGGCGGGGCGTTGCGTTTCCGGCTGTTTAACCGGCCGCATCAGGAAGCGATTCCCGGTTATTCCTTGATCGCCTTGAGGAAAGCCCCTTACCGGTGTTTACCAAAACGGGTAAACACCAATTTGCACAATTTTTAGGACAGGCTCTTGTCTATTCCGGCTTTTCGTTCTCCAGTTCCAAGGCCCTTTTCAGTTTCGCCATCTCCGAATCGTCGTCCGGTTCCGGTTTTCTCCACACAAGTTCCGCGTCCCTCAGTTCCACGGCTCTTTTGAGTTTCTCCAGTTCCGATTCCCTGTCCGATTCCGGGGCTGCGTGTTCCTGCACCGGTTCCGCGTTCTGTGGCTCCTTGTCCGGTATCTGTGTTTCCCGTGCGGGTTCCTCGCTTTCCTCCGGGGTGTCACGTTCCGGTTCCGGTTCCGCGTCCCCCGACACCGCGTCCACATCCGGCGTTTCCCGTCCCGGTTTATCGTCCCATACAGGTTCCTCCTGGGCCGGTTTCGCTTCCACGTCCCCCTGTGCCGCGTCCACATCCTGCGCCGCTTCCGGTTCCGCGTTGTGCGTTTCCGCGTGCGGCTGAGACGTTCCACGCACAGGTTCCACGTCCGCTTTTGGTTCATCCCGCACCAGTTCTGGTTCCGCGTATCCCAACACCGCGTCCATGTCCGGCGTTTCCCGCGCTGGTTCTGGTTCCACGTTGTGCGTTTCCGCGTCCGGCTCAGGCGTTTCCCGATCAGGTTCTGGCCTATCTTGTGCTGGTTCCTGTTCCACATAGTCCGCTTCCGCTTTCGGTTCATCCCGCCCCGGTTCCAGTTCCGCGTCCATGTCCAGCGTTTCCTGCGCCGCTTCCGGTTCCGCGTTGTGCGTTTCCGCGTGCGGCTGAGACGTTCCCCGATCAGGTTCTGGCCTATCTTGTGCCGGTTCCGCGTCCCACAACACCGCGTCCATGTCCGGTATTTCCCGCACCGGTTCCGATTCCATGTTGTGCGTTTCCGCGTTTGACTCAGGCGTTCCCCGTCCAGGGTCCACGTCCGCTTTCGGTTCGCCCCGCGACGTTTCCACATCCGGCGTTTCCCGTCCCGGTTTATCGTCCCATACAGGTTCATCCGGGGCCGGCGCAGGTTCTGGTTCCACGTTGTGCGTTTCCGCGTTCGACTCAGGCGTTTCCCGCCACGGTTCCGCGTCCGCCGACGGCGTATGACGTTCGGGCTTTGCGCGTTTTTCCGGCGGTTTTTTTCCCCGTTTATTGGGCTCCGCAGACGGCTCGGCGTAGTAGGGTTCCGGTTCCCCGTCGTCCTCCGCGTTGATTATATTCGGAAGCACCGGGCCCTTGGGCGATACCAGCGAGACGAACCAGAGGGGCAGAGAGGCCAGCATCGGGACAACGGTTACGAGAAGGAACAGAAAGCCCAGGGCGTGCCGGTGGGAAAAGAACGCCCACCAGGACGTGGCGGCGGAAAAGGGCAGAATCGCGATGGCCAAAGCGGCCGGCGCGATTAGGAAGCGGTGTTTTTTGGCGACGGCAAGCAGCGTCGGGACGCCCACCGCCAGCGCCGTCCACAGCACCGGAACCAGAACCAGCATAGTCGGCGACATACCGGAAAGCCAGTCCATGGCGCGGAACGCCGACAGCGGAATCAGCCAAACCAGGGTAAAGCCTATGTAGTCCGCCTTGGGGGAAAACAGCCTCATCTCGACAAGCAGGAGATACAGAACAAGCGGGACCAGCACCGGAAAGCTCACGATGTCCACGAAACCGCCCAGCCAGCGGTGAAAACCGAAATAGCCCGGATCCACCAGCGGCCCCGCCAAAAACTGGATTAGCACGACCGCGCCGCCCAGAAGCAGAGCCCAAATTCCCCCGCCGCCGCTTCCAACCGCAAGCGAACGCCTCAGAAAGAAAAACAGCGGAACCCACAAAAGACAGAAAAAGCCCATTACCTGTTGTACCACGACTGGCCGGGCAATGTACAGAAGCGCCGACGGCATAGATCTGACGGCGGAAATCGCCCCGCGCTTTACCGACCCTTCCGGTGCGCCGGGGCGAATCGCCGAGCTTCACCGCCGGCGTTCCGGGGCCGTGACGTTCGGCGGCCCGGTCCGGCTTAAACCTTGAACTGCGATATGGCGCGTACCAGGGAGGAAATGTTTTCCCGGGTTTTGTCGCTAAGCTCGTTGACGTTGGTTACCGCTTTGTTTACCTGCTCGGTGCCGGTGGCCATTTCGTTCATGCCGGCGGTTATTTCCTGCGTCATCTTCTCCAGGTTTTTGCTTTCAAGGATAACCTCCCTGCTTCCTTCCCGCATTTCCTGGGCGCCGCCCTTTACGTCCTGCGTTATGTTGCCCACCTGTCCGGCGGCCTGCAACACCCGTTCGCCTTCGCGGGTTTGCTCTTCCATTGCGCCGCGTATGCGTTCCTCATGACCGGCGACGGTGTTTACCCCCTCGTCTATCGCCTCGAACTTGTTGAGGACGTTGTCGGTGGAACGGGTAATCTTGCCTATGGACTCGGTAATCTTCTTAAGCACTTCGCCGATAACCCTGGACTGTCCGCTGGAGGACTCGGCAAGTTGCCGAATCTCGCCGGCGACTACGGCAAAGCCCTTGCCGGATTCGCCGGCGCGGGCGGCCTCGATCGCCGCGTTCATCGAAAGAAGGTTGGTTTGACCGGCGATGTTCTCCATAACCGAGTTTATTTCAAGAAGACCCTCGGACTCCCGGGCAATCTCCTTTATGTCGGACACGACGTCCTGAACGCTGATCTTGCCCGCCTGCGACGCTTCCTTGAGCCTTTCCACGCTGGCGGCGTTTTTGGCAAGGCTTTGCGAAACGGATTGAATGTTGTCCATTACCTGCTCCAGGGCGGTCGCGGCCTGGGTAACGGCTTCGGTCTGGCGTTCGACGTTGCCGTTGAGCTTGTCGATGTTTCCGGCGACCTGTTCCATCGTGGCGTTCGTCTCGGTAACGCTGGCGCTCTGGTTCAGCACCCTGCCCTTGACGTTCCGGATGTTGGCGGTAATCTGGTTTATTGCGGAGGCGGTCCGCGTCATGTTGTTGGCAAGGTTGTTGCCTATGTCGGACAGCGTTCCGGCCTGCTGCTTTACGGAGGATATCATTTTGCGAAGCGCTTCCATGGTCTGGTTGAAGGAACGGGAAGCCTTGGCTATTTCGTCGTTGCCCGCTTCCGAAAGCCTCTGCGTCAAATCGCCGTTCGCGGTATTGTCCAGGGACTTGGTAAGAAGGCCGATGGGCGTCAATATGCTGCGCGTAATCAGTATGCCCAGCACGATGAAAGCGACCAGCGCCGCGGCGCAGATTATAACCAGTATTGTAACGGCCAGCGCTATCAAAGCGTCCATTTCATCCATGCTCACGTTGCGCAGTTCCATGTAGCGATCCCGCAGCGCGTTTATCCTTGTCGTGGACTCTATGCCTGCGGGGAAAACCACGTTGTAAAGCAGCGCGCGGGCTTCCTCCATGCGGCCTTCCTCCCTAAGGCCAAGGGCGACCCCGCCCTGGACGTGCAGGTCGTAGTGCGGCTGATAAATGGCGTAGATAAGAACGCGAACCTGCGCGTCGTCAACCCAGTGGGGCATGTCCCCCGCAAGCCAGTTGCCGAATATGCACGTATGCGGGCAAAGACCGCCCGGAAAGTGTCTGTCGTACATGAATGCCCATGCCAGGTTGTACCGCCATACGTGGTGCGCCTCCACCATGCGGTTGGCATGGTCGCTTAATTCCGTAAGCATGCTGATATGTTCCGCAATGCCGCGTATGCGCGTAACGCTGTGCCAACTGCCCACTCCAATCACAACCGCCAGCATAAAAATGCACGACAGCCCCCCGACAATTCTTGTCCGTAGTTTCAGGTTCACTTGGGCACTCCTTTTGTTTGAATTGCTCCCAAACGGGAGGCCTAAAAGTACCACGGTCGGTTGAAGGCTGTCAACCTTTCGGTGACATTTTTTCGGACGGTTTCGTCGGGAAACGCGCGGACGCGGATATAAAGGGCCCGCGCGATTTTCCGAACCTCCGAACGAAACCCCGCCCCCGGCACCCTTGTCACTCCCCCCCGATTCGGGCTAACCTCAAAGCGGCATGAGATGGGAAAAAAAAGCGATCTCCGGGGAGCGGGTCAAGGAGATAAGCGCGAAGTACGGCTGCGACCTGCTGACGGCCTCGGTGCTGGCCCGCAGGGGAATAGTCTCCGGCGAGGCGGTCAAGTTCTTTCTGGAGGACGACCTTCGGTACATGCGAAATCCCTTCGAGCTTCCGGGGATGGAGGACGCGGTGGAGCGCATCCTGGCCGCCAGGGACGAGGGCGAAAAGGTTCTGGTTTTCGGCGACAGCGACGTGGACGGCATTACCGGGACGGTGCTCCTGGTCGAGTACCTTTCCGGGCTGGGCATGGACGTAACCTGGCGCATCCCCGGGGGCGGCGACCCCTACGGGCTTTCGATGGAGGCCGTCGAAAAATTCGCCGCGGACTTCGGCACGCTGATTGTAACCGTGGACTGCGGCATATCCCGCCTGGCGGAAATCAGGCGCGCCAACGAGCTTTCCGTCGACGTAATCGTCACAGACCACCACGAGCCGCAGGGGGAGCTTCCGGAGGCGCTGGTCATACTCAACCCCAAGCTCCGGGACACCACGTATCCCTTCAAGGACCTTTCCGGCTGCGGCGTGGCCTTCAAGCTGGTTTCCGCCATGCGCTTCGCCGAAAAAAGCGACATGTACGGGCAGCCCGTGTGCCTGCTGAACACGCGCCCGGTGAACGACGCATGGATTGTCGAGGCCGCCAGGGTCCGCAACCTTGCCGTAACCGGAACCCTAACCGAAACCATAATGCCGGGGATGGTTTCCATAGGCGAAACCCGGCTTCCGGCGTTTCTGGAGGGCCAGCAGATTCTGGTCTGGGACGCGCCCCTGCAAAAACGGGTAATGGCAAAGCTCTTCGGCACCGGTGTCGAAATAGAGATGATGGACATCGCGCCGGAAATAGGAAGGGAGATACCCCAGGTTTCCGGCAAAAGCCTGCTGCGCGTCAGGGAGCTTTCCGCCGTCGCAAAGTACTCCGACGAGGAGCCCGGCGAGCTGGACGTTTTCGTGAACCTGTTCAGGTCGTTTATCCGGAAGCGCGAGAAAATCCCCTGCACCGAAGAAAGCCGCGACCTGCAGCTTGCCGCGCTGGGAACCGTCGCGGACATAATGCCCCTGGTGGACGAGAACAGAATCATCGTCAGGGGCGGTCTGCGCTCGATGATCCCGGACGGCTCGGCGGCCCCCCTCCCCCCCGGGGGAGGGGGGGGTCCCAGACCGGGACTCGCGGAGATGCTGGAAAAGCTGGGGCTTTCCGGAACGCGCTTCGACGTCAAGGACGTTTCCTGGAAACTGTGCCCCGCGATCAACGCCGCGCGGAGGATGGGAAGCCCCGAGACCGCCGCGCGGCTGTTTTTCGAAAAGGACCCGGCCGCCCGGGGAAAGCTGGCGCAGGAACTCGTGGGCATGAACCGGCAGCGCAGGGAGCTGGAGGAGGAGATCATGGGCCTGGTGGAGCGGCAGGCCTACGACTCGCTCGAGGCGAACGACGGGAAACTGGTACTGGTTTTCGGCGAGCGGATCAACAAGGGCGTTACCGGCCTTGTGGCCCAGCGCCTGGCCCGGCGATTTAAGGTTCCGGCGGTTGCCGTCTGCCTTTCCGGCGGAGTCTGCACCGGATCCGTCCGCTCGGCCCGGGGCTACGTCATAAGCGGCCTTCTTGAGCGCCTGGGCGACCTGTTCATAGACTCCGGCGGCCACGAGTTCGCCGGCGGCTTCAGCCTGACGGAGGAAAACTGGCCGGCGTTTCTTGAGCGCCTGGGGCGCGAGGCCCGCACGGTGGAGTTTCCGGAAGACGGCGAAAAGCGCGAGATTTTTGTCGACGCGGAACTGCCGCCGGGGTACATGGAGCCGGAACTGCTTTTCAGGCTGACGGACCGGTTTTCGCCCTACGGCAGCGAAAACGAGCCGCTGATTTTCATGGCGAAAAACATGACTGTCGAGGAAATCTACCTCGTGGGCAAAACGGAGACCAAGCACCTGAAGATGACGCTGGCCGCCGGAAAGTACAAGTGGCCGGCGGTGTACTGGGACGCCGCCAGCCGCGTCGCGAAAAACGAGTTCTGCAAGGGGAATTCGGTGGACGCGGTGTTCAGCGTTTCGCGCGACTGGTTTAAAGGAACGGCCTCGCCGCTTCTGACGATAGCCGATTTAAGGAGGAGCGAATGACGTATCCGGTTTCCGCGGCCGCCGGGCCGCGTTTCGGCGCGGTTTTGCGCGCGCTTTTCATGCTGCTGCTGTGCACCGCGCTTAGCTGCAGCTCCGTTCCGGTAGCGCCGGCGGCGGCCCCGGAGCCGCCGCCCGAGCCGCGCCCGGTGTACCTGCGCTACGCCGCCGTTCCGGAAAACCCGCGCCCCGGCGACCCGGTTACGATAGGCGTGAGGTACGGCCTGGGTATCGAAACCGCCGCGCTGATTGTCGGCGAAAGGCGCTTCGGCCCGTCCGTCTTTTTCCCGGTGTCCTGCGAAACCGGAGCGGTAACCTTCGCGGCCACCGTGCTGACCGTGCCGACCACCGCCGCCGCCGGCCCCGCGACCATCGTCCTGGAAACCGCGGAGGGCGTTGCCGCCGAAATCCCGGTGGAGGTGGCCCCGCGCGGGTTCCCCTACGAGACGATCAGGCTCACCCCGGTGATGGCCGGCATCCAGAGGGACGTAAGCCCCCAAAGGGTCGCCGAGTCCGAGCACCTGTGGGCGGTACTTCGGTCGGTGGGGAGCGAGGCTCACTTTTTCTGTTACTTTGTGCGCCCGGTGGAGTCCACGCGCCGCACCAGTCTTTTCGGCGCGCGCCGGGTTTTCGTGAACGCGGACGGCGGCCGCAGCACGTCGATTCACGCCGGCATAGACTACGGGGTGCCCACCGGAACGCCGGTTTTCGCCAGCGGCGCCGGCAGGGTGGTTCTGGCCCGCGACCGGATTGTGTCCGGAAAGTCGGTCATAATCGAGCACCTGCCCGGCGTTTTCTCGGTCTACTACCACCTGGACCGCATATACGCGGCCGAGGGCGCCATGATCGAAACCGGGGAGGTGCTGGGCCTGAGCGGGGCCACCGGCTTTGCCACCGGCCCGCACCTGCACTGGGAACTCCGGGTTTTCGGCGAAAACACGGACCCGGACGCTTTTACGGCCCGGCCCCTGCTTGACAGGGACGCGTTTCTGGCCATGCTAGGCTACGAAACCGGCCGTCCCCCGCCGGGCCCGCCTTGACATTTGGGCGCGGTTTTGGGTATGTTTGAATATCCGGGCGCGTTTTCGCCCGCATCTTTACCCCCGGGAAAGGAGGTGATATTTTTTGGCGTATATAGTCATCGACGACAACGAGCTTCTTGAGAAGGCCATCAAGCGCTTCAAGCGCATGGTGGAGAAGGAGGGCATCATCCGCGAGTTCAAGAAGCGGGAGTACTACGAGAAGCCCTCCACCATCCTCAACCGAAAGAAGAAGGCCATCGCCCGCAAGCTGATGAAGAAAACCAGAAAGGGCCGTGCCGAATACTGATCCCCCGGGCCCTTTGGGGGATCCCGCCGCCGCGGACGACCCCGGCGGCGGACGTTCCGGTTTCCCGGCGGCCCGGTTTCGGGCTGCCGCTTCCCGTTTAATCCCGTCCCCGGTTTTTCGCCGCCGAGTCCGTTCCGTTTTTTTGGCGGCGGTTTTCCCCGCGCTTTTTTCCCCCGCGTTCCAGTCCTGCGCCACGGTTTCCCCGGTGGACGGGCTGCCGCTTGCCGCGGCGGCCTCGCCGGAAAGCGCGGTTCCGGTCTGGCGGCCGTTTCCCGGCACCTTCGCGGACGGCGCCGTCGCGGACGGAAACGGCCCCGGGGCGTTTTACTGCCTGGCCTATTTTTCCGGCAGGGTGTCGCGGCCGCGCCTTGAGTTCCACGCCGTGCGCCTGTACCTTTTCAGCCCCTCAAAGCGCGTCGCCGTGGGCGCGGGCCTGGCCGGGGCGCCGGACGGCGAAACCCTTAGCACCAGGGTCAGCAGCTTTGTCCGCGACAAAAACCTGCTGGCCGGAATAAACGCGCTTCCCTTCGACCCGGTGTCCGGAAGGGAAGGGGAGCCGCGAACCAACGTCGGGCTGGTAATCGCGGACGGCGCGGAGCTTTCGCCGGCGCACCCCCGGTTTGACGCGCTGGTTTTTTTCGCCGACGGAAGCGCCGCGGTAAAACCCCAGACCGCTGCCGTTTCGGCGGAAAACGTAGAGAACGCCGTCGGCGGCTTTTTCCGGATTCTGGAAAACGGCAAACCCGTCCCCCGGACGGCGTACCTGACGGCCCGGCACCCGCGAAGCGCCGCCGGGATTTCCCCCTGCGGCCGGTTCCTGTACCTTTTGGCAATAGACGGAAGACGCTCCGGCAGCGTCGGCGCGACCGAGGCGGAAACGGCCCTGCTGCTGAGGGCGCTGGGGGCATCCGAGGGAATCAACTTCGACGGGGGCGGCTCCACCGCGCTGGCCGCGCGCTTTCCCGACGGCACGGTGCGCGTGCTGAACACCCCGGTCCACGGCCAAAGGCGCGGCAGGGAAAGGGCCGTCGCCGGTTCCCTGGGGATAGGGTGGCGCGGGCCCCAATAGGCCCGGCGGGGAACGCCGCCTCAAACTCCGTACCCGGTATTAACGAACGCCTTGCGAAAAATCGGTGTATTCATAAGTAACCTTGCTGCAAGTGTATTGTTTACAGCCCGCAGACGATGAATGCTCAAGGCGGGCCGTGTCGGAGCGGTTGTGCCGCCGCCGCTTTGCCGGAAAGGGGGTTCCATATGAAAAAAACGGTTCCGGCGATTGTCGCCGCCGTCGCGTTGATTTTTTTCCTGTCGTGCGCCTCCGGTGCATACGTGCACGAGTGGACGGATGCCGAAAATCCGGCGGCGTTTACGCCCGGTGCCGCGCCGCCGATTGCTGCGGAGATACCCGTTCCGGCGCCGCCCGTTGCTGCGGTTGAGCCCGAGCCGCCGTCCGCCCGGCGCTACCTGGAAAGGGGCATTGCGTTTGCCGGCCAAGGCGAGTTTTACGCGGCCATGCGCGACTTTACCGAGGCCGCCCGCCTGGATCCCGGTCTTGCGGACGCGTACCTCTGGCGCGGTTTTGTCCGTTTTGGAACAGGGGACATGGATAGCGCGACGGTCGATTTTACCCAAGCCGTGCGGTTAAACCCCGGTCTTGCCCACGCGCACGCGTGGCACGGTCTGGTTCGCTTCGAAAAAGGGGACTGGAGCCGCGCGCTCGCGGATTTTACCCGGGCCCTGCAGCTTGAGCCAAAGGACGCGCTGCTGTACGCCTGGCGCGGATCCGTACACTCCAGCCTGGGAAAGTTTGACCGCGCAATCGCGGACTATACAAACGCGATCCGGCTGAACCCCGATTTTGCGAACGCGTACAACAACCGCGGCGTGGCGTATCACGAAAAAGGAAACCTTGACCGCGCAATCGCGGACTTTACCAGGGCCATTCTGCTGGCCCCCGATTTTGCGGACGCTTACAACAATCGCGGTCTTGCGCATCACGGAAGGGGTGAGCCGGATCGCGCCGTCGCCGACTTCGAGGCCGCGTTGCGGATCAATCCCGCCCACCCTCACGCCGGGGAAAATCTGGAAACCGTTCGCAGTGCCCAATAGTCCCAATCCCCGATTCCCGGTGGTTTACTTAACGCGGATAATCCTTTATCGTTGAATGCAGTGAACTACTACGCGATTCAGGTAAGAACCCGGTCCGAGGAAAAATTCATGCGGCTTTTTACCGCGCTGCACCCCCTCGTGCAGACGCGGTTTGGTCTGCATTTTCCCCGGCGTAACATCAACATACGGCGAAGGGGAAAAATGCGCCCCTCCACGGCGGCGGTTTTCCCCGGCTACATTTTTGTGGAGGCGGAAGACGAGGATATTCTGAACCACAACCGGCTGTTCCGGCGCACCGAGGGGTTTTACCGCTTCCTAAGGTCGAACCGGGACATAAAACCGCTTGCCGGCAAAGACCTGGAGCTGGTTCTGCACTTCGTCAAGAAGGCCGGCCCCGTCGCCGGAATCTCAAAAGTACGCTTCGACGAGAACTCCCGCATCGTGGTGATGGAAGGCCCGCTTTCAGGGCTTGAGGGAAGGATAATTAAGGTCGATAAGAGAAAGAAGAGGGCGAAAGTCAGGCTGAACCTGTACGACGACGCCTTCGCCATAGATCTCGCTTTCGAGGTGATGGAGGCGCAGGAGGAGACCGGATAGCCCGGTGCGGATTTGGGAGGGGAGACGGATGACGATTAACAGGTCCCGGCGGCTGTACATTATAGGCGCGGGGTTCGCGGGG
>Ga0209755_10002900_pt1 | contig 22424 bp, 18 predicted proteins | sample TergutCo191P1_FD_187301 | JGI IMG/M metagenome (GOLD analysis project Ga0209755, IMG submission 187301) | Cornitermes sp. P1 segment gut microbial communities from Petit-Saut dam, French Guiana - Co191P1 (SPAdes) (version 2) | ecosystem: Host-associated > Arthropoda: Insects > Digestive system... | reverse complement strand
GTTCTATTCCACTGAATTCAATAATGCTATCCATTTTTTCTGTGACCTGACGTTTCTTCATGCCAAGTATTGCACCGTTAAGGTAAATATTCTCCCTTCCTGTTAATTCAGCATGGAATCCTGTGCCTACTTCCAATAAACTTGCGATTTTTCCTTTTATCTTGACGCTTCCTTCCGTAGGGGCAGTAATGCGAGAAAGAATCTTTAATAAGGTGCTTTTGCCGGCACCGTTTTTGCCGATAATTCCTATGCGATCTCCTCTTTTTACGTCAAAGCTTATATCTTTGAGAGCCCAGAAATGATCTTTGTCTCCAGCGTACTTTTTTTCTCCAATTCTCGAATTCGGATCTTCTTTTCCCTGCTTTAAAGCGATCCATGTTTGGATATCTTTGTGGAGACTACGATTGTTAATTACTCCCAAACGATACATTTTAGAGAGGTGTTCAATTCGTACTGCTATATCGGACATCTTCTTTATATCACATCAACAAAGGTTTGTTCATTCCTGTTAAACAGGATGAGTCCCAGAAAAACCAGCAAAACGGCAATTCCCAAGCTTGAAATTATCATAAGTCCATCTATCGAAGCCGAGCCGAAGAACCATTTTCGGAAAAGTTCTATGGGAGCACAGACTGGATTTACAAAGGCAATCCAACTGAATCGTTGCGGGATTTCCGAAAGGGGAAACACAACCGGGGTCGCATACATAGCCAAACCGATTGCAAATGATACAAGATGGCGCAGGTCACGGTATTTGGTGGTTAGGGATGAAACTATAAGTCCCGATCCAATACCGATGGCTGCCAGCCAAATAAAGAGTAAAGGGAAAAGAAGCAAAGACCACGAAGGTTGTATTGGGGCTCCTGTAAAAATATAAAACAGAAATATGATCATCATTAGGGCAAACTGAATGGCGACTTTTATCAGGTTGGTAAACACAAGGTTGATGGGAACCACAAGGCGTGGGAAATACACCTTCCCAAAGATATTTGCGCTTGTGATAAAAGTATTGGATGAGCTAGTGAAGCAAGCCGCAAAAAAACCCCAGAGCATGGTTCCCGAAAAATAAAAAAGGGTATGGGGGATGCCGTCGGTTCCGATTCCTGCAAGATTCCCGAAAACAAAGGTAAACATAATCGTGGAAAGAATGGGATTGATGACAAACCACAATGGCCCCAGAATGGTTTGCTTGAATTGTGTCGTAAAGTCCCGTTTTACAAAGAGAAAAATCAAGTCCCTGTATCGGATTAATTCACGGATTCGTAAATCCAGAAGTTTCCGTTTGGGGGTTATGATTAAAGACCATTTTTCTTCAGACATGACCATTACCTAACATATTCAAATCTGGCAAATTACACCCATCCTTATCCACTTTCCCCCGTACTCTTGCCGGGTTACCATACACTAGTGCATAAGCTGGCACATCCTTGGTTACTACGCTACCTGCCCCTATTAACGCATACTCTCCAACAGTTACACCGCACACGATGGTAGCGTTTGCCCCAATTGAAGCACCTCTTTTTACAAGCGTTTTACGATATTCGTTTTTACGTTCGACAAACGCTCGCGGATTCATTACATTGGTAAATACGCAGGAAGGGCCGCAGAACACATCATCTTCGATTATTACATCATCATATACGGAAACGTTATTCTGTATCTTCACTCCATCGCCTATTTCGGCACGGGAACCTACATTTACATTTTGCCCCAAGGTACAATTTTTGCCTATTCTTGCACCTGGCATGATATGGCAAAAATGCCATATTTTTGTCCCTTCACCTATTTCGGCACCTTCGTCTACATAGCTGGATTCATGGACAAAATAATTTTCTTTCATCTAGAATACCTACCATTCGGTACTAATAACTCTCTTTCTTGGTTTGTATTTCTAGTCATGTTTGGCATTACTTTCCCAACACAAATTTTCCTTACAAGCCTTGGTGAATCTTTAGAAATGAATCAAACATCTCCTGCCAACTAGCATGATTTCTTGCCGAGACGTCATAGTTAGCGTAAAAATCGTTTTTCTCAGACATGGTAAAAATACCGAAAATCGAACTAAGTGGCTCGGTATCGGGGACACCAGCGGAATTCCAGTCTCCCGCTCTGCTTTTTTTCATTATAGCTAAGAAAATATGGCCGATTTCGTGGGCAATGTAGTCCCGCAATTCCTTCTCTGGCAGATTACTGTTATAGTTTATTATGAAACTACTGTTTCTTTTATCGTTTGAACGAATCGTCGTCCTTGAAGGGTAGTAGCAGGAGATAGCCTGTTTTTGACCTTGGCTAAATTCACCTGCCTTGTACGGCTCACAGATAATAATAAAACGATCGTTTTTCGTCAGTGTGCGAATATAACTCTCCATTCCACGCATGATATGGGCAAGAAAACGCCCTTGAATAGACGGCGAAAAACGGCAATATGCTTTATGCAACAGTAATATCAAATCTTCCCCTACCTTAAATTCCTCCGACATCTTTCTAATTTTTGCACCATCAATTTTAAATTCGCTCACAATATCCTCGCTTTTAATCGTAAAAATAGCCTCCTCCCATGTTTCACTAAGAGAAAGAATAAAATATACTGGCCTATCCTAGCGCAGAACTCGAAAAACCCCTGAGAAACTTCCGTCACCTCTGCTATTTTAACGCCACGATCCAGTTACAAACATGGAACGTACTGTCAAATATTGGCTGAGGAGTTCCTCTTTGCCGTCTTTTTTTACCCCCCCAGCAAAAAAGAACTCTGGATTACCCAAGCAGTAACCAAGGTATCTTATTTTTTTTTCAGGATCGGTTATCTTGTACTTGCCAAAAACGAGATCTACCGCTTGCCCAGTCTCGCATTTCTTCAATGCCCAAACCAAAAAAGGATTATACATGTGTTTTCTCTCCCGTGAATTCAGGATATACAAAAATGGGCTTTTTGTCAAGTAAAAGTGCCATGGTAAATACCCTCTTTTTTCGGTAATTTTTAATGCACATAGATTCCTTTTACTAGGTAAGACCTATCCTGTTCTCATTTCAGATGAAACCTTTTTACGCTCTCACACACAAAACCAACCTCATCCTCGGTCAAATCCGGAAACATGGGAAGCGCAAGCACCGTGCCGCACAATTTTTCCGACACGGGGAAATCCCCCTTTTTATAGCCCAGATGCTCAAAGCATTTCTGCAGATGAAGCGGTATCGGGTAATAAACCGTCGTGTCTATTTCCTTCGATGAAAGATAATCCTTAAGAGCGTCCCTTTCCTCGGCCTGAATACAGAACACGTAGTTTACTTCCTTGTTGCCGGCTTTAACCGGCGGCAACTTGATTTTGGCGACATCTTTCAGCATTTCCCGATACTGTGCGGCGTGTCTTGCCCGTTTTTGAATCGCATCGTCAATATGGGACAGCTTTACCCTTAATATCGCCGCTTGCAAAGTATCCAGGCGGGAATTATAACCGATATGGTCATGATGATATTTTTTCGACGCACCATGCACACGGTAGCTTTTCGCTTTCCCGTACAGGTCTTCATCGTTGGTAACGATCATCCCCCCATCGCCGTATCCGCCCAAGGTTTTGGTCGGGAAGAACGAGAACACGCCGAAATCACCGATAAGTCCGGCATGTTTGTGTTTGCATTTGTGCAGTGTCGTCATGCCGAAGGCTTCCGCGGCATCTTCCAGAACCGCCAGGCGGTGTTTTTCCGCAAGTTCTATGCACTTTGCCATATTCGCAGTTTGCAGGAAAAGATGCACTGGCAGGATTCCCCTGGTCTTATCGGTTATGCGGTTTTCCGCATCCTTCATGTCCATGCAAAAGGTGTTTTCGTCAACGTCGCAGAATACGGGCACACCGTCAAGTCTGGCTATGCAGGATGCGGACGCAAAGAAGGTAAACGCAGGGGTGATAACCTCGGCGCCATGTTTAAAGCCCAGTATGTCGCTGGCGATTACAAGGGCATCGCTTCCGTTTGCGACACCGACCGCATACTTTGCGCTCGTATACTCGCAAACCGCCTCCTCAAAGTCCCGCACCTGTTTGCCAAGTATGAACACGCCAGATTCGACGACATCCGCAATGGCCTTGTCGAATTCCGCCTTGTAAAGCTTGTATTCACGGGTTGCGTCATAAAAGGGCACTTTCATCTATTGTCCTTGAGTCTATAGCCATGGTTTCGTACATATTTGCCTCCACATTCATTAACTATATCCCCAGCTAACCTGCCCAGTTTGCCAGATGCAAGTCGGCAATATTGTCAAAATGTCTCGTGTTATCCGTGACTAGGGTATAATCATTGTGTATGCAAAATGTTGCGATAAATATATCCGCATCTTCGGTATTTCTTCCCGCTTTTCTTTCCTGCACATATATATCAATGGCTTCTTCCAGCAGGTAATCGCCTAATTCACCGACAGGAAAAAGTTCGCAGAACGCCTCAAACTTTTTCATTTGCCTGGTTGCCTGAATTGACGCCAAACCGCGTTTGACCTCGTAATATACGAGGGGCGGCACGACTATACTGTTGCCATCGTTGATTGCCTTTTCCATGTTTTCGGCAACGATGGTATTCCCCCTTAATATAGAACGATATTATATTCGAATCCAGGGCGTAAACACTCATAAACCGGGAATTTCCCTGATTCGCACTCTTTGGGAAAGAATTTCGTCGAATTCTGCCGGCAGGGGATCCGTTTTGTTTAGTTCGTTTATTTCCTTGGTCAGTTTCTTAAAATCCGCAAGTTTTTTTTGCTTTTCGAAAAGGTCTGTCTCTATTATACTAACGGTTAAGGCCACCTTTGAACCCTTACTTATTTCACATGGTTTTTCCGGAATGAAAACACTGCCGTCGTATATGGCCTGAACCGCCGTCATTGTTCGCCTCCGTCAGATTGACCGCCTAGCCCTTGGCTTTGACTATCGATAGTATCGCACATCTTCCATCGCTTGTCAATTTCGCACCAGGGCCTCTTCCTGGCGGGCATTCGTCAATATCGGTCAAAATACCCTTTCATCTCGCCGGTGGAAAAGTCACAGGGCAGGTCAACGGCCTTGCCTGTTTTCTGGGATTTATATATGGCAAGGATTATCTCCAGCGCCTTTTTCCCACGCTCGCCTGAAATCACCGGCTCATGGTCAAGTTCGATCGCCTCGACAAAATCCCTGAACAACGGGGTGTGGCCAAAGCCATACACTGTGGGCGGATCTCTTTCGTTAAGCTTTAATATTTCCTCTTCCGTGTCATCGGGGGAAGTCACATCCGCAAAACGCCAGGTATCAATCCTGTTTACCGCAAGCCCGCCGACCACCGCCGAACCCTTTTCCCCGAACACCGAAAGGGTTTCGTTCAGGTTTGTCGGAAAGACATTCGCGCTTCCCTCTATCATCCCCACCGCACCGCTGCCGAATTCCACGATGGCCGCCCCGAAATCCTCCGCCTCGATCGGGCGCATAAAACGGCGGGTTTGGGCCTGTACGCGCACGGCATCCTCGCCCATCATCCACTGCAAAAGATCGATGCCGTGGGTGCATTGGTTCATCAGCGTCCCGCCGTCCTGTTCCCAGGTTCCCCGCCACGGCGCTTCCGCATAATACGCTCCGCTTCGGTTCCAGCGAATCTGGATCATGCCATGCAGCACCCTGCCAAAACGCCTGGTCTCGATAGCGTTCCGCACCCTTAGTATCGGAGGGTTATACCTGTTTTGAAAACATACGGCGAGTTTGCGCCCGTTCTTTTTCGCGGAGGCGATCATTGCGTCTGCGTCTTCGGTGGACAAAGCCATCGGCTTTTCGCATATTACGTGAGCCCCCGCATCGAGACAATCCAATGCGATAGCCTTGTGCTTGCCCGATTCGGTTGCGATTGTAACTATATCGGGTTTCTGTTCGACCAACATTTTCCGATAGTCGGTGTAAATGCCGATCTCTGCGCTAGGTATGCTTTTCTTGTATTCCCTTTCTTTTTCCTCGGCACGATCCCTTATTACATCACATATGGCTACCAACTTTAACGTATCGACGTTATCGACAAAACCTTCGATGTGTTTAAAGCTGATTCTGCCGCACCCTATAAGCGCTACTGTATGCATTTATGTTAAACCTTAAGTGTTACTACTAACGGGCATCAAACTTATATAACTGTACGCTTGGAATATACCTGAAGTCAGACACATTATATGTTACCAACTGTTCATTCGTTTTCATTGCGGTTGCGGCTATTAGTGCATCATCGATTTGCAGATTATGGCTCTTTGAGTATTTTATTACAAGGCTTTCCGCCGTCTTGGAAATATCCTCGTTTATGTAAATTATCTCTATTGCCTTGAACGCTTGGTTCCCCTCGCAAATAGTCAATAAGTATACATGTATCTAATATGTATCTCATTTTCTAGCCCATGCTTTTTCGCACAGGGATTCCTTTGTTACCTCTCTACCCTTCCATAGCCCAAAAGCAGATTCTATTGAAACATCATCGTCTTGCAGATCATCGGAATCGGTAAACATCTCATCCATCTTACGGAACAAGAGGATTTTATCCGGTTCTCCTAAGTCATTAATCTCCGAAATAATTCTATCTACTTGTGCTACGTTAGTCATGTATCCCCCCCTGCGGCCGAAATCAATAATCCCAGACTGTTCTTTTTCACTTATTGTCCTTGAGTCTATCGCCATGGTTTCGTACATGCATGCCCCTTATTTTTTTTCATTAATTGCAATAAGGTTTTCAACCCATCCTAAACACTCTTCTGATATCTTTATGGCTTCTAAATATTCTTCATTCGTGACTTCATCATATTCCCCAGGGCACCTTGTTTGAACCGCATAAATTGTCATTTTTGTCGCTTCCTTTATGTTTTCAGGAATATTTGCAAATTCCTTAAGTCGATTCAACAGTATTTCAATATTGTGGGTAAATTCAGGTTCGGTACCAAAATAAATCAACAGTCCTTTAAAAGCTTTTTCTATAGCTTGTTGAGCTTGATAACACAAATCTTCGTATTGCAGGTACTTGATTATCTTTGCCTGTGCCAGTTCAAGGCTACTCTTTGCTCGTTCGATCCATTCCTCATATCGAGCCATATATAACCTTTCCTTCCTCTTTTATCGTTTTATAGACATAACCTATTTCATTGTTTAATTCTATGTATCTGTTATAGTCAATAGTAAGCAAATCCACAGAAACCCTAATTTCATTGTCCAAAAAAGCCCTATAAATTGAATTGACAATTTCACGTCCCTTTTTTAGACCTTTCTTAATTATGAGAAGATCAATATCGCTTTCTTCCGTGTAATTTCCTCTTGCGTATGAGCCAAAAAGTACAATTTGATCTGGTGATGCGATGGATTGAATAATGGGAATAATTTTGTCGATATATGGGATATTGTTATCCATTTGTTCTCTCAAGTCTGCCTTCGATAACCGCAAGCATATCCTCATGCTTATCCAAGTAATCCCAGTTAAGGGAAGACATAAACTTTAATTTTTCGTCATGGCTTAACTTCATCTATGGCGTTTTTCTCATGTTCCGTTATCGGCATATATGACTACCATACTTGCAGAGCATCTTTTACACAACTGAATCAATCACTGTTGTCGAAAAAAAACACCGCTTTCCGAAAACTCCCACGCATCAGGGAGTGTTTTCACGAGGCAAGTCATGGGAAGAACCTTGCTGCCGCCGAAACAGGCTTGCTAGGTTTGCAAAGGGCCCCAAAACTAATGGTTTTGAAGGGACACCTGCTTACAATCCTATCAGAAGCAGAATTTTTTTTCAAGTGGTCGGAGTATTTATTGAGTTTCTACCTTTTTCGTAAGATACTTAAAAAATACCACAGGTAAATTAACGTCTTGCCAAATTCTTCAACTGGCAGATTGTCTTTCCAATGCGTAAAACTGGGCTTTCAAAACCCAGCAAATCGCACAAATGGGCGAACCTCGCTCACCTTGAAAAACCCGACTCCTAAATGCTACAGTAGGGAAGCGCCTTTTTGGGGCGCTTACTGGAGTACACGTTGTTTCTAAAACATCTTTCTATACTAGGCTTTAAATCTTTCGCCGACCGTACCGACATAACGTTTTCCGACGGCATCACCGCGCTTTTGGGGCCGAATGGCTGTGGAAAGTCCAACGTGGTGGATGCCATAAAATGGGTGCTTGGCGAGCAGGCCAACAAATCCCTGCGGGCGGAAAAAATGGAGGACGTTATCTTCAACGGCACGGAGACCCGCAAGGCGCTCAACGTGGCGGAGGTAACGCTGACCATCGCCAACGAGACGGGAATCCTGCCACTGGATGCGCCAGAAGTCGAAATAAAGCGGCGGCTGTACAGATCTGGCGAAAGCGAATATTACATCAACTCCAGGCAGGTAAGGCTCAAGGAGATACGGGAGCTTTTCTGGGACACTGGGGTTGGCAAGGGTGCCTACTCGGTTATGGAGCAGGGGAAGATCGACCAAGTGCTTTCTGCCAAGCCGGACGAGCGGCGTTATCTGTTCGAAGAGGCCGCCGGCATCACGCGTTTCAAGGTGCGCGGGCAGGAAGCCGAACGGAACCTCGCCAAGACCTCGGAGAACATGCGCCAGATCGAGCTGGTTTTGAACGAGGTGAAACGCTCCTACGACAGTCTGAAGGTGCAGTCCGAGAAAACGCTGAAATACCGCACGTTACGAGAGGATATTTTCAACTGCGAACTTGACATCCAGCTTCTAAGGCTGAAGCAATTCCGCTACGAGCGTGACGACAGGAAAGAAACCCTGGGCCGGCGCACCGCGGACAGGGATCGAATCCGCGAGGAGATGGAGGCGGAAAGCAAGGCGCTGGAAACGCACATGGACGAGGTGAACTCCATGGTGTCGCAGATGGCGGAAATGCAGAAAAACATCTACGGTCTTGCCTTGGAAAAAAATGCGCGGGAAAACGAGGCGCGGCTTTTAAGCGAGCAGCGCAACCAAAGCAAGGTCAAAATCGAGCAGAACGAAACCAGGGAAAAACAGACAAGCTCCAAAATCGAGGAACTGAACGACGATGCCGCCGGACAGGACGAGGTCGCCCATGACCTTCGAAAAAAGGCGGCTAGCATAGAGGAAAACATTCGTTCTTTCGAGGAAAGCATTCAGATTGCCGCGACACGCATCGGCGAGAACGAGAAGGCCGTGGACAAGGCGGACTTCGAAATACAGGGTCTGGGGAAAGAGCAGGCCGAATTCGAGGATCAGCTTGCCAAGATAACCGACGACATCGTGGAGGAGCTGGATGCGGGGCTGAAAAAAGCCGGTTATTCGTCTGCCGAACGCCGAAACATAGAGGAGGCGCTGAATGAGACTCTGGGCAGGCTCCGCACGGTTCTCGCCGGCAGGGAAACCCTTATGCGGGATCTGGCCGCGGCCGCCGAGAATTCCGTCGGGGCTGCGGAACTGCGACGCATCGCCGAGGGGCTGGCAACGGAGCTTGCGGGTGCCTCGATGGAGGCGGAAAAGGCCACCACGCTTTTCGGGAAATATGTCAGCCATTCGCCTTCGTTCATAGATGAGTTCCTTGCGCCCGAAGGTATAATCACCAAGAAGCGCACGCTGGATGCGCAGATTCGCGCCGCAAAGGACGGCATAGAGGAGCGCCGCCAGAAAATCAAGGAACTGCTTGGCGACAACGCCGATCTTTCAACGAAAATAAACGAGTACCGGGCGACGCTGGGGGACTTGCGGGTAAACCTTGCCCAGATGCTCGCCCAGGCCAATTCCGCCGAGGAACAGGCCAAGCTGATTCGCAGGGAGCTTGCCGGGCAGGAGGCGATGCTCCGAAACATTCGGGACGAGCTTGCCCTGGATCGCAAGCGGCTTGAGGATATCGACGAGCGCATCGATGACGCCCACTCGGACATTGCCGAAATTGAGCAGAAGGGGCAGAAGCTGACCAAGGAACTGGAAAAGCTGGAGATTGACATAAAGAAGCGCAACGGCGACGTGGCGGGCAAGCAAGCAGGCATCAAGAAGCGGACGGACGAACTTTCAAAGGTGCAGGCGATTCTGGAGAAAATCCAGCTTGAGCTTGTGCAGTCGGAAACGGAAATCCGGAACATTCAGGACAACTTCCGCGACACGCATTCCCGCGACCTTATGGAGTTCGAGGAACGCATTTTCACCATAACCGCCCAGCCCTCCGATCTTAGGGAGCGACTTGCGGCGGCCCGCTCCGGGCTTAGGGAACTCGGCTCGGTGAACCTGATGGCCCCGGAGGAATTCGCCGAGACCAAGGAACGCTTCGAGTTCCTGAGCAACCAGATCGCCGACCTCGAAAAGGCCCGCAAGGATCTGGAGGATCTTACCGCCGAGATTCGCACGGAATCTTCGGAGATGTTCATCAAGACGTACAACCGAATCAAGAAGAATTTCCACAACATGTTCCGCCGGCTTTTCGGCGGGGGCAGGGCGGAGCTTCAGCTTTCCGACAACAATCACGTCCTTGAATCGGGGATAGAGATTCTCGCACAGCCGCCGGGCAAGAAGCTGGAACACATATCGCTGCTTTCCGGCGGTGAGCGCGCCATGACTGCGGTGGCCCTGCTTTTCGCAACGTACATGATCAAACCCAGCCCCTTCTGCCTGCTGGACGAGATAGACGCGGCGTTGGACGAGAGGAATGTGGCGAGTTTCTCCCTGCTTCTGCGGGAGTTTGGTGGCACTAGCCAGTTCATTATCATCACCCACAACAGGAAAACGATTCCCGCCGCAGGCACGCTTTTGGGTGTTACGATGGAGGAATCTGGGGTTACCAAGCTGATCTCCGTGAGGATCGAAAACGACGAGGTGGCGAAGATCAACGCCGAGCCGCCCCAGCGGAGTTTGTGGGATGCGGACGCCGGCTTTGAGGAAGAGGACACGGTGAACGAGGAGGGACGGGAACTGCCGCCCGGCGTGAACGACCCATCGCTGGTTAGCGACGAGCAGTTGCGACCGATAAGGGCGCGGCAGGGGCGCGCAGTGGAGGCTGGGGAGTAGGTTAGGGAACCGCTGATTAAAGTGGAATTCAGCGGTTCCCCTGCATCTGCATGGCGCAGATGCGGTTAAGTAGCACTGATTTCGGCATCGTAGATGCCGCATCCCCATTGGATTTAATCGGTGCTTCGTTAGCTTGATAGGCACATGACAGAAAAAAAGCAAACCCAACAACAGCAGAGACTTCACCGGCGCGGAGGTTTGGGCCAACCGGGGATGCCGATGGAAAAGGCGAAGGACTTCAAGGGTTCCATGCTGCGATTGGCGGCCTATCTGGGTGCGGAAAAATTGGTCATGGTGCTGGTCAGCGTCGTGGCGATTGGGTCAACGGTGTTGGGCGTGCTTGCCCCGCGGATCTTGGGCGAGGCCACGGACGAGATTTTCGATGGCATGATGCGGATGATGGGCGGTCTGGAGGGTATCGACTTCAGTCGGGTGGGTACAATCATCCTGCAACTTGTCGCCCTTCACTCCGCCAGTATTTTGTTCAACTATGTTCAGGGCTATATCATGGCCGGGGTGAGTATGCGCATCACCTACAGAATGCGCAATCAGCTTAGCAAGAAGATTCACCGCCTGCCCTTCCGCTATTTCGACAAAAACACCCACGGGGATGTGCTTTCCAGAATTACCAACGATGTTGACACCCTTAACAACACACTCGGCCAGGGTCTGTCGCAGGTGGTAATGAATGCCGCCATGGTGATCGGCATTATCATAATGATGCTAACAATCAGCCCCCTGCTGACCTTGGTGGCCATGCTGATTCTGCCACTGTCGATGGTGGCGATAACGGCGATCATCAGGAAGTCGCAGAAATATTTCAAGGCCCAGCAGAAAAGCCTTGGCGCCCTTAACGGGCATATCGAGGAGATGTTTAGCAATCACGCCATTGTGAAAGCTTTTAACGGGGAGCGGGCCTCGGCGGAGGCTTTCGATGCTCACAATGAGGCTTTGTACAAGGCGGGATGGAGGGCCAATTTTCTTTCTGGGTTGATGATGCCGATTGCCGGGGTTATCACCAACGTTGGTTACGTTGCAATTGTGATTATCGGCGGAGTGCTTGCCGTCGGGGGAGCCATGACCATCGGGGGGATACAGGCGTTTATCCAGTACACCCGGCAGTTTGGGTACCCAGTGTCCCAGTTGGCGGGTGCGGCCGGCATGTTGCAGCAGACCGCCGCTGCAGCCGAACGGGTTTTCGCCTTTCTGAACGAGGAAGAGGAATCCCTGGAGCATCCCAAACCCGCGGTTTCGGCCCATGTGAAGGGACATGTGGTTTTCGACCGCGTGCGTTTCGGTTACGACCCGGACACCCTGGTAATTCGAGACTTTACCGCCCAGGTTTTACCCGGACAGAAAATCGCCATCGTTGGTCACACCGGTGCCGGGAAAACCACCGTCGTCAAACTGCTGATGCGCTTCTACGACGTGAACGCCGGCTCCATTTGCCTGGACGGGGCGGACATTCGCCACTATACCCGGGACGGACTGCGCTCCCATTTCGGGATGGTGCTGCAGGACACCTGGCTGTTTAACGGCACCATTTCCGACAACATCCGCTATGGCTGCTTGAGCGCCACGGACGATGAAATCAAAAACGCCGCCAAGGCCGCGCAGGCAGATCATTTCGTGCGAACCCTACCCGACGGCTACCAGATGGTGATTAACGAGGAGGCCGACAATATCTCCGCCGGGCAGAAACAGCTTTTGACCATAGCCCGTACCATTCTCGCCGACCCGGACATCCTGATTCTGGACGAGGCCACCAGCAACGTTGACACCCGCACCGAGGTTTTTATTCAGCGTGCCATGGACAACCTAATGAAAGGCCGTACATGTTTTGTCATCGCCCATCGGCTTTCCACGATTCGTAGCGCGGATTTGATTCTGGTGATGGCGAACGGGGATATCGTAGAGCAGGGATCTCACTCCGCACTGCTGGCCCGAGGTGGGGTGTATGCGGGGTTGTATAACAGCCAGTTTGGAGTGGCGGTGTAGGGCGGAGGGGAAACTCCCAGCGATAACTTCATCTTGTCAAATTCACTATGTCCTCGAATAAGCCGTCCAGTGCCCTTTTTATTTTAACCAGTTTTTCAATTGTCTCATTTGAATCTACTGGCTTTGGAGTGGTGCCCTCGGTGGGAAATAACAGTTGATAACTGGCAATGTTAAGAGCGTCCGCAAGGCTTTCTAGGGTTTTGTCGCTTACCCATGTCCTATGACACTCAATGCTGTTTACAGTTTGCCATGACAGGTTAGCCGTTTCCGCCAGTTTTTCCTGTGAGAGTCCAAGCATTTTACGGTGCCTCTTAATATTTGCCGCCAAAATCTTGCGTAAAGTGGGTTTATCACCTTCCATGGTAAATAATCATACACCCTCTTTTTTTGCTATTGACACGTATTAATACGGATGTTACACTGGTATCATCAGGGTATCACGTATGAATATTACGTGAATTGCGCTATTTTGCGATTTGTGTATGAAACCCACAGACAAAAGAGGGGATGACATGGGCGGGAAAGATTGGAATCCTGTTGACCCGAGAAAATTGCGAGTAAAGTCCCGTATGGGGTTTTAATATTGTCGGGGGCGACGTTAAATACCACGAGGAAGGTTTTAAATGACAAAGAAAAGGTTTGGATTGGGAATGCTGGTAATAATGCTGGCATTCGGGGCGATTCTGATTAGCTGCGGGGCAAGTTGTGAATGCAGTGTTACCCATGATGGCAGATTCAGTTGGGGCACTGATTGCGCAAGGAGTTCTTGTTCCGTGTATCAAGCAATTCGGAATAACACTGCGGCTGTTGGCTGCAATTGCTAAAAAGGTCTTAACGCAAGCCCAGCTTTTGGGTTTGCGTTAACATGATCATGTTAAACCTAATGAAAGGCCGCACATGTGCGGGGTTGTATAACAGCCAGTTTGGGGTGGCGGCATTGTAGCTTTTCTTGCCGCGCTGTATCAAAAAACGGCGGGATGTGCCATAATGGTGGCATGATTAGCGAGAACACCCTGGTAGCATACAAAAACAAACCCGCACTGGTAAAGGAAAGGGCTCAGGACAAAATTGTCATAGCCCTTTCCGATGGCGAGAAAATCAAGGTACGCGAAAAAGACATAGAGGTAATTCACCCCGGGCCAGCAAAAAATTTTGACGGACTTAACATGACGGAGGGAAGCGCGGCTCGGGAAAGCTGGGAACTTTTGCTTGCGGACGAAGGCGAGCCAGTTTCGCTTAGGGAGCTTGCGGAACTTGTTTACGGCGAGTACAGCCCTGCCTCGGCATGGGCCGCCTTTTGCCTGCTTCTGGACGGGCTTTATTTTACGGGAAGCATCGATGCGATATGCCCCCGACAGGAAGACCAAGTGGAGGCGGACGAGAAAAAGCGCACGGAAAAACAACGGGAGGACGTGGAGCGGAAACTTTTTCTGACCCGACTAAAAACCCGCAAACCCTTTCCTGCGGAGGACAGTCAAGACGGCGGACACGACGCATTGCGCTTCATACAGGATGTCGAGGCATTGGCCTATGGAAAATCTGAAAAAAGCCGAACCATGAGGGACATCGGTCTAGGGGAAACGCCAGAGGAAGCCCACTCCCTGCTTCTGGAAACCGGTTTCTGGACGAATCTTATCAATCCCCACCCCACCCGTTTCGGCGTTTCCTCGTTACAGGCAAAGCACATCCCCCCTTCCCCCCCAGATGAAAGTCGCACCGACCTAAGCCACCTCGCCGCCTTCGCCATCGACAGTCCTTGGAGTCATGATCCCGATGACGCGCTTTCCCTACAGATCGATGGTGACAGATACGCGCTGTACGTCCATGTCGCCGATCCCGCCGCATCGATAACCGCGGACAGTCCCTGCGAGCGGGAAGCGCGGGACCGCGGTGCAACGCTTTACGTTCCCGAAGGCAACGTCCGTATGCTTGCCGAGGAAGCCCTGCCCCTCTTCGCCCTTGGCCTTTCGGAAACGTCCCCCGCGCTGACTTTCAAAATCATGCTTGACGCAACCGGAAAAATCCTAGAAACGGAAATCTTCGCTTCCACCGTAAAGGTCTCCCGACTGACCTACGAGGAAGTGGATCGGCTGATTGCGGGTGCGGAAAGCGCGGATGCGGCAATCCTGCGCGATTTGAACTCGCTTGCGGAACGCAATCTTAACCGCCGCACCGCATCCGGCGCGATAAACATCGAGATGCCAGAAACACACATCGACCTGACCGATGGGCTGGTAACGATAGATCCCATCGTCCGATACCGGTCGGCGATTTTGGTGCGGGAATGCATGCTTCTTGCCGGGGAAGCGGCGGGGAAATGGGCGATGCAGCGCGGCCTGGCCATTCCCTATATCGAGCAGGAGACCGGGGAACTTCCAGACGAAATACTTCCGGACATGGCCGGTTCGTACCAACTTCGCCGATGCATGAGGCCCAGAGTCCTTTCGACCAAACCGGGGCTTCACTCCGGGCTTGGCCTTGACACCTACACCCAAGTAACCAGCCCTCTGCGCCGTTACACCGACCTGCTCAGCCACATCCAGATCCGCGCCGCGCTTCGGGGCGGTAGCGCCCTTTCCGCCGACGAGCTTGCGGCGCGGATGTTCGCGGGGGACGCGGCGGCGGCGACCATCAACCAAGCGGAGCGAGCATCCCGCAGCCACTGGATCATGGTTTACCTTTCGGACAAAAAAGATTCCGTTTGGGAAGCGGTGGTTCTGGAAAAGAGGGGAAACCGCTGGCTTACGGTAATCCCCGCCCTTGGTCTGGAAACCCAGATTTCCCTGCGCGGTGAAATCGCCCCAAACGATCGCATTAGACTTGCGCTGAAATCGGTAAACATCCCCACGGGGGAAGCGGTTTTTTCCGCCGTGGAGCAAGAGTTTTCATGAGGACCGCAATGAACCAGCACTCCTTTAGGCAAGGGGAAAGGCATTTTTTTGCAACAAACCCTTGACATTTTCGCATAAAGTTTGGAAAATCACACGATAAGACAAAGTGCTGCCTTGTCAGGCATAGCGAGCCATTTATCATGCACACGAAAGATCCGTGTCAACTATCTGGCAACATATGCTTTAACACCAACAGCATGTGGTTTTTCACGTCGTTTAAACAAGGGGGAACGGTGAGTTCTGTCACAAAGCTTGCTCCAGTTGTCAGGATCAACGAGGCCAAGTGCAACAATTGTTACGCCTGCATCACGGCCTGCCCCGTAAAATTATGCATGGACGGTTCGGGAGAAAAACTGCTCATTAACACCGATCTTTGCATCGGCTGCGGCAACTGCATCGATGCCTGTTCCCATAAAGCCAGACTGATCATAGACGATACCCCTCATTTCTTTGATGCCCTGAAACAGGGAACCAAGGTTGTCGCCATCGTCGCCCCGGCAATCGCATCGTTTTATCCCGGAAGATTTCTTAACTTCAACGGCTACCTTAAATCGCTGGGCATCGATGCGGCATTTGACGTAAGTTTCGGCGCCGAGCTTACCGTGACATCCTACCTTGATTACATCAAAACTAAAAATCCCAGGATGGTGATTTCCCAACCCTGCCCCGCTATTGTCAACTTTATTCAAATTTACCACCCAAAACTGCTGCCCTATCTTGCGCCGGTGGACAGCCCCATGCTGCACACCATAAAGATGATCCGCGAGTATTATCCCCAGTACAGAGATCACAAAATAGCGGTCATTTCCCCCTGCATTGCCAAACGGCGGGAGTTTGACGAAACCGGCATGGCGGATTACAACGTTACCATGTTTGCCTTGAAATGCAAGATGGACGAGCAGAATCTAGACCTCGGCTCTTTTCCCGCGGTGGAATACGAGGGGCCGAAAGCGGAACGAGCGGTGCGCTTCTCCTCCCCCGGGGGACTGGTGGAAACCGCCGAACGTCTTTCGCCGGGCATCGGGCAACGCACCCTTAAGATCGAAGGGATCCATGTTGCCTATCCATGCCTGGAAGAGATCTCCGAGCTTTTGGACACCGACATCGGGCTGCCGTTATTGCTGGATTGCCTGAATTGCGAGAAAGGTTGCAACGGTGGTCCTGGCACGGGGAACATCAAGAAATCTATGGTCTTGCTTGAAAATCCGATCCGCGAACGTAGCGACAAGCTTGAGGAATATCATAAAACGGGAAAGGGGAAAAGGTATGCAAAAAGGTACAACAAGCTTGTAAGCCGGTATTGGAAAAAGGGCCTGTACGACAGGAAATACCGGGACTATTCCGGCAACAACAATCTCAAGGATCCCAGTGGGGCGCAGTTGACCGAGGTTTATCACAGCTTGAGAAAATACAAGCCAGAGGACATACACGACTGCACGGCCTGTGGGTACGGCACCTGCAAGGCAATGGCAACGGCTATTTTCAACAAAATGAACAAACCTGAAAACTGTGCGCATTACAACCTTGCTTTGCTCCAGGAGGCAAATCAATTTAACCAAGTGCTCATTGACATCGCTCCCTATTTCATAGGTTTATGGGATGAAAACGGGAATATTAAAAGCGCAAGCAAGCAGGCCATCAACATGTTCGGGATTCCCGACCCGCAGGTGCTTGTTGACAAATTTTTCACTTTTTCACCCGAGTTCCAGCCCTGCGGTACTCCCTCGCCGACAAAAGCCATCGAGTTTATTGACAGAACATATACCGAAGAGTCTGTTCAATTCGAGTGGATGCACATGACCGCCAACGGCGAACCGCTGCCGTCCGAATGTACCTTAAAACGCTTTACGCGCAAGGGAAAGGACATGCTTGTGTCATACACCATGGATTTGCGCAAAATCACGGCTGCCGAAAAAAAGGTGCAGGAGGCAATGGAAGCGCTTCGACATCGCGAAAAGCTGCTCAACACGGTAAACCAAATGGCGGCGATGCTACTTGCCGTGCGGAACAGTGATAGTTTCGATCGCGCCTTGACGAAGGGTATGGAGATGATCGGCAAATGTCTGGAAGCCGATCGTGTGCAACTGTGGAGCGCCAACATGCAAACAGATGGGATGACCATTTACCTTAAAAACCAGTGGCGTTCACAGACGGGGATGTTTTATCCACAGATTGGATTATCCGGGAAAATACCTTACGGCACCTTACCCAAATTAGAGGAGCTATTCCTTGGCGGGGAAGATTTTAACGGCCCTGTGGCCAATCTGCCACCAGAGGAGCAGCAGTTCATGAACCCGCATAATGCACTCAAGTCCATCGTCATCATCCCGGTGTTCCTGTATGAGCAGTTCTGGGGTTTTTTTATGATCGATGACTGCGTAAATGAACGCACGTTATCCAGCAAGGAAATGGATATTCTGCGTTCGGCAAGTCTGATAATAACCAGCACTTACCACCGCATAAACATGGCAACGATTGAGCAGGAAACAAACGAACTGAACCGCGTGCTTATCGATGCCGCACCCTATGTCGTAGGTTTATGGGATGAAAACGGGAATATCATAAGCGCCAGCAAACAAGCCATCGATATGTTCGGGGTTCCCGACCCACAAATGATTGTTGACAATTTTTTCATGATCTCGCCAGAGTTCCAACCCTGTGGCACTCCCACACCAGAAAAAGCCGCCGAGCAGATTGGCAGAGCGTATACCGAGGACTATGCCCAGTTCGAGTGGATGCACAAAACGGCTGGTAACGAACCGTTGCCGGCTGAATGTATCTTTAAACGTTTTAGGCGCAAGGGCAAGGACATGCTTGTGTCATACACCAAGGATCTGCGCGAAATCAAGGCCGCCGAGAAAAAGGCGCAGGAAGCAATAGAAGCACTAAAGTACCGCGAAAGGCTGTTGAACACGGTAAAGCAGGCGGCAGAGGTTCTGCTTACCGCCAGCGAGAAAGATACACTGAAGGCGCTTATGAAGGGCATGGAAATCGTGGGGCATTGTCTGGACGTGGACCGCGTTCAGATTTGGCGCAACGAGATGATAGACGGCGAACTACACTTCGTGATGCGACATGAATGGCTAAGCGAAATTGGAAAACAAAAAATAGAAGTTCCCATTGGTTTAAATGCACCCTACAGTGGCAGAGACGGATGGCTTGAAATGTTTTTGCGCGGCGAAAGCATAAACCAAGCAATCTCAAAGCTACCGCCGAAGGATGCGGCTTTCCTAGGTTACTATGAAATGTTGTCCATCGTCATACTGCCGCTTTTTTTGGATCAGGAATTCATTGGCTTCTTTTCCATTGATGATTGCCAGCGCGAACGTGTATTCACGGGCGATGAGATGGACATAATCGCTTCGGCGGGATTAATGTTTACCAGTGTCTTTAACAAAAATCAACAGGCTGAAAAAATCGCCGAGACCAACAAGCAACTTGAGGTCGCACTGGAACAAGCCCTTTCCGCCAGCCGCGCAAAAGGCAATTTTCTTTCCACCATGAGCCACGAAATGCGAACGCCCATGAATGCTATTATCGGCATGACGACCATTGCAAAAAACGAGGAAGACAACGATCGAAAACACTATGCCCTAAACAGGGTCGAGAAAGCCGCTCACCATTTGCTGGGTATCATAAATGATGTCCTCGATATATCGAAAATCGAGGCCAACAAACTGAAGTTGCGGCATGTTGAAATTGATTTAAGGGATTTGCTGCAAAGGGTGGTTTCGCTGGTTGAGTTACGCATGGAAGAAAAGCGGCAACGCTTTTCCATGAACATGGATAACAACGTGCCATTCTTTTACGCCGGCGATGACCAGTGTTTAACACAGATCACAACAAATCTGCTGACAAACGCGGTTCTCTATACCCAAGAAGAAGGCGAGATCAGCTTGGCCGTATCTTTGGAAAAAAAGGAGGGAGAGCTTTGTGAGCTGCGTTTTGAGGTAGCCGACAATGGAGCAGGCATATCCCCAGAACACCAAAAACGGTTATTCGGAATGTTCGAGCGAGCGGACAACAGCGCAAGTAGCAGCCATGGCGGCACGGGACTTGGCCTTTCAATCTCAAAGCGCCTGGTTGAGCTCATGGGCGGCAACATTTCTGTTGAGTCCGAGCTTGGCAAAGGTTCCACGTTCATTTTTACCGTAAAACTGCTGCGTATCGAGCAAGACGAGGCAAACGGCTGCCCCCATTCCGCTTCCGACCCTGCCGAACTTTCCGGGAATGTCAAATTTACGGGAAAGAGGCTTTTGCTGGTCGAAGACATGGAAATCAATCGTGAAATTCTTATTGCGCAGTTGGATGGCACAGGGCTGTTGATTGACACCGCAGAAAACGGCAGAGAAGCGGTCGAGATGGTCACGGCGAACCCGAGTTTATACGATCTGGTGTTCATGGATATGCGAATGCCCGAGATGGACGGAATTGAAGCGACATGGCGAATCCGTTCCCTTCCGTTTGGCAAGGAACTTCCCATTATTGCAATGACCGCCAATGTCTTTACCGATGATGTCGAAAGTTGTTTTGCGGCCGGCATGAACGATCATATCGGGAAACCGCTTGACATGCGAGTTGTGTTTGAAAAACTGCGGAAATACCTGCCTCTCGATTAGCTTTTCCACGCAATTTCAAGCTGTTCTTGCGTGTCATTGCGTTCTCTCGTTCTCTATCCGTGATTACCCATAATCCACGATCTCCTGCTCGACCCCTTTCCCGATCGCCTCGATGCGCCGCATAAGATCGCTTATGCCGGGGATGGCCTTCGTTTCCGCACTAACCCGTTCCATTTGCCGCAGCATTGGCTTGGTAAGGGTTCGCGCCCAAGGAACGTACTTGTCGAAAGTGTCGCCGTCCATCTTTACCGGGACGACCGGCCTTTCGGCGATTTCCCGAACGTGTTGCAGGATTAGAATACCGTCGGGGTCGAGATCGCCGGCGTGGAAAAACGCGAAACCGGATGTGGCAAGGGTTTTAACCAGTGCGGCCGCGGCGCGGTTGGAATAGCCGCCGATGTACAGCAGGCAGTCGTAACGCGGGGAGTCCTTGTTCGCGTTGTGCAAAGCGTAAAACGTTTCCTTGTTCTCGATTGTCAATACCGTTTTCTCGTTTTCCCCCGATCCCGATTCCGCCCCCGACAAGAGCCGAACGGCCGCGATTGCCTGCGCGCTTTCAAGGGGTAGACCCAGTATATGACCGCCCGCATTAACAAGGGGCGTGTCCTGACCCTTGAACTCTGCGATTATTTTTCCCGAAATGAGTATCTCCGGGTAGGAACGTTCCAGAAAGGAAAGGTCGAGGGGCGACACTGGTTTTTGCGCACGGGACAGAAGGGGTTTGCATAGGGCGAGAATCTTTTCCAGATGTTTCGAATCTTTGTACAGCAAAATCGACAGTGCGCGGGTGGTCATCTTTTCGGGGTTGTGGTTTTCGCAAATGAATTCCAGAAGCCGGACAAACTCCTCGACCGCCCGCCGATCAAGCCCCTGCCCGATTTCTCGTGTGCCAAAGTTAAGCGAAAGGAATTCCAGAAAAGCCGTTACCGACCCCACCCGTTCGCCCGCGCTTCCATGCGGCGATTCTTGCGCGACTTGCGCAGCCTGCAAACCGCGCACCTTCTCACCAAGCATCGCCCTGATTTCCCCCGCCTCGATCTTCGGGTATGGCCTGCCCGCCGCCGCAAACAGCTTTTCGAAATCATCGCAAGCAAGGGTAACAAGCCGCTCGCCCTTGCCGTGTTTTTCCCAACGGAGTTTCACCACCCCCTTGCGTTCAAGTTCTTCCGCGGATTCAAGATAGGATTCCTTTTCGTCGGGCGATGCCGAATCAAAATCAGGAAAAAGCATCGCGGAACGAAGTCGCAGACTGTTTCTGTCATCTTCCGCGCCGGGGGCCGAGTCGAAATAGCGGGCTATGAAGGCATCGATTATTTTCCCCTGCCAGCCTGTCATTCCGCGGTCGTCCCAATCCCGGTGCCAATCTCGATGTCGCTAAGATCATAAGCGTCAACATGGCAATCCCGCACCCTTACCGCGCTGCCGAAACGGCTTATCACGTTGATCCTGTCCATGTAAGGAGCGATGGCCTCGATTTTCTCCGGCGGAACCGAGGTTATTATTTGCAGGTTAAGGTTGTTGTAAAACGCAAGTATCTTGCCGATGCGCTCGTCGTCCATGCGGTTAAAAGCCTCGTCAAAAATCACCAAGCGCACGGTGGTCTCGGGGCGGGCCTTGAAAAAACGGTAGAAGCTGGCGGCGATCGCCACGTAGTACGGCGTCTGCGATTCCCCGCCGGACTTTTCCTTTAACACTTTTGAAAGCGACAGAATCACCGGACTGCCCCTTTCGTCCAAGTTGTCGGTTTCCTTGATCTTAATGTCGTAGTGAAAATAAGTGCGGTAATCGCAAATCGCCTTCAGTTCCTTGGAATCCAAGGGGGAGTTGAGGATGCGGTCGAAAAGATCCTCCGCGGCTTTCCGTTCCTCCGCGCCGACAAGTTGGGAAAACAAGGTGTCCTCGCCCGACGGTATTTTCGCCGCCTGCCG
>Ga0209755_10002899_pt1 | contig 22432 bp, 20 predicted proteins | sample TergutCo191P1_FD_187301 | JGI IMG/M metagenome (GOLD analysis project Ga0209755, IMG submission 187301) | Cornitermes sp. P1 segment gut microbial communities from Petit-Saut dam, French Guiana - Co191P1 (SPAdes) (version 2) | ecosystem: Host-associated > Arthropoda: Insects > Digestive system... | reverse complement strand
ATGTGAGTGCCCGGGCCGAACGGATCGCCGCCGTCTCCGCAGAAACTGTGCCAGTAGGCAATCGCGAAACGAAGATGATCTTTCATCTTTTTACCGCCGATAACTTTATCAGCGTCATAATACTTAAACGCCAGAGGGTTTTTGCTCTTAGGCCCCTCATACTTGATTTTTTTGATTCCGGGGAAATATTCCTTTGCGCCCGTGAAATAGTCTGCCATAAAAGCCTCCAAAATTATTTATATAGGGGACTCAAAGCCCCAAGATACCGTGAATAAACCGCGTAAGCGTCGTTGTATAAAGTAACATTCTTTTTATCCGGTTTTACAATTGCACCTAACGCAACGTGTTTGTCGGCTAACGCTTCGATAGTTGTCTTTTTTCCTTCGGATGTTTCAAGACACCACAACGCCTGAATCGCGCCGCCCATTGCCGCTGCTTCAGTGCCTGCGGGAATTCGCACAGGCAGGTTCATGACGTTAGCCGCAATGCTCTGCCAAATCGGGCTTTTTGAGCCGCCGCCTGTCAGATGAATTTCTTTTGGTTTGAAACCAAGTTTAATAAAACTGTCAAGTCCGATTCTCATTCCGAAAATTGCCGACTCAAGCGCGGCGCGGGCAAGATTCGCTTTTTTAAAATTAGCCGCGGTTATGCCATTAATGCTCGCTCTTCCGTTGGGAAGGTTAGGCGTTCTTTCGCCGTTGAAGAATGGAAGGATCACGATGCCGTCGGCCCCGATTGGCGCTTTAGACGCTTCTGCGTCAAACGCTTTCACGTCCAGCCCAAGAAGGCCGCGCATCTCTTCGCTTGCTACTGTGCAGTTCATCGTGCAGAGCAGAGGCATCCACCCGCCGGATGAAGAACAAAACGCCGCGAGATTTCCCGCTTCGTCAATGACCGGTTTTTGAGAAAAACCAAACAAAGTGCCCGACGTACCGAGGCTCATCGTTAAAAATCCGTCTCGGACAGCGCCCGTGCCGATAGCCGCCATCATGTTGTCGCCTCCGCCGGAAGAAACAATCACTCCTTCTTCCAGCCCGTAAAGATCCGCCGCAGCTTTGCTGACTTTCCCTGCGGGTTTTTCGGAAGTTGTAAGCGGCGGAAGACAGCTCTCAACGTTAGGTGAAATGAATTTGCATACAGCCGATGACCACTTTCGCTCTCTGACATCAAACAGCGCCGTACCTGAAGCGTCTCCGTATTCCGCCCAATATTCTCCCGTCAATAAAAAATTGATGTAGTTATGCGGAAGAAGAATGTGTTTTAACTGCGCGAATGCCTTAGGCTGATGATTTTTTAACCATAGAACTTTCGGCGCTGTATACCCAGGGCGCATGGGAAGCCCTGTTTTAGCGATAAGCTTTTTCTCGCCGCCTGCCGCTTTGGTTAACTCGTCACATTCCGCGGCAGTTGATGTGTCACACCAAAGTTTGACATTGTAAACGGGTTTTCCTTTTTCATCCAGCGGGACAAAACCGTGCTGCTGACCGGAAACGCCGATAGCCGCGATGGTTTTCCTGACTTTTTTATCGATTTTATTAAAGCAAGTTTTGATAACTTCATCGTACCATTCGGCTTTTTGTTCTCTTGTACCGTCATTTTTAGCAATAATATCAATTGGTGCCTGAGATTGTGCCACAATTGCCTTCTTTTCGTAATCATAGACTACTATTTTACAGCTTTGTGTTCCCAGATCAATTCCGCAAATAGTCCGCATCAGCGCCTCCTGTGTGGGGACCCCGTCATGCTAAGACTGTCTGCGAAGCAAGACTGTCCTGCTTCGCAAGACATCAATCCCGAATAAAATTATTGTATTACATAAACGCATAATTGTCTATATTTTTCAAAAACCGGATATAATCAAAATCTATCAGACCGAACATAAGAGAATAAAATACGATTTGTATGCGGTTTTTTAACTTTATTCTTCGTTTGATTCCCGATAAATTATTTTTGACAGCGCCTTTACTATAATGCAGATGATTGGCAATCTGATCATCGGATAAACCATGCGCCAGATCAGTAACGATACTGCGTTCAGCCGGAGAAAATATTACCGGATTTTGATTTTTTAGATTTCCGGGAAATTGACTCGTAAAAGCAGTTGCGCTAAATTCTTTGATAAATATTGAACCGCTGATATAATACCCGTTTAAATAAATTAATTTTACAATAAGCGTTAATTTATCAAAGTCCGCGCTTTTAAGTAAGAACCCCGCAATTCCGGATTTAACCGCAAAACAAACGTAATTGTTTTCATCATTATCGCTCAGCAAAATTATTGCGGAAGAGGGCGTTTTCCTGCGGATAATATTAATCAGTTCAAACTCCGCTTTATTTTCAAATTGCAAATCAATAATTATAATATTTGGTTTTAATTTTTCAGCTCTGATAATAACGCCGGCTTCGTCTTTTTCTTCACCAACAATTAAAAATTCTTTTTGTTCTGACAGGATATCCGTTATGCGTCTTCTATCATCATCTTGTCTGGAAACAACAAGTATTGTTATTGAGTCATTCATAATCCCCTTCCCATAAGTTTATAAATTGAAGTTATGAATTGCGCGGCAGGAAGTCAAGGAAAAAATGAAAGAAAATGTTTTTTACAAAGAAGTCATTCCAAAACTCTGTTAAACGAATTATTCAGTACAACGCTAATCTCTAAAATTGTGTCAAAATGATACGAAATACAATGTTTTTCTCCTCCCTGTGTCATTTTTTCCATAAACACATGGATATTAAAGAATATTCTCTATTTTTTGTATCACTTTAACCGTAAAATTAGTAGTTTTTCTTTTAATTTTGAAAAAACAAACTTGGCACGGAATTTGCTATAATATTGATGTCGACGAAGACAAGCGAAACACCCGCCGAAAGGGGGCCGGTTCGTTGAACAGGAGTTTTCGTAAGGAACAAAGTTCTAAGAACGGAGTTCACACTTCGTAGGACATGGAGAAAACCATGAAAACAATTTCTTTTTATCGGCCAAACACGCTGGAGAACATCATGAGCGAGTTTGACAATTGCCTCGAGAGTCTTGACTCTCTTCTGCCGCCGGCGACAAGGATATTCAACCACATGCCGGCAGTCGATGTTCGGGAAACCGAAAACTCTTACATTCTGGAAATGGAATTGCCGGGATATGATGAGAAAGACATTGATGTTCATGTTGACGGTTCAATCCTCACTATCGCATCAAAAAAAGAAGCGGAAGAAGAAAACAAATGCGCCGCGAATCAGGGCGTCTTCCTGATCAAAGAACGCCGGACAACTTCGTTCAGCCGCTCTTTTAAGCTGCCGCAAAATGCCAACCCTGAAGCTGTAAAAGGATCTTTCAGGAACGGCATCCTCAATCTTGAAATCATCAAACGCGCCGAAGCGCAGAAGAGAGCGATAATGATCAACGCAGCGTAGTAAAACGAGGTAAGTATAGAACACGGATTTTCACGGATTGAATTGATTAGCGCGGATTAACTGAGAGAAGGTTCAATTATCTGTTTAGATCCGTGTTTTATTATACCTGTTTGGATTACAGCCCAAGATCCTTCCCAACTAAAATAACTTTAATTCGTCCCGCTGGTTTACAAAAGCGCATTGAGACAAAATACGAGCAAATTGTATCGCTGCCAAGACAGTCGGCGCAGGAGCCGGTTTCGCCGCAGGGTGTTTTAAGCTGCGGGAAGCGCTGAATGTTTAACGGAGCGGCGATTGTTCTTGCGCGAACCATCGCGTCTTCATAGGATTTTGCTACTTTGTTCATGCCGGCAGCTATTATCACCTGCTTAGGACCGAAAATCATCGCGGCGGCGCGGTTGCCGTATCCGTCGATGTTTACCAGCCAGCCGTCTTCGCTGATCGCGTTTGTACCGGAGAGAAAAGTGTCGCATAACAACGCGCGGCGCATTTTTTCCATTCGCTCTTCGGGAGAGGAAGCTTTGTCCCTGTCTAAAAGGTCGTATCCTTCGCCCGCGAGCCGTTCCTGAATGCCAAGATCCAGCAGCGTCTTTGAACCGCCCCATGAAACGAGATGATCCTTCGGGATAAGGGAGACGATCTTTTCCGCCGCGTCAGCGGGCTCATCAAAATAAAAAGCGTCGAAGGAACGTGATCTTAACGCTTTTACAACAGTCGGACCAAGTTTGGAATATCTTTGTTCTGAGAGAGTTTTCATATGTTTAGTGTATCAGAAAAAAAAATAATAAGGAATAATGGAAAAATTAAACTATCTTTAATTTGATGATTTAAATTTCATTAATCTTTTTTTAATTCATAACGATAACCTAACCAACTATTATATGAAATTTCTATTGATGAAATAGACTGATCGCTGGTATCTATTTTATCTATACTCCATGACATTTCTGGTACACCTGAAGGCACATTAACACCAGTAGTTTTAATCCCTAAATACCATATTCCATCACTAATAGTTACCTTTTCCATAAAACCGGTTGCAATTTTTGTCCACCCTTCTTCTGCATTAATTTTATCTGAACTAAAACAAACTGATATAGTCCAATCTGTAGCGTTTTTAACCAGAATTCCTTCCTGAAAGAACTCGCACGAACTAAAAACTAGTATAACTCCTAAAATAAGAATTATAAGACCAACATAACTCAAACGCTTTTTCATTTTAACCACCTAATAACGAATTTTCTAATTTTTTCCGAAATTTTCTTCGGATTTATATACTCTGACAGAGTAATATAATTGACAGATTTATCAGTCATTTATACCAAAATAAAATTATTTTATGTTGCAAAACTTATAATTAACGTCTATCACTTGCGGTAAAAGTCAAAGTCATATCGCTTGTAATTCGCACATTATCTTTCTGGAAAACCACATCACTTGGGGTTTGAAGGCGTATATCAAAAGCATTGCCTGAGAGCCTGAGACTTCCAAGCCAAAGTCTTAACCTTTCACCATTAGTGATAACCTGAGTAGTAACTCCTGTATGTGCAGTTCCTTCAGTTAAATACAACTCATTGTCTCTGATAGCAATATTTCCGCCTATCCATGCAACACTGCCAGGGGTGCGAAATTGAATAATGTTGATATTGTTTCCTGTTCCTGTATTATTTACAATTGTTAGTGTTGGCGCTCCTATAGATAAATTAACAGTTACATCTTGATTTCTCATAGTTACTTGTTCGATAAGCTGCATTTGACCACTTGAATAAGAAATATTAAAATTTCCATTCAATACTGGTGCCAGAAATTGGGTTCCTTCTCCATTAATTAGGCTTGATCGTTGAGGACTGGATAAACTAACCGGACGTCCGGTTTGATTAATAACAGTAACTGTCGGCGGTTTCTTGGTTAATGTAACAGCAGCATCCGCATTATTCATGGCGGCTTGTTCGGTAAATTCAACTTGTTGAATCCTGTAAGTAACATTAATACTTTGATGTGTTTCAGTTAGTAGAAATTGAGAACTTGCTCCATTAGCAATATTTGAAGATATAGGAGCGGTTACAACTACCTGATATCCAGTTTTATTTTCCACAACAAGTGTCGGCGGTCTTTTAGTTAATGTAACAGTCGTATCTGTATTATTCCATGTTACTTGTTCAGTAAAGGGAATTCGATTAATCGTGTACGTAACATTCATATTTTGATTTGCTTCACGCGGTTGATATTGAGTTCTTATCCCATGATTTATACTTGTAGATAGAGGAGCAGTCACAGCAACCTGATATCCTGTTTGGTTTATTATAGTTAAGGTTGGGTTTTTATCAACAGACACCCTGATAGTATAATGGACGACAGTGTCACATGATATAAAACTTAATAAAAAAACTAAAATGAAGAGAGTAGTAATTTTTCTCATATTATTGCCCCCCGCCTGCTATCGAATAAATTAGCCCTGCAACACTTAATACTCCTACTATCGCGTATATATTCATGGAAGTAGTTTTATCTGTCTCTATAAAAGCATTATCACCGAAAGGTACATTAAGTTTACTGTATACAATTCCGGAGCTGTCTACGACTCTTATATCAACTCTTTCCGAATATCTTGATTTGTCGATATCTTTCAAATTATTTACCATGTTACTGCCCCAACTGATTGATCCTGCATTTCTGATATAGATTTCACTAATATTCCATACGTTGCTGATCTCTACATGATATTTTGTTGTTGTACACCCTGTAAGCATTATTCCAACATAGAATACTAGCAACATTATTGGCAATCTCGTAATATAACCTCTTTTTTTCATCTTAAAAGTCTCCCTTTTTAATTTAAATATTGCCGCTTATTACAGCAATTTAAGTGATGTTTTTCACCCCTCATATAAATAATATACACTCTTTTTTAATACGTGTCAAGAAAGATGAACGAAAAATATTATTATTTCATATAAGAAACTTTCTTTATGGAAATAAAAAGTCAGAATTTGCGGCAAATCCTGTCAGCAAATATAAAGAAACAGCGTCAAATTCTCGGTATTTCGCAAGAAAAACTGGCTGAAATGGCAGGTCTTTCATGGCAAACGGTTAATAGTATCGAATGTCAGAGAACATGGGTTAGTGACAAAACGCTTGAAGCTCTTGCCTTAGTCTTCAAAATAGAGACTTTTCAGCTGCTTATGCCTCAAGAAACCAGAGCGGCCATTTCTCTTGATTCAACTGAAACCCTGCGGAAGTTAGCGGAAGCAAAAAAAGAATATGATGATATTTTTGCCGCTATTTACGGCAAAATAAATTAACTTTCTTTCTGAAATATCACAATTTTTTTCGACTTTATAGACAGATCGCTTGAATACGCTCAGGAAGATTCAAAGATATGTGAAAAGTTTGTAAAAATAAATCCTCACAGACCGTACAGTTTTCAAGTATAGGAGGCTTCAGTTTTGAAGAATATAAAATGAAAGCGAAGAAAACATACTTCAAAATAAACTTAACGAAATCACGGAAACTGTCCCTGTCGAAACGATTTATCTTTTCGGCTCTTATGCCTATGGCACGCCGCATGAAAACTCTTACCCTTCTATTTCCGAATATTCTTTCCAGTCTATTTCACAATCGTCGATATCAATATAATCTCTGCTGATGCCAAGTTTTGTGTGCATATAAGAATAAATATTAAAGTTATTCATTGTTGTACTGCCTTTTATTAAATCTTCGGTCTCAATGATTTTCCAGGGATCGGTGTCAGCATATTTAATACCGCATTTTGCATGGTTCTTTATTTTTTCAATTTGTTCCGGCGACAAATTACGTTTAACGATCACAAAAGAACTTGAGCTGCTGTTAGATACAAAACCATATCTTGTTTTCATATTACCTCACTCACTTGATAAAGTTATTATACAGACGTTAAGTGTTTTATGTCAATAGAAAATCATACAAAATTTAATAAATTTTTTACTCATTTTTCCAATTCTTATGGAATTACTTCAAAATTTGTAAAAAAAAATAAGAAAGTCCGTAAAAAAAAATTACAGGATCAATTTTTTTTTGTTGTATATTGATATTTATTGAGAGGTGTTTATGAAAAAAAATTTGTTTGCGATTGTAATGATTATTGAATTGGTTTTGGGTATTGTTCTTCTTGGCTGTGACGGGGATGGAACCGAGGGGACGGATAGGGAACGTGTAACGGTCACTTTTAAAATAGGTTATGAAGGCGGTAAAAGCCCGGAACCAATTAGTCTGTTTAAAGGCACTGCGGCCGGTGATAGGTGGCCTTCCAATCCTTCACGGTTGGGTTGGCGTTTTGACAGGTGGAGAGGGGACGGTAGGACGATTAACAGGACCACTGTGATCGAAAAGGATATAACTGTCATTGGGCAATGGATAGAACTGAACGGCGTAGTGGAGCAGCCTTCTTCGGAAGAAATAGGGTTTCTTTTTGTTTATGATCCCGGTGATCCGGATAGTTTTCCGGCACAACTTTCGGATGCGCGGAAAATTTGGGGAATGAGAAACCCCATTATCACCTTCGCGTATCTTGCCGACCCTGTTCCTATGGTTTTTTGTCACGCTAATCCGCCGTGCATAAAAAATTCCGGTGATACCGAAGAAAATTGGTGTGACGAATGTGTGCTTTATATGTACGGATCAAATGACACTCTTCATTTTGCTCAAGGGAATATTACTAGCGGCGGCACAACTGTTTTGGATGGCTATCCAAATACCGGCGACTTTTCATTAACAATCCAGGGGCTGAGGGTTGTATCTACCAAAGACCTTGTAAACTGGACAGAGCACGGTATGTTAAACTTTGTAGGAAAAAATTCAACGCATCCCTTATTTCCAAACACGCCCAGAATTGTTACCTACGCCAATGACACGTGGGCTCCTTCGGCTGAATGGAAATATGTAGACGGCAAGCCCAGATTCTTTTTGTATTGGTGTAATGCCGGCAACAACACAAGCGTTGTAGTCAGTGATGAGGGTCCTATAGGTCCCTTCCATACCGGAGGGCTTTCTTCAGTCATGATTCCCAAGGCAGCTAATATCAATACGAACGGTGTTTCATGGCTTTTTGATCCGGGCACAATGATTGACAGCGACGGCAAGACTTATATGTTCCTTGGGGGCGATGGAAACAATGCCAATCCGGGTAATGCGCGGCGCGTTCAACTGGCTGATGATCTGATCAGCCTTGCAGGAGCTACTCAGGCTGTTAATTTGCCCTGGCATTTTGAAGCAACGGATATATGGAAATGGAAAGGCATATACTACGTTAATTACACCACAAACTGGAGTACGAGCGGCAATATGGGTTTATCAAACATTGATATCGTCTATATGATGAACAGGGAAGGACCTATGGCTACATTTCCGACAAATCAAAATGAGTGGGGAGGTCCAAAAAGGATTCTGCCTAATTCGACCGGCAGTGGGGATTATGGCGATAATACCAATCACGCATCTCTGTTTGACTATAAAGGCGTACCCTATATGGTGTACCATACTCAATCAGCATCACGGGCATATGGAGGCGGCAGGCTGAGGGTAGCTCATATTACCCCAATAAATATAGCAGCTAACGGAGAAATCGCTTTTCAAAATATGGGTGTAAGCGGTGCGCCTCAGATTGGAGCTCTTAATCCGTATGTTGTGCAGGAAGCTGAAACTGTTGCTATTACGGCAGGCGTTTACACCAAGTATGATGAGACTGCCAGCAACGGTATTGGTATAGCGTCCATTGATACAGGCGACTGGATGGGCGTTTACGGTGTTGATTTTGGTGATAGCGGAGCGAGAAGATTTAACGCTATTGTTAAATTACCTGTTACAGAGGATAACGAAGAGCCGTATATAGGCGCAATTGAATTAAGAATTAATCCAAGGCATCAAGGAATTGCAAATCCTGCTAACAATACCCGGCTTGGTACCGGCGCCGGCAATCAAGCCAGAATCACAGGAGGCGATGTGATTGGCCGCATACGGTTGGAAGTTAAGGACAAGGAAGATGAAGGAAATTGGATTGTTGCATGGGCAGACCTTGATGAACCGCTTACAGGAAAGCATGATTTAGCTTTTGTGTTTTACTCAAGCCGCGGCGCAAGTATAGAAAGCCATGTCCAGCAAGTTATACGGGACACTGATGCCAGGGCAAGAAATGTTGGTTTTGAAATTGACCAATGGTGGTTTACTGAATAGCGTCAATTTTTACAGTACCTCCCTGCGTTCATTTAAACGCAGGGATTATTTTTTGGAGGATACATGAAAAAAATAATTGTTTTTACCGCGGTTTTATTTCTGACAGCGGTAAGTGTTTTTGCGCAGAGCATGAATGCTCGGCTTGAGGATGGAATTTCTTTCAGCGCATGGGGAAAGGGAGCCTTTTCGCCGCTTATTGTTTATAGTGACGCGATTGACGCAAATGGCGATGCGAAACCGGATTATAAATTCGGAAATTTATATGTTGGTACCGGCAGCACAAGACAATTTTTCGGGTTTGAGCAGGAATTTTCTCTTACTGGTTCTTCTGATTATATTGGTTTTCAGTTTGGTCTTGCTTTTGACGGTGAAGCTGTTAACATCGAAACCCAAAATAAGTATTGGTATAATGGTTTGGGAGCCGCAATCTGGGTAAAGCCTCTTGGCAATGACTGGCTTAAAGTAACAGGCGGCACATTTATAGATGAAACCCTCAGAGGAAAAATCGGCAAGATAAATGACGGCTTTGAAGAATTTGTATTACCGGGTTTGGATTTTTATAGATCCGATATTGCGGGCACCGGTTCTAAAGATGATATTTTTCAAAGCTTTGGTCAGCAAGGAATAGCTTTTGAAAATAATCTTGGCTTTATGCTCAGTTCTTCGCCAATCAAAGGTTTATTTATTGGCGCAAGAGTAAACGCTCCCGGTTTGTGGGGAGCGGCTGTTGACTCGGCTGGTAACAGGGCGGAAGACGTATACAGAAACATTCAGGTAGGCGCAGGTTATGAAATCCCCGGAGTTGGTCATGCGCGTATACAGTATCTGGGCGGGTATGCCGGGAAACTCAGTTTAAAAAGAACACAGGATTATATTAATGATGCCAATATTGATTATCCTGTTGGCGCTACTACACCGGATAACCTTATCAATGGAGTGAACCCATCTGATTGGCATAGTAATCCGGCGCGTATGGAAGCGGCATTCGCTTTTACTGGTTTAGAAAATCTGCTTGTGGATATTGGTTTTAAAGCTTATTTCCCGATTACTACCAGCGGAAAGCTTCAGTTTCCGTCACAAGATTATAACTTGCCTTACTTGAAGTCAAGCAAAGGTTTTAAGATAAGCGCGGCGTTTGATTATAGCTTAGCGGCTCTGAACGTCGATATTATAAATAATTTTAGTATAAAAGCCAGAGTAGATACTGCTTTCGGTGCTTACAGAAGATTATCCGAAGACGCTGAGAATCTTTATGATTCATTATCAGATAAATTTACATTGGATGCCCGCGTTGTTCCTTCGTACAATTTTGGTTTCATGGAAATTGGTTTTGATTTTGGTTACCAAATGAGAGGCAACGAAATTGAAGCAGACGGCAAACCCAAAGAGCCTTCGCTTGCCGAATCACGGTGGGGAATAGGCGCGTTTGTTAAAAAAGGCTTTCCAAATGGATATATCAAAGCCGGTGTTACTTACACATCACCAAAAGAATATGAAGATAAAGACTTTAAAGCGCGTGAGGCGGAAAAATTGATTCAGATACCTGTTATCCTGAAGTATTCTTTTTAAGGTAAGTGTCATATGAGGCTCTCTTGCAAAACTCGGTTAGTTTTGCAAGAGGCTCACATCTTTAAATTTTCAACTGCGGAACGTTCAACATTGAGTCCCTTGGCGTACAGCTCCATAAATTTTTTAAAACTTTTAACATCGTCAGGATTAGGCTCGGCTTTTACTCCGCTTGTTTCGATAAAAACTTTTTCCGACAGAAATTTTTCAAGGTTCATACCGCAGCCATGAAGCATGAACGCGGCAAGCAGCGCAATGCCCCATGCGCCTCCCTCTCCGGCGGATTCTTCCATTACGGATACGGGCGTGTTGAAAACGGCTGCCATAAAACGCTGACCAACGTTTTTTGTTTTGAACAAACCGCCGTGTCCTAATACACTGTCAATGCGGATTTTTTCTTTTTCCGTAATTATATCCAGACCGAACTTCAATGCTCCAAAAGCGGAAAATAGAAGCGTCCTCATAAAATTAGCCAGAGTAAAATTGCTGTCCGGCATACGGGCAAAAAGAGGCCGCCCTTCTTCAAATCCTGTAATGTGTTCCCCGGATAAGTAGTTGCAGGAAAAAAGATCGCCGCAGTTAATGTCCGCTTCCAGAGCTTTGTTGTACAATGTTTTAAAAATTTCGGGCTTTGAAATTTTTGCTCCTGTTGCCTCAGCAACTTCGCTGAACAGCCGCACCCATGCGTCAATATCGGAAGTACAATTGTTGCAATGAACCATTGCCACGGGTTTTCCCGCGGGAGTCGTGACAATATCAATCTCAGGATAAACTTTTGAAAGGCTTTTTTCCATCACTATCATTGCGAAAATTGATGTTCCCGCGGAAACATTGCCGGTGCGTTCCGCAATGCTGTTGGTAGCAGTCATGCCCGTGCCCGCATCGCCTTCCGGCGGACAAAACGGAATACCGGCTTTTAAGGTGCCGGAAGGGTCAAGCAGCTTTGCCCCTTCATCGGTAAGCGTTCCGGCGGCTTCTCCCGCTTTTAAAACTTCGGGGAGGATACCAATAATTTTTTTATTGTAACCAAGCTCAGACGCAAGTTCATCAAACTGTTCCGACATTTTTCTATCAAAATTATTTGTTGAGCTGTCAATCGGAAACATACCGGATGCATCGCCTACCCCAAGCGCTTTTTTACCTGTCAGTTTCCAGTGCACGAAACCCGCAAGTGTTGTTAAATAATCAATATCCTTAACATGAGATTCATTATTTAACATCACCTGATACAAATGAGCCGCGCTCCAGCGAAGCGGAATATTGAATTGAAATTTTTCTGTTAATATAGCCGCGGCTTTTTCTGTTGTGGTATTGCGCCATGTGCGGAATTGCGCCAACTGCCTGCCGTCTTTGTCAAACGCAAGGTACCCGTGCATCATCGCGGATATGCCGACTGCCCCAACCGATGCAAGTTCAATGCCGTATTGTTTTTTTACATCCGCGGTCAGGCTGCGGAAGCTGTCCTGCAATCCGGTCCACACATCATTCAAATGATATGTCCATATTCCATCTTCCAGCCTGTTCTCCCAGTCACGGCTGCCTGCCGCGATTGGCTTATAATTTTCTCCGATTAAAACAGCTTTTATACGTGTAGAACCGAGCTCTATTCCGAGCGCTGTTTTTCCTTTGATAATGCATTGTTTTACATCCATGCTTTATTCCTTTTTGATATTACTCAAGCGCAGCCATGAAGGCAGCAATCCTTTTACGCCGCCTTCTGTCTTGCTGATTATAGATAATATACTTTGCAGAACAATGAACGCAAGTAAAAAAATCGATGTGATAATATGAGGCCATGACGCTTCAGTAAGACCAAGCAGCGGAACCACACGCTGAATCAGCAAATTGATTAATACACCAAAGAACGTGCCTATGGGAAGACCGACACCGCCCGAGAGCATTGTGCCGCCGATTATACTTGATGAAATAGCCTGAATCTCATAAGTTCTCCCGTAATCGGGACTGCCGCCCGGCATCGCTAGTGTAAAAACTAATCCTCCGATACCGGCAAGAACACCGGCAAGGATGTGCGAAAAAAACAATGTTCTTTTAGGATCAATGCCCATTAATAACGCGCTTTGCGAATTGCCGCCGACCGCGTAAAGAGACCTTCCAAACCTTGTGTATTTTAAAAGAATGATGACTGCTATCAATGCAAGCAGAGATATAATGCCTGCCGGAACAAGGTAGGCATAAGCATATGTGCCGTTTTGACGGATATTGTATAAAAACGGAATAGTAAACTGCGTCCCCGACCATCCAAGGAATGTAGGATCCGTTATTGGAACTGATACAGGTTTTATTACGCTGATCATGCCGCGCGCAAAGACCATGCCAACCAGTGTTACGATAAACGGCTGTATCTTCATGTACGCAATCAAAAAACCCTGGGCTATGCCAAACGCCAGACCTATACCCAATGCCGCGGGAATTGTCCATACCGCGTTTACTCCATGTTCCGAAAGCATCACAGCGATAACCATTGCGACAAGCCCGACTACCCCGCCCACAGATATGTCTATACTGCCGCTGATCATTACAACAGTCAAAGCAAGGGATATTGCCAACAGATACGGCTTTTCATTAAAAAATGTATTGAAAAACATCGAGAAAAAATAAAAGTTGTCATTCCAAAATAAAATTACAGAGGTAATGTAAAGTATAAAAAAAAGGGATATTGTAACAATGAGCAAAAACGCTGTATTGCTTAAGCTTTTCCTGTTATTCATTTTATTACTCTTTTGCCAATTTTAAATTTTTGATTATTGCGAGACGGGCTCCCAGCAGTTTCATTTTTTCCTTAAAGACTTCGCTGCCGGCAACAATTATTATTACAATTATGATAGCTTTAAAAACATTTAATTGATCCGCCCTGACATTCATCGCGTATAGGGTAGTGGTAATGGCACGGATTGTGTATGCGCCAATAACCGATCCGGCAATGCTGAACTTGCCTCCGCTCAGCAGGGTGCCGCCCAATGCAACCGCTAAAATTGCGTCAAGTTCAATGCCCGATCCCAATTCCGCCGAGTTCACACTTTGCACAGAACTTGATGCCATTATACCTGCCGCGCCGCATAAAACCCCGCACAAAATAAATGTCATTAATTTAACGCGGGTAGAATTTAAACCGACAAGACGCGCTGCCGAACTGTTTATGCCGATGCTTTCAATATTGAGCCCCAGGCTGGTAAATTTTACAATTGCCGCAACAATCGCAATCATCAGGATAGAAACAATAATTGTCGTTCTGACAGGCACATTTCCAATTTGAACCGCAAGAGATTGATACACCGGATTTGTTATGTAAATTGTCTGACTGTATGTGATTAACTTTGCTATCGAACGTCCGCACGTAAAAAGAATGAGAGACGCAATCATCGGCTGAATTTTTAAAACCGATACCAGAAAGCCGTTGAAAGCGCCGCACAATGCTCCGCCGAACAATCCTGCGATTACGGCAAACCAAAGCGGATTCTGAAATACATCGGTTCTGTATTCCGGTCCGTTAAGCACAAGACCGCAGAACGAAGCCGCTATCGCCATAATCGCGCCGACGCTTATATCCTGTCCGCCGGATACCGCTGTTACCAGAGTCATACCCAGTGTCACAATAACCAGATAACTTGCCTGATCTAGAATATCCGGTATATATCCGGCAATAAGGTATCTTCCGTCCAACCGCTGAATCAATGAAATTTCAAAAAAATTCGGTGTTGTAATAATATTCTGAATTAGGATGATGAACAAAAGCGTTATTGCGAATGTAAGCTTGTTTTCAAGGATTCTTTTAATTAGAGATTTTTGGGAAGCGCCTCTTTTATCAGATATTAACATTCTCGCCTCCCGCAATTGTGTGCATAATTTTTTCCTGATTCAGGTCTTTCCCGGTAAGTTCCCCGACTTTATTCCTGTCGCGCATTATCACCATCCTTGAACATGTCCTCATCATCTCGTCCAGTTCAGAGGAAATGAATACAACGCTTTTGCCTTGGCGGGCGAGTTTTAAGGTAAGCTTTTGAATTTCGGTTTTTGTCCCAACATCAATCCCCCGTGTGGGTTCATCCAAGATCATAAATTCGGGATTGGTAAGCAGCCACCGCGCCAGAATTACTTTTTGTTGATTGCCACCTGAGAGGCTCTTAATCGGTGTTTCGCAGCCCGGAGTTTTAATGTTAAGCAGCTCGATGTACTCGTTAGCGTAGTTTTCCATTTCTTTACGGCTTAATCGTTTGAACAGTCCGTATTTTGTCTGAAGGGCGATTATAATATTCTCCCGTATCGACAGCTCAGAAAAAATACCATCGCCTTTTCTGTCCTCCGGCAAATACGCCATTTTGTAATTCATGGCATCCAGCGGATTCCTGATTTTTACGTTTTCGCCGTTTATTTTTAATTCTCCCTGAACGGCTTTGTCCGCTCCGTATATTGCCCGCACCAGCTCGCTTCGACCCGAACCAAGTAAACCGCTCAATCCGACAACCTCGCCCTTGAAAATTTTAATATCAAAAGGAGCGATTCTGGAAAAGCCGCTTGATAAATTTGCGGCTTCCACAACCGGAGTTTCGCCTTCATAAGTTTTCGCGTTTTCTTCTTCGGGTTTTATATTGGCAAGATCATCGATCTCTTTGCCAATCATTTTTGTTACAAGATCAATACGCGGCAGATTTTCAGTTTTATATTCGCCTGCCAATTCTCCGTTTCTGAGAACCGTTATGCGATCGCAGACTTCATACACCTGATCGAGGAAATGCGTAATAAAAATAATTCCAACGCCCTGCCCCTTAAGCTGTTTCATGAGTTCAAAAAGTTTTTGCACTTCGCTTTCATCAAGAGACGATGTGGGCTCGTCAAGAATCAGGATTTTACATTCGACCATGACCGCCCGCGCAATTGCGATCAACTGCTGAATTGCGATTGAATATGTGTCCAACTGAACTCCCGGGTCTGCGGAAATATTAAGTTTTTTCAGGAGGACAACCGCATCTTTATTTATTTTTTTCCAGTCAATTAAACCTAAAGCCGTGCGCGGTTCATGACCAAGAAAAAGATTTTCTGCTACTGTAAGATTCGGGCAAAGATTTACTTCCTGATAAACAGTGCTTACGCCGTGCCTGCGCGCGTCCGCCGGGGAATTAATCACAACCGGTTTTCCTTCCAGTTTAATGATTCCTTTGTCCATGCGGTAAACGCCGGTTAGCACCTTAATCAAAGTTGATTTTCCGGCGCCGTTCTCACCCATAAGGGCGTGTATTTCACCGCAGCGGAGCGAAAAATCAACCTGATGAAGAGCGCGAACACCCGGAAAAGAGATTCCAATGCCTTCCATTGTCAGAAGAGCGGTATTTCCCTCAATTTTTTCCGTGTTCATTAAAATTAGTATACGCGCTTGTCGATCATGTCCTGTGTGATGCTGTCCCAGTAGAACGCTTCAAAAGGCGCAAGGGTTCTCTTCTCAAGTTTTCCGCCGTTTCTCAATGTTTCAACAAATTCAAAAGCGGTTGCGCCAAGCATGGGGTTACATTCAACATTTGCGTTGATGGTGCCGGCGAGGGTCATCTCAAGCGACCATCTGTTGGCATCGAAGGTAACAATGGCTACGCCGTCAGCGCCGCCGACTTTGATTCCGGCTTCCTGAAGCGCCTGGATTGCGCCGAGCGCCATATTGTCATTTTCCGCATAGACGCAGTTGAGCCTGCCGCCGAACTGGCGAATCCATGATGTCATAACGTTCTTGGCTGAGTCTGTTCCCCAATCGCCTGTCTGTGACGCAAGAATTGTCCAGTTGTTTCTCTTTGCTCCTGCTACGAGAGCTTCTGAGCGGCCAATCTGGGCAGCAGCGCCTAACTGTCCCTGAATGTGAACGATATTGGCTTGTCCATTGTCAAAGCGTTTTTCCATCCATTGAACGGCTCTATTGCCTTCTTCAAGGAAGCTGCCGCCGAACCATGCTGTGTAAAGACTGTCCGTGGCGGAAATTTCGCGATCCATCAAAATTACCGGGATTTTCGCATTCTGAGCATTTCTAAGGACAGTGTCCCAGCCTGCCATGTTTACAGCGGCGACAATGATGTAATCAACACCTTGATTGATGAAGCCCTGTACGTCAGCAATTTGTTTTGCCGCGTCATTGTTTGAATCCGCAATTATCAGGCGATAATCAGGATGATTGAATGCCGACATCATTGACCTTGTATTGTGCATACGCCAGTCAGATTCGTCAGCTTTGCACTGTGAAAAACCAACCGTGACTAAGCCGGAACCTCGGTTTTTATTGCAACCGGTAAATGTTGTCGCGATTACAGCCAATACTAAAAGGACTACTAACAATTTTTTCATACGAATCTCCAAATAAAATAATTTACCCTATTGTTGTGTGCTATTGATATTTTAGTAAATGATATTTTTTATTCAATTTTTTATATATTTTTCCTGGTTTTAATTCAAAAAATAAAACTTTCAAAAAATTACGTTTTTTTGTTAGGTTTTTAATGTCTCTGTTCTTTCTGCCTGAATTCTCTTGGTGATAAACCTGTATGTTTTTTGAAGATATATGAAAAGTAGTGAGTATCGTTGAAACCTGTCTCTGTTGTGATGTCGGTGATTTTCATGGCAGTGCTTTTTAAAAGCTGTTTTGCCCGCTCCATGCGTACCCTTGTCAGATATTCGATAAAGTTCTCTCCTGTTTCCTGAGCAAAAACAGCGCTTAAATGATTGGGGCTGATTCCTACATAAGATGCCGTTGAGAACAAAGAAATATCTGTTGTGCTGAAATTGCTGTTGATATACTCCCGCGCTTTTACAATCACAGATTGGTAGCGTCCCTTGGTATTGGAATCACGGAATTCTATCATGGCGGAAAGCAGTTTTCTGACCATTTCGGAAAATATTTCAGGGGAACTGCTGATCTCCTCAATATTTTCACGGCTCAGGCTAAACGGAACAATATTTTTAATGTCACCGCCTAAAACCTCTATTATTTTTGATACGGAAACAATTATTTCTCCAAAGAGAAAATAAAAAAGCATCGGGTTTTCGCTGCCGTTGTTTCCAAGCAAAGAGATATACTCTCGAATAATGGAGTCGATGTCTTTTTTCCCTGCGTATTTTAACTTTGTAAAGAGCATATCACCGTCAATATTGAGCAGGTCTGCCGGATCAAAAACATTTTTCTCGTCATGCGCAAGTTTATTCTGAGTGGAGCGGATTTTTGTTTTTAAATCCGCAATGCTCAAAAGTTTTTCTTTTTCCTCGTCAATCAATTTGGAAACTTTATTAAGTGTATTGAGCATCTCCTGCGCGGAAACCGGCTTTAAAAGGTATTCTTCCACGCCAATGGAAATAGCTTCGCGCGCATATTCAAATTCATCGTGCCCGGAAAGAATTATAATCTTGATCCAGGGCATGGCTTTTTTTACAATGCGCGAAAGGGCGAGACCGTCCATAAACGGCATTCGAATGTCGGTGATAAGAATGTCCGGCTTTATGTCCTGAAGCATTGACAGGGCTATCTCACCGTCGGGGGCTTCGCCTGCCAGGATATAAGATGTCTCCTCCCAGCGAATGCTGTTTCGTATCCCTTCGCGGACAACAATTTCATCTTCTGCCAGAAATACATTATACATTTTCCACCACCGGTATTCTCAAGGTTACTATCGTCCCTTCCTGATAAACGCTTTGAATGTCTAACAGTCCTGTTTTATTATAGTATAATTCCAGACGCCTGCTGACATTATACAAACCATAGGATAAGACAGATGAAGGCGAAGAATCATTTTGGATTTCGATCTGTTTTCTTATTGATACAAGTTGTTCCGCGGTTATGCCAATTCCATTATCCTTTACAGTGAAACAAAGCCAATTTGCCTGCTCCTCTGCTTCCATCCAGCCCCGTACTGTTATAAGTCCTTTGCCCCTTTTGTTTTTGATTCCATGATATAAAGCATTTTCTACCAAAGGCTGAAGAAGGAGCTTGAGAATTATATTTTGTTCCATTGACTTTTCGTAATCAATTGAATAATCCAGTATATCCCTGTAACGAATTTTTTGAATTGTCAGATAACTTTCAACATGTTTTAATTCATCTTGAACACGCACCCATTCATTTCCGCGATTAAGGGATATCCTATAAAAATCCGAGAAAGCTCTGGTTATCTCGACAACCTGTTCTTTTTTGTTTCCTTCGGCGAGCCAGATAATGGAATCCAAGGTATTGTACAGAAAATGCGGCGTAATTTGAGCCTGCAGCGCCTTCATTTCTGATTTTTGCAAATTGCGCTGTTCACGAATATTTTCGTCAATGAGCGTTTTTATTTTTCCTGCCATAATGTTAAGGTAAAGGGTAAGCGTTTCCAGTTCCTTAACATGAGTAACTTCTGCTCGGGCATTCAAGTCTCCGTCGGCAATTGCTCCTGAAAGCGCAACCAGCGAACTGATTGATTTATTCACGCTTTGCGATACTGTTTTCTGCACAAAGACAGAAAAAAACAATGTAAAGATGATAATTACACTTTCCAAAATTGCGATAAAAAGCGCCCTTGTTTTAATACGCCGGCTCTGCGCAGCATTGGTTTCTATTTCCAGCACTATAAAATCCTGCAACACATCAGATACCAGCGCGGTAACACCGCGTATTTCATCCAACATACGCTCGTTTTCTATAACAGCAGCACGTTGTTTCATTTGCTGCCCCAGTCGGTCAACATAGCGGGTCAGTGTGTTAAGCGACCGATCCACTACTTCCAATAACTGGTGGTTTTGAATTTCTCCGGCATTGATGTCCATAATTTGTCCGCGAATGTTTTCTATTACCTGATATTGCCGTCCTTCCTCAAACGATTTGTTTCCGGCAACTATATCCCATAATTCGTTGGTAATTTCTGTTTTTACAATTTGGTTAAGCCTGTTGGTTTTTTCAACATTGGTAATAAGCCTGTCATAGCTTATGATATTATGCATTGATACTGTTATAATTAACAACAGAGGAACCAATAACAGCAATATTATTACAATATGTGAGGTCTTAATTGTATCAATTACGCTGGTACTTATAAAAAAATATCTTATTCTATTCAGTATTTTTTTAAGTATATTCATATAATAAATCAATATCCTCTGGGCGGCAGGTTGGACAAATCGCTGTCTTCGCTGAATACTCCTTCGCTCATATATGTTATTCCGGGGATTGCTTCTCCCTGTACCAGATGAGCGACAAGCTTCATTAGTTCAGGCCCCTGCTTCGGATTACATTCAACCACACAGTTTATCTCTCCCCGCCGGAGAGCGTCAATGGCAGCCTGTTCCGCGTCTATGCTTACGATAACTATATCAGTACCGGGCTTTATGTTCCGCTCCTTCATTGCGTCAATAGCGCCCAATGTCATGCTATCGTTATGTGAATAGATAACGTCAATACTGCTGAATTTTTCCAGAATATTGTTCATCAATTCATAGCCCTTGGATTTTAAAAAATCACCGGATTCGCTGTAGATTATTTGAAATTTGGGGGCCCCTGCCTGTGAATTATATTCATCAAGAACCTCACGAAACCCAAGCGCGCGTTTTTCCGCTACAGACGAACCCTCAGTTCCGGTTAATTCTATTATCCGCACAGTTTTCTCTCCGGCAGAAATACCATGCGCGTTTTTTACATATTTTGCTAACAGAAATTCTGCCGCGCTTCGCCCCTGCTGCAATGAATCGGTTCCTATAAAACCTGCGTAAAAATTTTCTTCATGGATGTTAATCTCCCGATCGCAAATCAAGACCGGAATCCCCGCTTCCCTGGCTTCTTCCAGAACGTGTTCCCAGCCGTCAGAAACAATAGGCACAAAAGCAATCACATCAACTTGATAAGCGATAAAAGAGCGAATCGCCTTTATCTGGTTTTCTTGTTTCTGCTCGGCGTTAAAATAGAGCAGCTGTATTCCCGCCGCGGCGGCAGCTTCCCGTACCGAGTTGGTATTGCAGTTTCTCCATGCGCTTTCCGCCCCTATCTGGGAAAAACCGAGTATGATCCTCCTGTTATCTGTTTTTTCTTTTGCGCAGGAAGAGAACATCAGAAGAAAAATCAAAAATAACAAATAAATGGATCTATTATTCATATTACAATTTATTTTTTATTCTATATGTATTCTTGTCAAGACAGGTGCGGTGCGCATGTCGGCGGGGTGCGCAAAGATGAAATTACCAAGATAATCACGAAAACTGTCCCTGCCGAAACAATTTTTTCAACTCTAATTTCAAACATCATACTCAGGACAATTCCTGTTCGATTCTTTTAACAATTGACGCCATTTATTGACATCACCGGTTTTACCATCCCAATAGCCATTAAAATTTCCTGTTAAAATATTAAAGCCGTTTAATTTACCGGATTGCTCCATAAAGGAACAATGAAAAAAAATACCGCCGACATTTGAATACGCTGAGAAGCACGAAGCTTCACAAGGCTCTGTCATTTGAAGAAGAGTATTCAGGCGTTTTGAATTTAATTTATTGTTATGCGCCATATTTTTGATAACATGAGAAAATTTATTTGCCTGGCAGGAATCAAATCCAAACCCAATGTTTTCTTCAAAAGCAATTTTGATTAAATTTTCGAATTTTATTTCAGATAACTTAGAAAATCCGTTATTAGCGTTCGCTGCTTTAGCCGCGCGTCCGCATTGTTTTAGTCCGAGAAATACAACCGCGTTTAAATCTTCGAACCTGTTGTCAGTTTTTATAAGCTCGAAGAGTTTAAGGGCTTCGTCATAAGTTTCTTCCGCTGTCATAAAATGAACATTGATCTGTTTGAGTTTGCTGCCGTTTTTATTTTTATATATCGACAACTTTTGCACAGTGTCTGCAAGGATGTCGCAGGAACCATGATATGAAACAGCGCATCCCCCAAACTTTTCCGCAATCATTCCGGCATGATAGTCATCAAGCTGCGCCGCTGTACCATTCGGTACAATTTGATTATCACGCAAATAGCCGCACATATCCCAAAATGCGGAATTTTCCGAGGCAGTAGAACCTAAACCAAAAGCCACTTGCGTAAGCTGAGAATTATAATTGATTTTTTCAATTACGGTTTTAAATGTCTCGAAAGACATATTTTTACCGTTGGGTGTGTTGCTCTTGTAGCAGTAAGGACAGAGCTTTCCATCAACTCCGCGGCAGATACTTGTTATTTCAATATCAAGAATTTCAGGACCGAACGGACTCATTATCGGATCATCAGCAGTTTCGATTGTTTTTCCCC
>Ga0209755_10002898_pt1 | contig 22434 bp, 31 predicted proteins | sample TergutCo191P1_FD_187301 | JGI IMG/M metagenome (GOLD analysis project Ga0209755, IMG submission 187301) | Cornitermes sp. P1 segment gut microbial communities from Petit-Saut dam, French Guiana - Co191P1 (SPAdes) (version 2) | ecosystem: Host-associated > Arthropoda: Insects > Digestive system... | reverse complement strand
AATATTTACCTGTGCGAAAATTAATATAGTTAGTATTATTCCATTTGCATTTTAACAGTCCATCCCCCTTTAATAACATACTGTTATTACCTATTTGCTTATCTTGCCAAAGTTCATACCTAAAGTTGTTTTGATTCACCTTTTTATTATTATCCAGCAGAAGAGACGGGATTTCTGTTATCATTTTGTTTGTTTTTCGTAAATTACCAGGGGTGATTCCCAATTCTTTTTTAAAAGCTCTTATATAAGATTGCTCATGTTCAAATCCGTATTCCAAAGCAATATCCAGAATGTTCAGATCTGTGTTTTTTAATTCTGCTATGCTTGCGGCAAGTTTACGGGAACGTATATACGAACCTATGTTTTGCCTAAATTCGTATTTAAAAAGGCGTTGCAAATGGGTTCTGGATATTGAATACTTATCTGCCAATGTTTCTGTTCGAATTTCATCTTTCAACCCATTTTCAATATCCTTTAAGATACCTTCGTAAAAATCATAATAGTCTCTCATAAAACACCTTAAAATCCCTCTGACTTATGTTATATTATGATTTATCTAGATAATGAACATTTTTTGCCATTGCAAAAATTTTACTGTATGATTTTGTATCCATTCTCCCCACGAGATTGCCTTCTAGGAAACCTCATCCCGGTTTGATTGCCCTATGGCGATCGATATTCCAGCGTACATGATCGCGCAGTGCTTCGGTGGCATCGAAGGACAGCCCGAACAGGCGTTCCAACTTGTCCACTTTGTAGCGGTACGTGGATGGTGCCTCCGGCTCCAAAACCAGTTTCGCGGTTGACTCGGGCACCTGCTCAAGAGCCATACGGGCAATATCGGCCCATGTGGTGTATCGGTTTCCCAGAGCGAAAATAATTTCCTCGTTCAAATCGCTTTCAACAAGTTTAAGGTACACTTGCGCGATTTGCTGTGACGACAAAAACTGCGTGCCGTCGTATTCCCGAAGCTTTATCTCGCGGTTTTCCAGAACGGCCTGCGCTATGTCGGCAAAACGCCTGTCGGATTGGGACGCTCCGCCAGGAAAAGCCGGGTTGGAAAAAGTATACCCTGGACGAATGATGTTCCGCCGCATCTTGACCAGCGCGTCCCGTCCGCCCTGGCTGGAGTAATACTGACGGAAACCCAGCAGGAAAAGTTCGGTGGCGGCCTTGGTCGAGCCGTACAGATCGTCGGGTCTGCATGGCGTGGTCTCGTCCGTGTCGCCCGGCATGGGACCGACGGCGGCCGTGGAACTGGTGTAGATAAACTGCCCGACCCCCGCCTTCTCGGCGGCCTCCATCAAAAAGACGGATGCGCGGGTATCGTTGTCGAGCATCGACAGCGGCTCTATACCCCAGCCCAGCGCAATGTGAATCACGGCGTCATAGCCTTGCAACGCGGCTTCCATCGTCTTGAAATCCGAAAGATGCCCCTCCACCTCGGTAACGTTTGACAACGCGCCGATCCCAGGGACACGCCCGGGCGTTCGCGTATACACGACACAGGCGTGTCCGGCTTCCGCCAGCGTTTTTGTCACATATTGGCCAATATTTCCGGTTCCACCAGTGATAAAAATTTTCATAAATTCCCTCCTAATCCAACTTTCTTGCTAACATCATAGCCTTTATCGTTACCCAGCGTAAACCCCTTTGCGCCTTATTTCGGTTTGCTCGATCTCGTGGCGATGTATTGCGGAAAATACTTTCCAGCCGATTGGTTGACTAAAATGCGCAAAAATGGGATAACTCATGGTACCTAAAAATTTTTGGAGGTATCTTCCACACATGGAAATAAAATATATCCCCAAGGGAACAATGACGGAAAGGCAACAAAAAGACGTAGATATAATAGATCAAACTTGTTTGTCGGGCGACACCGGCGATCCCGAGCGTGTCTTGGTAAATATGTATGACTGGGGCGCGGCGGACGATGGTATGTTTCTGTTATTCGACGGCGAAAGAGTTGTCGGGCGGGTAGCCGTGGAGAAAACGCTTACCGAATATAACGGGCAGGATTATTATTTGGGGGGATTTAGCGGTCTGGCGGTTCTCCCTGAATACTGGGGGAAGGGTTACGCAAGGCAGTTGGCCGATGCCGCACTGAAAAAGGCCTATGAAATCGGAGTTGACGTTGCCTGTATGTGCGTTGACATGAACAGCGGCATAACCGATTTTTATCAACGATTGGGGTTTAGGTTCCTAAACCGTTCCGCTTATTTTATTAATTGGATTGACAAGGAAAAATCTGATGATACCGTGATGATTATGGGCTTGAATAACAAAAGCCTTGCCGATAAAATCCTTGAGACAGACCATAAATTTCATTACGGGAAAAATAAAGGGCATTGGTAATTGTACCCTAGCCCCAATATGCATTGGGAACCTCATCTTGGTTTGATTGCCCTCGTGGCGATGTATTGCGGAAAATGTTTCCCAAGACTTCCCTCGGGCTCACGGTCTTCGTACAGATCCGTAAGCATGAAGCCGGCTTTTAACTGACCGCCGATTTGTTCTTCCATCGTATGGCTGAACTGTACGCCGTTCGTGTCAACATATTTGTCAAACAGCGCACGGTTTTTCAACGGATTGTACGGCACCTTATGCTTTACAATCAGTGGCTCGGCATCGTGATCATCAAACAGGAAGTTAATACCGTTGTCCATTCCTGCAAGCAGCACGCCGCCCTTTCGCAAAACACGGAAGCACTCGTTCCAGATGTGATATACGCCCTCCACGTAACAATTCGATACGGGGTGAAAAATGATGTCAAAACTTTCGTCGTCAAACGGCAGACGCTTGGTCATGTCCGCCTTGACGATGTTGATTGCGTATCCTTCCCGTTCGGACACCGCCTTCTCGCTGGCAAGCTGCTTGTCGGAGTAATCCAGCACAGTGCAGTCCGCATCCAAGGCGGCAAACAGGGGCATCTGCTGGCCACCGCCCGAGGCAAGCCCAAGGAGTTTCGTGCCCGTCAGCTTGTTTCCGTTTAGAAACGGCGAAAACCATTCATGCGGAACGGATTTGGATGGTGTCAACAGCACGTCCCACTCGCCGTTTAATGCGCTTTGATAAACCTCATGGGAGATCGGCATACCCCAACACCATCCGTCTTCAATCCATTTGTCAACGGCGGCGGCATTTATTTCCGTGTAATGTTTGTTTTCGTTGTTCGTCATTGGTTGCTTTCCACCTCCTCTGCTATAACTTGAGCCACCTGTTTGGCAGACATGTTGCTCGTGTCGATTTTTCTTGCCTTAATGTTTTCATAATAGCCATCATCGATTCTTTTTGTCCACTTCTCAAATGTTGTGTCTATCTTTCTCTTTAAGTTTATTTTATCATTTTCCATTCGCATTTTCCATATATCTGGACGGCACAAAAGTGAATACGTGTGAACTTCAACGTCGGGTAATTCAAGCCGCATCAAAATTTCGTCAATTACTTTTTGGTCAGCGAAAACCCAGTTTATTATGACATTGTCGTACTCGGAACAAGATAGGTAGCTATTCGTCGTGAACACAATGTTTTCATGACGTATTCTATCCGTTTCCTCGGTTTTAACATAGGGAGTTGCCCACATGAAACAATCACAATCAAGATAAATATTCTTAGGGAGAATTTTGGCGAGTTCCTCACAGGTTGTGGTTTTACCGATACCGGGCGCACCATTTATAATTATCAATCTTTTACCTTGTTGTCCCGTTTCCATACCTTATCCTCCTAATCATTAAACCCCATGGCGTTTGAATTTGTCAGTAGGTGATCCGCATTTAAGGCCCTAAACTGTCAGGGATTCTATTTATTCTATTGTAAAATCCTCGGACTTAAAATTGCTATAATATCGCCCCTTTTCTGCGGTAAACCTTATTATAATGAAATCACCACCGTCCATTCCTTCCGTATAATATCGCTCATACTCATCTTTCCACAATTCTTTTTTTGTTTTCTTGTCATCCAATACTTCCATTGTCCCTTTTAACATTGCACCCCGAAAGAACCTTTTGTCGTAAAAATATATACAGGCCTTTGGATTGTCCCTGTATTGCTTTATTCTTTTTGAAGGGCTGTTTGTATGCCAGTAAAATATTTTTATTCCGTCCCTTTTGCAAGGAGCTAACATTGCTTTTGTATTTGGAAAACCACTTTCATCAACCGAGCTTATAAAGCTTACACTTTGTTTGTCTATTAAATTTCCAATGGTTTCTACAGGGTTTCTCATCATTTTCAAGCACCTCCTTAATTCAAATGAATCGTCTGACAGATTATTTGTTTCCTAATCTGCCTCATAGCTCCCAATTTCCAATAAATTTCCTTCAGGATCAGCCACATAACAAGTACGCTGCCCCCAATCGTTTGTCTTTGGGGGAAAAACACTTTCGACACCTAAGTCCATAAGACGTTTATATTCGATATCAACATCTTTGTGATGTTTCACGTTTAAACCTATTACCATTGTTCCGTTTAGCCCATTTGGATAAGTAAGCGATTTTGAAATTATTGTTTCAAAATCATCTTTCCCAACCATTACAAAAATACATGTACCAGCCTCAAACTCTGCTGCTGGCTCTTCCTTTTTCCAGTCCGTTTTTAACCCAATAATGTCACGATAAAATTTTACCATTGCTTCCATGTTATCAACGAAAAGCCCGAGTGCATTAAAATCCATTATTGTCTCCCCCTTTCTTTTTCAATTACAAAAACTATCAATATATTTACAGCTAATTCCAACATTAGTTAGCTTAACCCCATCTAAACACAACTTATGCTGCACAACAACCCAAATAAGTATATTATACACAATTGTTTTAGTATCGGATATTTCGGGCTTTGTATCAAGCTATTCCCGAAAAATAAAACCGACACCATGCGCCTACCCAAAACTGCTCACCATAACCGAACGAATTGCCGATACTCACATCAGTACACCTGCGGAGGGTTATCATGCATCGTTTTAAGGCTTTAAGGGTAGTTCCCTTGGTTTTGTTTTTCGTTCTGGTAGTTTTAGGTTGTGCCACGAGCAGGGATCACGCCGCCGACGCGGGTTTTGGGATGACCGCCACGGCGGTGCCGGAAGGCATACTTTTGACATTCAGCAACATTCCGGACGATGCGGTACGGTTGTTTGTTAATGTTTCGTCATGGAGTGATGCGGAAGAGGCGGCCAGTCGTCACGATATTGTTTCCGCATATGCCGATATAGTGGACGAATCCTTTTTCTCGGCAAGGCCGTCCTTTCAGCTTGAAAGGCTGAAGGAAACCGGAAGGGTTGTTTTCCCAATTGTCCAAGTGGGGCATAGGTATCGCATCTCGGCAATGGTTGCAACCGGACAGGATCACGAACTAATGATGGCTGATGCGTCTGGCCAGATGTGGGTGGAAGCCGAAGTTGTTGCCGAAGGTGGCATTTATTTCAACAGAGGCGATGTCGTCCTTGCCCTGAATGATACAAATTCTGCCGTAACAATAACCTCCGAGCCGGTATTTACATCGGACGTAACTTTCCACGCGCAGAAATACAGTTTTGCCGTTACTATCCTCGTTGGCGAGCATAGTTCGATAGGCGTGGGGGATCACCATATTCCCCACGGTCTATCCGCCGATGGACTCACTTGGACATTTGAACCGCAGATGACGGAAAACCTTATAAAGGATGCCAGCGAATGGTTGGAAAGCGGTGTTTCGCATCCCGCTTGGGTTACTGCGTATGTTGATATCATTTACGATGATATTACGTGGTCTGTCGAAATAGCCAAGACCCCACAATTCGATTTTTCGCTGGAATAGCAGGGGGTATACTTTATACTCGATTATCCTCATGTTTTCTCCTTCACGTCGCTATCCACATGGCTAGGCAAATACATTAAAAAGAATTACAATTCGTGAATGGAAAAGTGGAAAGCAAAACTCGATATTTTTCTGGCTGGTTTTGAACATATTAATGATGCCGTCGGCGTACTGGTGTGCGGAAGTTATGTGACAGGAAACCCCACAAGGCATTCTGACTTGGATGTCCATATTGTCCTTGATGATCATGTACTGTACAGAGAACGGGGCAACAAGGTTATTGATGGTTTGCTGATAGAATACTTCGCCAATCCGCCCGGGCAGATTCTTCGGTATTTTGAGGATGACTTCGGCGATGGAAGGTTAATGGCTCAAACCCAGTTTGCCACTGGCGAAATCATACTGGATAAGAATGGGGACGTTGCGGTGCTAAAGGGGAAGGCGCTGGCGATGATTGACGCTTTCTACGAAGGTGGAAAAATGGATCCATCGATGTCCGATCTGACAAAATATGGCTTATGGGATATGTTGGATGATTTGCAGGATGCCTATGAGAACGACAGGCTGGATTTTGATTTCCTGTATTTCAACTCCCTGAACAAAATGATTGCAACTTACATGCAATGTATCAACAGGCCCTATAATCTCAAAACCGTGCTTGGAAATATATCCGACGATGTGATTAGGGGGAAATATCTGTTGCGAAAGTTGCCCGATGCGACCATAGGTGGTTTAATTGCAAAAGCCATTACTACCGCTGGTAAGAAAGAAAATCTGGATCTATATGAGAAACTGACAAATGCCATTCTGGATAATTTCGGGGGATTTTGTGTTGACGGTTTCAGGTTCAAATCCGATGTGGAAGCGTAGGCATGGGTCGTTTCCCGCTACTCTGTGCGTATCTTGATAGCTCTTATTGCAATATATGTTGGCGCGATTGTCGCACCGAAATGACAATCCTCATACAAATCCGTAAGGCAAAACCCTGCCCGTACCTGTCCCCCTATCAGTGTATTCAAGGAATGACTGAAATAACATCCATCCTCATCCAAGGTATTCAATCCTTTTTCCTGGGTGTTCTTTATTGGATTTATGGGCAAGGTATACGTGACTTTATTGTTTTCATCCAATGCCATTTGAAAGGGATTCCCAAAACCTGACATAAAAATGCCTCCGTGTTTCAACATGCGAAAACTCTCTTTCCAGACATGCTCCACATCATCGATATAGCAAACCGAAACAGGGTTGAATATTATATCAAAGCTGTCATCCTCAAAGGGAAATACTTTTGACATGTTATTGTCATTTGGTAAATTCCCTGTTTTGCCTGCAAAAACGCCTCATGAGTTATGGACATTGTCCAAGGGTCATTTTCATCGGCCCATTTATCCCAAATCAAAGATATTTGTTTTGTATATTCGTCTTGTAAAGCCATTCGCTACTCCCCGTTTAAAACGTCTATTTTGAAGCAATTACCCTGATTCTCCGATAATCGGCTATCCATTGTTTTCCGTCCCATAAATCAGAAGAAAGGGACTTTTCAATCGTTTCGAATATATCAACTTGCTGATTTGTGGTGAAGCTCAATAAATCCTTGGCAAAAAATTGTTTCAGCCAGTTCCTCAACCCAAACTCGCCGTCTTTTAAAACAGTGGGTCTATCATAGTCAACAATCAGTTCTATGTTGAACCCAACTTGCTCCAATAACTGTTTGTACTCATGTGTTGTCGGAAAGCAAAAAGGGTTGGTATAATCATAGCTATATTTTTTTGCCACATCATGAAAGCTTTTTTGTATTTTAGCAATATTACCATCTGCGCCAAACTCGCAGATTAGTTTTCCATCGGTTTTTAACGCACGATAGATGCCTTTTAAAAGACTTGATTGATCTTGTATCCAATGAAATACGGCGCTGGAGAAAACCACGTCAAAATAATCCTGCCACTTGAGTGAACATGCGTCCATTACATGAAATTCGATTTCGGGATATATTTCTCCAGCTTTCCGTATCATGGATTCCGCCCCATCTATTCCTATAACAACACTTGCCTTTTGTGCAAGTTCATTCGTCAATTCTCCCGTGCCGCATCCCAAGTCCAATATAGTTTGTGTTTTGTCATTAGCGACATATTCCAGCAGTTCTTTGCCGTATTCAGCCACATAACCGTGCTTGTTTTGGTATAACTCCGCATTCCACTTCATAGACGAACTATACTCCCTTTTCGATATTCAAAAATTTATTGCGCCATCACTTTTTACACTATTCAAGTACTTAATCATACCGTCTTCCTCATCTTGATTATATTTGATATTGAGATGTTCTGCGATTTTTACCGCAACATAATGAAATAATTCGCAAGCGGTAAATATAGCTTCCCAAAAATTATTATAATCACTATCGGAATATGTGGCGGCGTATTTCGCATATAATTCTGGTGGCAAATAACGCTTGAAATATTTACCCGATTTGCCAACCGACACGGAGAAATCATTATCAATACCGATATACCATTCCTCCATTTTATCGTGCATTTCCCTAACTATGGTATTATACATATTCATGGCAAAAGGGAGTTCATCCCTGGCGATTCCTTTCGCCACGTTGTTTAGGCACCACCAAAACTCATTACAGCAATCATGGAACGCCTTCGGCACGGGCGGTTTAACGTGCCAATGCTTGACATCGGGATTCATCGACCGAAACCTGCCGTCTTTATCGAAAAGGTCGACGGCATGTTCCCTATCGTCAATCGTTAAATCGATGCGAACACCGTCATTAAAAAGCATAAGGGCGGTAAAATGTCCATCGCCGTCTGGTGGGCATATTTCCTTGCACATGTTTTCTGGCAGTTGCATTATCAAGGGTTTTCCGAAGTGTTTTTCAAGCCATTCGATATTATTATAATCAAACACGGCCACCTCGGTGTGTGCGTCAAGGCTGTCGGCGATAAGCGACACCTGATAAAAATTCACAAAATCAACTAGCCGCCCGCCTTTCGGTTTTATGCCAAAAGTATCCTGATATGCCAACTCATAAGCGTCACGGTCGTAAACACTGCCAGCAAATGCCGATGTGATAATCGATGCCCATTTATCGGAAACCTGGTTTGCCAAAGCGTTGCCCTTCGTGAAACGGCGAATCCATGTGGCCAGCATTAAGTCGGTAAATATGTCCCAATTATGAACTTTTTCACGGCGATCGGGAATCCGCTCTTTTCCGGAAAGGCAATCGTTCATATACCTTACCGCTTTTGCTATACATTCATCGTCAATGGTATATCCCAAAATACTCAAACGGCGAAGTGCCTGCTCCGTTGTTATGGGGGTTTTGTTTGGCTCGGACAGGGTGTGAAAATAATCCCACATACCGTTTGGTTTTTGCAACGAGATTATTTCCCTTGCCCATTTGCCAGTTTTAAACATCCCTACGTGCCTATGCCTTTTCGTTCCACTCAGTATATGCACAATATGCTGTGCTTTTTGTGCTTTGTCAATAATGGTACACACACTGTTGCGGAAAATACAATGGTGGTGTATTATTTGAAGATTCGATAATCGTGAAAGGGAGAACCAGATGGAAACCTACAAGTTCATGCATTCACAGGAGGAGCTTCGTTGGTGGTGGGACTACGGCGTTCCGCCCTTGAAACCGAACGAGATTTACTTCCTTTCCCTATCTTGCAGAAACAAGAGCCTCACGGAAGAGGAACGCCAGTATTACCAGTGCGGGAGATCGGAGATGTTCGCGAAACAGCAGATTCGCCACGACACTTGGGAGGACTTTCTCAAACGCGTTAAACGCTTCGAGGTTCGGCGTGACGCTTATCTCACCAAGTCTGGCGTTCCTTTCCCGCAGAAGTCCCTAGGGCGCGTTAACACATAACAAACTTGAGAAAGCAAGTCATAATTGAGGCATGTACCTAAGCGAAAAGCAGTACCAGCAAACCCTTCCCAGGCAGCGCGGAAACGTCGGTATCGAAAACAGGGTGCTCCTTGACGGCCTAATTTTCCGATGCAAAACCGGATGCGCGTGGAGGGGAATCGCTGGGCAAATGGCACACCATCTACACCCGCCTAAACCGATGGGCAAAAAGCGGGGTTCTGGAACGGGTGTATATCGCCCTGGCCGCGGAGGGGCTTAAGGTGTCGCCCGCATTCTCGCTGGACTCAACTGCGGTCAAGACGCACCCCGACGCCCACGGCGCGCGAAAAAAAACGGCGGACGGCTGGACGCGCGGCGGCTGGAACACGAAGATCCACGTCGTGGCAGCCAGCGACACCGTGATTGCGGGCGTCCCGGGAACGAGCCGGACGCGAATGCGGGGCGGTTGTTGCTGGAAACGCTCGACCCACGGGAGACTACCGTCGATCTTGCGATGGACCGTGCCTATTCCGACGACCTTACGCGAATGACCGCATGGTCGCTGAGGTACAACCCCGTAGTTCCGCCAATACGGAACCGCAAGAAACCTTGGGCTCACGATGCGGAAGCGTACAGGAAACGCAACGAGGTGGAGCGTTTTTTCAGGCGGCTAAAAACATACCGTGCCGTTGCGACAAGATACGACAAACTTGACCTTATGTTTTCCGCCTTCATTTGGATTGCTTCTATTTGTATTCTTTTACGTAGCGTTAACACGCCCTAGTGGTGTATTGGAACCTCACCCCAATTGATGTGGTGAAGGCGATGTGGGATCAGATAAGCCATCTGATCAAGATACAATCGGCCCTGACCGACTCGGCGCTGAAGGGGTCGAAGGCCGCGCTTGATGATTCCTTCCACAAGGCGAGGAAGAGCTTCGATACGGCGCAATCACTGTTCGCCAGGAACTTCGGAACCAAGGTCTGGGTGGATATAGACGTGGACAAGCCAGACATGTCAGACTCCGACTACCGTGATATTCGGGCCTTTTTCGAGGGGGAGGCTTCTTTCAGGGTGGGGACGTAATGTATGTTAGGACAGGTGGCGGGATTCACTGTCTGATCCGGAAATCCGCGCTGAACGTGAACCCAAAATGGATTAGCGAAAACATACAGGGCAGGATCGGGGCAAGGAGGCGGTGGTGAATTCGAACCAGATGATGCCGCTCCCTGCACGTTCCAGTATGGGGATAGGCCTGTGTATGTGATGAACAAGGATGATTTTTCCGAAGGCGACAAGCTGCACCGACAGGTGGCACACGAAGTTGTTGATGGGACTGTAATGGTTTTACAAAAAATCCACGGTTCTTCGTATCCGAGACTATCATAACATTTCGCTCATTTTTTCTGTTGTTGTGTTCATACCGTCCGAGAATCACAGTAAAAAAATGGGTAACTGATGCTTTTTCAGGGAAACCAACAATAAAATCGCTTTTAGAGTGTTCGAAGGCTGTGTGGCCGTTGAAATGGAACGCCATATTTTTTGCCGTTTCCCAATTTAGAGACGTGACCTTAGGGCAAATGCTATATGGCGCTAACGAATGGGATTTACATCGGTGGAAAACAGAAAAAACATAAGGGAAAATCTTGTTGATTTATCCCTGAAAACAATGGTGCGGTTATGATAGATAGAGCCCGTAATATTTTTTGTGTAAAACGCAAAATATCATAACGGGACTCTGTCCCCGTAAATGACGGTAAACTGGCGCATGGCCGAGCCCCAGTTCCTAATCGACATTGCCCACCTTCTCGAGATTTTTCGCAAGATCATGAATATAAGTTTCATCGCAGCCTCGTCGTTGGGAAAGGATGGCCTGGTCTTCAGGTTCCGTTGCGGCGTGAAGTTCAGCGGTTCGACCGCCTTGGTCGTGTAACGGATCTCTGGCGAGAATTTCATGTACGGCGCGACCTCGTTCCGGCGGCTCAACTATGGTTCTGAGATTGCCGGGTATTTCACGTCCCATTTTTCGGCGAACCGTTGGGGGGCGACCCCAGCCGCGCCCACGCATGAGGCAAGGCAAATTTCCTTGAGTTCCGTCGCCACGGCCTTGCGGTCCTTGTACGGAAGGAACCTGGTCGAGTTGTGACCCATGTGCACGGCTGCACCTCGGTTTTTGGGAAAACCGGTTAGACCATCCTCCTCCGTTACCAGAATGCGTTACCTAAAATTATTTATGAACCTATTTCATGCGAGGACGACCGAAAAAAGGTTCTCGCGATTGTGCAGGTATTAAAGAACCGCGGTGTTGTCCGAACTGGTAAGCGCAATCCCTGACATTCCAATCGCGCCTTTTAGCTATTATCCCCGTAAATTCGCATTGAAAATATCCCCATTTCATGCTGTATTTTCCCCATGACCATTACGCGCAAACCGTGGGAATAACCGACAATCGGCAGTTGCACCTTGATTTTGGAGTTTCCTTGGAAATGCTGGCGGGAAAAGCCTGGGTCGAACTGAAGGTAATCCCTTTTGCAAAGCCCGAGGAAAACCCGAGTCGGGCGATCCGCCAAAGGCTCGCCTTACAAAAAGGAGCTTGACGAAATGCTGCCCCCCGATCACGCGCGAGCTCACGGGAATATTGTCTGGCCAAGACGACATTTCCATTGAGCAAATCCCACAACGAAAGACTGGCAAGGCACTTACGGTGAAAGCTCTGATTGACGCAAATGTCGTGCCTGACATATTGCTTAACAATACCGCTTTTTGCATTGGCTCCATGATGGTTTTCACGCACGCTGGGTAAAACCGTTTTGCCAGGTATATTTCCGCATTGACTGTAACGGATATCTATAAGGCCTTTGATCTTGAGTGGGACGATTTTAAAGACCCTGTTTAGTTTGTTGTTGGGGCGAGCTTTTCCGTTGACTGCATCATTACACATCCCGCAATAACATCCGAACAGTCTATTGAAACTGTCACCGATGCCGAGGGATCCCAGGTATGAAATTCATTGTAGTTGGTTCGGGCGGACGCGTGTGTACTCCAAAGCCATTGTGCCAAGGCGAGGTTTGTGTTCAGGCAAGGGAGAAGGGTTATCTTTACGCCAGATGTGGCTACACCCTGTATCTGGAAGACGCCGCCCTACTGGTGGATACGCCCGAGGACATTGCCGTCGCGTTGAACAACGCTGACATAAAATCGGCCAATTCCATAATGTACAGTCATTGGGATCCCGATCATACACTGAGGATGCGGATAATAGAGCAGTTGCGCCTTGAATGGCTGGATTTCTACGAGAACATAAAGCCCCAAAACCCCATTACCGTTTACGCCGCACGGAAACCATGCACGACCTGAACGGCATAAGAAGCAAGTTCGACCCGTTGCTGGATTATTACGAACACATGCGCTTGATTAAAAGGCAATCAGTAGACGCCCCTGTCGTAATGGGCACTGTCAAGATAACGCTTGTTCCCGTTCCCAAGAACAAGTCCGTTTCGGTTTTCGTGTTTGAATCGCGCGGAAAAAAACTTGTCTACGTTCCCTGTGACTGCGTTCCCTTTCCGACGGATGAGATATTGCGCGGCATGGATATCCTTGTCATCGGCAATACCGTAATCAGCGACGTGCTGAAAAATGGCAGAAAGCTTTCCTCCGAGCATCCCCTGCGGAAGGAGCCACACAGCTTTGAGGGTGTCCTGGGGATAAGGGAGCGGCTTGGCATAGGCTGCGTCGTTATAACCCACATAGAGGAAGACTGGGGCAAAACTTATGACGACTATGTCGCGCTTGAAAAGCAACACGTAAACGTTCAGTTTGCCCTTGGCGGATTGACGATAGAGCTGTAATACCTGTTTTTCTGGAAGAGCGAAAAAGAAAAATCCTGAGTATCACTATTTTTTCAGAAGCCATTTGACACAAAATCCCAAACACCTGATAATAAGGCAAAATTGTATATATACAAAATGGCTTTAGAGGTATGTTTATGGGTAATAACATTTTTGAAAAAATTGGGAAGTTTGGAATGAGGCTTCACTATATCATCAAAAGGCAAGAAAAAACTAATTGTATGAAGGGTTCAAGGATCCAGGTTTTACCACTTTTGACAGACACGGGGATGACGTAGTTATTAAGAACATAAAGGGGCTTTACAGTGGTTTTCATCATTAAAGGACTATTATGGGCTGGATTATATTGGGGGTGTGGGGAGGGGAAAGAGTGTTATTCGTATATGCATAAAATTTCCGAGATAGTAAATTCGCTTGCATATAACGGTATTGCCATAGAAAAAATGGAAGAGTATAATTTTGGGTGCGGTGTAGAGTTAGTCGAAAATATAAAAAAACCACTATAGATAAACTTCCAGTAAGTTATATATTACGTGGCAAAAAGAATTAAAAAGGGCATGAGGAACACTTGCCAAGTCCACGAGGATTGCGCTATAGTTACGGACATTCAGGATATGAAAAAAAAGATCTTCGTTATTGGGCACCGCAATCCTGACACGGATTCGGCCGTTTCGGCCACCGCCTATGCGCGACTAAAGCAGCTTCTTGGGCAGGACAACTGTGTCGCCGCCCGCGGGGGAAAGGTAAGTCCCCAAACCGAATACGTCTTCGGGCGTTTCGCGGTGGCCATGCCGGAGTTCCTGCCGAACCTTGTTCCCAAGGCGGAACACTACATTTCGAGCGAGCCTGTTACTACCGTAAACGAGGACGACAGCCTTTGGAACGCCCTGGAGCTTATGCGAAAGGACGATTCCAAGGTTCTGCCCGTGGTGGACGGTAGCGGCGTGTACAGAAGCATACTCCACTACCGGGGTTTCGCCGATTACATCATCGCCAACATCAACCCGCGCAAAAAATCCGCTTTCCCACTTTCGCTTAACCATTTGGCGGCGACCATTCACGCCCAGCCCGTCACGCTGTTCAACGGCGGCGAGGTCAAGAAGTCGCCCATCGTGGTGGCGGTGTCGTACAGGGGGGCATTTCGAACAGAGTATTCGTAGCGAGAGTTCGGAAAACGCGCTTGTCATTGTCGGGGATCGTTGGGACATACAGGAATACTGCATCGAGATGGGGGTTCGCGCGCTGATTCTATCCAACGGAATCGCCCCGCGCAAGGAGCTTGTGGAACTGACGGAAGCCAAAGGCGTAACCGTGCTAATTAGTCCTTTCGACACGTCATCAACGGCGATGCTGATTATCTATTCCGTGGCGGCGGGAAATTTCGGCGACGCTTCCATGCCGCTGGTCAGGCTGAAGGACACGGTGCGGATCTTTCGCGGGGCTTTTCCCGCGCGCCGTCGCGCTGCCTGCCCGTGGGCGACGACAAGGGCAGGGTGGTTGGGGTCATTTCCGAGGGGGATTTGGTCAAGGAGCCGAATGTCGATGTCATATTGGTGGATCACAACGAGCCGTCCCAGGCCATCGAGAGAATCAAGAGCTATAGGATTCTTGAAATAATCGATCACCACCGGCTCGGCAACCCTTCCACCCGTCATCCCATTACGTTTGTCAATCGGGTAGTGGGGGCAACCTGCACCATCGTCGTGAACCTTTACAGGGAGCAGAAGGTGCCGCTGGAAAAGGGCGTCGCCTCGATACTGCTCTGCGGGATTCTCGCCGACACCCTTTCGCTACAGTCCGACACCACCACCGAGACGGATGTCGAGGACGCCGAGTACCTTTCCTCGATTACTGTCCTGGACATACTTTCCGATTAGCACCGACGGCATTTACGAACGTATGGGGGTGGTGTCAAGGAAGAAGCAAGTTCTGCCCCTGCTCGCGGAACTTGTGGGGCGTTATGCGGAGGCTGAAGGTATCGGGCGGGTAGCAAAAGTTTCCTGGCGAGCCGTTTGAACCTCTGTGCAAGATTTATCCTACGCAGCAAAAACCCGCTTCCGTGTTAATGCCGCGGCGGTTGTATCAATGGTGAAAACCATAAAAAGGCGGGATTCCCTTTAACAGAAATCGTTTCTTGGCAGGAAAACCCATTGCGCTCCAATTTGTAGGGCATATACACTTCTAAACCTGCCGCTGGATTTTTCCGCCCGAAAAATTTGGCCCAGCGGAACGTTGGAGAGGCAGAATACAACACGGAAGGAGTACAGCATGGTTACATTTCTCTTGGCAATCATCGGTCTGGTTTTGGGTTACGTGATTTATGGCACCATTGTGGACAAAGTGTTCCAACCCAACGCCAATTTCAAAACGCCGGCAATGAGGACGGATGCCGACGGCGTTGACTATGTTCCCATGAACTGGAAAAGGGTTATGCTGATCCAGTTCATAAGCATAGCCGGCACCGGCCCGATCTTCGGCGCAATCGCCGGCGCGCTTTGGGGGCCGGTGGCGTATCTGTGGATTATCTTCGGCTGCATCTTTGCCGGCGCGGTACATGACTATTTCGCGGGGATGCTTTCGGTTCGCAACAACGGTTCCTCTGTTTCGGAGGTCGTGGGCAAGTACCTTGGAAAAGTGCCGCGAAACATCATGCGGGTGTTCTCCATCGTGCTTCTCGTTCTGGTCGGAACGGTGTTCACCACAACCCCCTCGATGATTTTCGACAACATGATCGCCCCGGGCCCCAGAACCCACTGGTACTTCATAGCTCTTGCGGTAATCATCGTTTATTATATCATCGCGACTATAACACCCATTCACAAAATTATCGGACGGATTTATCCCGCGTTCGGAATCCTGCTTACCTTTACCGGTGTCGCGATATTCGTCATGCTCTTCGTGAAGGGTCACATGATTGGCGCACCGGAACTTGAGCTTAGAAACTTCCACCCCAATCGCGGTGTTTCAATGCTGGCGATGGTGTTCCCGTTCCTGTGCATCACGATAGCCTGCGGGGCGATCTCCGGTTTCCACGCGACGCAGGCCCCGCTTATGGCGCGGTGTATCAGAAACGAAAGGGAAGGGCGAAAGGTTTTCTACGGATCTATGGTTCTGGAAGGCTTCATAGCGATGATATGGGCGGCGGCCGCAATGACCTTCTTCGGTGGCGGCGAAGGGCTTCAGGCGGCCTTGCCCGCGCCTAACGTCGTGACGGAAGTCTCGCGCGGCCTTCTTGGTCCGGTAATCGGAACCGTCGTGATCCTCGGCGTAATCCTGTTCCCGGTAACTTCCGGCGACACGGCTTTCAGGGCGGCCCGCCTTATCTTGGCGGATTCGTTCAAGTTTTCGCAGCAGCCGATCAAAAACCGTTTCGCGCTGGCGCTTCCGATTTTTGCAATCGGCATAGTCCTCTGCTTTGTTGATTTCGGCATTATCTGGCGTTACTTTGCCTGGTCGAACCAGACGCTTGCAACGATCGTGCTGTGGACGGCGGCGGCCTACCTTGCGAAAACAAGCAAGAACTACTGGATCGCGCTTGTCCCCGCGACTTTTATGACAGTGGTTGTGACAAGCTACATCATAATCGCCCCCGAGGGGTTCAGAGTGCCCAGCTACGCGATAGGATTGACCGCAGGGTTGGTTACCGCAGTGACCCTCTTTACGACTTTCATCTATTTTGTCGCGATCAAACAGCGCGGGACTTTGGTGGAGGAAGAGAGGCAGTTGCTTGAAGGGCATGAGGTTTCCCAGGAATCGTTGGGCTAATTAGACCCGCCCACTTTTTTGATGATCCTATGGCAGGTGTCCGGCATCCAATTTCAGGTGCCGGGCACCTGCTTTTTTGCGGAAATACCCTAGCTCGCGATCCCTGGTCTGGGGTTTCCCAGGCAAGAGCCCCAGGGTTCCCCCATCTCAGAAAAATCAACCGTGAAAACCAGTAACGTGACTTTATATCCAGCGAAAAATCTTTTTTTTAATACAAGCTGGAAGGATGTGTAGACTTTCCCAACCCGTTCAAAACCTCATTTCAAAAGCCCTTTTCGATTCCCCGTCAAACCCTATCGATTCATAAAACCCATATGCGTCCGTTCTTTTGCTTCCGCTTTGCAGCAAAACCTTATAGCAATTTTGATCCCTCGCGTAATGTATGGCGTTTTCCATAATTCTTTTGCCAATGCCCTTTCCCCTGTATTCCGCATCCGTGATTACATTTTCGACAAACCCGATTGGCTTTCCCCCGCGTGTAAGGTTGGGTATGATGCATATGTAACACGATGCCACTATTTTTCCGTTTTCCTTGGCGACAAAGTATTTTATGCTTTGCCCCTCGATATTTTTCCAAAGGTCTTTTGCGGTGCATGCATCCAAGGCATTATCATGTGGGTTTAGTTGTTTGTACAATTCCAGCAAAGACGGAAGCTCATGTTCCGCCAAAACGCCATACTCAACCATATCTCCCCCATTGGCAATGTGGACATTATGTCATAAACTGAGGTGTTTGTAAACACGGTTAACCGACCACCGGCGTACGCTAAAACCAATCCCGTGCATGTTCAAGCTGCCTGTCTATACCGGCCTCAATTTCCGAAACAGTGTTTGCAACAATATGCCCGGCATCCGGCAGTATACCGGTTCCCTCGAAAGACACGCCGTTCATGTCCGTCACCCTTTGAACCGACACCGTGTACAGCCAGCCGTTTATCAGGGAACGTTCCAATCCCAGGGAAAAGGCACCGGCCGTCGCGGTTCCCGCATGGGTTACGTGATCTTGGGAGCGCAAGGCCAGCGTAAACCATTCCCCACCCGAAATTGTTTGCCTGTTTGTTAACAGCACGATAGGTCTGGTATACCGCAATCCTGCGGGCCGTATCGTTTCGGTCACGGGGGCGGAAAAATCGTTGCGTCCGGGGCCGTTCTTGGTGCGTATCTGCGCATAGTCCCTTTGGGCCGAGGCAAAACGGCTGACGATAAAATCCACGTTGGCGACCAGCCCTCCCCGATTGCCGCGAACATCCAGGACGAGCGAATCCGTGTCCGCAAGGGATCGCACGATGCCGTCAATCGCCCTTACCCAATTCTGATCCGCGAATCCGACATCGCCATGGGCAAAACCCGAAACGTAAATATATCCGACGCGCGGATTTGATAAAAACGTTCCGTACAAAAACATTCCCTCTCCCACAAAAGTGCCACCGTCGTTCAGATATGTCCTGACCACCTCAAGACTGAACGGTTCCACGTTCACGGTGTCGAGCCAGCCGCCTCCCCTGAAATGTGCAAACGGGGACGACAAGGATACATGCGAGTCATTCAGTATTTCCAGCATCCCCGCGATCACGTCGAAAAGTTCCCTGTCGCTCATGCCATCCGATATTCGCGGGGAAAAATCCCTGTAAACCTCGTCCCAGTCAATGCCCTTTATGTCAAAAAGCGCATAGGTTTTGTTGAAATCGCTCCAGATGCTGTTGAATATGGCCCTTGGGTTGGCACCGGGATCCGGCGGCAAAAAAAGGTGGCAGGCGGGCAGCAACACGCATGCCATTATTATTGTCAATGTTTTGCTATTTTTCATGCGTTCCTCCTAAAACGTAAAAGCGATTCCGGAACTCAACCGTAGTATTGCGTCCCTTCTTGGCCTGGGAAAGTTAATGCGCGAAAGCTCAAAACCAAGGCCCGAATACAGCGAAACCAGCGGGTTTATTTGATGATGGTATCTCAAGCCGCCGAAAACGGCCCAGTGATTGTGCGGACCGGTAATCCTGCCAAGGGTTAACAGGCGAATCGGATTTTCGGAGGCGTATTGTATCGTGGCATGATCCGCACCGGCAAAGGCGGGGCGAAGCGCATAGCCGAAGACGGGAAGACTAACCGAAAATGTCAGGCTATTTTCGGAATTGATATTCCACGTCTGGCTTGCGTGCAGATTGAGTGAAACCAGACCCGTAACGCTGGGGTAAAAGGCGAACTGCATGTAAGTGTCCGCGCGAAAAGCGCCGCCAAGGTAACCGGGGAAGGTATCGCTTCCCCACAGCCGCCGGGCAAGCGCATATTCGATGTATCCCCTAATGCTAAGGTACTGCCGAAGAACAGCGAAGTAATAGGGTTCCCCCCTTTGCGTGCAAAAATCCTTTTGCAACACGGCCCTTTCGCCGCCGGCCATTTCCGCGTTGCCCATGAAAAAACCGATGTTAAACGAGTGAAGAAAATCGCCTCTTTTAATGTTGCCGTCAAGGATAAAAGTCAGGGCGTTAAGATACCTGTTCACAAGGGAATATGTTTCCTCCCGATATCCGGTGAAGGAATAGCCCAAGCTGGCCCCGATCCGAAATGGCCTGTCCTCCAACGATTGGGCCGTTGCCATCCACGTATTTAGCAAAATCAATGCCATTGCGATAAACGCCTTGCGCATGTGCCTTGTCTCCCTTGTCATCAAAAAAATCTTATTGATATTCCCGCGAATACATCGAACATGGACAACAAACCACCGCCAGAAATGCCTACCGTCCGTCTGTACGTTACTATGCCGGTAACACCAAGATCATCGGTAAAAAAATATCCGCCGTTAATTTTACCGCCAAGTATTAGATCCATTGCCGTAGGTGCGGCAATGAGCACTCCGCCAACATACCAAGTGTCCCTCATAAAAGTGTAGCCGGCTCCAAACATCATGTTTTGCGAAGGGCCTAATGCGCCTTGGCGAGCGCTCACTATCGTGGTAAGGCAAAGGGTGAACCCCGTTTTGCTGACAAAATTTACGTCAAACACAAATGAGAATTGCGGTATTGTTTCCACTATCGTGCCAAAGCCGCCGCCGATCCCCATTGTTCCGATAACGGTTCCTTCCCTTCCGCTTTGGGCAAAAGCAAAAGTGGAAGACAACAAAACCAACAGGCAGGAAATAACAATCGTTTTTTTCATTTTACCGCAACTCCTCGAATTTTCGTGAACCGATTACCCATGCGGGTATGCCACTGCGTATATTCGACAGCACCACTACCGCAATGTCTTCCGTCGTATCAAACCCTATATAAGTACAAAACGTGCTGTTGGCTCCGCCATGCCATATAATGTTATTGCCCCTGTCAATAAACCAGCCCAAACCCATAGCGTCCGTGTGATTGCCAAGTTCGGGAAAATCAAATGTCGTATTTACTTCAGCCCAAACTCTCTGGGCATGTTCCGCATAAGTTAGCGTTTGGTTCATTTGCATTTGTGCAAATTTCATTAAATCCGTTACGGTAGACACAAGTCCCCCCGAGGCAATATAAGGGTTGCCTCTGTTCCATCTATAGTGAAACGATAAATTGCTCCTTCCATCACCCGCCCTGATACTGTTTAGCCCTAAATCCTGAAAATACCTGCGTATCAACGAGGCATAGTCTTCGTTAAATATGCTTTCAAGAACCAAGCCCGCGACAGAGAGGCCAAAGTTGGAGTAGTTCCACGGGTAATCCCTGTTTTCCAAGTTTATCGTCCTAACATGATGCATCAGCATTTCCCTGGTCACTCCATACCAAGGGTTTTCGAATGGTGTGGATTTCGGCGGCAAAAAATAGGCATATCCGAATTGATACCCGGACGTATGGGTCAAGAGGCGTCTGATTGTCGGGTAATAATCCTTTGGGGGAAGGTCGAGAAAAAGGTCTATCGAATTATCCAAACACTCCAGGGTTAATAAATTTTCGTATATGGCCCTGGCGAACAAATGTCCCGTAATCGCCTTCGAGATAGAGCCGATATCGTAAAGGTATTCCCTGTTTGGCAGCACCCTGCCGTTTTCCCCGTAAACCGTAAACGACATTTCCCCGTTTTGAACGATTCCCACCGTAATGCGTGCATTCCCGACCCCTCTTGTAAGCGATTCTATCATTTCCCTGGATGACATTCTTGCCATCTCTTCGATCGGCATGGGACACGAAAAAAGGGAGAAAACGATTGGTGATAATAAAAGCACGATAAATCGCCGTGCATAACGTGGTTTCATCTTAGGACAGTAACGGTTTACTTGCGCTTTGGGAATGGGAAATTACCAAGATGCAGGAATTCGATACTAAGATGCAGTGTCGGATTGCTCTTTCTTGCGTTTCCGCAGCAATTCGTTTATTTCCTTTACGTCTTTTCGCGTTCTGACAAGACTTGTCAAAACGGCAAACGCATAGATCGCAACCGCCATGACGACAAGGTACCAAACCGGCACCGTGGAGTACCAACCAAAAATTGCCCCAGAGACAACAAGGACGGCAACTATATAGCTGACATCAAGCAAGAATTCCAGAACGGCGTAAGAGCTTTCGAATTTTCTGGTTAAAATGAGTCCCAGATTGATAACGATGTTTGCCACGAGTATCTCAAACACCGTATTAAGAAGGATGGTTCCGCCGGGAATCACAATTCTGACGAAAATTGTCAAAAGAACCAGTGCCGCGCCGGTACACATCAGGCTATCCACGGCTACTTTTTTTATGTTATTCCTCATCCTGCAATATCCTCTTTATATCGGCGAGATACCTTCTGGTAACGTACAGGCGCGTCCCGTTTGTCAATATCGCCTCCATGCGGCTATTGAACAGCGGTTTGATTCTGTCCAGTTTATTGATATTCAAAATACAATATTTGCTGATTTGAACAAACCCCTTCCCCTTTAATTTTTCGTTAAGCTGGAACAGACGTAGTCCCGTTTTCAGTTTTTCCTTTTCGCAGTGGATAACCGCCACCTTGTCCAGACTTTCGATGTGGCAAATATCGGAAATATTTATCGTCCTAACGCCGTCATTTAGACCGCATTCTATTTGCGTGTCAACGGCCTTCAAAAATGAGACAATGCGCTTAACGGTTCTGTCCATCACCGGATACCTGATTGACACCTCGATATCGTTTTGCGAGGGGTTCTGTTCAAGATTGATAATCATATGTTCAATACCTTCGACATAATCCCGA
>Ga0209755_10002897_pt1 | contig 22439 bp, 16 predicted proteins | sample TergutCo191P1_FD_187301 | JGI IMG/M metagenome (GOLD analysis project Ga0209755, IMG submission 187301) | Cornitermes sp. P1 segment gut microbial communities from Petit-Saut dam, French Guiana - Co191P1 (SPAdes) (version 2) | ecosystem: Host-associated > Arthropoda: Insects > Digestive system... | reverse complement strand
TAACGTATGCGTTTGCCCATAAATAACCTCCACTTTTTACAAAATAGAAACCGCCAGATAAACTACCTGGCGGCTTCATATTCTTGTATTATTTTATTTTTTACTACCTATCTAATCCAGCGCTTGCCGGAACCCTCGCGTATAAATGTGTGGGTGATGGCGGCCTCCATAACCTCATAGAAAGCCCAATGATTCCTGTCCAAGTCAAAGAATATCCTTCTTGCACCCAGGTACGCATCTATACACGGAATGCTAGGGACTCTGCCGGTATAGTGATTCAATAATGTAACTGCTTGTGCCCTTGTGATAGCGGCATCAGGATTAAAAACATAACCCTCACCAAAGTATGCAAACCAGCCGGTATCAAAGCCTATACGGACAAAAGTTTCAGCCCAGTGGCCTGCCATTCCGGGGACAACATTTTCAATTCCAAGTCTATCCAGGTTAAATGCTTGTACAGCAAAGGCCGCAAACTCAGCATTTGTTATGACTTGGTTGGGTCTAAACGTACCGTCTGGGAAGCCTGACAATACTCCCAGGTTTGTGAAATATGCAATTTGGCGGTAAAACCATTGATTAGATGATATATCACGGAAACCACTGCCTTGCATTACAGCGTTGTACTTAGTTGGATCGTTTGATAGATTAAAGAAGATTGCAGTCATTTCAGCCCTAGTTAAAGAAGCATTTGGCCTGAATGTACCGTCTGGGAAGCCTGCGATATATCTTCTATGCACAAAAGTATTTGGTGCTTGGCCGTGATCGGTTCCAGGAGGAAGTATCCAAGGGGCAGGTGGCCCCAAATCTTGACCATCATATGCTGAAAATACGGGTAGAGGCGCTGGCCTGGTAGGACGCCGAATAATTCTTCTTGTTGGAAGATTGCCGTTGTCATCGTTTTCCCATACCAACTCTAAATCAATATCTCCTTGAACTACAAATTCCTTAGTGGCTAAATCTTCACTTATTTCCGTTAGGTCATAATCTCCCGTTACCCGCCATTCATATATTTCATAGCCTTCCATTTCACCGGCAAATATACGTACAATATCGCCTACCGCTATACCATCATTAAATTGTGCCTGGATAGCGTAACCCTCACCGGCATTTAAAATACTAACACGTACAAAAGGATTCCATTGCGCAGTTATCAGAGCGTGGCCATTGGGCATTGTAAAGCTGGTGTTTGTTTGGGAAGGAGAGCGTAAAATTACATCGTCTGATGTCCAGCCTGCGAATCTATGACCCTGGCGGGTACCAGCATCTATGATGACATTATCGCCAACAGAACGCCATCCAGCCCGTGTTTGGTTATTTACATTCCCTACGGGCTGGTTTTGTATTTCAAATCTATAACGCTCTACCCACAGAATATCAACCTCCGTGTAGCCTAGAAGTTTAAAAAATCTGCTTGCTTGAGTTAGATTTGCGCTTGCTCGGCGTATAGGTAGTCCAGGCAGATTATCTCTTTCTATAACTGTAACATTGTTAATATTCCAACCGGAGTCAATTATATCTTCTGCCAGTTTCAACTCCATGGGTCTTGCATTAACTCTTGAATCTACAGAGGTGTATGCATACCCATGGAAAAATTGAGAATCTATGCCTAATTGGTCACGGAAAGTGAATATATCCTCAAATTCCTCGTAGTAGTATTCGTTACCACGGATATTTCTGATAGTTACAGGGTAGAGTCGGTAGTAGCCTACATTGCCGTTACCATCGCCCCAATTAACCATTACAATAATATCATGTGGCGGCATTATAAAAGATAGATTTCCGCTTATCTCGCCTATATCTTCTATGTACCAATGTTCAAAGTGGAATCCTCGCCGCTGAATTGTAGCGGCCGTCATAGTATGCCCATAGCGTACAGAAAACAAATCATCATAGTAACGTCTTAGGTATCCAGACGGTGAGATAGCGCCAATCAGGTAAGTATCTACGCATAAAAAGGGATAATGCACAAAAGACACATTATATGCGTTTGATAACCCAACAACATCGCCGTCACCCCAAAGCGCTACTAACTCTACATCTTCGGCTGGCATTAAGAAAGTTAAATTATCGGGGTTTATCGTTGCAGTGACATCATATTCCCAGTCCATAAAAGTCCATCCGGACGTACGCCCTTGCCGCGCCACAACGGTATCACCGTAGCGCTGGCTTCCACCCCCTACAATTTGTTGATTTGCCGGTTGAATATTATAAGGATAGTTTTGGAGAGCTACGCCAAAGTAGTTTTCACCCCATAAGCCGGTTAAGATTACAACCTGGTCGGGCATTATAAAGCTGTACTTTTCTATATCTTCCCGCCATGTTATTTCTAAATTAGTAGGGATAGTCTCCCAGCCGATGTGATAAAATCCTGTTCTTTGCGGGTGAAATTCTTCCAAAGCAGGCACAATAACTTCTGCCCCTACACTATAGCCTTCGCTTCCTTGGGTTGTTCTGGTAGCCCCTTGGTAAGCGTAAAGATGTACTAAATGTCTATTGCTAAAGCGTGCTTCGATAATAAGATTATGGCCAGGCATTGTAATAGCTGTATAAGCTGGGTTTGTAGCGCCATCGAAGTACTCTGCAAGGGTGCTGTTTGCCGGGTAGCGTATAAACCAGCCAAGGGAAGTTTGGCCAGGGCGATCCGGTAGAGCAACAGATGGAAGAGTATCTCCTTCACGTAATAAATCATGATGCACGCGAGTTGAACCATCATATGCGCTAAAACTGAAAGAGGCTTGTGGAATTTCAGTTACTTGCGGGGCTACAGTGCGTGAAGCGGCCACCACAAACGAATAATTTGGATAATAATTCGGGTGTACTTGCCAGCCTATATTAGGGTTGGTAATCACTCTTACATTATCCCCCTCTGGTATTGACAGCGTAATTGTACCGCCAGCGGGGAGATTTGCGGCTCTTGATCCTCTTACATAAACTGCCACAGTACCATTACTTGGTGCTATGACGGTTATATCTCGATTTGGTGGCGGTGGAGCAATTAAACTGGGGGACACCGTGCGGTCGCTATCGACCACAAAGCTAAATTCCGGGTAATAGTCTGGGTGTACTTGCCAGCCAGTATCCGGGCGGGTGATTATTGTTACGGTATCACCGTCCGGAACGGATATATTTACAGAGCCACCGGGTGGTACTATCAGCGGAGGATGTCCTGGACGCTGTACTTCTACAGAAGCGTTTCCTGGTGCGTTTACTGTAATATTACGTTCCTCCGGGCATTCGATTTCAAATTGTGCAAGTAATTGCTGTGTGGTTGCTTCTATGTCTAGGTTGTTGAAAGCGTGATTTCCACGTAGGCCGGATGGGCGTTGATGTATTGTCCATTGGCTAGGCCTGATATTGGGATTGTCTAAAAACATTTGGTCGTTGATGCGGAGGCCTTGAAAAGCGTCATTTCCGTAGAATCTTACGCCGGGTTGTATGGTTACGCGGCTTGTTCCGGAAAGACCACCGCCACCGCCAGCGCTGTTGTTTCTTATGATTCCATTTCGGATTGTGGTAGTTCCTAAACCTTCATGGAAAATGCCGCCGCCGCGCAATGCGGCAAGGTTGCCTTCTATGGTTACGTTTTCAATATTTAAAATAGGGCGTTGAAAGCCTGGTGCAGTTCCAGTTTCTCCGCTTACAAAGATGCCGCCGCCATTCATCATAGCGATATTGTTTTTAATTATGCCGCCGTATATTGCGGTAACGGAGGGTGTAGTACCAGCGTTATTTATTCTATGTGAATCTAAATATATTCCTCCACCTTCTCTTGATGCTTGATTCCCATAAATTAAGCCATTATTTATTGTAAGCTCAACCCCCCATCCACCTACAAATATGCCGCCACCACGCCCTCGGTGAGTCTGATGAGTATTGTTAGTTTCATTAGCTCTTATGACACCTCCGTTCATGATCATCTCTGATCTATCTGCTAGAAAAACCCCGCCTCCTATATTGACATGTATATTTTCTTCAATAATCCCGTCATTAAGTTCAAATCTACCTTCATGAAATACATGTACACCAGCTCCACCCTGGTTTCCGGCTGTAGCCATATTGTTTCTAATTACACCATCATTCATTATAAATTCAGAATTTTGATGAATATTTACCCCTGTGTGGTGATTATCTTCCAAAACGCCGCCGTTCATAACAAACCTAGCATATGGAAAAACATCAACTATGCCACGAGATCCGCTTGCACCACTGGAACGCCTAATTATTCCCCCGTTCATTATAAATACACTAACAAGGCTAGGGTTAGCCGGGAAGAGCGGACTATTAACTCCAACGCCCCCGCCTGTTCCTGTAGTTGGGTATCTTCCTTCAAGTATAATATAGTTGTCAGCTGGAAATATTAGATTACCTCCATTTACTAAGGTGAAATTGTTTACACTTGCCGTTACAGAATAGATTATCCCAGGTCTAATACCTTTAATAATAATCCTACGGTTGGCATCAATTAAAACGGTTGTAGCGCCGGAAATATTCTGCGTCAGCACAATTGTACGAGTAATCCCTGGTATTGCAGAATTGACCGCGGCCACCAACTCTGCATGACTGCTTACCTCAACTCTGTTAGTAGACGCATTTACAACTACCTTCATAAACGGTGATATATTTGCAAATAACATAGTAAATAAAAGCACATACACTAATTTGCTTCTTATTTTCTTCATAAATAATTTCCTCCTAAAATTAAATTAACAACAAAATCTTACTTTTTCTCAAACTCCATACGAAAACTAGTACGCATATTCCCTCCTTCCTCCGCCACATCATCCATAAATATTGTAGCGTTATATTTTTTGCCCGTTTTTTCTGAGTGAAGCCCGGACATAAAAATACGCCCTTCTTTTAGAAGAGCGATTGCCACCTCAGTTGTGATTGTTTTCTTTTTTAACGCGAAATATCTATTATCCTTCCACAAAGCAAAGCCGCAAGTCTTGTTCCAAACATTTTCACAGGAAAACGTCTTTGCAGTTTCAGCCACATTACCACCGCAACGAGGACATTCACCTACTACGGCACCCGTAGAATTGTTTGAGGGGAATAAGGCCTTATTTTCTTCGGAGGCAGTGCTATTTGCTTTTATCATACCCCTTACATAGTCACCGATCGCTTTTATAAAGTCTTTGGCAGCCAGCTCTCCATGTTCGATATTTTTTAGCTTCTGCTCCCATTCGGCTGTTAGAATAGGGGACTTGATAGAATCTTCGTCAGGTAGTACTTTTACAAGGCTATAACCCTTTTCGGTAGGTATTAATATTTTCTCTTTACGTTTTATATATTCCTTTTTGATTAGAGTTTCAATGGTATCTGCTCTGGTTGCAGAAGTACCGATCCCCTTACGTTCGGCATCTTCTGGCATATCCTCAACACCAGCATTTTCCATAGCTGATAAAAGTATATCCTCCGTAAACTGCTTTGGCGGTTGCGTGAAGCCTTCACGGGTGGAAGCAATTACTTCAAACTTTTGACCCTCGGAAACTTCCGGCAAGTTTTTTTCATCATTTTGGAGCCTTTTTTTGCCAAAATTCACATTGAAAGCTTCTTCTATAGATTTCCAACCATTCTTTAAGATGGTTTTCCCTTTGGTCTTGAATATTTCCCCATCACAATCCACTGTAACCACTGTTTCAGCGTATATGTGTTTTGCATCTACCGCGGCGATCAGTCTTGTGCATACCATCATAAGTATATTTTTTTCCGCTGTTGGCAAGGAATCTATGCTTATATTAGATGCATGTAATGTCGGAATAATAGCGTGATGGTCTGAAACCTTGGCATTATTAACTACCACGGAAACATTAATAGTATCATCTTCGTCATCAGGAACACTAAATGAAAGAATTTCGCATATAGAAGTAACCAACTCCGGCATACCATCAGCCATATCTTCCGTTAAAAACCGGCTATCTGTGCGTGGATAGGTCAATATCTTCTGCTCGTATAGGTTTTGAGCGCAGTTTAGCGTCTGGCTTGCCGGGTAGCCGAACATGCGGTTAGCTTCTCTTTGTAGGGTAGTTAGGTCGTAAAGTTTGGGAGCTGATAATTCTTTTTTCTTCTCTTCTACGGATTTTATGACAGCAATTTTACCGTTGCATCTATCTTTTATGGCTTCGGCTTCGGTCTTGTCTTTTATCTTTTCACTTGTGGCAACAAAGCCGCAACCGTCAAGCTCTATAGTGTAGAATGGCTCTTTAACAAAGTTTTGGATTTTTAACTCACGTTCCACAATCATAGTAAGGGTAGGGGTTTGGACACGACCCAGGCTAAGATTGGTATTATACATGCTTGAATACAAACGAGAATAATTCATTCCAATTAGCCAGTCGGCTTGACTACGACATAAGGCAGATTGATACAAATTATCGTGATCTTTGCCATTTCTTAGTGCGTTAAAGCCTTCTAAAATTGCAGATTCTTCCATAGATGAAATCCAAAGGCGTTCTATGGGTTTTTTACAATTGAAGTATTCATAAACTTCCCGGAAGATAAGCTCACCTTCCCGGCCTGCATCGCAAGCGTTGATGACCGCGGTTACATCGGAACGTTTAAATAAATCCTTTAGAACAGAGAGTTGCTTTTTAGTTTTAGGACTCGTGATATACTTCCATTTATCCGGTATTATAGGCAAATCTTCAATACGCCACTTAGCGTATTTTTCATCGTAGGCATCTGGGGTGGCAAAAGAAATTAAATGCCCCACACACCAGGAAACTAAAAAGCCAGCTCCTTCATAGTAGCCAGCTTTCTTATCTTTAGCACCTAGAACATTTGCAATAGCCTTAGCAACAGACGGCTTTTCTGCAACAACTAATTTAGCCATAAAAATTACCTCCATTCAATTCCTTCAAAATTAAGCTTCCACATATGAATGCTATTAACAATAGTAGCGCCCCGCCAAGATAATGAATTAAAGATATATGCTCCCCTGTAGGCGGTATATAAATAATACCGGCATTTACGTAAGCATCTAGTATACTTCTATCCCGTTCTTTAGTAAGCTCTACCGTAGCGATTTCACCTTCGGCCAATTCCAGAAATATTCTGTGTGGTTCTAAAAGGAAGCCGAATGTTGGGTGTTGTTCTTGGATAAAGTACTGACCTGAATAAAGATTTAGCGAAGCTGTGCCACCCGCGCCTATGGTTATGTTTTCTATTAGCTGGTTATCATAAGCGCGGTATATAGCAAAGACACCGCCTGACAAGGGGTTCCCAGACTGTGCTGCTCTTGTGACGATTTCTATTGTTCCTTTATTTTGTGATACTGCCACTGTTTCAATTACGTTTACGATAGGCGCCTGCGGAGCTTCTTCCGATATTTCATATTCCGGCAGTAGTTCCGGTTCCGGAGCAATTTGATTGTCGATTGTCACTTGTAATAAAACATTTGGCAATATTTCTAAGGGGATAGTCTGCGAAGATGGCAGCACAAGAATATATTCTCCTACCGGTAGCAGTATAGGAAACGTCCTTCCCAATTCGTTTGTAGTAAGCTCTACCGTGTCCTGTTCTTCGTTGTTTGAAACAACTTTAAAGTCAGCACCCGGTACCGGGAGATATGTAACTGCACTGCGGTTAATAATCAGAAGTTCTCCCATATTAGGATTACCGGCCGGATTTGCGCCTTCAATATGCGCAATTTGTACCTCCTCTGCTGGGGTAAGAGCTGTTGATATGGCTAAGAATGTTATGGCTAAGACTAAGCTTAGTAACTTTTTGAGTTTTTTCTTTGGCATTAAATTTCTCCTTCTAGCACTCTACGCGCCCTTATTATTAGTCTGTGGGTAGCTTCTCTAATGGGGGTGCAAGTGAAAAGAGTTATAATAGACTCGTTTACAGGCTGAATAAAAGCAATTTGATCCTCCGGCTCTATTACAGCAATCTCGAATACCTCAAACCGCATTATTTCGCCATTTCGCGCCTGATAATCTATCATGTCCCCAAGCTCCAATTCACCAAGGCGATTAAACATCGAACCATGGCTGTAATTTCTATGACCGGCTATCACTGCGTTGCCGACCGCGCCGATCGGCACCGTCTGAGTAACATGTCCTGGTGCAATACGTAATGTATCGTAAGCTACTCCTTTGGCTATGGGTAATTGTAGAGCAATTCTTTCTATAGTAAGGATGCCCAGGCCTATTATCTCTTCGGGAAATTTTTCATAGCCAAGATATTCATATATGTGAGGGGCTTCTTCTGCTTCTTCCACTTCCAATTCCTCATAATTTCCCTGGTATGTCTGCATTTCGAGAGTGTAGTCGATTTCTATTACATCTGGGGTTCTAAGAACCAGGCTATGGCCTGCATGAGCATAAACCAAAATATTTTCCACCAATGTATCCGACATATTTGAATATATCTGCCGACCACGACTTGGATATGTTATAAGGAACACACCGCAAAAAGCGACCACTAACATGATAGCAGCCATTAAACTAAGTCGTGCGATTCGTTTTTTAGGCTTTAATACCATTGTGTTAGGACTTTGATGGGGTTGTGTTGGTATGTTGGCACCTTTATAATGTCCCCAGTCTACAACGCTTATAAGACATTCTGCCTGCGTTGATTGCAGTGTTAGAAAGCGGCATTTCTCAAAATGCTTTAAAGCAGTCCTTACATTTTGTTTTGTAACGCCCGCCTGTTCTGCCAAATCTTTTATCTTGGTTGCATATTGGCCTGGCTTTAATTTATGCCAGCGGCCTTGCCACCAAATATTTTCAGTTTTATGGCTTGCCATCAATAAAATATTTATCAGTATTGATTTTTGCTCAAAGGTTGACCTCTGCCAAACTTCTTCTGCTAAAAAATCCCGATGTAAGCTTATCCATTCTGGCTCCATCTAGCACCGCCTTTCTATTGTTCTTCATCTTCAATTTCTATCAGTACTTCATCATCTTCGTCGCTCTCATTGTTCTCGTCAGTGTCTATAGTGTCAATTTCATCCTCGTCTGCTTCTTCATCATCATCTTCAAAATCTCCGTAGCCTTCTTCGTCCTCTTCCTCCACCTGGGCGGCGTTTTGCTTAGGGCGAATAATTTTTATGTAATAAATCACGCCAAATGCTATTACACCTAAAACTGCTAAAAATATAAACCTCTCAGCACCTCTGCTATCGTTTTCCTGGGCGGGAGGTTCTTCCTCTATAACTGGGGGTGGAGGTTCTGGCGCCGGTGCTGGCTCCGGTGGAGGTGGAGGATTTGCTATATGGTTTGGTATGGGTAAATCAGCGTTTTCAGCCAGTGTTATTAAATCCCATTCAGTAACAGCGTTTAGAAAGTGGACGTTATTATTGTTGCTTTCATGGTCTATTATCAAATGAAAAATATTGCCAGCCGCAGTAGAAATCGTAAAAAATTCTACATTACTGTATCTGTCTAATATTTGGTCGGTTATGGTGCCTTGCCCGTAGGGTGTGAATGTGGGGGTAACTAGTATGGGGGGAGGCTCAGGAGGATAAAGCCAAACTGTTGCTGATTGGGTTCCCGCAAAATCAATTGCGTAAACAGATATAGGACTACCCTGATTAACGTAGTCTGTTACTTCAATCGCCAGCACTGAATTTACCCGAAAATTAAAGCGCCTTCCATTTATAAAGATTGCCTCCACAGGAAAAAATCCAGGAGTAGCTTCTACTCTAAGCAAGTTATCGGCAAGCTCGGCTTGTACAGTTGGAGGATCGACACCGTTATTGGTAGCCTTTACTTCCTGAGAAAATATATAAGCGCTCATACACAACATAAGCACCAACATAAACACCATTTTAAGCTTCATCTGTTTTAATAACCTCCTTACCCGCCTCTTCCTTTAATTTTTTGATAACTAAGTTAAATGCATTTGGGCTAACTCCTATGCTTCTTATCTCTGCTACAATATGCTCTGTTTCTATTTGAGCTTTCATTTTTTCCAGCTTTTTAAGCTGTTCTTGTTTGTCAGAGATACTTTTGCGAAGTTTTGTAATTTTTCCTTCTATCTTTTCTATTTTTGCATTCAAAAAATCATCTCCTGTCTTTATAGTTCTACTGAGCCGTTATGTACAAAGAAAATTGGATTTAAGCGAAGCCAGCTTCCATCTTCTCTAAGCCGAAAAACCTCAAGGTGTAAATGTGGTCCCGTTGAGTCGCCGGTTGTTCCCATATTGGCGACAAGATCACCAACCGATACTGTTTGCCCGACACTAACAAAAAGCTGGTCGCAGTGGGCGTATAATATCCTCAAGCCTTTTTCGTAGCTGGTGATAACGACTGTTATTCCATAACCTCCCATATTGCCGGCAAATGTAACCACACCGTCAATACCTGAAAACATTGGTACACCTATACCGCCGGGGGGCGCTATGTCAATGCCTGCGTGGAATTGTAAGCCGCTTGCTGGATTTGTAGGATTTATCCTATATCCGTAAGGACTTGTCATAAAACTAGGCCACCACACGGTATTACCAAATGGGTTTTCTACTATTTGCCTCATACCTTGGGATTTGACCAGCAATTCAAAATGTTGAAGCTGGCCTTCTTCCAATATAGATTCCAGTACTTCTCTTAGTGGAGTTACTTCAAGGGACACATCTACGATTCTTATTTCAATAATTATCTCCTCTCCTGTAGCTGGATTAGTCACCGTACGCAGTTCTGTTCGTTCGCTAACTGTTAAAACATATTGCCTGGAAAAAATATACTCCAAAGTGCTTCTAACTTCGTCTAAAGTAAAATCACCATATACCGCAGTTAAAAAAGCCATCAGTTCAAACGGGTTATGCCTTATATCGCCTATAGAAGTATAGCCGACCGATACATCTGGATTATCTAAAATCTCACGAATCTCAAAAATAAGTTCTGCCTCCCATTGTCTATAAAGCGCACTGGCATCGGTTATAGATTCATAGCTGGCATGGTGGGAAAGAGTGACTACTACGTTCATTATACCGGCAATAAATGTGGTACACATGGTAAATAGGCTTAAAATAACCATAATAAGAAGCCCAAATAATCCAGCTTTCACTAATAGGATTGCAACTTTTGCGGCCGCGGCCGCTTTGGTTGCCGCAATTTTTATAGCAAAAACTGTTCTTGCTCCTCCGCGAATAACTTCTACAGCATTGTTGTTTGTCTGTATGGACTGCGTGGCTGCTCTTAGCTGTGCGGCAAAACTCTTCTTAATGCTGCGCTTCTGCATAATACGGAAAATTGGATTTTTTCTTAATGTAGGGTTTTCCTTCATGATCCTTTTAAACTCTAATTTTCCCCGGCTTTTAGCTTGCTTGGCTCTTAGCCTATTTTCTCGTCTAATAGGCCTGTTTCTTATGTAACGGACTGCGTTTCTTAACCGGCGTCTGCCATAAAGGCGGCTTTCTATCTTTTGCTCTAACCTGTGGGTGGCTTCTACTCCCACATTATCCTTTTCTGATTCGGATATTGTTTGGTGTATTTTTCTGCCGGCTTCGCCGAAAGCAGCTCGTCTAATATTGCCTGTAATGCTACGTACATCACGATTTTTTAAAGCCTCACCGGGTGGCAAGGCTTCTTTTTTGTGATGTTTAAATTTCTTTTCGTTGCTAGTAGGCTTTGGTACATGGGTAAGCTTGTTAGTACTTTTGGAAGATGCTACAGGCTCATGCTTAAGCTTTTTTTCATCGCTAACAACGAGCTTTGATTTTTTTGACTTTTTATCTGCTGTAGCAACGGATTCTATAGCAGTCGCTACAAGTTTTATCCCTGCTCTTGCCGAAGTCGTCCCCACTTCTTCATGAGCTTGTTTATCTGGGGTACCAGCTTCTATACCTTGTGTTATTACATATGAGCCGTCTAAAATTTTGCGACCTACGCCGTCTTTTTTAGATTCTCCAATTTCATGATGTAAGCGATTTCTTTTTTTTGACATAGTTCTAGCATTTTTTAGCGCCCGGCTTGAAGCCGTTGAAGATTGAAATAGCTCCTTTTTTACAGCTTGCGTTGCTACGTTATCATCATCCGACATCATTTGATCGAGACTACGTAAGGCTTTTTCTGAACCGGAATATCCTTTGGCAAGTACGTCCGACTCGGCTTCAATAGGCACACCGCGCTTGCGCTTACGCACTTGACGCTCCTTCGGTAACAGTCTCTTCTAGTTTGGTTGTCATAATGCTATATAGTTCTGTATCCTTGGGGAAGCGGTCTATAAAAGGTATTATTGTGCTATTAAAAAACAATAGACCCTCACCGGGCCCGCTATTTGTTACATAGCCTAATTGATGTTCTGATATTCCTAAGCTTTTCGCCAGTATCGCTCTATCTCCTGAAGCTTGACTAAGCATAAGGATAAATGGGCTGTTTTCAAAAATATTTTCTACATCCTTTGAGCCTAGGAAGTCTTTAATATTTTGGGTAATGCCGGTCGGTACACCGCCCCACTTACGGAAACGTTTCCATATTTCTATGGAATAATTGGCTGTTAGTTCATCTTTTAACAAAAGATGGAATTCGTCTATGTAATACCAGGTTGTCTTTTTCTTGTCACGGTTAGCAGATACCCGTCCCCACACTGCATCTTGCAGTATAAGCATACCAAGCGTTTTTAGAATCTTACCCAATTCTTTAATATCATAGCAGACGAGACGATTGTTTAAGTCTACGTTTGTTCTTTTATTAAAGACATTAAGCGTACCAGTAACATATAGCTCTAGGGCTGTAGCGATGCCAACAGCCTCAGGGTCTGGCTGCTGCTTTATTAGATTCCATAAATCTTCGAGGATCGGCATATTTTCTGGCTTAGGGTCTAAAAAATATTTTGTATATATATCCTTTACGCAACGATCTATTATTGATTTTTCGTTATTTGTAAGACCTTCCTTTCCACCTGCTATAAGCTCACACATGGATAAGATGAAATCAGCCTTAAATCTTATTGGATCTTCGTCATCACCGTAATCCGCATGTATTTCCATAGGATTTATGTAGTGAGTACTGTTTGGCGACAGCTTTATTATTTGGCCGCCAAGTTTTTCTGTTAGCGCCGAGTACTCGCCTTCCGGATCGGCGATGACTATATCATCGTTTGTGATAATAAAAGCATTAACCATTTCCCTTTTAGCGGAAAATGATTTCCCTGAACCGGGAATACCAAGTATCAGGCCATTTGGATTCGGCAATTCCTTACGGTTTGCCATTATCATATTATTTGATAAGGCATTTAACCCATAGTATAGAGACTGCCCATCCATAAAAAGTTCACAAGTAGTGAACGGTACAAAAATTGCTACGCCGGTTGTGGTTGTTCCTCTTGTTATTTCTACTTGGTTTAAGCCTATCGGCAAGCAACTAACCAAACCCAGTTCTTGCTGAAAATCTAATCGCTTTAAAACGCAATTGTATTTCTGAGCAATACCGGCAGACGCAAAGACAAGGTTTTCCAGCTTCTTTTTTGTGGTGGCAGTATTTAATACTAAAATTGTAGCTAGGAACATTCTCTCGCCACGGCCTTGTAGCTCATTTAAAAGATTTTTTGCTTCCTCTCCGTAAACTTCTATATCGTTAGATATTATATCTCCGTCATAGCCAGACCTGGACGCTTTTTTCTGTGCGTCAATCTTCATAGCGTTTATATCAGTCAATTGGCGCTTTACAGTTTTTATAGCTTCTTGCTGGTCTATAGACTTAATGTGGATATTAACTGAAATAGCGTTATCCATACGTAAAAAATCAGCCAACATCTTATCGGAAAGCTCTGGTATTATTATTTGGATAAAGCTTACAGCACCATATGTATTTCCCATTTTAAAGGTCTTAGAGCCCCTAAAATCAAATGAAGTAGGGGCAATAAAATCCTGAGTGCTTAACCCTGTTTTAGGTATCGACTTCCAATTAAATTGAAGCTTTTCCTTACCATCCGGATGCATTTGCCCGTGAAGCACAGCCAAGCGCTCTTCGCCTGTTAGCGAGTATGCTTTTACTCCCATAGTTTTGAAGTTATTGATAACATCAACTTCAATACGTTCAAGCCTTGGCTTGGCTTCCTGTAAGTTTTTAGCCTCTATACCAAAGGTGATATATTTATGTTTTACCAGACCATTATTACCTTTGGCAAGTTGATTTTTTAACATGTCAGAGTACTCTTTGCGTATAGTGTTAAACTCATCGTCCTGTTCTGGGATGTAAATTGATTTTTCAAAATCCTTTTTATTGCCAAATTTATTTATAAAGGAGAGCTGAACACTAATGCTTGAATCAAAGTAATTTAGAAACTCGCTGTATGCATCAAATATTTGTGTTTGGTCGTCTGACTTGGCCAATTGATAGTTTATATCGTTGAAAATGATGGTCTTGTTAAATAGATTATCGTTTACCTGGCAAATACCATCTTTGAATATATTCTTGTATGGTATAGTCTCTTGCGCAGTTTGAGGTGCAACCTTAACGCCGAATAACCTTTGCATGAGTTTTTCTAACAATTCCATAAACTTACTTTTTTTGCTTTCTTGCTGTTGGCCTGGTTTTTTAGTATTTTTATTGATTGGTGTTATTTTTTTAATCGTTTGCTTTTGTTTATTGCTTGCGTTTTCTTTTCTTTTTGCCAGCATATTTTATACCTTCCTTTTCTATATATAAATAAAAATTTTTGGTTTTATACGGCCTTATTGGTGGGAAGAAATATTTTGTTCTTAGTATGTGGATCATCATTTTTTCTGCCGGTATGCCGTCTTTTTCGTATAATGCGATAAAAAACCATGGCATGGCTACAATAAGTAGCAAGAGCATTGCTGTCTGATTACCAAATGTCCCCATGCTAAGCAAATATGTAGGGATTCCCATTATTGCCGCGGCACCGAAACATATTAGTTGTCTGGTTGTCAAATTTAATATAAGTTTCGATTTTACCTTGGTCATGTCGCGTGGTACGGTTACGTATGCCATGATACCCTCCTTTTAGTGAGCGCCGAATATTGATTTTGAAACCGCGCCGGTTTTGAAGATTGAAAAAATTAGCAGTACAGTGAAGGCCAAAACCATCCAAAGAGATCCCATAACTGAATCATGGCTCTCTATTTCTGTAATAAAATCTCCGACCAATGCAGAATAAATGGACACGCAAATTACAATTAAAAACCCTTGAAATGCAAGGGCAATCATTGTTTTCAAGTAATTTTGCCCCATACTGCTCCAATCTCGATTAATCATAGTGACTAAAGGTAAAGGGCCAACAGACATAGCTATAAATATCTCGAAAAATCGTCCAATTATGACGACTATTATTACAATTTCCATTATCCAGCTAAGGAATTCAACAAGAAATAGTTGTAAAAACAACCCGATTAATGTTAGTATTTCCATACCTTCAAGGCTTTCTTCCAAACCGCTTAAGGTCGCTGGATTAACTAAAGGTTGAAGAGCTATAGCGCCCATACCGCTTATTGCATCTTGTGCCAATTCAAAAGCTGCCAATAATATCCCGAAGGTATTATCTATAAGAAAAATGCCAATATAAGCTTTTACTATCCACTTGATTAATGTAGCTACTTCAAATTCAATCATATGGTTTTTTTCAGTTATCATTTGAATTAAATCAATAGCGAGTATTATAGCAAGCATTATCCCCGCTATTGGCCGGAGGACGGATGTAGCAATACCTTCGATCATATTGAATACAGCGGGGTTCCAGTCAGTAGGCGTTTGCGCTACATATCCGGTAATCCAATACACTCTATCACTTATGGTGTCAAATAATCCTTCCACACGATCCATGATTCCATTAACAAGAATTTCATGTATCCAATCGTTTAGCATATCTGCAATGAAAATAACCGCCTCCCATCAATTGTTCTACAAAATATATCCCCAGAGTTCCAGCCGAGGACTCTGGGGTAAGTATGATATTTTACGCGAATAAATCTCCTAACGCTCCCGGTACAAATATACCTATCAATATGAGGCCACCACCGGCCATAAGCTGTTTAATGCCCTGCGATTTCGCACCTGGATTTTCGTTGCCGTAGCCTTCAAGTAGATTAACTACCCCCCAAATACCAAGCCCACCGCCGATGGCGATTATGACTATACCTAATTGGTCAAGTGCGCCTGTTATAAATGGATGTGCATATACAGGCTGTGCAGTGATGAACATTGCTACTATAAAAGCCGTAGCTAATTTTGCGATTTTAGATAAATTGGATGTAGGGGTCATTTTCTCTGCTTTAATACATAGTTGTTTCAAATAATTCATTAGTATTCCTCCTAAAAACTCTAGTTATATTTTTTAAGTGAGACTCGGCTGGATATAAAAAACCCACCTTACAGTGGAATTTAATCAAGATACATTTTTAACGGTACTATCACCGTCCACTATTACGTCAACCTTGGCTGATTTTTTTATTTTAATATGCTTTTCACTAAACGACATCCCAGTAAGATTATTGATGTCGTAAATATTCTTTGAATCGTAATCAGCTAAATTTTTGTAATTATGGTGTTTTTCTATATCATATTTATTTGATAAAAAAGGTCTTACACCTCTTACTTGAAGAATGCATTTTGAGCCGTCCATTACAGATATTTCGTCTATACTCATTAACTCTTTACCTAGCTTTTGGAAACTTTGACCATGTGAAGGGCTATTCCCCATAGATTTTGATGTATTAAACATATCTATCGTTTCCTTGCCAAGCGATTCAGAAATATCTTTTAATGTTGTTTTTTCCTTGCCACCTAGGAATAAAGTTGTGTCCATGTTACCTATAATTGTGTCCATATTATCTTTATAAATAGTTTTTAGTTGGCTTTGAGCCTGCAATATAACACTAGCTGATATTTCTCGGCTTCTAATTGTAGCTATAAGCTTGTCGAAGTTAGGTATAATACCTATGTTGGCGAACTCGTCTAATAGACAACGTACATGCACAGGCAAGCGCCCCCCAAACACATTATCTGCTTGATAGCATAGGACATTAAATAACTGACTATACATAAAGCTAACAATAAAATTAAATGTCGGGTTTGTGTCTGAAATTATTACAAAGAAGGCTGTTTTACGCTTTTCTATAGTATTTACAATCTCCCCTGTTTTCTTTTTTCGTTTTTTAATCATGTACCCTCCTAATTTATCAAGCTCAAGCTCGTCAGTACTCATAATCTCTCGCACTTTTTTAAAATTGAAGCTAGAAAGCCTGGCTCCACAGGAAATCAATATGCTTTTTGCCGTTTTTCCGGCAGCAAGTTTGTAAAGTTTATAAAAGGCCACAGCGCTATGTTCCGGTTTTTCTTCTTCTAGCTCTTTAAAAATAATATCTACAGCATTTTCAAAAGTCTCATCATCTTCCCTAATCTCCATAGCATTTATCATATCCACTAAGTTTCCAAAATTTTGATCTTCTATATTACACTCATACCAAAACCAACTTATTAAAGCAGAATATAATAGCCTTTCAGATTTTACCCAAAAATCCTCACCTTTTTGTGAACCTTCGCCGTTAGTATTGGCGATCAAAGAGCTGACTAGCGTTAATATGTCCTCGTCCTCCTTGATGTAGGCAAACGGATTGTATTTATGACTTTTGTTGAAATCTATTGTATTAAGTACTTTTATTGTATAGCCTTGTTCTTCTAAAAATTTACCCATTTCTAATAAAATTGTACCCTTTGGGTCAGTCACCACAAATGAAACCGGGTGATCTTTAGACTCACACTGCATGATGTTTGGCTTCACATAAAAGCGTGTTTTGCCCGAGCCAGAGCCGCCTATAACTAATACATTCTTATTCCGCGCATATTTAGCTTGCTTAGGGCGGCTGTTCATCGTAAGAGCTTCTGTTTGGGTAAGGATGATATTATTTGCCATTTTTTCATCTACAAAAGGTTCTATATCCTTGGCTGTCCCCCATCTTGCCGAGCCGTACTCTATATCCTTACGCCACTTTTTTGCGTTTTGCCCTTTTACATATACCATTATTTTCATGCCTAGCCCGGCAACTATACCGACTACCCAATCGGCAAAGGGGATAAAGGTAAAGCTATCAGCCATTACCCATACAATTACCGCCACAATGATATATGGGATATTTGCTTTTATATTTCTTTTAAAATCCACATTACGGACTATGTTTTTCATTAACGGCCTCCTATTTCTTGGGTGCGATTTTTATTTTGATCGCGAATTTGATTTTTAACCTTTTCCTTTGCTTCATTGAGTACTTTTTTAAATGGTGGTTTTTTAGATTTTTCGCGTTTTATTTCGTTTGACAGGTATTTCTTAAACACGGCTGTCATAGTGTCTGCATCTTTGGTTGCGAAAAACACTGAATGCTGGGGCGGGTCTTTAGATGAATCTTTTTCCATCGAGTAGCGCATCCCGTACTTTTTGGCGATAGACTCAAATGTCTTAATATTGTCGCTATTTAAGGGGAGACTTGCCAATCTACTGCCATCTTTAGTAAGTTGCTTTAATGATTGCTTGCCGGGGAGTATTTTATTGTTTTGATCGCCAAGCCACTTGATTACTCCTACAATTAGGTCTTTCATAGTTGGGGCAGCTTTATTTATAAAAAATTTGACTACATGTTCGGCGGCTCTAACTTGTTTACGAGCTAATTCTTCTTGTATTTCGTTCATCTAATTATCACCTCTAACAATTCTCATCCTCGCCCGGTTCGGGGTATGATTTTCTAAATTTGGATGTTTCATAAGCGAAATCGCAAAAACCATCATGCCCCCAATAAAACGAAAAATCGTCGTTTTCCTCATTGTTTAGCCGATTTATGAACTCCGTTAAATCTTTTTTCAAGGTAGCTACAACATCTTTATAATCAGACGATTTTTGCCATGCGTAATAAATACCGTCCACGCTTTGGTGAAAATCGCCTTTTTGATAGATGTGGATTGTTCCAGTCCTATAAAAATAGATGGCTAAACTTCGTTGAAAAGCGTGTTCATATTTTATCTTTTGCCTGTTGCCTTTTGCTTCGGAAGAATATTTATTTAATTTTCCCTGGTTGAATAATTTAAGGAATAATTTGCTTGCTTCCGAATAAGCAATTTTTTGAAACTCAGTTTTTTTCATTTTACTCTTTCCTTCCTTTAAATAGAAAATGCCACCTGGTTTCGGCGGCTTGACGCTGGTATTGGTAGTGAAAGATTTGTTTCTGCTTTGCCTTGTTCCTTCACTCGTTCAATTAGCAAATTCTTATCAATCTCAGTAATAATGCTGTTAGCTTCGCTACGTATGGTTTCAAGTGATGATTTAAGCTTGTCTATACCTTTATCACCGCTCCACGAAGCTATATACCCAAAGGAATAATCAGAAGTATCTAGGCCGTAGCGCTTGCATACTGTGTAGGCTATGCTCTCAGATTCTACTTCGCGAGTACGGCGATCAGGCCGAGCTTCATCTCTGGAAGTGCTTTTATCTATGTTGTGTATACGAGCGTGAGCTATTTCGTGTATAAGTGTTTTTAAATTTTGTAACTCGCTCATATTTTTATTTATGGCGATACGTTTTTCTTCAAGATGAAAATATCCCTTTGCGCCTGTAGTGATTTTCTCAAAATTAACAGGGACAGGTGAGGTTTTTAATGTGGCTGCAAAAATATATTTATAATTGTCAACACTTCCGGCCAGTTCATCGACACCAAGTTTGGGTAAAGCTTGCCCTTCTGTTTGTGATAAATCATAAACGCTTGTAATTTTGAATGAAGAGATTAAAATTTCTGCTTCTTCTTTTTCTCCCTTATCGTTTATGTCTGTTTTCTTTACTTTATAAGGTGACGGTGCAATAATTTTTATTGCTTTCTCGCCTTTTTTAACAGTCCGCTTAAAATTATTTTGCCATGAAACGTACCCAGCTACATGCGTAGCGTTAGGCTTTTGTAATGCAATCAGGACGCAGTTGTTGTAACTGTAGCTATGAAACTTGGACAATGTTTTAAGGTAAACCTCATATTGACCGCTCTCAAAAATTCTTTTTATCCCATTTTCAAGCTTATCTGTTATCTCTTTCATTTTTTCATTGTGTGTTTTTCCCTTAAGAACAATGGGGGTACTTATTTCGTCTTGGAGTTCCTTTTTGAGCTTTAATATATCTTGAAGGCTTTCTCCATAATCCTTACCGATATGCGGAGGCGCTACAGTTATGTCTATTTCATGAAAACGCTCGTCATTTGACAGTATTTCAACTATCCTATCAACGGCTTCTTGACCGGCTTTGTCGTTATCCAAACATAGATAAATATTTTCAATTTCCGGATGGCGTTCTAGGAAGGATATTAACGCCACTGGACTTGTGCCGCTTAATGATAGCCGGTGGCCGTCCCAGTCAGTCCCAGCTATTTTTATTATTTCAGAATGGCTTAACGCATCAATAGGTGATTCAAAGACCGCTAAATTGCTTTTTTCTTCGGATTCAGTGTTTTTCGGTGGAATGTTAAAGCTATATCTTTTGTCCGAACCAAGCGCATCTTTTTTTATATTTTCGCTAGTGCTTCGTTCTGACGCAAACTTTGGTGTGCCATTATCTTTTCCTACAAAAACACAGTTGTGCGAAGCGCTTTCATATAGAATGCCTTCTTGGATACAGCGATTAATATTTTCTTGGCTAATACCGCGGCTACGCAAATAATTTGTGACTAGTTGATTGTCTGTATGGGCTTTAGGCAAAGAAAAAGACCGCTGAGAAGCTTCGGCTTCATTTGCTGGTCTTGTAATTTCTCTGCTTGCGGTTATTGTTAGGGAAATATTTTCTGTTAATAATTTGACGGCTTCTACAAAATCTATACCCTTAACTTTTACTAAGTAATCTAATGCTGTGTGCCCGCCAATCTGTTGTGAATTCCAGAACCACTTATTATTACTTATTACAAAACTATCGTGGTCTTTTAATACATACCTATTATCGCTTATTTTACGAATAGAGCCTGGGTCATTGGCTTGTAAGTATGTTAATAAATCAATATCTTTAGCTAGTTTAATTTGTTCTTCGCTTAAACGTGGCATAAAAAAATTCCTTTCTACCATGCAAGACAATATGCACAGCTATCTTCTTCACATGCTTAACATCTTTGCTCCCATTCCTCTGTAGTACAGCGATTGTCAGTCATAGGCATTTACCATTGAGTTTTGGCTTTTGAAATACATTTCTAAAGCATCTTCAATAATTGTCTGCACTTCATCCACTGACTGCTCTTCGTTAAAGTATCGGGTATAGATGTCAGGCTTGATTTTAACCGTAGCAGGCTTGTCATTTTTTTGTCTCACTTCACTCATAATTTTATATATGCGTGAGTCATTCAAATCACCTTGTTTAGAATACTGGCGTAATATATTAGCCTTTTCTGTAGTTAATGAAAACCCATAAGTATCCGGATTTAAACATTCTGCAACATGCTCCTGTTGTTCATCTGTTAAAAAAGATATTGTAACGGCATGAACAAATGCAATTGCATTATCGTCAAGCAATGCTTTTAGTTGTGGAATAAGCTTATTAATACGCAAATAGCGAGATACCATTGCAGAGGATAGGCTATACATTTCTCCGACCCTCTGATCTGATCGCAACTTTTTATCATTATGATGAAAAGTTGTGCTTTCGTTGGTTTTTGGTTCGTTTATACCTTGTTTTTCCATTTCTGACAAAATTACCAAAATGTCATTTCTTTTGCCTTGAGAAAACATCTTGGAATGATGTAGAGCAATTACTGCTGCCTTTTCAGAGTGCTTCATATCTGAAAAGGAGCGCTGAATTAAATTTGTTTCTACAACATAAGCCATTGCGTCCTCGTCAGAAATATCTTCTAGTACCATCGCCGGTACTTTGATTAGCTCAGCATGTCTTGCCGCGTTTACTCTATTGTGACCGGCGAGAATTTCATAGCTTTGGTTATTTTCCGTTTTACGGACTATAATCGGTACAAGAACGCCTTTAGTTTTTATACTTTCGACCATATCTTCTAAGCGTTCACCTTCATACAAGTAAAAAGGATGCTTTTCAAAAGGAATTAGGCTATCTATAAGAAGAGTTGAGATGATTTTTTCATTATCTAGCCCAAATAAGCTATCAAGAGTAGGGGATTTTTTAAGCTGTGGCTTCTTTAGGTTTTGCTTCATTATGTATAACCTCCTCTACAAAAGATTCATATGCATTTGCTACTCTGCTTGTTGGGGCATATTCTATAATGCTTTTGCTCAAATAGTTTGCTTCCCCAATTTTGACTGTGCTTGGAATATATGTGTCGAAGATGTTTACCTCGTCACTGTATGTATCATTAATTAGCTTAGATGCTTCCTTAAAAAGCCTTGTACGCTCTTCGCACATAGTCATAAGTATACCGGCGATTGATATGATTGGATTAATTTTGCGCTTAACCTTGGCGATTGTACCAAGCAAATCTGTAAGCCCAGTCGCAGACCAAAGTTGAGGGCTTACCGGAATTATGACTTCATCACAAGATGCAAGAGCGTTAATAGTAAGTAGCC
>Ga0209755_10002896_pt1 | contig 22445 bp, 24 predicted proteins | sample TergutCo191P1_FD_187301 | JGI IMG/M metagenome (GOLD analysis project Ga0209755, IMG submission 187301) | Cornitermes sp. P1 segment gut microbial communities from Petit-Saut dam, French Guiana - Co191P1 (SPAdes) (version 2) | ecosystem: Host-associated > Arthropoda: Insects > Digestive system... | reverse complement strand
AAAACAATAACCACCTAAAAATTTAGATGGTTACATTGTAAGTTAATTTATAAAACACTGCCGTAAAAAGGCTAGGTGGGCGGTCAGGCACACAGCAGTTGGCTTTTGGCGAAGGGAGTGTATTAAACATACATGACCTGAGCCAAAAAGCCAAACGCAGTGTGCATCACCGTCCGCATAGCCTTTTTACTCTGCTTTGAATGGTAACAGTGCCATTATTCTTGCGTTTTTTATTGCTACTGCTAGTACTCTTTGGTGAGCAGCGCATGTGCCAGTTGTACGGCGGGGTAGGATTTTACCCTTTTCTGTTATAAAGCGTTTTAGTTTTGGGTGGTCTTTGTAGTCGATAAAATCAGTTTTTTCTACACAGAACACACAAAATTTGCGTTTTGCGGGGCGCTTTGCGGGCGCTCTCTTTTTTTCGTCCCCTGTTTCTGCGGCACCAGATGCGGCAGCCTTAGGGTCTTGTTTTTTATTTTCCATAATATATTTTTAAATAACTCCGATAATTTAAGTTGAGTTTTAGCTAATGGAGAATGGAGAATGGAGAATGGAGAATTATTGTAATAACATTATAAATAATCTTAGCTAAAATATTTATGCTTATAGTATTTAATAGCGTTTACACTATAATTCTCAATTCTCAATTCTCAATTCTCAATTAAAATTAAAACGGTAATCCGTCATCTTCAACTGGGGTTAAAGTGTCGGTTTTTTTGGCTGGTGGGGCTTTTGGGGTGTAGTCGCCGCCGCCTTCTTGGTTTGCGTGATTTTTAGGCGATAAAAACATAACATCGTCTGCTACGATATCTGTTGCGTGGTGACGCACACCTTCTTTTTCGTAGGTGCGAGTTTCTATTCTGCCACTAACTGCTACTTTAGCGCCTTTAAGTAAAAACTTTCCGCAGTTTTCGCCTAAATTACGCCATGCAGTAATTGTAAAAAAGTCTACATCTCTCTCGCCTGCAGAGTTTGTAAAATTGCGATTAACCGCTAAGCCAAATTTGCATACGCTAATTCCGCTGCTAGTTTGAGTAAGCTCTGGGTCACGAGTTAGATTACCTATTAGTATTACTTTGTTCATATTGTTTATTTACTCCTATTAGTAAAATTGTCTTGAGTTTGTAACAGGGGACAGGGGACAGGGGACAGGGTCGGTCAAAATTATTGTTAAACGATTGATTAACTTTAAAAATATTTAACCGACCCTGTCCCCTGCTCCCTGTACCCTATACCCTATTTTATAATGCTAGTTTTAAATCTTACTACATTATCCGATAACTTCATGCGGTGTTCTAGCTCTGCTATTACAGTTGGTGCCGCAAAAAAAGTTTTTAATACATAAAATCCGTCTTTTTTGTAGTCGATAGGGTAAGCAAATTTTCTTAATCCCCACGGAGCAGTTTTAACTACGCTCTCGACTTCGCCGCCACTTTTAGTGATAAAATCGTTATATTTTTCGATTTCTTTTTCTCTTTTAGCGTCTTCTAGCTTGCCTTGGATAATGTACAAAATTTCGTATTTGTTTTGTTGCATAGATATAATATACCTCCTTATGGTCTAACGACAAACCGCCACAAAGTGGCAATTTGTAAGGTTGATAGATATATAGTAGCAAGTTTTTTTAAATAGTGCAAGCGATTTTAGGAAGATTTTATATCAATGAATACTTAATAATGAATAATGAATAATGTCGGATTTTATTTATGTCACTTATAAATATCATACATTATTCAATATTCATTATTCAATATTCATTGTCCTTGTCTATTTGCCTAAATATCTCGTCCTCTAGTGACTTACCCCTTTTTATGTTTTCGTCTTGACTGAATTCAAAGCTTATATTACCTATAGGGACTTGTTTTTTTGCTTGACGAGTTTTTAAAAATTGCACTAATTCTAGTATGGCAATAGATAAAAAGGCGGCTAAGATTATGCTATCGAAAGTGCCTATTGTGCCTAGGGTAATTGGGTAGCCAAATGCAAAACGACCTATAATATTTGCAATTGCATCACCTAACACGATTCCTGCTATTGCACCTAAAATTACTGTGTGATGGTTTTTGCCAATTAAAAAGGCACTAAGACCTGCAATGATACCTAAAAGAGTGGCGGCTAATAACGGATTTACAAATTGGGGCAAAAGTAGCCTTGCACCAATGCTTAAAGTCGCTACTAAAATAACTGTAAGACTAAGTCTAAAAAGGTGTTTTTTAGCGTTTGTGGCAAACAAAAGTATTAAGCAAAAAGTAGCAGGAATTATAAAGCCACCTATACTAAGTGATAAATAATCGTCAACTACAATTGGCGGAATTATACTGCCTATGGTAAAGGCTAGAATAAATAAAAATATTAGCCATTCCTTAATAGCTAAGCGGGCAAAAAATCTTTTGCCTACCCTAAAAAAAGCAATAAATGCTAGTAGTGCCAGTAATGATAAACCAATGTAATTCATAATAAAAAAGAGTGTTTTGTTTAGGTAACAAAACACTCTTTAATTATTGACCACTTTTACTCAATGAATACTTAATAATGAATAATGAATAATGTCGGATATTTATAAGTGACATAAATAAAAAACCGACATTATTCATTATTCAATATTCAATATTCATTGCTAATTTTAAAAAGCTAAAATTAGCGTGTAAAATTCGGGTCGTTCGGTGCATGCCAGCCTGAGCCACCCACCATGTTAATTGAGCCTGCGTTTTCTGGGCGGCTAAAATATTCGTTCCAGTTAAAGGTTCTCCATTTTCCCCAAAAATCTATGTTGTAAACATTTGTGCTAACAATTCTTACGCTCTCGCCGTTTTCTGTTTGTGGCGGAGTAAAAAAGCGGTGCGGCGAATTTTGCATTGTGTTCATTTGTGCAAGTCTTATAACAACAGGCATTGTGTCGATAGTAATATGCCCAAAGGGACGACCTGGCATATTAAGAGTAGCGGTATGTGGCGGACGATTATCTCTAATATCTGCAATTGGCGGGCCACCATCTAGGTTACCTGCACTAATTTTAAAATCTGTACCAGAAAAAGTGTGCATTAAAGAAATAACGCCAGCACCTGTTGAGAGATGCCCCGCTTCCCCCGTATCACCAGTAATTCTATAATCAAACGGACTGTCGCCAGTAAAATTGCCTTGCGTCATTTGAGTTTCGTCACGGTCATAAGATGGGCGGGGCATGTTTCTAACACTACGGCGGATAAATTCTTCATTTCTTGTTCTAAAGTTAGTAAATGTATTATCTTCAAACTGACCAAAGCGCACAAAGTTTCCTGTTGTGTCAAAAATGATTGTGTCGTTAAAAAAGCCCATTCTCGCTAGGTGTATAAAGTTTATGGAAGTGTGTTGCACTACATCTTGGTAGACAATAATTTCTATGCGGTCACGGCGGTTTGTGACGGGGTCTCTAGTGTTTAAAGTAAAAACTACCACAGCATGGTGAGTGTCTCTAAAGCGCATGCTTGGAGCAATAACTGTAGGAATTAAAATTGCAAACAAAACCATTATAAGTGCCATAACACCAGCGGTTATAATAATCCAAAGCTTATTGCGATTAAAAGTAGTTTGCCCAAAACCTGTCTCTACCGCACCAACAACACCCGATGGCTCATCTGGCTCTATAACGGGGTTGGTTTGCAGTACTTCTTGGTTGTCGCTAGAGCTCGGGCTAGCTGGTTTTTTACCACTTGCCTTTAGTTCTTCTTGCCTGCGCTGTTCTTTGCGTTCTTTAGAGGTAAGAATATTTCTTTTTTCTTCTTTATAATTTTTCATAGTTGTGAATTTTATTTAAAATTTGTTTAAATAATTCTATCACTGTTTTTATATATTGTAAAGCGTTTTTTAAACAATGAATAATGAATATTGAATAATGGCGGTTTTTTAATTGTATCATTTATAAATATCCGACATTATTCATTATTCAATATTCATTGCTTAAGAATATTTTATAAAATATTCCTAAGTAGCGGATAATTCTCTTCTCTTAAATCTTTAATGTAGCTTATTAGTGCTTTTACCGTTACTGTGGCATCAATATAATTGTCGCTTTCTATTTGTGCTAGTACGCTTACAAAGCGTTCGTCTACGCTACGGATAATGTTGTGATTAACAAGCATCATTAAAATTGTTTTGCCGCTTTCCCACTCGTCATTTGCTTTATGTGCTAAATAGATTGTGTCGGGATTTATTAGGTTGTCTTTATTGTCTTCTACTGATTGGCTTAACACTACAAGATTATCGTGCGCTTTTGTGTAGTGCCTTGTAGTATAAAATAGGTCTAATGCGGCAAAGCCGAATATAACAGCCATAAGGCCAAGTGTTAAGATTATTTTTTTCATTGTTAAAATAGGGGGTGGGTGGGTAATCTGCCGCTTTGGGGGACAGACCCTTAAAAAAGTCAATGTAACAATTGTGTGATTTATATTGATGCCGCTTTTTTAAGCGTCAGTCCCCGCCACTGCTAAGTGTTAAATTTATTCTCTAGTCTAATTGCACATTACTTATTTAGTGTTTTAGGCTGATTGTTAGCAGTGTGCAAAAATGCCTTTCAGGCGGACAACAGTTGCTTTTTTGCGATGGCGGGCTGAATTAACATTCGCACCCATCGCAAAAAAGCAAGCGTAGTTCGCATCAAAGGTATTTTTGCACACTGCTACCATGCTTTAGCACTCGCCAATTTCAACTGCCCCGTAAACGCATTGCCGTCTTTAGGGTTTACAAAGACTAAACCGTCTTGGCGAATGTCTGCGTATAGAATGTCTTTGGGTTTTTTGTAGCCATTTTTATTAAAAAGCTCTTCTATTTCTACTGTGTCAATTCCTGCGACTGATAGATTTGCTTTAAACCATGCTCCGTCCATAAAAAGCGTCATGGGTAAATGTGCTGGCTTTTTGGCGGTTGGGTCAACTTCTTTTTCTATAACGCAAATCTTACCATTTGTCTCAAAAATGGCGTAAGCAATATTATTAAAATCGGGGTAGCCAGCGGCTCTTACTGCCTCTAAAAGGTCTAGAGTGTTTATATTCATTTTTTTAATATTATCATACCTAATGCCGCTTTTATCTATAACCGTCACTGACCTACCAGAAATTAAGTTGCGAGCCTTAATACTTTTAGAGGTTATAAGAGTTAGCACTAAATGCAAAAAGCCAAGCGTCACTATGGGGATTAATCCATAATAAAGCGGAATGTAGGGGTCGTTCATGGGGATACAAGCAACCTCTGCGATGACTAGCGTTATTACTAATTCAAAAGGCTGCATCTCCCCTATTTGACGCTTGCCCATAATGCGTAGCACCAAGAGCATTACCAAAAACAATATGGCTGATTTTAAAAATACTACCAACATTTATGAAGGTAGTATGAGTAATTTAGTGATAAGTTATAAGTGATAAATTATTGTTTTATTGAATAATGAATATTGAATAATATTCGGACTTATTTATTAGATTAAATAAAAACAATCATTATTCATTATTCAATATTCATTATTCAATATTCATTATTCAATATTCATTATTCAATAAACTATCCTGCATACGGGCTAATCCTGCCGCTTCCGCTTATGCTTCTAGTTATGTGGGGCGAGCCTGTGTATCTTACTCGGGCTGAGCCGCTTATGGTTACGGCTAGGGTGGTGGCTACTGCTATGTCTATTCTAGCTGAACCACTGGCACGGATTGTGGTGTTTTGGGTGTTTAGGCTTAGTGCGTTGATGTTTGATGAGCCAGATGTTCTAATGTCTACGGTGGTGACTGTGCCGTCTAGGTTAAATGTGCTAGAGCCAGAGCTTGTAATGTTTAGATAAGTTGCTGTTAAATTTAAGTCTTTTCTGCTAGAGCCGCTTGTGCTAACATCTAGCGTAGTGACATCTAGGTCTAATTCTATTTTACTAGAACCGCTTGTAGATATGCCAAAGGATTCACGGGTGATGGTATGATTAGCGCTTACTCTACTTGAACCACTTGTGCTAACTGCCGCAATATCTGGGGCTGTTACTACAACTCTTGGCGTGTTAGCAGAAGTTGTGCTAATATTAACACCGCTACGAGTACCTATAATAAGCTGGTTAGTTTCGCTAACTCTAATGTTTAAAAATTCAAACAAATTGCCTTGCATAGTGACTTCTACGCTGTGAGTATCGCCTTGCTGCAACTCTACAATAAAGCTACCACTTACTCGTAAGCTTGTAAAGCCAGTAGCCTCAATAGAGCGAGTTTCCATTTCGCCCGTGCCAACAGCATGGCAACCAGTAAGCGTAAGAGCCGTTAGTGCCATTAGAGTAAGGGCAATAATAGTTGTAATGATGATTGTGATTTTTTTGGATTTTTGCATTGTTTTAAAGTCCTTGTTTGTATTAGGTATTTTATGTGAGTTGTTGCATAATGCCGTAGGGGCGGATGCCCTCAGCCGCCCGCCCTTGCAAATCGTACAACCCTAGTATAGCGTGCGTTTTGCTTGGCGGGCGGCCGTGGGCGTCCGCCCCTACGATTTGTCCGACATTCTCAATTCTCAATTAAAAAAGTCCGACATTTTTAAGTTTTAAGTTTTCATTGCTAGAATTTAATTTTTATAAAAATTAAATTCTAGCCGCCCATTTCATAAAACGAATTGCCCCGTCCTTTTTTGCTGTGTCTACAAAGGCATCTGCAAAAATGTTGTTTTGCACGCCTTCCCAAATATAGTGCTTAATTTTTGTGTTAAATAGCTTTTGCTTTTCTTGTTCTGTTGCGGGGGTCGCTTCGTCATAGCTTGTTGGTCGCCATGGTCTATTGTTATTTAGGTGCGAACGAATTTTCCATTCGCTTAAATCCCCTTTTATTGCTCTGCCCCAAAAAATTCCGTGCTTTTCATAATATGAATTTTCTTTATTTAAAAATAAGCCATGAGCCGAAGAATCGCCGCCTATTGCGTTTAGCATAAACGCCGACCAGCGTTTTAAAATCATTACAAACTCTACCTTAGAATTAGCCTTACTAGCGTCTGCCGTGGCTCTTTCTGTAAGATTATGCATGTCGCTACATGCAACACTAGCATTAGCGGCGTTTAGCCTATCTATTGCTTTTTTGGTGACAAACGGCGAACCGCAAGCCTTACAAATGCAAGCATCTTTACTAGCATCTACTTCTATTTTTGCATCACAACTAGTGCAAAGACCATAAATTATTGACATGTTTTTATATAACTCCTCACCTTTTGAGTGTACAGTGTACAGTTTACAAACATAGCTAGTGTACAGTGTACAGTTTAAAGTAACCATTTTATTTAATCCTACTAAGTGTTTTACCCAGTCTATCTAGTGTACGCAATTTGCCGAATAATTTTGCCATTTCGCTTGCTCCGCCGCATGTTACTAGTGACCCTGTTAGTGCTATTCTAAAAATCCACATTACTTGACCCTTTTTGTAGCCATGGGTATTAGCAAAAAATTCTATCGTGCCTGCAAAGTCGTCAAAGCCTTTATCTAGTGCTTCTATTAAATCTGGTAGCATTTTTTTGGCTAAGGCTAAATCTGTTTTGTTTTTTTCGTTAGCTAAAAGGTTAAGGTCAAAAGAATCAAACTCTGTCAAAAATTTTGTAATGTTCTCTATGTCTGCTAGCGTAACACAACGGGACTGGACTAGACTAGCTAAATATTCTAAATCGTAGTCTTTAATATAGTCTAGCTTTTCAAAGAATGGTTTTGCTAAAGTTAAAAAATCTTTTAGCTCTAATTCTCTAATATATTGGGCATTTAGCCACTTTAGCTTTTCTAAGTCAAAAATTGAATTTGAACGGCTTAAACCCTCTACGCTAAAAAGCTCTTCCATTTCTTTTAGGCTTATTTTTTCTTTAGTGTCTTTTGGACTCCAGCCTAATAGCGCAATGTAGTTGACAATAGCTTCGGATAAAAAGCCGCTTTTTATAAAGTCGTTATAACTTGCATCGCCGTCTCGTTTAGATAACTTATGGCTAGAGTCACGCATAATGGGTTGCATGTGGATATATGTGGGTAAGTCCCAGCCTAGCCCCTTATAGATATAATTATATTTTGGGGTAGAACTTAAATATTCCGTACCACGCATAACCACATTTATATCCATTAAATAATCGTCAATTACATTGGCAAAATTGTAGGTTGCCATGCCATCGCTTTTAATTAAAACGCCGTCTTCTAGCTCTTTATTGTCAACTGTAATATCGCCAAAAACTAAATCTGTATAGGTGCTTGTGCCAGTAGTCGGAATGTTTTGACGAATTACAAACGGCTCGCCTGCCTTTTTGCGTTCTTTAATTTCTTTATCGGTCAGCGCTAAGCATTTTTTATCGTACTTTGTTGCACCAGTTTTATGCAGTTCTTGCAGTTCTTCTAGGCGTTCTTTAGTGCAAAAGCACACATATGCTCCGCCGTTTTTAATTAGCTTGTCGGCATACTTTTGATAAGTGTCGGCTCTTTGCGATTGAATGTATGGCCCTTTTTTTCCGCCGACATCTGGCCCTTCGTCATAAAAAAGTCCCGCCGCTTTTAGTGTTGAATAGATGACTTCTTCTGCGCCTTCTACTTTTCTATTAAGGTCTGTATCTTCTAAACGCAAAATAAACTTGCCCTTATTTTTTTTGGCATAAAGGTAAGCGTAAAGTGCGGTGCGTAGTCCGCCTATGTGTAGGTAGCCCGTGGGGCTTGGTGCAAATCTTGTTCTAACCGTTGACATAAAATCCTTGTTGTATTATGATTATTAAGTAGTTGTATCACGCCGTAGGGGCAGACTTCTAGGCTGCCCGTTATGCTAATCGTACAACCAGTCTATTGCGTGCGTTTTGCTTGGCGGGCGGCCTAGTAGTCCGCCCCTACAATTTGATACAATAATTTATAGTTTAACTATATTGTTATTATAGCAAGGATTTATTTTTCTTGCAACTATGTAAAGGACTTTTATTTTTATGAAACACAATAGCACAATTTATAGCGACATGCTAGCTGACTTAAGCTCTATTATTGAGATTGAAAGCTTATTAGATACCGCCGAAGTAAACGCACCTTTTGGAAAAAAAATGCGTGAAACTTTAGATTGGTTTATAGCAAAAGCTAAAAGCTATGGACTAGACGCATACGAAACTGATGGCTATTATGGCGTTGTGGAGTATGGCGGCGATAACACAAACGCTGGCGACAAAAAAATGTTTGCGTTTGCGGGGCATTTAGATATGGTCGAAGCTGGCAGTGGCTGGACTGTTCCGCCTTTTAAATTGACTCAAAAAAATGGCTACTTGTATGGACGGGGCGTTGTGGACAATAAAGGCCCTGCCATTGCGGTGCTACATGTTTTAAAAGCCTTAAAAGATAACGGCGTAAATTTAAAACATCGAGTGCGTTTAATAGTTGGCTGCAACGAAGAAAGCGGAAGTTTGTGCCTAAAAAAGTATAGTGAAGTTGACGAAATCCCCGCTTTTACTTTAGTTCCCGATGCAGATTTTCCTGTAATTTATAGCGAAAAAGGCATAATGCAGTTTAGCTTAGAGTTGGAAGTTTGCAGTAAGTTTAAGGATAGAATTAGCGAGTTAAGCTTTGGCGGCGTTAATACTAATATGATACCTAATGAGGCTAGAGCCATTTTGGACGGTAAGGAAGTTAAGGTTAAAGGGGTTGCGGGTCATGCCATGGCGCCAGAAAATGCCGATAACGCTTCTTGGAAGTTATTTAAAAAATTAGAAAGGGTTTGCGAGTGTTGTGCTAAACAAGTTTATGGCGTTTTGTGTTGCCATCAAAATAAATATTTGTTTGATTACCAAGACGAAGTGTCGGGTAAAATGACCATGGCTATGACTAAAGGCAAGCTAGAAAACGGCAAGCTTACTCTTACCTTTGATACTCGCCTGCCTATTTGTGCCGATAAAGACAAAATTATTAAAACGCTAGAGAGGGCATTAAATGCAAAGGCGACTATACATGCCTACAAAAAAAATCTATACATTGACCCAAAAAGTGACCTAGTGCAGACCTTATTAAAAATTTACCAAACGCACTCTGGCGACTACGATTGCCAGCCTAAAAAAATTGGCGGCGGAACATACGCAAGAGAATTACCAAACGCAATAGCCTTTGGCGCACAGTTTGATAGAACCCAAAGCAATATCCACAATGCTGACGAAAAGGTAAGCTTAAAGCATTTTAACAAATGGTTTGATATTTATTATGCAACAGTTTTGCAATTGGGATAATTGAGAATTGAGAATTGAGAGTGGAGAATTGTTGGCTTATATTGGTTTTTAAATTACTAACGCTATTAAAACAATAATTCTCAATTCTCAATTCTCAATTAGCATTATATTTTAATGGCAACTGCCACCTCATACACTTCTCTACTTACTAATCCGTATTTGCTCGCTACTAGCTTTGCGGCTTCTTTTTTGCTGACACCCTTTTTTATTAGGGTTTTTAATTCGGCTATAATTTCTTCTTTTGCTACTTCTTTTGTTTCTTCGCTTGCGCCTTCTACTACTAGTACAAATTCGCCTTTTGCTGTTATGTCGACTGTTTCGCCTAGGTTAAATCTTAGCACTTGCTCGAATTTTTTAGAGATTTCTCGCACTAGGGCTACTTTGCGGTTGCCTAATTCTGCGTGCAAAAATTCTAAATCTTTTTTAATATCATGCACTGCTACATAAAAAATTAGGGTTGATTTTAGGTTTTTTAATTCGGCTAACTTTTCTTGTCTTTGCTTGTTTTTATTCGGTAAAAAACCCGCCATGTAAAAATTAGAGCAGTCTAGCCCACTTAAAACTAACGCACTAATGCACGCCGAGGTACTGCCCACAATGCTAAATGGCAAATTGTTTTTTATTAGGCTTTGTCGCAAAATATCGCCGGGGTCGCTAATTAAGGGAGTGCCAGCATCGCTAATAATGGCAATTTTTAAGCCATCATTTAATTTACTTATAATCTCGCTTGCTACCTTATTTTCGTTAAATTTAAAATATTCAAAAACTGGCTTTTTAATATTGTAGTGATTTAATAGCGTTAGCGAGTGTCGTGGATTTTCGGCATAAATGCAGTCGGCTTCGCTTAATTTTTCTACTGCTAAATATGTGATTTCTTTTAAGCTACCTATCGGTGTTGCTATAAAGTTAAGCATTTTTCTAAGTCCTCCTGTGTGCTTATTGTCGCCTTATTTTTTGTGCTAGCATCGCATTTAATACTCTCGCTAATTTCTACGCCCACAACTAATAAAACATTTTTGCCGTCTGCTAAGCAAATTAAATTATCTCTAAATCTAACTGGGATTTTTTTGTCTATTAAAAATTCTTTTAGCTTTTTAGTTCCGCCGCCAAAAGCAGTAAAAATGTCGCCGTCTTGGCGATTGCGGATTATTGCCGTTTTGGGGATTTTGTCAGCATCAAAATACAATTTTTTTGTAGGCAGATTTTGTTGTACCATTTTAGAAACGCTAAAAATAACAATCTCTTTATACTCTTTAACCGCTTTAAAGCCGTTAGGCAAGTCTACACTAGTGCCATTTTTTGCGTTTGCTAAAGCCACAACGCTATCTATATTTTTGCGATAAAAATCTTGCCTAACCCCCAACTTTTCTAATGCGAATAAAACATAATAATTAGCCAAATTATCTTTTAGTGCTTCTATTTTTATTTTGACACCTGTGCTGTCAATGCTAATTTTGCTATCGTCTAGTTTGATAGAATTTAAAAATTCGCTCGCCCCTTTAGACAAACTTAAAATTGCATTATCTAGTGACGGATAATGTTTTTTTATAGCGGGGATTATATCTAACCTAAAGCTATTGCGAGTAAAATTTGTATCGGCATTTGTGCTATCTTCTACAAATTTTCTATCGCTACCGCTCATATAAGCCGTTATTTGGGCTTTAGACGCATTTAATAGAGGTCGCAGTAGAAAATCGTTAGACAATTCCTGCATGCCCTTAAGACCATTTAGTCCCGCCCCCCTAAAAATATTCATGCAAATACTTTCTATATTATCGTCACTATGATGAGCCAACAAAACAAAATTTGCCTTATTATTATCTACTAATTTTTTAAAAAAATCTCGCCTAACTTCTCTTGCCGCTAGCTCTAGGCTTTGTTTTTTTTCTTTGGCTAGTTTTGGCACATTTACGCTTAAAGGCGAAAACTCTATGTTTTTTTTAGCACAAAAATCTTTTACAAATTCTAAATCGTTTTTACTTTCTTGCCCCCTTATTTGATGGTCTACAGACACTACAAGTAAGTTTTTTTTGTCTATAACTTTACTCTCTAACGCCAAATGCAGCATGCACATAGAGTCCATGCCACCACTAACAGCCAGCGCCAATTTGTCGCTAGCCCCACAAAAACTTAAAACAGCCGTATTAAAAATGTCGGGTAGTTTTTTCACTAAAACAATAGTATCACAATAGCAAAAAAAGAGCAACATTAAAAAAGAGCAACTAAAATTTTAGTTGCTCTTTTTTTAAATTACAGTGTACAGTTTACAGTTTACAAATTCGGTTAAATATTCCTGATATAATAAACTGTGCTATAAATCAATATTTGTAAACTGTAAACTGTACACTGTAATTTGCATTATTTATTGTCCGCTAAGTCAGGAAACAATGTCAACGGGTCAATTAAATTGCCGTTTGCTTCTCTTACTCTTAGGTGCATATGGCTGCCTTCGCTTCTTGCTACGGGGCGAACTGCGGCTACTGTGCCTAAAATTGTGCCTTGAGCAATTGTTTGGCCTTCTTCTACTCTAATGTCGCTACCTAAGCCGTGATAGCTAGCAGTCATGCCGTTGGCGTGGCGTACTGTTACAACACCGCCTTCTAGTTGAGTATGCTCTACTCTTATAACCTCGCCTGCCGATATACTACTTACAACGGTGCCAGCGGTAGCGTTAAAGTTTACGCCGTTATGCGTACGCCAGTTGTTTAGGCTAGAGTGAAAAACTAGTCTATCTAAAGATGCCGTTTTACCTAGAGTAAAATCCTCCATAGGTAGCACATGCTGTGGTGGCGGTGGTGGCTGTGGAGTTGGTGGCGGTGGTGGCTCTGGGGAAGTTACGACCGGCACATACGGCGGGTCATATGTTTGCCCTAGAGTTAAAGGCAATACTATTGCTAAGGTGATTATCGCAATGGCGACAACCAGTACTGTCGTATATATTGCCAGCTTTTTGGTATTCCTTTTGGCTACCTTTTTGTCTTTGTTGTTGCTGTGTGTTCTCATAAATTTTGTCTTTTTAGACCTCCGTAAAAAAGAGTGTCGACACAAAGTAATGAGTTTATACATGCGTAATAAAAAAATATTAAAACTTTTTGCTATTAAAAAAATAGATAAAGTATTAACAAAGTAGTAATAAATAAGTTTTTATAAAGTATTGACAATAAAAAGTATTTTTGTTAATATAGTTGTGATAGTTAATAATTTTGGAGATTTTTTTAGTATGGAAAAAACAATTGCAATAGCTAGAGGTGACGGCGTTGGTAGCGAGGTAATCGAGGCGGCTGTTACTATCTTAAATACAGTGGCTGTTAAATTTGGCCATAGCTTTAATTTTGTAGAAGCACAAGTCGGCGGCTCTGCCATAGATGCTACTGGCTCTAATTTGCCTGCTGAGTGTTTTGACAAGATAAAGTCGGCAGATGCCCTACTACTTGGCCCACTCGGTGGCACAGCTTACGAAAAACTAGCTAGCCATTTAAGGCCAGAACGGGCACTGCCTTCACTTATAAATCACTTTAATTTATTTGTAACCATAAGTCCTGTTGTGCTTTATGAGCCATTTATTTATTCTAGCAATATTCATGCAGATGCCGTAAAAAAAGGGCTTAACTTGGTTGTGGTGCAAGATGCTTTAGGTATAAAAACAGGCAATGCTGGCTACCGTGACGGCAAGATGGGTCAAGAAGCGTACGACACAACTGTTTATTCTATTAGCGAGATAGAACGCCTTGCCCGCTTTGCATTTGACTTAGCTAGTGCAAGGGTTAAAAAGGTCGCCTCTATTGATAAAGCCGACAGCTTAGATTCTCATAAATTATGGAACGCAACCGTTAAAAGAATTGCTAAGCAATATAAGGGCATAAAACTAGAAACTCTTACGGGCGAAAGAGCCTTAGAGCGACTTATTCAAACTCCCGCTAGTTTTGATGTTGTGCTAGCCCCAAACCTTTTAGGCAGCCTTTTTACTGCTAGTGCAACTAGTTTAGCAAGCACACCAAACTTAGCACCCGTATCGCACATTGGTGCAACTAGGTTTGGAATTTATACAGTGGGTCACGGTGCACAAGAAGAACTTAAAGGCACAGACACCGCAAACCCAATTGCTGCAATACTCGCCGCCTCTATGATGCTTAGTGCCTCGTTTAATATGCATAAAGAAATGTTTAGCATAGAAAACGCAGTAAAATCCGCCCTAAAAAAGGGTCTTGGCACAATGGACTTGCCCGCATCAAAAAGAATAGGATGCCAAAAGTTAACGGAAGAAATAGCGCTTAGGGTGCTTAATAATAATTAAAACTATAAAATAATTACGAATTATGGATAATTAGTTTGTATAAATACTTAAGTGTTCACATTTTATCTGCACAAGTTTTTAAGCTAGTAACTATTTAATACCACTCCACAGCAATTAGTAATTCGTAATTTGTAATTCGTAATTAAAAAAAAGGAACTTTTTTTCTATGTTACTAAAATGTAAAGCCTGTAGCGAGACTACAGAAGCTAAAGCTGGTCGCTCTAAGGTTTTTTGCTCTAACTGTGGTGACTTAATAGCTGAATTTGCGAGTGCTGTTGTTGCCCCCACTCCCCCACCTAGCACCCAAGCTAGCGGTATGGATATGGCAGCCATGATGGGCATGCCAGGTTTTGTCACGCCTGACCCAAAGCAAATGGAAGAGCTTATGAAGTGGGCTAACAGCATGATGACCGATGCGGCCGACAGTGCTTTTGCCGACTTAGAAGAAGCAGAAGCAAAAATAGAAGCGGACTATCAAGCCGAAAGAAAACGAATGAGGCAAGAAGAGCTAGAGGATTTAGCCTTTGATGCCCAAATGGATGCTATGCGCCGTCAGCAACAACGCCACGAGGACGCTTTAGATATTGCCGACTTACGGGCTAATTTGTCTGCCCAAAATGCTGTTTGGGACGAGTTTGGCTATAATGACGATGACGAAGACGAGTGCTATTGCGACGAGGACGATGACGAGTGCCATTGCTTTGACGATGATGACGATGATGACGAAGACGATATCCCTAAAAGAAAAAAGAAAGCCACTAAAGCTAAAGCAAAGGTAGAAAAAAAGAAAGCTAAAAACGAGCCAGCAAAGCCCGAAGAAGTATCAAACATTTGCCCAAGCTGTACAGGAAAAATGGACATAAACGACCTAAACAACAAAGTATGTATCTTTTGTGGCTACAAATTAAAAAAAGCACCCGTTAAAAAGAAATAGTAATATTTAAATTAAAAATGTCGGATAAATTTTTATATAATTTATCCGACATTTTTAAGTTTTATCGTTTAATGTTTTTTACTGGTATTAGGCTTGTTAGTTTTAGTACTACTGCACTTTTACTTGCCACTTTGCCTGCGTATGGTTTGTTGGTTAGTAAATCCGTATGCTCTTTTTTTGTTTCAAACTCATACACAATGTCGCTGTTATTTACTATTGTGACTATGGTCTCTTTATTGCCAACTCTTTCAAAAGCGAAAATGCCGTTTTCGTCAGTTAGTAATTTATATGTGCCATCGCTAAAAACGGCTTTGTTTTCTAGCCTAATTTTTCCTAGACGGCGGTAGTGTTTTAGTACGGCTTTATTATCTTTTTCTAAATTATCCCATGGGTAAGTGCGGCGATTGAAGGGGTCTTCAAAGCCTTGCAAACCAACCTCGTCACCGTAGTAAACGCAAGGGTTACCGGGTAGCGTAAACTGCAATACGCTAGCTAGCTTTACTTTTTCGTAAGTGGCTTTAGCATCTAATAGCTTTGCCTTTGCCCGCTTTTCTCTTGTGCTAGCATCGCCGCTGTCGCCTAAAGAAGTGGCAAGCCTTACGGTGTCGTGCGTGGCTAGTAAATTCATAAGGTTATTTACAGTGTGCGTTGGGTAATTATTTAAAATAACATTTACGGTGTGTGCTAGCTTTTTAGCGTCAGCCGTGCGTACAAAATGCAAAATGTCTTCTTTAAATGGGTAGTTAGTTACAGAGTCTAATTGTTTGCCTTGTAAATACTTACGGCGGTACGAATAGCTAACCTTGTTGCTAGCGTCCTCCCACACTTCGCCTAGCATCATAACTTCGCTAGACTTACTTTTTGCAGCACGGCTAGCATGCTCTAAAAAGACATCTGGCAATTCGTCTGCAACATCTAATCGCCAGCCACCTAAGCCAAAATCCGTCCAGTATTTTATAATACCGTCTTCGCCGTTTATATATTCTAAATAAGCGGGGTTTTCTTCTTTTACATTTGGCAGCGTATCAATCCCCCACCAACTTTCGTAAAAATTTGGGTGGTCAGAAAAACTATACCAACTTTTATATGGGCTGTCTTTAGACTGGAACGCACCTAAGCTGTCGTAATTGCCGTACTTATTAAAATAGATACTATCGTCACCCGTATGCGAAAACACGCCATCTAGCATGATTTTCATGCCCCGTTTATCCGCTTTTTTAATAAGCTCTTTTAAGTCGTCCGCCGTACCAAAATCTGGGTCTATTTTGCGGTAATGACCAGTGTCGTATTTGTGATTGCTTCTAGCTTCGAAAATGGGGTTTAAGTATATACAGCTAATGCCTAAAGATTTTAAGTAGCCCAGCTTTTTAATAATGCCCCTAAGGTTTCCGCCAAAAAAGTCGTTATTTAAAATTTTGCCGTTTTCGTCTGGTTTAAAAACTGGAATGCCATCCCAGTCATTGCGATACACAACTTTTGCCTTGTCTTTAGTTTTTAGCCTGTCGCCACCAATAAAAAATCTATCGGGCATAATTTGGTAAAACACACCGCCCTTAGCCCAAGTGGGGGCAGGCACAGCATCGTCATAAACCGTTAGTTGCCACGCAACTCCGCTTGTAAGCATGCCCGTTAAATCGCCACCGCAACCGATTGTGGTGATTTTCTTTTCGCACTCGACTTCAAAAATGTAGTGATACAAACCGCTAGAATTTACTGTTAAGTCTAAACTATAAAGTACAAAGCCCTCTGGCGATAATGATTTTCTGTCTAACTCGTAGCGGACAGAATCCTCGCCGTCTTTAGTGAGTAGCATATATACATGCTCGGGGTTAGACGGACGGCTAAATTCTAAACTGAATTTAGTCACCTCGCCCATTTTAACAGCACCTAGTGTTGACTTAGATTTTAAATCTAAAGGGTTAAATCTAACTGTTGACATAATTTTAAATCTCCTTAAAAGTGGATTTTTGTGTATGATGGCTAAAAACAAAAAACACCGAAGTCATCATTTTTAACTTCGGTGTATGGTTATATTATGCATATAATATAATTATTGTCAACTATTTTTTTATTATGTTTTTTTAGGGGTGACAGGCTTTTTTTTTTGAAAACGCCGATTGAGCCTGTCGCTAAAAATGGCGAGCAGATTTTTGAGGCAAAATAGACACTTTTTTTAAGAACGAGCGTAGCAACGCTACGCCGATGAATTAAAAAAATGGCTGTTTTGACCAAAAAGATGCCGACAGTTTTAGCGTAAGGGCTTAATCGGCGTTTTCTTCTTAGGCATAGGATTTTTATCGTGGACGCCAAGCTCGAACATGGGTTTATTTTTGGCAAAAAAGTCGTAGTAGATTCTAATATTTTTTAAGTCGTACCACTGCTCTACTGGTACGGGGGTTTTGTCTAGGTTGTAGATTTTAGCGTCTTTTAGGGCTAAAATTAGGGGGCTGTGGGTTGCTATAACAAATTGGCAACCATAAAACTTAACGCAGTCTTCTAGTAATTGCTTTAGGTCTAATTGGTACGCAGGACTCATTGAGTTTTCTGGCTCGTCTAATAAATATAGGGTTTTCTTTTGAATTTCTTCTCTAAAAAACTTAATTGCAGTCTCGCCATTAGAAAATTGACGCTCTTTAAAACCTGCCTTTTTTTGGACAAACTGCTTTTTGGCTAGGCTTTGGTTAATCATTTTAGCGCCGCCTAAGCCGTCATACATATGCCCCATTCCGCCGTACTCGTAAAACTCTTCCATCTCGTCTTTCTTTTCGTGGACGCTAGCGTTGGTGGTGCGGTTGTTAAAAATGTTTTTAAAAATGTCTTCGCTAGTTAGCATTTTAGAATGCTCCGGCAAAATTTTTGCATGCTTAGCGGTGCATTTATCTGCATATGCGCTAAACGCTTTAGTCACCGTAACGCCCGCATGACGCCTAAGCGAAAATTTTTCTGCAATTAAATTTAAAAGTGAAGACTTGCCGCTGCCGTTACCACCATAAAAAATTGTTATAGGGTCAAAGTCTATTTTTTCTAGCTTTTTCTTTTTAAAAAAACCTAACGGGAACCACTCATCGTCAGTGTAAGAGGTTTTAATTTTTTTAACAAAATCGGGATTTAAATCCTCGTCAACTAATGTAAATTGCTCTAGGAATGTCATATAGTTAGAGTGTACATATTAAGCGTGGTTTAGTCAAGGGATTTTTACCTATTTAAAACTTAATTCGCCTACTTTGTAGGCTCTAGCTTCATTTAAACATTTATCATTTATTCATTAGTCCATAGTAATGAAAAACTTTGCAATTATAGTTGCAAATGGCAATGATATGGTGTATAATGTACGGTATTATTATGATTACACTATCGTCAATTACAGATGAAGAATTAAATAAGCTGGTGTCTAGCGACAACGCACCCGCAATGCGAGAGAAAGCTATACGCTATATGGCAAGGGGCAATTTTAAAAAAGCTAGGCAGTTTTTTACTTTATCTAGCATTTTAGGCGACCGTCTTGCTCATATAGAATTAGCTAAAATCTGCGAAGAAGAAGAAAATTTTGAAGAAGCTTATTCACTTTACGCAAAAGCTTACTCTAAAGGCGAAGATTCTGTGCTACCTAAAATTGCGGTTCTTGCCATGAAAAACGATTATGATTTGGGGCTAGAATTATTACGCCAGCACGCATTTGATGGTCACTGGGGCTGCATTAAAGAGCTTGTGAATGTTTATAGGGCAAACCCAGACAACGCAGAATACCAAGCAGAGTTAGGTTTTTGGATTACAAGGCTAGAAGAAATGGAAGCAAGAGCCGCCGCTAAACTTAAGCGAGACGCAGAAAGAGACGCTGCTGTCGCCGCCTCTAACGCCGCTAAAGAAAAAGCAAAAGAAATAAAGCTAGAAGAATTAGACGAAAAATATTACGACCAAGAGCCACTTACTGCCGTGCATGTGCCACCAAAAAAGAAAAAGCCTGCAAGTGGTGTCAGCGGTGCTAAAAAGCCTGCGAGTAAAAAGCCAACGAGTAAAAAATAATATAGTAGTGTTAACTTATTTTATATAAACTTTAAACAAAAAAACCGCCAAATGCAACTGGCGGTTTTTTTTAATTTGTTTATCTGCTAATTAAAATTGAATGGGACAAAGCTATCTGGGTTTTCTAAATAACGGGCTCGCCCTTTTTCTGCAATGGCTATCTCTTCGTCAGTAAGGTCTGTTTCTATTGCAAAATCCTCTTCTTCTAGGTGTTTAAGTAGAGGTAGTAATAGCTTTAATTTGCTATCGGTGATTGAATTTATAGATGTTAGAATTTGTTTTCTTACTGCACTCATAGTATGGGCTTCCTTACTTTTTTATTTTATAAATTTTATCTCGCAAACCAATGTCATATATAACAATAGTATTGTCGATAATGTCGAAAATTAAACGATACTTGCCAACCCTTAAGCGGAATGTTTTTGCTCCTTGCAATCTTTTTATATCGCCCATTGGTGGGTCATAGCTTAGCCTTTTAACCGCTTGCTTAATTTGCTCTTTTGTTTGTAGGGCTGTGCAAAGCTTCAATAAATTTTTCTACATGTTTTTCTTGTACGACTTTCATTAGTATGTTTATACATTATATTATATGCTTTGCAATTTGTCAATGATTATTTTTAGCTTTTGTTTTTTGGTTTTTGCTGTTTGAAAATACATTTAATATTCTACACTAAGTAAATATAATCCATGTGGGGGGGCGGGGGTTTTTTTGTCCCATTCTTTGGCTTGTTTTAGAATGGTTTTAATGTCTGCTGCTGTCATTTTACCATTGCCTACTTTTAAAAGGGTGCCTACTATTATTCTTACCATTTTGTATAAAAAGCCGTTTGCGGTTATTTTTAAGCGATAGCCGCTACTGCCATATAGGTCGACTTTTTCTAGCTTGCAATTAGTTATTGTGCGGACTGTTGTAATGCTAGACGAACCTTTTGCTCTAAAGCCTATAAAGTCGTGCGTGCCGATAAATTCCTTTGCCGCTTTTTGCATAGCACTAAAATCTAATATGTTGTCGCCCCACCCCGTCAGGCTTCGCCTGCCACCCCTCCCACGGAGGGGAATAAATAACGCCCTGTTTTCTAATAAAGCGTTTTGCTCGCCTATATACATGTCGTAAATGTAGGTTTTTGATTTTGGGGATTTGTTTGCATTAAAATCGTCACTTACCGCCTCTATATTAGTTACTCTAATATCGCTAGGTAGATAAAAATTAAACGCCCCCGCTAGTTTTTCTATTTGAACATTTTTAGTGATTTTTTCTGCTGGTTTAAGGGAGCAAAAAGCCGTGTCAGACGGACAGCAGGTGGCATGAAGGAGCGTAGAAGAGGACGAAGCGTCCCGACTAGCGACAAAATGACACACGCAGTCCGTATCACACGAGCTTTTTGCACCCTCAAAGTCAAAATGGGCAACTTGGGCAATAGCATGCACCCCTTCGTCTGTTCTGCCACTTGCCGTTAAACTTACTCTTTGCCCCGCTATCTTAAAAAAAGCCTCCTCTAACTCTTGCTGAATTGTAGGCTTAGAAGGTTGCCGCTGCCAACCGTAATAGGCAGTGCCGATGTAACTCAATACTAGTTTAACTCTCATAAAAATTTTTTCTTAATTGAGAATGGAGAATTGAGAGTGGAGAATTATTGTCTTAATCTTTTTTGAAGGTAAACTGCTAATTTTTGTTGAAAATTTTTTACCGACATTCTCAATTCTCCATTCTCAATTCTCAATTAAATTTTTTACATTATTATCGCTCTAATCCACACTATCCACTCGCAGCCCCACCAGTTGTAGTTAAATAACAGTATCATAAACAATAGGGCGGCGGTGGCAAAAAGAGCAAAAATGTCTAGTACGCCGATTTTTAGTTTTTTTAGTCTTGTGCGGCCTGCTCCTTTAAAGCAGCGGCTGTCCATGGCATCTGCTAGGTCGCCTGCGTGTCTTAGAGCGGAAATAAATAGCGGCACTAGCACCGACACCATTGCTTTTGCCCTTTTAAAAATATTAGCCGAGTCAAAGCCTGCACACCTTGCTTTTTGCGCCCGAATAATTTTATCTGTTTCGCTAAAGAGTGTTGGCACAAATCTTAGGGCAATACTCATTATTAAGGTCAAAGCGTACACAGGGAATTTTACCCACTTTAGGGGCGTCATAAAATTGTCTAGGGCGTCCGTTAGCTCCATTGGGTTTGTGGTTAGGGTTAAAATTGTTGGCCCTAGCATTAGTAATAATAATCGGCTACCCATAAGCCCGCCTGTGATTAAAGCGGATTGATAGATAGAAAAAATCCACCAACTAGCTAGCGGTGTTTCTGGCGTGCCAACACTAATTCCGTTTATATAAGTGTAGTCCGTTATGCCCGTGCTAGCTAGCACTATAATTGCAACCGACACTAATAAAAGTCCTAAAATTCCTTTAATAGAATTGAGAACTCTTAGTAGCGGCAATTTTGCGACTAGAGCAACTATTAGCACAATTGCTAGCATAATTGCGTATACAAAAAAGGTGTCTACAAAAAAGAGTGCCACCATGTAAATAAGTGCAATTAGCATTTTTACACGGGGGTCGAGTTTGTGGATTTTGGAGTTAGAGGCATAGTAAGCACCAAAGGTCACATCACGCATATTGTTGTACCCCCTTTGTTTTTGGTGCTTTTGTGCCGCCGCTTTTTGTCGTGGGGACAGGCCCTAAGACCAAAGTTGGGCTTTGCTGGTTTTTATTTGCTTTATCGGTTTGGTCGTAGGGACGGTCCCCAAGACCAAAAGCTACATCACGCATATCGCTGTACCCCCCAATATAATTCCCCTCCGTGGGAGGGGTGGACACGAAGCGAAGCGAAGTGGACGGGGTGGGGCGACCTAATAAAAAACGCAACTTAACAATAAAACTATCAGTCATTACTAATCCCCCCCTTTAGTTGTTCTTCTGAACTGCAAGCTGGCTCAAAAGGGGTGTCAGGTGTACGAAAGGGCGGTTTGGGGGCGAAGGAGGTGGATTTAACAT
>Ga0209755_10002895_pt1 | contig 22468 bp, 20 predicted proteins | sample TergutCo191P1_FD_187301 | JGI IMG/M metagenome (GOLD analysis project Ga0209755, IMG submission 187301) | Cornitermes sp. P1 segment gut microbial communities from Petit-Saut dam, French Guiana - Co191P1 (SPAdes) (version 2) | ecosystem: Host-associated > Arthropoda: Insects > Digestive system... | reverse complement strand
GAAACCTCAGCAAAAGTTCAGGAGCTACATGACTACACAGTTGCGCAGCTACAAAAGCAACTCCCCGAAGCCGTTATAATCTCCCAAGGCGGCTCCCCATTCATTTTAAGCCTCTCCCTGCCGGGGCATAAGAGCGAAGTTCTAATGAGCTATCTAGAGGCCGAAGGCATCTGCGTGTCCAGAAGCTCCGCATGCAAAAAAGGCACCCGCAGCCGGGTGCTGGAAGCTATGAAACTGCCAAACGGCGTAATAGACGGGGCTCTGCGGGTGAGTTTCTCGCGGTACAGCACAACGGAAGAAGCAGATTATTTTATAAAGACACTAAAGCAAGCCTCTGACAGGCTCTTTAAGGCTCTGTAACAGTAATTTTCCTGCCCAAATGTCACAACTGCTTTGCACCTTGCAGGGCAGTTGTTTTTTCGTGACGTTTTTCACCAACCTGTGACACTCTTGTGACAAATTCGGAGTAACATCCGAGTATGAGTGTAATATGCCTCACCGCGTGAATTTTCGCATGATTTTACCAAACCGCTCACAGATTTTGGAGGTGCGTTATGAGAAGGATTATCAGGCTTATTGCAGTGTTCCTTGTAATGGCCACAATGGCTGGTGCCGTTGCTTCCTGCGCAGCGGAGGAAATCATTATGGAAGGAATGCCCGAAAACCTTGCGGCCGCTATTGAATCTATCTCCTTAGAAGCCTTTGACCCGTCAGACCGGGACGGAGTCGTCGTAATGAATCTAGCCGCGGAGATGGTGCCACTGACCGCACACCCTGCAATGTTTGCCATCCCCGTCCCGCAAGCCTCAGGCTCTCAGACCAAAACAACCGACAAAGCCACCATTGACTACTCCAATGCAAGCGATGGCTACGTCATGGTTAAATTCCTCGCAAGCACGTCCAAAAGCCTCAGGGTCACTGTCACAGGCCCCAGCGGGACACAATACCAATACAGGCTCAACGCAGACGGCAGATGGGAAGTATTCCCTCTTTCCGATGGCAGCGGCAGCTACAAAATCCTCGTTTATGAGCAAATTGAGGGCAGCAGGTATGCCACGGTCAACTCAGCCGATGTCAAAGTAACGCTCAAAGACGAATTTGCCCCATTTATAAGACCCAACCAGTTTGTAAACTTCACCTCCGACAGCAAAACTACCGCCAAGGCAGCAGACCTGACTAAGGGGCTCAGCACCGACGGTGTCTACCCCAGAGTGGAAGCTGTATATAACTATGTAATCAAAAACCTCACCTACGACAAGGCCTTCGCACAGGAAGTCCAAGCTGGTAAGCAGTCAGGCTATGTGCCCAATGTAGACCAGGTTTTAGCCAAAGGCAAAGGAATCTGCTTCGACTACGCTGCACTTATGACCGCCATGCTGCGCAGCCTAGGCATTCCCAGCCGCCTGGTAATAGGCTATGCAGGCGAACAATATCACGCATGGATTGACGTCTATTCCGAAACCGAAGGCTGGATTAACAGCATAATCCAATTCAACGGCCACAAATGGAACCTAATGGACCCAACTTTTGCATCCTCAGGCAAACAAAGCGCAGATGTAATGAAATTCATTGGCGATGGCAAAAATTATTCCGCCAGGTTCTTATATTAGCGCACCCCGCTATGCACAAAACAAGCTAGACGCACTTCGCTGCTTCTGTGCACTGCGGCTTTAGGAGAGCTAGAGTATTAAACTAGCGGTAACAGGCAAATTTGCGGATAATTGTAAACTCCGTTTAAGGCGAGTTTAGATTCCCCCGCAAGAAGCCCTGCTACCGCTTTTTTTGTGCAGGCACCCTGTAACCGCACCGTACCACAACCGCACACCAGGCCTTTGAGCCGCCTAACTTAACACAATCCGCACAATTTCACCCCAGAAACCACCCCAATTTGCACCCTTGTTCACAAATTATTAAAAATATTACTTGCAAATATGAACACGAGTGATATAATTGACTTAGTCACAGTTTAGACATAATTCCGCCGTTATCTTTTACAAATCTTGAGATTTTAACTGAAATGGGGTCATGACATGGGCAAGAAAGTACTTAATAACACCTACCTATCCATGCTCTGCGCAGAACTTGCAATGCTCCTTGACGCAGGGCTCACCACCGGCGACAGCGTACAGGTACTTAAAGACGACGAACCCGGAAAAGAAGGAAAAGCTATACTCCAGAAGCTGACGGACTCCTTAGAAAAAGGTGAACACTTCTCCCAGGCACTTCAAAATGCCGAAGCCTTCCCAAAGTATATGATTCACATGGTAGAAATCGGCGAACGCACAGGCCGCCTTGTAGAAACCCTCCGCGCCCTCGCAGAGTACTACGAAAGGCAGGTGCGCCTGTCAGTGACAATCAAAAACTCGGTTCTCTATCCCGCCATACTGCTCATCTTGATGATTGCCGTTGTGCTAGTCTTAATAGTTCAGGTTCTCCCAATATTTAACGATGTCTTTGCGCGCCTTGGCACTCAGATGTCACCCCTGGCCACGGCCCTTATGAACTTCGGCGGCTGGTTAGGCAATGCAGCAGTCGCCATAGCAGCAATCTTCGCCGCAATATTCATAATAATAATACTTATATTTTCCCTGCCAAGCCTGCGCACAGCCCTCTCAAAAGCATTTACAAACAAATGGGGAAGCAAGGGCATATTTGGCAAAATAGCATCCTCACGCTTCATATACGCTATGCGCCTGTCCATGGCCAGCGGACTGGACACGGGTGATGCAATCGACCTAGCAGCCCAAGTCAGCGGCGGCTCAAAGGCAATTGATGAAAAACATAGGCGCTGTACCCAGCTCATAAGCGAAGGAAAACCGCTCCACGAAGCGATGACAGGGGCTGGCATACTCTCAGGCCAGGATGGCAAAATGCTCTCAATCGGCACGCGCAGCGGCAAATCCGATCAGGCTATGGCCGAAATCGCCAGAAGAAGTGACCTGGATGTCAGTGACAGCATGGACCGGATAGTGGGGAGGATTGAACCTACGCTAGTCATAATCTCCTCCGTAATCGTAGGCATTATCCTCTTGTCCGTAATGCTGCCGCTCATGGGCATCATGACTGCGATTGGGTGAATGAAATGAATAAAAGTATTTATAGAAAAGGCGTGTGGGACATAATAAGAAGCGCCCTCCTCCCTCTCATGTTTACAGCAGCGGTGGTGGTAATGGTAATCTCAGGCCTGCACCAGACCGAAGAGGCAAGCCGTGCTGAATCCGTGAGGATCCTTGACGAGAGCATAAGGCGCGCTGTAGTTACCGCCTACGCAATTGAAGGCAGATACCCTCAGAGTATGGAATATATTGAAGAAAACTTCGGAATTCACATCGATAGGGAACGGTTCGTTGTGCACTACCAAATTTTTGCCTCAAACCTCTTCCCCGACATAGCGGTGATAGAATTATGAATAGAGTAGGAAAACATCGTATAGACACCATATTTGTTCTTATAATTTTCTGTATTTTCGCAGTGTCAGTGCTGATGGTGCTTATGTTGGGCGCCAGCATTTACCAGAACATGACCGAGATTTCCCGGGAAAATCAGGAAGAACGCACAGTGCTGTCCTACATCCGCACCAAAATCCGCAATAACGATGAGAACTGGCGCATATATATCGGTGAATTCGCAGGGCTTCCGGCCTTGGTATATGACGAAGAGTTTGACGGCAGGCAATTCCGCACTGTCATTTACCACTACAACGGCTGGCTCTATGAGCTCTTCACAGAAGTCGGCCTTGAGCTATTTCCAACCGACGGAAAGCAGATAATGGAACTCGGCGGCATTTCATTTGAAGAGTGCGGGTACGGGATGATCAGAGTAACCTCAGGCCCTAAAAGCCTGATGATATACCAGCGCACATCCGCACAAGATGCCCCGGACAGCATGGGAGAGGCGGTGACTCTCGAATGAGGCAGCGTTCTAAATCCACTCTCTTTTTAATAGAGCAGCTTATAGTAATAGCTGTGTTTGCAATCTGTGCCACAGCATGTATAAGCATATTGACAAATGCCTACTTTCAGGCCCGCGACTCCCGCGATATAAGCAATGCGCTCCTTGCAGCCGAGAGCGTTGCGGAGAGCTTCAAGGCCGTTTCAGGCGACTTTGATACTGCTGCTGAAATCTCAGGTGGCCAAGCTGAGCTGCTCGATGGCGGATACCGTGCCATTACCGTATTTTTTGACAGCAACTGGCAAGTTTCCTCCGAGACAGCGGCTGAGTATATACTGAGGCTGACAGGCAACCACTCAGCGCCGCCCCCGGCTGTGCCCACGCCTACTCCCCTGCTTACAACCACAACCCTCACTGTTAACCGCATTTCCGGTGATGAGTTAGTTTCATTTCCCGTAGCCGTCAGGCTGCCCATAGGGGGTGCTTAACTATGAGCAGAGGTGGACTCGGTGTAGGCAGCGCATCTATAGTACTGGTTTTTGCCGTGCTTTGCCTAACAGTATTTTCTCTGATAACATTTGTAGTGGCATCCAATGACCGCAGGCTCGTCGAAAACGAAGCCGTTCTGGTGACGGGATTTTTCGAAGCGGACGCGCTGGCAGAGAGCATTGTAGCAGAAATTTTGATGGCTGATGAAATACCCCAAGAAGTTCAGGGGGTCGAAGTTCACACCCAGACGGACTTTGATAGCGGAGCCGAAATTATAACCTTCTCCTCCCCTATTGATGAGCGCATTGCAATATTAGTAAGGCTCGCCATATATTATGACCGCTACGATATAATAAGCTGGCGGCTTTACAACACTGATGAATGGGTCTATGACGGAGGGCTTAATATCTGGACAGGCCCGCCGGGAGAAGAACTAGATGATGGCGGCTTTGGTTTTGGAGATGGCAACCCGTGGGAAACCGCCACTGACCCGGACTCTGAGTAATAAGACATTATCAAGCAGTGACATAGCAAAATTAGATAGCGTGGCCACACTATTATAGGAGAGGAATGGATACCGATGGTGATTGATTGGTTAAAAAAAGCTGTAGAGGAAGGAGCCTCTGACATTTTCATCGGCGCAGGGCGCGGAATCTCCTTTAAGAAAGACGGCGTTATAACACCTCAGAGCGAAGGCTTTATTCAGCCCTCGGAGGCGGAAGTGCTAATCACGGGTCTTTACGAACTGGGCAAACGCCCCATGAAAAAATACCTTGAAACAGGCGATGACGATTTCCCCGTTACGGTGCCCGGCCTTGCAAGATTTAGGGTCAACACTTACCGCCAGCGCAGCACGATGGCCGCTATCATAAGGGTCGTCCTCTTTAGCATCCCTGATTACAAAGATCTTTTGATACCCGATGAGGTAATGAAAATCGCCTCGGAAAAACACGGCCTTGTCCTCGTCACAGGCCCCGCCGGCGGCGGCAAATCCACAACTCTAGCTTGTATAATAGACGCAATAAACCACACCAGAAACTGCCATATAATAACTTTGGAGGATCCTATAGAATATCTCCACAGGGACAACCGGAGCCTCGTCAGCCAGCGCGAAGTGTCCACAGACACAAGCTCTTACGGCACCGCCCTTAGAGCCTGTATGCGGCAAGCCCCTGATATAATCCTGCTCGGTGAAATGAGAGATCACGAAACTATAAGAACAGCTATAACCGCCGCCGAAACAGGGCATTTGGTAATCTCCACCCTCCACACAGTTGGAGCCGCAAACACCATAGACAGAATAATTGACATCTTCCCTCCCGAACAGCAGCAGCAAGTCCGCGTGCAGCTTTCCATGGTACTGCGCATGGTAGTTTCCCAAAGGCTCATGCCCAACAAGGAGGGCAAGTCGATTCCCGCATTTGAGATAATGAGGGTCAATAACGCCATCAGCAACATAATCCGAGAGGCCAAAACCCACCAAATAGACGGCATTATCCAAACCTCATCCCAAGACGGTATGATAGGAATGGATGCATTCATAATCAAGCTGTTCAAAAACGGTGACATAACCCGCGAAACTGCCATGCAAAACGCATCAAACCCCGAACAGGTACTAAGGCAGATTGGAAACGGGCAGTAGCCAAGATTTACCTTGCAGCAGTCCTTGGAATAGTTCTTGATACAACCTAGAGGCAGGCGTTATAGGCACTAGATTGTAACCGCACAAAAGCAATTGCAGGCGAAGTTTCAGTGAGAAGCGGCCTCCGTTTGAGCAAGACGGGCACAAGGCACCTCTGAAATAAGCCATACAATTGCTTTTTTGTGCATCCACCGCCCGCCACAGCATCACGCCGGTCAAAAGCAGTTTTTCCAACGCCCAGCATTGTTTTTTGTGGACTTTTTTAATGTTATGGGGTATGATGTATGCGATTAATTATGCCCATCAACAGGAGTGAGATATTTTGTTAGTTAGTATTGCAATACTGGTAATACTCATATTGATTAGCGGTTTCCTATCCTCCCTGGAAATCGCGGTGAGTTCGTCAAACAGAAATAAGGTCAAAATGCTCGTGGAGGCCGATGATAAGCGGGCTATGAGGCTGCTGTCCACAATGGACACACCCCATAACTTCTTTGCCACCACCCAGCTCTATATAACATTTATAGCCTTTTTCTCAGGTGCCTATGCCGCCAACTCTTTTACAGACCCCCTTATTGACTGGGCGCTGCGCATTGGCATACCTCTGTCCGAAAATGTGGTAGAGCCTGTAATATTTATAGTTATAACAGGCCTTCTCACGTATGTTTCCCTCATTTTTGGAGAACTTGTCCCCAAGCGTATAGCCATGCAGTACGCCATCCCATTTGCTCTTAGGGCACTTCCTATCCTAAATGTTCTATCCATAATTGCATTCCCATTTGTCAAAATCCTATCCGCTTCATCGAAATTAGTGCTAAAAATCATAGGTATTTCAGACGATGACATGGAAGAGGATATAACTAAAGAAGAAATCCGGCTGATGGTGGAGTCAAGCAGTGACCACGGGCATATTGCCGAGAGCGAGCACGGCATGATTGAAAATATATTTGAATTTGATAAACTTACAGCCGGAGATATTTGCAGGCACAGGATTGATGTCATCGCCCTTCCTATAGACTCCGACTTCGAAGCTGTTGTGGGCGTGCTCACCGCAGAGAATTATACCAGGGTACCTGTCTATGAGGAAAGCCTTGACAATGTCAGGGGCATTCTCAATTCCAAGGATTTACTCAACTACATGGTCACAAACCCTAACTTGAGCAATTTTGACTTAAAAAACTTGCTGCGCGACGCACATTTCGTGCCCCTTAGCAAAAAGGCCGGCGAGCTATTTCAGGAAATGCGCGATGAACACACCTACATGGCTGTCGTAATAGATGAATACGGCGGCACTATGGGAATTGTAACTATGGAAGACCTAGTTGAAAAAATCGTCGGCAGCATCCACGATGAGTATGACGAGGATGAATTACCCGACATCGCCGACCATGGCGAAGATGCTTACAGGATTCAGGGTCTTACCGATTTGGAAACTGTAGGAAATCACCTGGAAATTGAGTTGCCCATCGACGAATATGACACCCTTAGCGGCTTTCTCGTAGGCCAGATTGGGCATATTCCGTCAGAGGACGAATTCCCTGAGGTGACATATCAAGGCGTGGTGTTCAAGGTTGAAAGTGTCCAGGAAAAACGCATCGGAGAGGTAACTGTAACAAGGCTGGAAGAAGCCGAAACTGAAGAATCTCAGTAAATACCGCATGTGCGGTACAACTCCGATACACTTATGATACAGCAGTGCTATAGAAATGTTTTGTAAAACTATGAATAAGGCTTTAGGAAATAAATTTTGCCTTTTTGTCACAATTTCTGCTTTTCGCTTGTTGTAAAAGATGTATCCTTTGGTACGCACCTGGCGTACCGAACATACCGGAGATATCTAATCAAATCTGTAAGCGGAACATTGCACGAAATCCGCATGAAGGGCGGCCATTGGCCGTCCGTGTAGTTTGCAGCCACCTAAATATTTTGTAAACACACCCGAGGGAGGGATTTTTAGGAGTGTCCACCACTATTGAACCTATTATTTCACTTAAAAATGTCCGAAAAGTGTACAAAATGGGCGATGAGCGCATTGTTGCGCTGGATAATGTCAGCTTGGATTTTGAGCAGGGCAAGTTTTACTGTCTCTTAGGCACTTCAGGTTCAGGCAAGTCAACACTGCTCAATTTGATTGCAGGTCTTGAAAAACCCACCAAGGGTGAAATCGTGTTCAAATCAGCCCACATTGAAAAAATGAATGAAAAGCAGCTTGCGGACTACCGTCAGAAATATATCGGATTTGTTTTTCAGTCATACAACCTTCTCAGTTCCCTATCTGCGCTTGAAAACGTAACTATACCGCTCATTTTCAAGAAAATCTCCAAACGCAAGCGCGTAGCCCGGGCTCAGGCCATGCTCAAAGCCGTGGGGCTTTCAAATAGGGAGAAGCACAAACCAAGCCAGCTATCAGGCGGCCAGCAGCAGAGGGTGTCGATTGCAAGAGCCTTTATAAGCAAACCGAGCATAGTGTTCTGTGATGAACCTACGGGAAATCTCGACACAAAAACGACATTTGAAATGATGGATCTCATCACAAGCATCGCCAGGGATAACAACCAGACCCTGATAATAGTAACTCACGACCTTGAGATTGCGCACTACGCCAACACAATCATTTATATCCGAGATGGAAACATAGAGAAAATAGAAGACGTTCAAAGTGCAGGGGCATCAGAAATTTCATCGAAATTGGGGATAGTGAATCAATGAAAATCTTAACCAGAATATTAGCAATTATTTTAGTTGTATGCCTATTTACGTTTGCAACAGCACTTGCAGAAGATGGCAATGGCGAGCCCGGCAACGGTAGCATTGAAAACGGAAACGGCACCCCGGGTAATGGTAACGGTACACCCGGTAACGGCAATGGCGAGCCCGGCAACGGTAATGGCAATGGTGGGCCGGGTAATGGTAACGGCGAAAACAACGGCAACGGCGAACCCCCTCCTCCGCCACCGCCCCCACCGCCTCCAAATCAAAATGAGCAGTTGCAGCGTGAGCTGGCCTACTGGATAGCCCGAGCTCAGCAGTTAGAGCGGCAGCTTGAGCAGGAGCAAAACGACCCTACACAGCCTGTACCCAGGCGTCCGCTTATTCACGTCACAGACCCTCTCTGGATTGAAATGGAAGCAGGCTCCCGCCGCACAATTAGTTTCACTCTCAGAAATATGGGCGCAGACCACGCAACGGCCATTGTAACCACTGCCGACATGTCCGAGGCACGCGGCATCACAGGTGTGTTCATGGATGCCCACCACAGCGTTGCCTCGCTCAACGCTAGAACAGAGAGAACATTCGCATTTCAGATAACAGTAAACGAATCCGTGACAGACGGATTTTATTCAATCGCATTCAACCACGAGTATCTCAACGCCAGAAATGAGAGAATCACAAGCACCAGCCATGTCACTATAAGGGTGACAAACCAAGCCGGCAATGTATCTTTGACAGATATAAGTTCTTCGCCCAGCCACGTCCCTGCCGGTGATAATTTTAACCTGTCAGGCACTATCCGCAATGACAGCCGCGCAGGCATCAGGGATGTTTCAGTATCCATCACAAGCGGCATGGCCTCAGATGGCATATTTTTGCGTGACTCAACAAATGTTGTAAGCATCCCAAACCTGGCAGCAGGCTCTACCCATAATTTTTCAATTGGCTTTACATCCTCACCCAATGCGGCAAGCGGAGCCTATCCGCTCGGTTTAGAATTTTCCTACACTGACTCAGCCGGCCAGAGGCAGACTAGGGCGCAGACGTTTTTTATAAGCGTCACAGCCGACGAAGATGAGGAAGAAGACGACACCTCTGCCGATGTAATTATAACAAATATCTCCCGGCCCACAGGAGCAATGAGAGTGGCGCAAGAATTTGAGATGACTGTTACACTGAGAAACACAGGTGAAAACACCGCCCGCAACCTCAGGGTTGACGCCGTCACAGAGGCCGACAGATCCATCGTACCTAGATCAACAAGCAGAATGTCTGTAAACAGGCTTGAACCGGGAGCTGAGCACCAGCTTACATTTAGATTTGCAGCTACGGAGATTTCTACTACCCGCAGCTACGATATAGGCTTCACAGTAACATATGAAACAGGAGCCACCGACACAGGAGGAGCGGCTGAAACCGTCACATTCACGCAGTTTCAAGGCGTTAACATTTTCAACCCCGAACCCGATGACAGCAATGATACCGACGATGGCCCCACTCGCATTTCCACGCCGCGGATAATTGTCAGCGACTATGTTTCAAACCCCATGATTGTGCAGGCAGGGCAGGAATTTGACCTTGAACTTACGTTTCTAAACACCAGTGAGAGAATTGTCCGTAACATAAGGGTCACCCTCACTGTAGAAGATGAGGTAACCGCCGGAAATGAGCGGCGCGGCAGCGTATTCACGCCTGTGGGGCGCTCCAGCACATTTTTCATCGACAGAATCGACCCCCGCAGCGAAGTTGTGGAACACATAAGATTCTTCACCCTCCCCGATGCACCGCCCCGCAATTACATCATCAACGTAAACTTTGAATATGAAGACATTGACAACAACCCCTTTGAAGCCAGGGAAAGCATAGGCATCAACGTCAAGCAAGTCACACGCCTTGATACAAGCGAAATTTTCATCCCCGACTCCATGCCCCTATTCTCCCCTATGTTTTTCAACTTTGAGCTGTACAACACGGGCAGGGTCACTCTATCCAACCTAATGGTGAGAATAGAAGGCAACTTCATAGTAGGCCAGCCATCTACGTTTTTCGGCAGCATGACCCCGGGTGCAATGGACTTTTTCGATAACACCGTAACCCCTACCGAAGCCGGGCTTCAAGAGCTTCTGATATTAATAACATATGAGGACGACACGGGCGAACTAATTGAAGAGCGCCGCGAATTCATGGTTGATGTTTTTGAAATGGACTTCGGCGGCGACTTTGAAATGCGCCCCGGCTTCGGCTTTGACGACGACATGGTCTGGGATGAAAACCTTGGAATGTTTGTCCCCCGCCAGCAGGGGCTTGGAGTATGGGCCATCGTAGGTATTGTGGCAGGCGTACTGCTTGCCGCCGCTGTGATCGCCATAGTTGTCATACGCAAAACTAAAAAGAGGAGAGAAAGCATGGTAGATTTCGATGAGTAGCCTTGATATTATATCCATGTCCTTTAGAAATCTGCTCAAACGGAAGCTACGCACATTTCTGACTATTACGGGGGTTGTCATAGGCACAGCCGCCATAATAGTGATGATAAGCCTTGGGCTTGCCGTCAATGCAGCCTTCGAGGACACTATAATGCAAATGGGCGATATAAGGGTTTTAACTGTCAGAGACCCCAATGCAGGAATGGGCGGAATGCGTTTTGTCGGAGGCGGAAGCGTTATTGTGAGCGAAGCGGGCACAGGTTCAGGCCGCGCCAGCTCAGAAATGCCTCCTGAGCTAGACGATGATGCCGTGGCAGCCTTTAACCGCCTTCCTAATGTCCAAGCTGTATCCCCCATTGTAGAGATTCAGCTAGGCGCTGCCAGCGGCAGATACACAAACCCGTGGATGCGCATTAGAGGCGTAGTGCCGGGCACAATGGAAGCCTTCGGCTACACATTAGCGGAAGGTCAGTTTCTCTCAGGCAACCCCAATAGCATAGTCTTTGGCTCTGAGGTGGGCTTTAACTTCACAAATCCCAACGACCCCAACTGGTGGAATAATGTAGACTGGGACAACAGGGTCTCCCCTGTCGATTTTATGAATGACAGGCTAGAGCTGAGTTTTGAAACAGGCTTCGGCTGGGGCAACGCAATGGGTGGTCAAGGTCAAGGCACAAATACAGGCCCCAGGCCGCGCCCAATCAGGCCCCATGTGGACGGCATACTGGAATCCAGGGACTGGAATGTTGACTCCGTTGCATTTATGGACATTGACGATGTTCTGCGGATCCGCAGGGAGCAGCAGCGTTATCAAAACAATGAAGGGCAGCGCCAACCAGGCTCAAATAGAAACGCCCCGAATGTCTTTGATTCAGTAATGGTAATGGCCGCCAACGCCAACAGCGTTGAAGCCATCAGGGACGAAATCGTGGAAATGGGCTTTCACGTTGATAGTTGGTTTATAGACATGCTCAGAAGCATGCAAGACATGTCGCGCAGTCTGCAACTATTCCTAGGAGCAATCGGCGGAGTATCCCTCTTCGTAGCCGCCATCGGCATCACAAACACAATGATAATGGCCATTTATGAAAGAACCCGCGAAATAGGCATAATGAAGGTCATCGGTGCACGTATCAAAGATGTCAAAAGGCTATTTTTGCTGGAAGCCATATTAATAGGATTTCTCGGCGGAGCCTTTGGCGTGCTTTTAAGCCTAGGCATCTCCCACTTACTCAACACATTCGGAGGCGCAGCAACAGGTGGTATTGGCGGTATGATTGGCGGCATAGGCACCGGCACTCAGCTGAGCATCATCCCAATGTGGCTAATCGCCGTGGCACTAGGCTTCTCCTCTCTAATAGGCCTGGCCTCAGGTTATCTTCCCGCCCGCCGCGCCATGAACCTCTCAGCCCTTGCAGCAATCAGGATGGAATAGTTTGCAAGCGGGCATTTACTAAACCAGCCGCCATCAAGTTAGCTTTATATTACATTTACACAGGACAGGGGGTGCTTCCCTGTCCTGTGTAACATTATGTACTTATTGAGCAAATATGTCCGCATACCCCCTCTTCAGCTACCTCTCTATACGGCACAAGGTAGCTGGCCAGCAAAAAAATTTCGAAAAAATGTTGACAAAACTTTTTATTCATGGTATGTTTGTTGCGCAGTTAATCGCTATAGTAACTAACCAGTTAATTAATTCACCAAGGAGGACAAGCGATGCAACCTACATTTGATACCCAAAAGCCGCTATTTCTCAGCATTGCCCAGTGGCTTGAGGACGCCATACTCGCGGGAATTTATCCTGAAGAAGGCCAAGTCCCATCCATAACAGAAATCTCAATGCAATACAATATGAACCCTGCCACAGCACTCAAAGGTGTCAACATGCTAGTCGATTCAGGCCTACTTTACAAAAAACGCGGCCTTGGGATGTTTGTCACAAAAGGAGCAAGAGCACAGCTTCTCCATCAGCGCCACCACGAATTTTTCGACGACTATATCCGCCCACTAGTGAACGAGGCGAAAAGGCTTGAAATAGAAAATGCAAAGCTAAAGGAAATGATAGAAAGAGGGTATCAACATGACAATTAAGGTAAACAACGTCAGCAAACACTTCGGCTCCACAAAAGCCCTGGATAATATAAACCTTGAATTTGGCGAAAAGAAAATATACGGCCTGCTCGGCAACAACGGCGCAGGCAAGAGCACACTCCTTAATGCGATAACAAGCCGCCTGTTTGTAAGCCAAGGCGAGATTACAATGGACGGCACCCCTGTATGCGACAATGACTGGGCCCTCAACCAGATTTACATGCTTGGAGAAAAAAACTACTACCCCGAAACCATGAAAGTAAGGGATGCCATCCGCTGGGGTGCAGTTTTCTACCCGGGCTTTGACACAGAACTAGCCCATAGCCTAGCTAACCGCTTTAACCTTCCGCTTAAGAAGAAGATAACAGCCCTCTCCACAGGCTACACAACGATATTCAAAATCGTTATGGCACTATCAACTAACGCTCCATTTCTGCTCCTTGACGAACCTGTCTTGGGCTTAGATGCCCAGCATAGGGACATTTTCTACAAGCTGATTATTGAGCGCTACAGCAAAAATCCCTGCACCATCATCATTTCAACACATTTGATTCAAGAAGTTGCAGGCCTGATTGAACACTGCGTCATAATCAAAGACGGCAAAATCATCAAGGACGCACCAAGCGAAGAACTATTGCAAGGCGGCTACACCATTTCAGGCCCGGCATCACTTCTTGATGAGTTCATCTCAGGCAAGGACATTCTCTCAGTCAGCAATTTAGGCGGCCTGAAAACAGCTTGCATAAGCGGAGAAATGCCGGAAATAGGCAGCTTGCCCACAGGCCTTGAATTTGGCAAAATGAACCTACAGGAATATTTCATACAACTTATGTGCGATGGAAATGACAGCGGATTGCCGCTTTATAAGGAGGAAAAATAATGACTAAATTACACATAGGGCCGGCAATGCGGTATCAGTGGAACTACATGTGGAAATCAGGGCTAGCAGCAGCAGGAGTAATGCTCGCCATAATGATTATTCTAGCTATCATTTTGACAGTGACAGTTACATATACAGGAGCTGATGGCTACATTGTAGAAGCCGTAAATGAAGACCTCAACTTAAATATAGACTTTTCCGGCTCTCTTACAGTCCTTGATGCAGGCGGAATCTTCACGATGATGCTCTTTATCGTCGGCATAGTTTCTGTCCGGGAAGACCTGAAGTTTTTCATCCAGCATGGCATGGGCCGCAAAACCACATATGCAGCCAACATCCTAATCAGCCTCATCTGTGCAGCAGGCGCAAGCCTAATAAGTTTAATATTTTTGCTGATTTCAGAGTTCATCCCACTCTTTCATGTAAATCTCACAAATATTTTTTCTAATAACCCCCTTGTCTCGTGGTTACTTAGCACACTCAGCATGTTTTTTGCATGGCAGCTCGGCTCACTTATTAGCCTTATATACTACCGCCTAAATACGTTAGCAAAAGTGATTTTCTCAATAGCCGCAGCCGCTTTATTCTTGTTCGTCCTACGGGGCTTATTCTCCAACTTGCTTGATGTACTATTTCCGGGCTATACTACTTTTTGGGGGGTGACGGGCTTCTTTGGAAATCCTGTAAATCTAGCCCTCACACTCCTTGCAGCAGGTATCGTGTGCAGCATAGGAAACTTTCTGCTCATACGCCGCGCACCAATAAAGGAGTAACAAAGCCACTGCATAACCTTGCGCACCAAACCGCCGCTTCTCTTAAGATTTTGAGAAGCGGCGGTTGTTTGACAATATTTGAGCCTGACTTCTTATCCGGTTATAGACGACTCATAAATAGCTTTGATATCTCCGTAGTCTAGAACCTTAAATGACCCAATGGTGCGCGTGCGGCCGTAGGAACACATATCGGCAAGTTTCGCGGCAGCATCCCTCACTTCCTCACCCACAGCCTCAACAATATTTATAGGCATTTTTAGAGATTTGAAAAATTCCTCCGTGCACTCAATTCCGGCCAAAGCAGCGATTTCATCGTCAGCCTCTGTTACGCCCATAACAGTTCTGGCATATTTTGCAAACCTTGAAAAGCTGCTGCGGTATACATATCTCGCCCAGGCCGGCCATGTAGCAGCCAAACTCGCCCCATGAGCTAGGTCGTACTTTGCTGAGAGCTGGTGCCCCAACTGATGCACAGCGAAGTCCAGAGTCTGTCCAAGCCCTGCTATGCCATTGTGCGTAAGGCTTCCCGCCCACATTATCTCCGAGCGGGCTTTATAGTCTGTAGGTTTTTCCATAGCTATTTTACCATATTTTACCAAAGCCCTCATAAGCCCCTCTGATATCTCATCAGTAATTGCATTATCTGTATCCGGAGCAAAGTAGCGGTCAAGTGCATGCATTAACATATCCACAACACCGCAGGCTACATGGTACGGCGGCAAAGTGTAAGTCAGAACCGGATCCATTATGGCAAACTTAGGACGGTTGGTCGGTGCATTAAACCCGCGCTTTACGCTCAAGGCCTTATTTGTAACAACACAGGAGTCACTCATCTCACTACCCGCAGCGGCAATGGTTAGTACCGCCCCAACAGGTAAAACTTTTTTGGGAGAAGCGGTGCGCAAAAAATAGTCCCACAAAGGCACCTCATCTGAAAGAAGCCCGGATGCAACGGCCTTGGCCGTATCTATCGTGCTCCCTCCCCCCACAGCTAGTACAAAATCAATATTCTTATCCTTATAGTCCTCAATTATCTGGAGGGCAAACTCTAGCAGCGGGTTGGGCTGAACACCGCCGGCACTAAAATACTCAATACCTTCAGCCTTTAGAGAGTTTTCCACAGTGCCGAGCAAACCGCTTTTTGAAGCACTGCCGCCACCGTACAAAACAAGAACCCTAGTGCCGCCGGCCTCCTTCACCTCACGGCCTGCCTGTAGGGCAGTCCCCTCTCCGAAAACAATCTTCGTAGGTGTCCAAAATGTAAAGCTGTTCAAAATTAACTCCTCCTGTTTAGTGTTTTTTAGCCTAACTTATGTCAGCCCTTAGTATTATACCCAAGTTTGCCATAATCAGCAATACCCCGATGAGAAAACAGGCCACCGAGGCAGCCTGTTTTCTGTATTTTCTGAGATGTTACTCTTACACCGTCTGGTCTACCAAATCGTCCCTGTCCGGACCTATGCAATGGCAGGCAACATAATGATTAGGCGCGATTTCGATGAGGGGCGGCGTGCCCTTGTCGCATTTTCCAGGGTCATAATAGTTGCAGCGGGGGGCAAAGCGGCACTCATCAGGCGGGTCTATAGGCATCGAAAGCTCGCCGCGGAGAGTTATGCGGTCCTTGTTTGCGCCGACCTCTGGAATTAGTATCGCGGAGAGAAGCGCCTTTGTGTAGGGATGGACCGGATTCTTAAACAAATCATCAGCCGGGGCCTTCTCTACCTCCAGGCCGAGGTACATTACTACGATTGTATCGGAGAAATGCTTTACTACCGCGAGGTCATGGGTTATGAAGATAAACGTGAGGCCTCTCTGGCGCTGAAGTTCCTTGAGAAGGTTTAGTATCTGAGCCTGGATAGAAACATCAAGTGCGGATACAGGCTCGTCACAGACTATAAACTTCGGCTCAACCGCAAGCGCGCGGGCTATACCTATCCTCTGACGGCGGCCGCCGTCGAGTTCGTGGGGATAGGTATTTATTAGGCGCTCTGCAAGGCCGACGGTTTCCATCAGCTCAAGGACACGGCGCTCTATGTCCGCCTGCCTCGCCCCGGGGATTATCTTGTGGTAATTTAGCGGCAGTGCTATCGCTTCAAAAACCGTCATTCGGGGGTTTAAGGACGAAAATGGATCCTGGAATATTATCTGCATGTCCTTGCGCACTTTGTTTAAGTCACGGCGGCCCATTGTGAAAATGTCATTGCCTTCAAAGAATACCTGCCCTGAGGTAGGCTCTATAAGGCGGATTACAACACGCCCCGTCGTTGTCTTGCCGCAGCCGGACTCGCCGACTATGCCCACGGTTTCGCCGCGCTTTATGTCAAAAGAGATATCGTCTACTGCGTGTACCATGCCGCCAGGGCTTTTGAAGTGCTTCTTTAGATTCCGGATTTCTACTAAATTCTCTGACATTATGCGTTTCCACCTCTCTTTATGTCGATTCTGAAGTCAGGTTCGTCATATCTTCTGCACAGCAGAAGGTGCGTATCGGTTACTGCACGTACTTCGCAAGGCTCTTTACACGCTTCCACTGCATAGCGGCACCGAGGTTCAAACGCGCAGCCTGGCGGAAGTTTCGTCGGGTCAGGCATGAGGCCTGGAATCGGGATTAGCTCAGAGGCCTTGTCATGGATGTTGGGCAGCGAGTTAAACAAGCCCTCTGTGTACGGGTGCATCGGGGAGTTAAATACATCCTCAAGGGTGCCGTACTCAACTATCCTGCCCGCATACATAACCGCTACCTCGTCACAGACCTTCGCAACTACGCCCAAGTCGTGGGTAATCATTACAAGGGCTGTGCCCAGTTTGTCCTTAAGGTCGCGCATCATGTCCAGGACCTGAGCCTGAATCGTAACATCAAGGGCTGAGGTAGGCTCATCGGCAAGAAGTACCTGGGGGTTACAGGCCAGGGCTATAGCTATAATTACGCGCTGCTTCATGCCGCCTGAGAACTGGTGGGGATACTCTACCCAGCGCACGCCGGGGATCCCTACAAGCTCCAGCATCTCCACTGCCTTGTCCACTGAATCCTTCATCGAAAGGCCTTCGTGGTAACGGATACTCTCGGCTATCTGCTCACCGACTGTCATTACGGGGTTTAATGCTGTCATTGGGTCTTGGAAAATCATCGAGACATCCTTGCCCCTGATTTTCTCAAGCTGCTTGGCACTCATTTTTAGGACATCAGAGCCGCAGACATTTATCGAGCCGCTCTTTATTACACCAGGCGGGGTCTGCACCAGGTTTAATATCGCAAGGGCCGTGGATGTCTTGCCTGCCCCTGTCTCACCTACAAGCCCTAAGGTCTGCCCTTTTTTAAGGCTGAATGAAACGCCGTTTACTGCCTCTACGGTTTCATCCTCCAGTACATAATGGACCACTAAATCCTTTACGTCCAGAACTGTTTCCGCATTTGTGAAATCTGCCTGTGAAGTCGCTTTTTCGTTTACGTTTTCCAAAGTCGAATCCTCCCTTATTTCTTGAGCTTAGGATCAAGTGCGTCACGGACGCCGTCACCTAAGAGGTTATATGCCAAAACGGTCAGCATTATAAATAGTCCCGGGAACATCGTAAGATGCGGCGCCGTCAGAAGATGCAACCTTGCACCGGCAATCATCAAGCCCCATTCCGGAGCAGGCACGGGAACACCGAAACCTAGGAATGACAGCGCTGATGCCGTAAGAATCGAAATGCCTAAGCTACTTGTAACTGTAACTAGAAGCGGAGCCAGCCCGTTTGGAAGCACCTGGGTAAAAATTATGCGGAAATTGGACAGCCCGACTGCTTTCGCGGCTTCCACGTACTCATTATTTCTAACTGTGAGCACTGCCGCACGGGTCATGCGGACATATACAGGTATGGACTGAACAGACACCGCCAGCATAAGAAACGGCAGATTCTGTCCCAGTACTGTAACAACAACCATTCCCAGCAGCATTCCCGGAATTGAAGCCAGAACATCCGCTGCGCGCATAATAAGCTCGTCGAGTTTGCCGCCGTAGAAGCCGGCAAAGCATCCCGAAGTTACACCAAATAACGTCGACATTGTAACAGCGCCGAGCCCGATTGCAAGGGTGTATCTCGTACCGAATAAAACCCTCAGCAACACGCTCCGCCCAAATTCGTCCGCGCCAAACCAATATGGGAAAAACCATGTAGGCCTGAGAAATCTATTATGTACATTCATTGTGGATATCTGCTCCCACGTAATAAACAGCGAAATTATGAAGCAGAGCACCATGAAGCAAAGGATTATAAACCCTGCCATCGAGCCCTTATTGCGCCTTAGGCTGTAGACAATATCACCGATTTGGCTCCGCTTCTTGTACTTTTTAATCATACTCTCAAATTTGCCGCCTGAGGCACCCGATTTGAGCTTCTCGTTCATATCCGCAGGGTTTCTGGTGCTGTAAGTAAAGCCCTCCTCTACAACCTCAGCCTTCGACAAAGCCTTGGCCTGTAGCTGCGCCTCGCGCTCTACAGCCTGCTGATGAGCCATTTCCTCAGCCCTTGCAGGGTCAAGTTTTACAGTAACCCTTTGAGCATATACTATAGCCTCTTTATTTTTCTTAGACTTCTTGGCAGAATTTACAAACTTACTCTTAACCCTCGGGTCTACCATGGCATAGAGAATGTCAACTGAGAGCTGCACTAAAACGTATATAACAGAGGTCATAATAACCACGCCCGTCGCCGTCGTAACGTCCCTAGCACGTACCGCATCAGCGGCCATTCTGCCGATGCCCGGCCAGGTAAACACCTGTTCTACAACAACGGAGCCGGCCAATTGGTTACTCAGGGAGGTACCCAGTGATGTTATAATCGGAATCCAGGCATTTCCTAGGGCATGTTTTCTAATGACAACTTTTTCAGGCACCCCCTTCGCCCTGGCGGTGCGGAGATAGTCGGCCTGCAAGACTTCCAGCATATTGGAACGGGTCTGTCTTGTCGCATTTGAAATCATTGTGAAGCTACTACAGACAGCAGGCAGAATAAGGGAACTCAGGCCGTCCTCAAACAGCCCTGCCGGCAACCACCTGAGATATAGCGAAAATGCCATGAGCAGTAATAGACCTAGCCAGAAAACAGGCATGGACATACCGATGATGGCAAAAACTTGAACAGAGTTATCAATTACGGTCCTAGCCTTTCTGGCAGCAAGAATCCCTAGCGGAATTGCAAGCACAGAACCGATAATCAGTGCTGAAAAAGCGAGAATAAGAGTGTTTGGAAGCCTTGTTATAAACTCGTTCCAAACATCAGTCCCCGTGTGGTCGGATGTGCCCAAGTCCCCCTGGAACAGGTTTAACATGTACACACCATATCTGTAAATCATAGGCCTGTCGAGATTGTGCAGCCTTATGAGTTCCATGCGCTGATCTTCTGTCAGCCCTTCCAAATCCAAAGCGTCAATGATGCTGCCTGGAGCCAGTTCCATCAGTGAGAATACAAGCAGCGATACGGCAATCATAACGGGTATAAGCCACAGCAGACGCTTCAATGTATAGCGAATCAAATGTTCTTCCTCCTTAGATAGCAAGGGGCACAAGAGTGCCCCTTGCTTTCAAGTTGAGCTATTTTTCATGCTCGTGATTGCGGAGAGTTTAGCAAGTAATTAATCGGTGACGTAGAACATTTCCCTGACATCTGTCAGCCTGTGGTCACCCCAGATCTGTATGCCGCCGACACCGTCGCGGGCAACGATTGCATTGATGCGGTGGTACATTGAAATCGCAGGCGGGTCTTGGGCTACGATTTCTTGGATTCTCATGTACGTCGCCCTACGCTCATCAACATCTGTCATGCTGATAGCGGCATCCAGGAGTTCGTTAACCTCGGGGTTGTTGTAGCGCATGAAGTTGAGGTTGCCGCCCGGAGCTAGGAAGTTACGCGCAGATGCTGCGCTGAGCGTAACTGAGAGATTAATGAGTGCCATGTGCGGGTTATTGTCAGGATTAATCATGTATGCTTGAAGGCCCGGTGCGTCAAACTCGTTAACCACGACGTAGATACCGACTTGGCGCAACTGATCTTGGATAGCCTGTGAGCCTCTGACGTGCGTAACGATGGCTGTTGCTATTTCAAGCTCCTCACCTGCATAGCTGGATTGTTCCAGGTGGTATCTTGCAAGTTCTTGGTTGAACTGGATTGGCGGGATGTCGTTATTGCGGAATTCCTGCGCCCTGCCCCAGATTGTACCGGAATCCATTATCGGCATGTTCCAGTCGCCCGCTGCAAATATAGCAGTTGTGGGACGGTCAATCGCGTGCATGACAGCCATTCTAAAGTGATACTCTGCCATCAGGGGGTGTTCCATGTTGAAAACGAGGGCTGCCGGGAGGTTAAAAGGAATGGGAATAACATCAAAACTCGGATTAGCTTGGAAAGCCGGGAGGTCTTCAGGAGTTGTGCCCTTGCTGACCTGTGCATCGCCACGCTGCATCATTATTGTACGTGCGCCGGCTTCAGGGATGAATCTGAATGTCATTGACTCTGTTACGATGTTCTTGTTCTCGTTCCAGTAGTTAGGGTTACGCCTGAACTGTACGAAGTCATTTGATGAAAATTCTACAAGTTCAAATGCGCCTGCGCCAATTTTCCATCCTAGATCCGGATCTGATTCAACAGCCGCGCGGTTTAGTACAACTGCTGCAGGCATTGAAAGGCCGAAGAAATAGTCAGGATTTACACGCTCCAGCGTGATTTCTACTATGTAATCTTCAACAGCCACTACTGAATCAATAAGGCTTGTTGCCCAGTGCCCCTGTGCAGGTGCACCGGGGCTTTCCATGGCCAGTTCAATTGTAAATACAACGTCATCAGCTGTAAATTTTTCGCCATTGTGGAAATATACGTCATCGCGCAAGTAGAACCTAAATGTCTGATAGTCCTCTGTAACCCACTCACGTGCAAGTGCAGGTAAAATTTCGCCAGTTTCATGGTTTCTCTCAATTAGTCTTTCATGAAGCATCATGCGCGACATGTCGGAGGAACCATTATTAGTGGCTGCAAGCATTGGGTTTAGTGTCGCTAGATTATCTGTTGAAAGGATGAGGTCAATATGCTGAGCAAAAGTGACATCAGGGCCTTCCGGGGCAGGAGCTGCTATTGCAGGTGGTGCAGTTGGAGCTTCCGGTGTGCCGGGAGGAGTAACTGCCGGTGCGCCGATGGCAGGTGCGCCTGGTGCCGGTGCTGGTACCGGAGCCGGACCACAGGCCGCTATAAGTGCAAGTCCCATAACCAGACAAAGCACAATAGCAATTGATTTTCTGTTTCTCTTCATTCTTTCACCTCTATTTTTTATTTCAAACGGTTACACCGTCTGGTCTACCAAGTCGTCCCTGTCCGGGCCGATGCAATGGCAGGCCACATAATGGTCAGGCGCGATTTCGATGAGTGGCGGTGTGCCCTTGTCACATTTTCCAGGGTCATAATAGTTGCAGCGGGGGGCAAAGCGGCACTCATCAGGCGGGTCTATAGGCATCGAAAGCTCGCCGCGCAGAGTTATGCGGTCCTTGTTTGCGCCGACCTCTGGAATTAGTATCGCAGAGAGAAGTGCCTT
>Ga0209755_10002893_pt1 | contig 22482 bp, 22 predicted proteins | sample TergutCo191P1_FD_187301 | JGI IMG/M metagenome (GOLD analysis project Ga0209755, IMG submission 187301) | Cornitermes sp. P1 segment gut microbial communities from Petit-Saut dam, French Guiana - Co191P1 (SPAdes) (version 2) | ecosystem: Host-associated > Arthropoda: Insects > Digestive system... | reverse complement strand
CTTTGAATGTTTTATCTTGCAGTAAAAACCTTAAACCCATTAGCGTTTTTTCTATTAACTTTTTTTCATTATCTTCATCCTTTCTTGTTCTACTTTAACATACTTTTGCTTAAGTTGTTGGCATTGACCGTCACACCTGTGTAAACCTAACTAATACCAACACTATTGAGTTTAGAATTTTTAGGGGAACGCTTAAACGTAACACGATAATAGCCACATTGCAGATGGTAAATTTAATCTGTGATGTGGCTTCTTTACTGTCTGACGAAGAAGTTGCCAAGCTAGGATGGACAGATTTTGTTGAGCGAATAATCCCAACAGAATCACCAGAGCTAGTTGTTTATCTCAAAGAACGGCGATTGTATATAAACGAGCCAGTCCAATATGAAATGGAGGAATGATTATGTGTTGCTTATTTGGTTTACTTGATTACAAAGGTGTATTTTCAAGCAAGGACAAAAACATTATCCTGTCTGTGCTTTCGGCAGAATGCGAAGCTCGCGGGATAGACGCAACAGGCATAGCCTACAATACCTATGGACGATTATGCCTGTATAAACGTCCTCTCCCCGCACACAAATTAAATATCCACGTTCCCGATACTGCCCGCTTCATCATGGGACATACGAGGATGACAACGCAGGGTAGTGAAAAACGAAACATAAATAACCATCCGTTCAAAGGGGGTGTTAAATCAACAAATTTTGCATTAGCACATAACGGGATTCTTAACAACGATATCTATTTACGAAAAAAAGAATCCTTACCGCATACGAAGATACAAACAGATAGCTATGTAGCCGTTCAGCTTCTGGAAAAACAAAACGCCCTCAACTTTAAAAGCCTAAAATATATGGCAGAAAAGGTTGAGGGCATTTTTACGTTTACGGTTTTGGACGACAGGGATAACTTGTATGTGGTTAGGGGTGGAAATCCTTTTGCGCTTTATCATTTTTCGGAATGGGGGTTTTACCTATATGCATCAACGGATGAAATTTTAACGAAAGCATTATCAATGCTCGGAATCCGTGATTTGCAAAGGGAAAGCATTTTACTGTCATACGGAGACATTCTGAAAATAAACAGAAACGGTAAAATGCACCGTGGATATTTTGACGGTGATAGCTTTAATGATTATTTGCCATTCAGGGAAAATTGCAACAGTTACACGAAAGCGTTAAAATCTGTAGCCTTTTATTATGGCTACTTGCCAGACGATATAGACAACCTTCTCGCAGACGGCTTTTCTTGCGAAGAAATTGAATCCCTGATGTGCGTATAAACTCTATGCTCCAAAGGAGCATAAAATATTTCAAAGAAAGGAGGATGTTTATGGATAACATGAATAATGAAAACAATTTTAATATTCAAATCGGCAGTTTTGTTGTTAAGGATGTCGCAGAAAAAGTTGGAGCTTTCCTTGGGCCGGTAGGTAAGTATGCGGGGAAAGCGGTTGATGCCTTAACGAAGAAAGTAACTATCAAGCTATGGGACAAGTAATAATTGTCCAAAAAACGAACGTTTTTGAAACGGGTTTTACGTTGTACAAATACCCCTCAAAATGATATGGATTTGAGGGGTATTTTGTTTCAAAACTCGTTTCACAATCTATGTCGCATATCTCATACGTTATTGAGCCAGAAGGGGCAGTTTATGAAAAACTATGTATTCGGCTACGCTCGTGTTAGCACAGAATTCCAAAATTTGGATAGACAACTGGATGCTTTAAAAAAGCACGGCGTTGACCATATTTATAACGAAAAAATGACAGGAACAAAAAAGGAACGTCCAGAGTTAATGAAAATGCTCGACCGTATGACGGCGGGCGACACTGTTGTAATCGAATCCTTATCCCGCCTTGGGAGAAGCACAAAAGATTTGATAGAGCTAACGGAGTTGTTTCACTCAAACGGCGTTAATCTAATTTCATTGAAAGAAGCCATAGACACGCACACAAGTACAGGGAAGTTGCTATTTACGCTAATGAGCGCAATAGCCCAATTTGAACGCGATGTAATAGCCGACAGGACGCGGGAGGGGTTACGGTCTGCCAGAGCCAGAGGGCGTTTAGGTGGACGACCAAAGGCAGATGAAGCAGGAATTAAGAAAGCGATAAAGCTTTACCAAACACGCCAGTATTCTATCCGTGAGATTGAGGAACTGACTGGAATTAAAAAAGCGACACTTTATAGAAGCTTGAAAAATAAACAGTATGGTTGATTGCACAAAAAAATAAGGAATAACTGGAATATCGAGTTTTTCCTTATTTTTTTGATTGATAATTATAGATTAGAATAAAAAAGCTTTAATCATCATCTTCTATATTTTTTATACGTGTAATAATATCCTCAACTTTGCAATCAAGAACTTCACACAATTTATCAAGTGTTTTCGTTTCGACACTTCCATTCGTGCGCAAACGTTTAATTGTTCTACTGCAAATGCCTTTTTCTCGTAGCTTGTAGGTTGTGACCCCCTTCTCTTTCATGGTCTCCCACAATTTATCGAATACAATCATTATTTTCTCCAAAATAAAAAATTTTTCTTGTGTTTTTTATTATGGAGTGTATAATCTTCACATGTAAGGTGCATAAGTCTCCATGTTGCTGTAAAATAAATAACATACTCAAAGGAGGTGTAAAAATGAACGATGACTATGACGATAACAGGGACAATGAACTTAGTGACTTTGAAGCAGGATTTATTGCAGGTCGCCTAACAAGCGATAATGATGATGATTAATAGGGTTTGCCATGTTTTAAACAAGCTAAGGAGGTTTTGTATGGATGCTTTAAAAGCTATTACAGTGGGATTGTTTGCGGCACTGGCTGTTGGTGAAGCGGTTGAAAGTGGTGTTGACGCACTTATTGACTTAGGAGGCACAGGCCCATTATCTACAGGTAATGGAGGAAATAGCGGTATTGGCTATAGTGATAGTTACAGAAATGACACTAGCAGTTCCAGTTTTAGCGATACTCAAGTAGGGTATCTGGTTGGTCGTTTAACAAGCGACTAGGAATACAAAAACCATCAGTTGAAAAAATCCTAGTCCTTGAAGTTTGAACTAGGATTTTTACATGTCAAATAATAAACTTTTCTCTCGCCGTTCTCGGCTTATAACCCACAATATGCTTTACCGATTGCAAGGGTATTTTCCATGTATTCCCAACCTTGAATGCGTGAATTTTACCTGCTCGGAGCAACCCATAGGCTGTATTTTTGCAGATGTTTAGTAGGTTGCAGAGGTCAGGCACTTCAATAATGTCTGGATAGTTTTCCAACATTTATAATCACCGTCCTACGTTTTTTATAACCATGTTCAACTATTTCAACCAATAATAAATATTAAAAATATAAGTGTCTAAAGCCAGAATCATTCTGCATTGACAAATTGAAAATAAAAAATTAAATATAATATATCTTAAAGTAGTTCTTTCACATGCTTTTGCTGTATATCGTCTATTGCTTGTAGAATAATTCTTAATGGGCTGTCAAAATGCGAAAAGCCCCAGTTTGTTGGAATAGTAACTGGGTTTACATTTATGTCATCAAATTTTTTTAGTAGCCTACTTAAATAGTCAGGATGAAATCCTTCGGCAAGCATGTTGTCTAATGCTTTTGATAGGCTTCTTTTTTTATTTGATTCGTCCAGCAAATAAATCATTGCATATTTTGTGCTGTCCCTGAAATTATTACATTGAACAATTTGTCGGGCTTGTTGTAATGTCCAGAAATCGCCTTTGCAAAATATCTTTTTTACATAAAACAATAGAGTTTTTTCGCTAAAATATTCCGTCATCCAGTGAAAAGCATTCATATCTGGCAACCCATTTGAATAGCGCATACCTCGTACTTTAGGTCGGTTGCATTGTATCTCAAAACGTAATATCCCGCGATACTCGTCCAGACAATTTCCTTCATACGGATAACACTTCAACATTTGTGCATGTTTGTTATAGATATTGATAGTAACGGAGCCATTGCGAGCATAAATGGCATCTTCTGGTCTAAGTCTACGTTTTTGCACATTGGAGTAGTAAGTTGGGATTTCAAAATCATTAAGAAGCGCACCTTTTTTTAGTAGTTCCATAAAACGGCTAGATACAAGTTCATCTAAAAACGCATAATTATAACAGTAATCAATGCGTTCGATAGAAAAGTATTCAAAGGGGGCATTGATACCTATTTCATTTAGATAATTATTTATTTTAGCGTAAAGCATGGTTAAATCTGATTCGTGAGTAACGGAAATGAAATCTTCATTGCCTAAAACCCGCTTAGGATTGACTATTAAAATCAGGAAAAAATGAGAAAAATCGTTATTTGAGAAATGCGCTAGTTTTATATGGATGCCGTTACTTTTAAGTAACTCGCAATGCAGTATCAAATTTTGCCCATTATTGCCAATTTGTTTGTATATTCTAGACTTGCCCTTACTATTCTCGTATAAAACTTCCTTGTAATAATTATACTCGCGTGATGTTAATTTTAAGTTTGTTTCTATAGTATGGAACATATTCACAACCTCTTTCTGTGTTTTAAACCCGCATTTTTGTAAAGGTTTATCACCATGTTGTACCAACCTGTAACACTCAACACAGGAAAGAAAGAGAAAGCAAATACATATTTACTACAACTCTAATAGTTATGTTTCGGTACACAGAAGACGTTATAACGGTAAAGCTAGGAGTGAGGGTATATTGATATGCTATAAGTCCTGTGATAATATTTCCGAAAGGCGAAAATGAGGTGCGCATTTTTAGCGATTTCTTAATGAGTGATAATTTAATTTTGCGCAGATATCTAAGAAAGGGTACATGTATGAATATAGACGGCGGCGAATATGACTATAACTTTATGGATGCGGATGTGTGTGATTCCGACAAGGTGTGTGAATACATAAAGGATTACGAGCTTGAAAAAAATCCTTTTAAGCTTGAAGCAAACACAGACGATGAAAATAATGCCATCCCTTTTTACAGAAGCAAAAATGACCCATTCTCCCTGTATAACTTTACTTGTAATGAAAAGGGTGAAAAATATGTAGCAGACGAAATTAGCAATGATTACATGCAGTGGTTATATAATCCTATGGGATTAAATAGTAATCCTATTTTTATCACTGCTCAAACAGGTAAGAGAAAGACAACGTTTGTCGTAGAAACACTTCTAAGATATCTTCAAAAGAAAATTAATAATGTCGTTCTTGGAATAGAAACACCATATAAAGTTCTTATACTAAGTAATCGCATTGCGCTTAATGTACAAATTAAAGACGGAATAATAAATAAGTTAAATTTAAACGACACTAGGCGACTTGATACTGAATTAACCAACCAGAACGAATTTGGATTCATTACGATTTTATCTTATCAAGGTTTGCGTTCAAAAATTAGTCCGTATTTAAGCAAAAAATTTACACATGTTATTTTTGATGAATGTCATTTTTTCACATCAGATTCTATATTTAACCCCGAAACAGGAGTAATTTTGAAAGCCATAACAACAAAATTTAGTAGTGCTGTCCGAATATATATGTCAGCGACAATGGATGATTGCATTCGTTATGTATGTGATTATGAACTTCTTGCTATGGGTTGGAAAGGTGAATTCAGGAAAGAATTTATGAATTCTAATGCAATTAGCTTTAAGCGTTATAAATTGAAGCAAGATTATTCATATTTAAATATTAAATGGTTTTATTGCTATTCAGACTTATCAGAAATAATAAAGGAAAGTCCAGAAAAATGGCTTGTTTTTATTGATTCAATCAGACGAGGGGAAGAGTTTAAAAATAATCAATTAAATAGTATTTCTGATGAAGTTATGATTGTAAATTCAGGGAGCAAAGAAGAAAAAGAATTTTTGAATATGCTAAAAAGTGCAAAGCTTCCGAATGAGAAAAAGGTGCTTATCGCTACTTCTGTAATTGACAATGGGGTGTCTTTTGACAATAATGCATTAGAGTGTGAGCGTGAACATTTAAAAAATGTTGTTGTAGAAGAATTGGACAGGGTTAAATGCTTACAGTTGGTCGGCAGAATAAGACCAAGAGAAAACGAGCGTATTACGTTGTATATTAAAGTCCCAGACAAGTCAGAAATCCAAAAAAAGATAAATTCTTTTAGGCGTATAGAGGACGCATACAAGGCATATTACAATGAACTAATAATAGGAGGAAAACCCAGAAATTATAAAATTTACAGCTTTTATAGGGATTATTATGATATTAAAAAGCCTTACTTGAGTGACGCAACGCAGTTGTTTTATAGGACTATTAGTGAGCCAGAACGTGTAAGACCTAATGCTATTGCGGAAAGTATGGTTGAGGTTTATTTGGATAGGTATTCTTCAATACTAGGAGAAATAAAAAAATTTGGGCATGGGTTTAAGTATTTAGAGTATCAGTATTCTTGGTTTGACCATTCCTTTAGCGAAAGGGATGACCCTATATTAACGGCATTTTGGGATTTTATTGAAACATTGCCCGATACCATCACGATTAAAGAGAGGGCAACATTTAAGAAAAATTTTGAAATCTTATATTTAGAAGGATATGAGCCGAAAAAGAAGATTAGCAAGGGCGGTTATTCGATGAAAACGATAAATGATGTTTTGAAGCGTTTAAATGCAGGAATGCAAATTGAAATGTCTTCCGATAAAAGAACGTGGCGAATTATAAGAGCGCAAAATAAATAAACACAAAAAAGTATATTTTGATGGTACTTGTAACCTTTTACTGCCGAACAAACACATTTTTAAACATATCCTCCTCGTATAGACCCCAAGCGTCTGTTACGGGGATTTTTATTGTAGCGTTTTATTAAGGAGGTGGCCACATTGATTACATTGTATGTATTGGATTTAGAGAGCGAAGCAGGCATGAATTTTTATAGGAAACTAGACGATTTTCAAATGAACATTATACCCATGAGCCAAAAAGATAAGTCTACCCTAAACAACTACGGCGATTTATTAAGTGTATCTGATTTAGTTGACCTATTTGGCGTAAGTAGGCAAACGATTTACAAAGAAATAATGCAAAGGAAATTTGGAAACCCCATTTGCATTGGTAGAGCATTCAAAATTCCAAAAATATATCTGTGGAATAAATTCTTTGCCAATTACACATAGAGCCAAAGTCCTGCGAATAAGCGGGATTTTTTATTTTAGAGAGGATGAAGTTGTATGACTGGTATTTTGCAAGCGAAGAAAGGCAGACCTAATTATTTCATCGTGTTGGATTACATTGACGAAATGACACGACAACGAAAGAGAAAATGGATATCCACGGATATTCCAATCAAAGGCAATAACAAACGCCTTGCAACGGCTAAATTACAGGAAGTCTTAGAAGAATACAGGTCTTTAAAAGTGGATTTGTGTAACGATGTATTTTTCATAGACTTTATGCACCAGTGGCTAGAAACGCTGTCACGGACAATGAGTATCGCCCGCTCCACGTATGATACGTACAGCATGGTTTTTAATGTGCATATACGTCCGTATTTTCAAGGTTTAAACCTTCGGCTAAAAGAGCTAACCCCTACACACATTCAAAAATACGTTAATTTTAAACTGGCATCGCTCTCACCAAACAGCGTGATAAAACACATGGCAAATATTACAACATGCCTAAATAGTGCTGTACGCCAAAACCTCATTGCATTTAACCCTGCTTCAAGGATAGAGCCACTCCGAAAAATAGTTTACAAAGGAGCGCAATTCTTTAACGAGCGACAGATAGAGCATCTATTGATATATTCAAAGGGCGACCCTCTTGAATTGGTTGTACTCTTGACTGTATTTTATGGCTTGCGCCGTAGTGAAGTTCTAGGTTTGCGGTGGGATGCTATTGATTTTGAAAACAACACAGTTGCAATAAGGCATACGGTTGTTCAAGTTGCGAAGGAGACGCATCGCCAAGATTCAACCAAGAACGAGAGCAGTAATTCGGTTTTGCCCTTGCCGAACATGATAAAACATGAGTTGTTAAAATGGCGGGAACAACAGAATTACTACAAATCATTACAGCCTAGAGATTATATTGATGAGGGGTATGTTTGCACTTATGCTAATGGCGACTTAATAAAACCAAACTACGTAAGCCAACATTTTCAGTTGTTATTAAAAAGATGTGGTTTACCTTCTATTCGCTTTCACGATTTACGCCACTCGTCAGCTAGTTATTTAAAATATTTGGGCTTTGACATCAAGGACATACAGACTTGGTTACGCCATTCAGACATCCAAACTACCATGAATCTCTACACCCATTTGGATATGGACGCGAAGCGGGGAATAGCCGATAACCTTGACCAACGTTTTCAGCAATTTAATCCTAAAAATTTATGGTAGACAAAATGGTAGACATTTCGGGTAAAAACAAAAAGATGGGCTTCTCGGTTTTCTCGAAAAGCCCATCTTTACTTGATTTCCTACCCCCAACAGGACTTGAACCTGCACGGTCTCCCACCAGAACCTAAATCTGGCGCGTCTGCCAATTCCGCCACGGGGGTATATGCGAATAAATTCGCAGTCAACGACGGAGAGTATAGCATGTTTTTTATGCTAGTTCAACACTTTTTTTAGGAATTCTGCGTCGATTTCGGGGTAGAGTACATAGTTGTTTAGTAGGGTGTGGATTCTTTTTATTGCGTTTTCTTTTGTGTTTTCGGCAAGGGTGTATTTTGCTTTGGATTTGTTGCCGTTTTTGTCAAGGTTGGCTGTGATGGATTTTAGGGTGGTTGCTATTATGTCTGCGATTTCTTCCATTTCGGGCTTGCCCATGCCCAGCGACGTGGTCGCGGGCGTACCGAAACGCAGGCCGCTTGTATACCATGGGCCGTGCTTGTCTCCGGGTAGGGTGTTTCGGTTTAGGGTTAAGCCGCATTCTCGTAGGGCGAGTTCTGCTTGGCGGCCTGTTATGCCCAGTTTTTCTACGTTTATGAGGACTATGTGGTTATCTGTGCCGCCTGTTTGTACGTGGATTCCTTTGGCGACAAGGGCGGCTGCGAGGTGGCTTGAGTTTTCTATTACCTTTGCTGCGTAGGCTTTGTACTCGGGGGTGTTGGCCTCTTTGAAGGCAATGGCTTTGGCGGCCATCACGTGGGGTAAGGGTCCGCCGAGTACGTGGGGGCAGCCTTTGTCTACAAATTCCGCGTATTCTTGCTTGCATAAGACCATTCCGCCGCGTGGGCCGCGAAGGGTTTTGTGGGTGGTGGTGGTTACGATGTCTGCGTAGGGTACGGGGTTATATTTGCCTGCGATTGCACCGCCTGCGACCAGTCCCGCAAAATGCGCCATGTCTACCACCATAACCGCGCCTACCTCGTCCGCATATTGGCGTAGCAGGGAATAGTCGATGTTTCGCGTATACGCGCTAAATCCTATTAGGAAGATAAGCGGTTTAACCTCTTGCAACATTTTTCTCAGATTATCGTAATCGAGAAGGCCTGTTTCTTCGTTGACGTCGTAGTTGAATACCTCGAAAAGTTGTGCAGAAACATTATGCCTGTAGCCATGCGTCAAGTGTCCGCCGGAGTACAGTCCCATGCCGAGGAGGCGTTGATTTCCCATGGCTGTACGGATTTTTTCCCATTCTTCTTTTGGAAGGGTGAGAATGTTTTCCTTTGTGTGGAATTTCTTACGAAGCACCGCGAGAAATGCCACAAGATTAGCGTCCGCACCCGAATGCGGCTGTACATAAGCGTGTTCTGCCCCAAATAGCTTTTTTGCCTCTTCGCAGGCTATGGCTTCTATGTTGTCCACATTGTCGCAGCCCGCGTAGAAGCGGTTGCCTACAAAGCCTTCGGCGTATTTGTCGGTTAGTAGATTGCCCATCGCGCTTTGGGTGGACAGGGAACAGTAGTTTTCGCTGGCAATCAGCTTTAGGTGGCTGCGTTGGTCAATTAGCTCTTGCAAAATGCTTTTTGCGATTTGCGGGTTGCCCCGCGCCACCATTTCCAGGTTAGCGGTGAAGGCGACCATTTCGGTGCTTAACTCGTTTAGCGGCTTTGATGATAAGTATTCTTTCAGCATGGTTATGTCTCCTTTAGTTTGTATTTTAGTCACGCCAATATGCCTTTTTTAGAAAGAGTTGCCATATCCTGTTGGTCTCCTCGAAGGATTCTTTGCCGCCGGGGGAGCCTTCTATGCCAAGCATTTTTAGCTCGTGCAGGATTTGCTCCGACCTTTCGCAGTTGCGTAGTGTCCATAGGAAGTGCGATAACAATGTGTACTCGTAGGTATTTTCGGTTTTGTTGCGCTCGTAGTCGTTTGTGTTTTCGATAAGGCGCAGAAAATGTATCGGGCGGTATCGTGAGTCGGTTATGTCGTGGTTAAAGTCGTTTGCGTAGTTCTTTAAGCTGTTGCATATTATACGGTACATTAAATTCCTCCATGCAGCGGGTGAAATTGTCAAGCAAGGTCTGTTTTGCTTTTGGAATTAAATCCGAGGACAACACTTCTTTAACGAGGTTAAAAATCAGGGGGATGTCCGATGATGTAAGCATTTTTGATATGTCGTTGATATCTCTTTCGTTTAGCCTTGCCATTTTGCTGACGATGATATCTTCGCGTGACAGTACATAAACGGATAAATATGTGTATTGTGATAGCTTTGTTGCGCGGTTTTTATAATCGGGTGCGAGTGCGGCGAGTTTTTCGTCAATCATGTCAAAAGGTTCGAGGGGCTTCATAACGATACCCAACGACGCGCTGTAATCCAGGTCGATTATGTCGAAGTCGCGAGTGGCGCGGTCGAGGTATCCCGCAAGAATACAGCCCGACCCACCCAGAAGATATACATCAAACGGCTCTTTTTCGAATGCTTTTGCCAGCACTTCTACCGCTTTTAAGGCATCGTGCATTTCATTTTTAGTTGCCATAATATAATTTAACTTTCCCGTTTTGTTTGCGTGTGGTTGCCATGTCTATGAGGCGTTGGTTTGCGGAGCCGCGGAATTTCAGGCTTATGTCGCGTTCTTCGTGGATGTAGGGGCCGTCGATTAGGTAGTCGGTTAGGTCTAGGAGGGCGTGGATGTCGGCGTCTTCGCGTGCCATTAGTTCTTCGTAGGTGTGGCCTGTGAAGGTGGTGACGTCCCAGCCTATGCGCTTGGCCTCGAATGCAATTTGTGCGCAATCGCCCGCTTGCAAAAACGGCTCACCGCCTGAGAAGGTTACGCCTTTTACCATTTTTCTGCCGGGGCCGGGCTTGCGTATCATGCGGATTACCTCGCGTACGGTATGCTCGCGCCCGCCTGTTTTGGAATGGCTGTCGGGGTTGTGGCATTCCGGGCAACCCATATCACAGCCCTGCACGAAGATGACTACTCGTATGCCAGGGCCGTCTACCAGTGATTCATATGTGATACCTGCTATTCTCAAATTTTTTACTCCTCATGTTTTACGCGGCTGTGTTCTTCTGCCAGTTTGCTGTCGTTAAATCTGTCCAGTGTGGAAAGGTAGCCTGTGATTCTGCGGACACGGCTTATGTCGGTGCTGCCGCAGGCTGTGCATTTTTCTTCGTTGTGAAGGCCTTGTTTGCCGCAGTCGCGGCAGATGTCAAGCGGAAAGTTAACTGCGCCGTAGCCCATGTCGGCTTCTGCCATGGCGCGGATTACGTTTTCGAAGGCCTCTATGTTATTGCCGGGTGCGGAGGCGAATTCTACATAGGAAATGTGGCCTGCGTTGCAGTATTGGTGATAAACGCCTTCTATTGCTATTTTCTCCAATGCGGTGATTTTGCATTCTACGGGGACGTGGAAAGAGTTGGTATACCATTTTTTGTCGGTGATGCCGGGGAGTGAGCCGTATTTTTCTACGTCAATTGCGGTGAATTTTCCGCTTAGCTGTTCGGCGGGTGTGGCGAGCAGTGAGAAGTTTAGTCCGTGCTTTTGGCTTGCTTCGTCGCAGATTCGACGCATATAGCTTACGATGGAAATGCCCTGCGCTTGGCTGCCTGCGTTTTCGCCGTGGTGGTTGCCTGTGAGTGCCACGAGACACTCGGCAAGGCCGATAAAGCCTATGCTTAGCGTACCGTGTTTTATGGCTTTTTCTATGGTATCGGTTTGTTTAAGGTCATCGCTGTCGTGGTAGAGATGCTGTCCCATAAGGAATGGGAAATCCAGCACTTTTAGATTTTTTTGCAAATTGTAGCGAGTGATAAGCTGCTTCACTGCTTTTTCCATTGTTTCGTCGAGCAGGCGATAGAATTTACCGATGTCCTTGCCTGCGCGGATTCCGAGACGGACGAGGTTTATGGAGGTAAAGCTTAGGTTGCCGCGGCCGTCGGTTACTTCCGCGCCGTTTACGTTACCGATTACGCGGGTGCGGCAGCCCATGTATGCGACTTCTTCGTCTCCGAAGCAATTGTTAAAGCTCGCGTCGAGGAAGGAAAATGTCGGGAAAAGCCGCTTGCACGCCACGCGCATGGCAATCTGAAAGAGGTCGTAGTTTGGGTCTTCGGTATCAAAATTTACGCCGTATTTTAGCTTAAAAATCAGGTTTGGGAATATGGGTGTTTCGCCTTTGCCGAGGCCTTTTTCGTAGGCTTCCAAGAAGCACTGCGTAATCAAACGCCCGCCGCGTGTGGTATCCGTGCCGAGGTTTATGCTGGAAAACGGAACCTGCGCCCCCGCCCGAGAATGCATTGTGTTTAGGTTATAAATGAAGGCTTCCATCGCCTGAAAGGTCTCGTGGCGGGTATGCTTGTCCACCAGGGCTTGGATTTGCTCTTCGTCTGCGGTTGAGCCCAGGGATTCGAGGTTTTCTCGCAGGTTTTTTTCTTGGCGTTTGTATTCTATTTCTACGTAGGGAGCCATGTCCTTGTCAAAGGCGGCGTAGCTTTGGCCGCCGTGCATGTCGTTTTGATTGCTTTGCAAAATAATCGCCGCAAGCGCACCCGCCGAGCGGATGTTTTTTGGCGAACGAATAGAGCCGTGGCCGTTGTTAAAGCCGTTCTTTAACAGCCGCCCCAGCGGGATTTGCAGGCACGTGAGGGTTTTCCCATACCAAGATAAATCTTGTATGTATATGTCGCCGCTTAGGTGGGAAGCTCTTTCCTCTGCGGGAAGCACTCGATTAAGATAGTAACTCTTGGAGGCCGCCTCGGAAATCTGAAGCACCTTTGCAGACGGAGAATTGCCCACGTTTGCGTTGTCGCGGTTTGTTTCGCGGACGATTTCTGCCACGGCGTCCATCAGCTCGCTGCGGGCTTCGCGGATGGCCGTACGCTTTTGACGGTACAAAATGTAAGCCTTCGCTACCTTTGTATGGCCGCCTTCTATTAAAACAGTCTCCACAAGGTCCTGCACGTTTTCTACGGTGAAGGATGTGTCGGCAAATTGCTCTTCCAATTTATTAAGCACCTTTAGCGTAAGCTCAAAGGATACACGCTTTCCGTCGCCCACATATCCGCCCGTCGCCTCAAATGCCTTATCTATACATGCCGCTATTTTACCTGTATCGAAGGGTACTTCCATGTTGTCGCGCTTTAAAATTGATTGCATTTTTATCACCTCTTACATAATTATAACTTCGCGGATTTGGTAAGTCAAACTTGGGTTTTTAACTTTTACTAAAACTTTACCAAACCTGCATATCAGATTTTACATTCGATGGATATACTCGTTACCAAAGTGAGTTGTTACGGGGGTGGACAAAATCATACGGGCTAAAATTATTTTTTTTGCGGTCACTGCATTGGCTATGGTTTGTATGATTTGGTTTGGCGTAAGCACGGATATCGGGCTTGGGCGTAATCCTTTGCATGGCGCGGATTTCCCGCGTGGACGGGTGCTTGGCGATGTTTCTGCGCCGGGTGGGTTGCAAATGCTTTCCGTAGAAATCCTTTCCGGCCAACATCGCGGCAGGGTTATCGAGGCTCGTAATATCCTGTTTATAGACGCACCCGTAAACCCGCGTATCGGACAAGCCATCATCGTACATTTTGACGACCACGGGGACGGAAATTACACCGCCAGCGTCCACAGCTATGCGCGTGAAGCTGCCATTTATGTAATCGCGGTGCTGTTTCTTGTGTTAATCGTCGCAGTCGGCGGCAAGGCGGGGCTAAGCTCCGCTTACGGGCTGGTTTTTACATTTGTGACATTACTCTTCTTTTTGATACCCGCCATTGTGCGTGGCGGGCCTCCTGCTTTTTTGACGATTGTTACTTCTGTTTTGGTGACGGTTGTTTCACTTATAGCAATCATGGGCTTTGCTAAAAAAACTTGGGTAAGCATAGCCGGTACATTGGTGGGAATCGCGTTTTACTGCTTGTTCTATGTAATAATAGCCGCCGCACTTAGGGTCAACGGATTTAATATCCCGGAAATGAATCAGCTTATAGGCCTAAGTTTTACTCCGATTGATAACCTTACGGAACTGTTGTTTTGTGGGATTTTGGTGGCGTCTTTGGGAGCGGTGATGGATACTTCCGTTTCTGTAGCGTCGGCTACGGCGGAACTCGCTCTCGGGGGTGAAATGGAGTTTAAGCCGCTCTGGAAATCAAGCATGAGAATGGCGCGAGACTGCGTTGGGTCTTCTGCAAACACGCTTATTTTGGCTTTTACCGGTACTTTTTTTGTGACACTTATCATGTTTAGGGCGATTGATTTTAACTACACAATGCTGATTAACCGCATTGATATCGCCGTCGAGATACTGCGGGCGGTTTCCGCTTCGGCGGGTATGATTTTATGCGCGCCCGCTACCGCTTTGTTTGGCTCCTATGTTTATCGTAAGCGAACTTGATTCGCTGTTAGATAAAAAAATCTCATTTGAGAAGGGAAGAAAAAGGATGTTTAAGAAAGCAATAGCACTGCTTGTAGCGGGGGTAATGGCACTCGGGATAGTGCCCGTAATCGCAGGACAAGCAGTGGCAGTGGAAACACCGCAAGTGCTGGGGGTAACAACAAGCCCCATGCCGTTAAGAGGTCCGTATCAACACTCGCTTAACATGGCAAGCGCGAACTACAGAAATCTAAACATGACACCGGGTACAACAGTTAACGAAATGCGTTGGACATGGCATTCTCGCTCACAGGCCGCAGGTTTCGCGCTTTTTACAAACGCAGCAGGCACGGCAGAAGTTGAACTTAACGAAGGTATAAATTTTGTAATCGACTCACGCCCATTGGGCAGCGGCACAGTATCTGTAGGCTCCGGAACTTACGATACAGACGACTGGGTAGACGGTACACAAACCCGTGCAGCAGGCCTCGGCGGCGGAAACACCGCAGGAATGCAACACGACTACCAATGGTTTACCCCTGAATCCGCAGGAACATACTGGATACATCAAGTAATAGTAACAGGCCTTAACCCCGCCACAAATTACTGGTATCAAATCTCGGGAGAAATCCCCGCAGGGCAAGCGGGTGCGGGCGTTTTCACCTCCGCTCTGAAGCCCTTCTTTACAGGGCCGGATACTAACAGCGGTTTCACATTTACCGCAGGCGGCGACCCGCAAATCGGTATTTCTTTCAGCAATACCGCTGCAACAGCGGGCGTTGGGAATAAAAGCCACGTAGACGACTACTACGGCTGGACAAACGCCGTAGCAGAAATGGTGCGCTACACAAACCGCCGCTTTGGCGGACAACACCGTCCCGGGTTTTTTGTACCCGTAGGCGACCTTAACGACACCAACGACAACAGAATGAGACGTTCGCAGTTTATGTATGATATTCTGCTTGCGCCTACGGAATTCCATAGCTTACCGATACTTCCCGTTATCGGCAACCACGAAACTACAACAAACGGACATCTTTTCCATCAGCATTTTAATTTGCCGTGGAGAAACTCCGCCGCCGACGGAGCCGTAATGAATGCCGCCTCGGCAACACTAGCAGCATTTGTTGCCGCAAACCCAAATACGTCGGACATCCCGCGTATCCGCCCGCACGGTGCTGTAGACGGCGTAACACCTCAAACTACAAACCACGGTATAAACAGAGCAAGCGCGCAAGCATTACGCGACGCGGGTGCGTCTCCGTGGCAGTTTGACTATTATCTAATTTACGGCAACATGCTTATGCTTGTGTTGGACAGCAACAGCCGCGCATGGCAAGGCGGCCGTTTGGAATGGGTTAACAATGTAGTGGGCGCGTACAGCGGCCAAGTCGAATGGACGGTTGCAGTATTCCACCACCCTCCGTATTCTGTTTTCCGTGCAAGCAACATGGGTGAAAAAGTACCCATCATCACACAATGGATACCGGAACTGGAAAGGCTCGGCGTAGACGTAGTGCTTAACGGCCACTGCCACGTCTTTTCCAGAACGCACCAAATGCACCAAAACCAACCGCTTCTTTCACAGCAATGGGTACAGCCCGGCAGTAATCAAATCGTTACAAGCGAAACCCCAACAAGCGTAATCTACGACGCAACGGGAATCGTATATATCGCGCTTAACTCCATGAGCGGTAGCGGATACAGAAACGTACGAAACATGGGCGGCAGAAATTATATCTCGGCCTACAACCAAAACTTCCGTCGTAACTTCTCCGTTATCGACGTTACGCCTTACTCTTTTGCGGTGCATACCTATCAGGTAAATGACGACGGTGTTTCCGTTGCATTGGTAGACACTTATACACTTGTACGCGCAGGTCGTTTACAAAATGCAATCGATGCCGACCCGTGGAGCTTGCGTCAAATCTGCTCCACCACCGACGAGCCTAACGGCTCCTCCCGCCCCACGGACATTCAAGGCGTAGAAATGCTCCCCACAGTAACAAGCCGTATTCCCGAAGGCGCGACAAACATGGACGCCGCCGCACTTGCTGCTGCACTCGGTTTGCCCACACGCGCACAGGTTAATCTCGGAATGAGCAGCAACCAACGCGCCGAAGACGCATTTGGCATACTCGGCGCACGCGCCCTTCGTGACGTGCCTAATGTATATTCGACCTTTGTACGCCCGCTTTGGGTGGACGTTCAATGGAATTTATCGGAAGTAATCGGCGCAATCGCAGGTGGCTCTGCGGGCGGAGTATTCCAACTTACGGGTACGCTTCTTACAGACAACGACGTGACATCGGGCCTTTACACAACCTACCCGCTACCACCCGCAGTTACCGATGGCGACCGCCCCCACGCTAACTTCCCCGACGGCCTCGGCAATGCAGAAGGCGGCATTAACCCGCATGTAGGCCGCAGAGTAAACTTCCAAGGCACAGCGGAAAACGTAATGCTTTGGAGAAACGGAAACCTTAACGCAAACGGCAACACCGCGTCCGTGATGCTTCGCCTCGGCACTGCGCCGCTTTCTCCCGCGGGCGGCGGATTTGTGGTCGCAGAGCTTGGAAGAACAACCTACCACTACGCATATCAACCATTCACCGCAAGCGGCGGAAACGTAACATGGCAATCGGGTATCCTCGAAGGCGCATTCGACCGCAATGTGTTCAGTAACTGGCCGACAGTACGCTCCTTCGCAGGCTTTGGAGAATTACGCGGCGGCTACCACGCCGTCCCGATGTTGGAAACGGAAACCCTCGCGACACTCCCACCCGGTTTGCAAATCAAATCAGCGGGTATCGGCGTCCTCGGCAACACACCGCCGACAAACCATCAGCACACGGCCGCAGGGTTAGCATTCCCCGACGCGCCTAATGTTCCTTTCCATTACTTCTCCACCGTGTTTTACTTGCCGTCGGACTTTAGCGCGTCCCGCGTTACAGATGTCAGCGGTGTGCATATCATCGACGACAGCATGATTATGTTTATAAACGGCGTAGAAGTATACCGCTACAACACCCACCGCATAGGCAGCCGCGTAAGAATAGGCGCACCATTCGGCCTGGCCTACGGCGACGACCTGCTTGCAGAAACAACAGGCTTTGACCAATATATAGGCGCGAATTCCGACGCACGTACCCGTACCTTTAACATCAACTCCGACTTCTACGGAAGAAACACGGGATACATGCTCGAAGGCAACGAAAACGTACTTGCCCACGACAGCGCAAGCCGCACAAACCTATTATCCGCCCTTCGCCCCGGAGAAAACATCCTCACCGTAATCATAGGCGACAACGCAGAAAACTCTGTAGATATGTGGTTTGACCTTGGTTTTGTAATAGGGTATTCTCGTTAAAAATGTTTTTTTGGTTAAAACCGCTCCGTGCCTTGTATCCACAGGCTCGGAGCGGTTTTTTGTTTATCCCTGTTTTGCCTCTAAAAAATTTCATTTTCATTACAAAAATTTTGTGTTATACTTGTCTTTGTACAACCTAATTACTTATCGGGGGACGTGTGTGCGCAATGGAGTACATCGTTATCAATGGTCAAAATGCGTTAAAGGGTAATGTAAATATAAGCGGTGCAAAAAACGCCGCCGTAGCAATTTTGCCTGCTTCTATAGCTGCGGGCGAAATTTGCGTTATAGATAATCTGCCGCAAATCGAAGATGTGTCAAACATGATAAACGCAATGCGCTCCATGGGGGTGCGTTGCGAATTTGAAGACGAGCATACCCTACGTGTGGACACACGCAATATGACGTGTCAAACTTTAGACGAAAAGTTTGCCAGAAATATGCGAGCGTCTTATTATTTTATGGGTGCAATGCTGGGCAAATACGGCTATGCGGAGGTATCGCGGCCGGGCGGCTGCGACCTTGGCGCAAGGCCGATTGACTATCATCTAAAGGGCTTTACCGCGCTGGGCGCGACCTGCTCGCAAGAGCATGGCGTAGTTAAGCTAACCGCAGAAAACGGACTAAAGGGCGCGAATGTCTACCTGGACTGCCCCAGCGTAGGCGCGACAATTAACATAATGATGGCGGCAGTATTCGCCGAAGGCACGACACTGATAGAAAACGCGGCAAAAGAGCCTCACGTGGTAGACGCCGCGAGCTTTTTGAATAAAATAGGCGCAAAAATATACGGCGCGGGTACGGCAAACATCCGCGTAAAGGGAGTAAATTACCTAAGCGGCGGCGAGTACACCGTTTTGCCCGACCCTATTGAAGCGGGGACGTATATGATTTCTGCGGCGATTACAGGCGGCGACGTTACCGTAGAAAATATCATTCCAAAGCACATGGACAGCGTAACATCCAAGCTAAAGGAAATGGGCTGCACCATCACCGAAGGAGACGACTGGATAAGAGTACACGCAAACCCGGAGGGCTTGCGTGGCTGCGAAATAAAAACGGCGTTTTACCCCGGCTTCCCTACGGACTTGCAGCCGCAGATGACAACCTTGCTTTGCACCGCGCAGGGGACAAGCATTGTTACGGAAAACGTATTTGAGGCGCGCTACCGCTATGTAAACGAAATCCGCCGCCTCGGCGCACAGCTTAAAGTAGAAGGCCGCGTGGCCGTCACAAAAGGCTCCTGCATTTACACGGGTGCGGAGGTAATGGCCACGGATTTACGCGCAGGTGCGGCACTTATTCTGGCGGGGCTGGCCGCCAAGGGCGAAACAGTCATCGGAGAAGTAGGCCATCTGGACCGCGGCTACGAACGCTTCGAAGAAAAATTCCGCTCCCTCGGCGCGGATATAAAAAGGATAGAGAAGGAATGAATTTTTTTACAATAGCAAGCGGCTCCGGCGGCAACGCTTACTACCTTGGTATTGGTGGCAAGAGCTTCCTGATAGACGCAGGGGTAAGCGGCAAAAAAATAGAACATGCACTCCAACAAATGAATATCCGCAGCCTCGACGGCATTTTTATCACACACGAGCATCGCGACCATATCGCGGGCGCGGGTGTGGTGGCGCGCCGTTTAAAGGCCGCCGTTTACGCCACGCCGCTTACGTGGCGTTATTTTTTGCGCCATAATAGTTTAGGCCAAATTGATGAAGCATTAGTTAAAATAATCGAGCCAAACAAGCCGCTCACCATAGGCGACGCAAAGGTGACGGCCTTTGACATCCCGCACGACGCCACGCAGCCCGTGGGCTACGCGTTCCGTTCGCTTATCAACAAAAGCGAAAAAATGGTAATAGCCACAGACCTCGGCCACGCCACCGACGAGGTAAAAAAACGCCTAAAAAACGCCCGTGTAATCCTGCTGGAAAGCAACCACGACCCGGAAATGCTGGAGCGAAGCCGCTATCACCGCGCCCTAAAAGCCCGTGTAGCAAGCAATCACGGACACCTGTCCAACGCCCAAGCAGGAATGCTGCTTGCCGAGGTAGCCGTACCAAACAAAACCCATGTATTTCTGGCGCACCTAAGCGAAGAAAACAACACACCCATGCTGGCCTTCGATACGGTGAGCCGTGTGCTGGACGGCAACAATATCAAGCTGGGCGGCCTGCAAATCGCAGAAAGACATATCTTAGGGGAGATGATTTCGTATGAGTAATTTTATATTGGAAGAAACAACAATCGAAAAAATCCAAGCAGCAGTAGCTGCAAAGGAAATCACCTATCGCGAGCTTGTAATGATGTACTTGGAAAGAATCGCAGAATACGACGGCAGCCTAAACTCCGTATCGGAAATAAACCCCGACGCACTCTCCGCCGCCCAAATGATGGACGACGAACGCACAAAAGGAATGCTGCGCGGGACATTGCACGGTATCCCCGTGATGATAAAAGACAATATAAATACAATGGATAAAATGCAAACCGCCGCAGGCAGCCTTGCCCTTGCCGACTACTACCCGATGTACGACGCGATGCTAATACAAAACCTACGCAACAGCGGCGCGATAATTTTGGGCAAAGCAAACATGACGGAGATGTCAAACTGGATGGCAGATGATATGCCAAGCGGCTACAGCTCCCTTCGTGGGCAGGTGAAAAATCCGTACAACCCGGACGCCGACCCTAGCGGCTCCAGCAGCGGCTCAGCGGTATCCGTCGCGGCAAATTTGTGCACGGTGAGCGTCGGCACAGAAACATGCGGCTCGATTATAGGCCCTGCCGCCGCAAACGGAATCGTAGGAATAAAACCCTCGTCGGGGCTTTTGTCCCAGCAGGGCATAGTTCCTATTTCCGGCACGCTGGACACCGCCGGCACAATGGCTCGCACGGTCAAGGACGCGGCGGCGTTACTGGGCGGAATGCGCGGACAGTTTGACAGTATGTATGGCCATGGCGCGGTAAATGTCTGGGGTGGAGGCATAAGCAATGCTGCCAAGGACTACACAACAGGTCTGGAAAATGCAAGCATTCGCGGACTGCGAATAGGCATTTACCACGAAAACGAAGCCGACCCCGCTATTTCCGAGGCAATAAAAAAGCTGGAAGCCGCAGGCGCAGTAATAACAAAAGACATACAAGGCGTAACACCCGAAAAACCATGGGACTATATAGGCGACAAAATCGCAAAATACGAGTTTGCACCCGCCATCAGCCAATATCTAAACTCGTTTGCATACACGGCGCGTCCACAGCATTGCCGCAGCCTAAAAGACATAGTGGCATTTAACGAGGCCAACGCCGAAAAATGTCTAAAATACGGGCAGTCCATCCTACTGGAATGCTTAGAAACAAAAGGCAAAGCCGCCGAATCGGAATACATCAAGGCCCTGCGCCGCCGCGAAAACGCAATCAAAGATTTGCATAAAATTTTCTCACAAAATAACCTCGACGTACTCGTAGGCGCAAGCGAATACCTGACAATCGCCCCGCTGACAGGCTTCCCCGCAGGGACAATCCCCATCGGCAAAAAGCTAAACGGCATACCGCTCGGAATGTACTTTTTCGCCCGCCATATGGATGAGACCACGCTAATCCGCGCAATGTACGCAGCAGAGCAAGCCATAGGGCAGCGCGAAAAACCATAGATATAAGGCGTTAGTGTGTTTTACTTTGTTTTTAGGTGGTGTTAAGTTGAGGCTCGGAGAGAGATATGTAGCAAATATACTTTACAGAATAAAAGTTTTTTTTTCAATTGAAACACTTGTTTTAGCAGGGCTTATTTGGTTAAGCTCTATTATTATTGACGCATTTGATTTATGGCCACCTTTAGGGCTTCGGTGGACTCAGCCTAATTTGCATATGCTATATCAGATTGGAATTATCTTATTTTTATTTACACTTGTAACAATCGTATATGGAACAGGTGAATTTATCAGAAGAAAATTTAATTTCAAATCACTTTTATTTTTCGATACAAAAAATATTGAAATACAACAAGCAATAATTTCAATTATTCGAGATAACTCGGCTGTAACAACAGGATATATATGCGATACTATAGGGATTGATATTTTTCATACAGAAGCATATATAAGAGCACTAAAAAAATCCGGAAGTATCAGAAGTGAAGGTTGGGGGAAAAATCGCCGTTGGTTTGTATTAGAGAAATGAACTCCACACAATGCTTTAATCGGCGTTCAGATATGCTCTGCACAGATTAGAAGAACTATCTTCTTCCATGTGACTACACTGTTATAGCGAATTAATTCGAAATTCGTCCCGTCTGTCGCGGCAAAACCGCGAAAAACACGGTTTTTCGCCGCCGCTCCGTCGGGACGGTTTCTCATTGAATTCGCTCTAGGAAGAAAAAG
>Ga0209755_10002892_pt1 | contig 22486 bp, 19 predicted proteins | sample TergutCo191P1_FD_187301 | JGI IMG/M metagenome (GOLD analysis project Ga0209755, IMG submission 187301) | Cornitermes sp. P1 segment gut microbial communities from Petit-Saut dam, French Guiana - Co191P1 (SPAdes) (version 2) | ecosystem: Host-associated > Arthropoda: Insects > Digestive system... | reverse complement strand
CGGCGGACATTCAGGAGATTGCCAAGGAGTCCGAGGGGCTTTTGGAAATAAATACCGTGATGAAGAACATCTCAAGTCAGACGAACCTGCTTTCGATGAACGCCGCGATAGAGGCCGCCCATGCGGGCGAAGCCGGCAGGGGTTTTGCCGTCGTCGCCGAGGAGATACGCAAGCTGGCGGAATCCTCCGGGCAACAGTCGAAAACCATTTCCACGGTCTTGAAAAAGATAAAGGACTCCATCGACAATATCACCTGGGCCACCGACAATGTTCTTAACAAGTTTGAGGCCATCGACAACGGCGTAAGGACAGTGGCCGAGCAGGAGGAGGTCATCCGCAACGCCATGGACGAGCAGAGTCACGGAAGCAAGCAGATTCTACAGGCATCGGGACAGGTAAACGAGATAACCAGGCAGGTAAAGGGCGGATCGCAAGAGATGCTAGGTAGCAGCAAGAGCGTCATTAAGGAGGGCAAAAACCTGGCGCGGGTGACGCAGGAAATAACCGACGGCATGGACGAGATGGCATCGGGCGCGAACGATGTCAACAAGGCGGTGAACAACGTCAACGAGCTTACCAGCAGGAACCGGCAGAACATCTCCGTTTTGGTGGAGGCTATTTCCCAGTTTAAGGTTTGAGCGGAAGGGGCCTTTTCCAAGGCCCTTAGTTAGCTTCTCTGTATTGCGTCCGTGACCTTGGTAAGCGTCTGGATATTACGCTTGTTCTCGTTCATCACGTCTTCGATGATCCGTATCGATTCCGCTATCGATTTTTCGTTTTTCACCTGGGCATTGACCATCTCGGAAACCTGCTTGAAAAATTGATGCATTTTTGACAGGGATGCAACAACCTCCTCGTTTTCCAGTTGTTCCGTTTCCGCCATTTCCTGGATTTGATTTGTGCCAGTCAACAGGGTAGTCATGCCAGACCTTATGGTTTCCGATTCCCTTTGCTGCTTTTTCATGCTTCCCGTAATGCCGTCAATCATTTCCGATGACTTTCCAGAATTATCGATAATCGTAAGAAGCCGCCGAGTCACCCTATTGGATAGCTCAATGCCATCTTTGACAGTATCCGTCATGCCCTTTATATTGGTAAGACTTTCCGTCAACATATTTTTGGACTTTTCCGCAAGTTGTCGTATTTCCACCGCCACAACGGAAAATCCCTTCCCAGCATTACCCGCACGGGCGGCTTCGATAGAAGCATTAAACGAAAGCATATTGGTCTGCTCGGAAATGTCGTCTATCGATTTCAGCATCGTGTTCAAAAATGCGGAGTTCTCGGAAATAAGTTCCATGTTTTTCTTTGACTTGAAAATAAGGTCTTTGCTCTCAACCGCAAGGGATGCCAAGTGTTTCGCATAATCGTTTGTTGTGACGGAATCGTTCGCCATCAGGTTTATGTCATCATTCATGTTTCTGATTGTTCCGTTTGTTTGTTCGACAATAGAAACCTGTTCCCCTATGGCCCTGGGAATCTTGTCGGCGAAATCCCTCACCCTTTCGGAAATTTTCGTTATCATGTCATTGATAAGTTGAAATTGCGACAGAATGGTTTCATCTATCTTTCTGTTGCCGTGTGTGTATTCGGTCATGATGGCGATCGTATTGGCAATGCTTGTGTCCAGCTTTTGATTTGAATCGCTAGAGTTATTGATAACCTTTACGATGTTATCAAGCAGCAGGTTGAGCGACCTGTTTTTCTCGTCTATTTCTTTGGAAAACTTTATCGACTGTTTGTGAAGAACGCTTTCGTCATACACAAGAATCCCATAAATGGCGATTACAAGAACCAGAAAAGCATATGGCGCATACCAGAACAATGGTTCCGTGCCGGCGTTTAACGCCATCATGTCACGCAGACTGGCCACGGCAACTATCAGCGTGGAAATTAGCAAGGGAATGATCTTTAAGTTTTTTCGCGATGCGATTGCGGCGACAGGTATGCCTATGCAGAACAACAATATAGGCACAAAATAGACCAAATTCATAATGCCAAAAGCCGCATTGACAGCTTCCTTATCTGGCTGAAAGGCTATAAATGCCGCACTTGCAAGACTGTATAATATAATCCCTGCCACGACAGGTTTCTTTTGCCTGGCAAACAGACCGGTTGTTTCAATAAGGAACAGGGAATAGAAGCCAAGGGACAGCAACTGAAAACAGCGGGTTATTTTTACAAGCAGGGTATAATGGCCCGAGTCAAACGAAAAGCCGATATTGGAATATGCAAGCGCAAAGGACATCGAAAAAAGCGCGAAAAAGAGATATCTTGGATCCTTGGCCCCTTTGGAAATAAACGCAAAGAAATGATACAACGCGATAAGCATTGCCACAAACTGCGCCGCAAGCACCAGATGGACATTTAAAAGGTTTTTGAAAAACACCCTTGCCGCATTGTATCTGTATTCCGCTATCGATAATGCGGGCAATGGTCTGGATTCATATTGCGGAAAGACTTCGACGACAAGAAGATTTTCCCTGTTGAAATCGATTAAACCCAGGCCAAGCGGCACATGGACCGCCGCCACCTGCCCTGTTGAATAAGCCCCGTCTATATCCAACCTAAGACCTTTTCTGTAAATTACGATATCGTTTATACGGATTATTACGGGCATGGCGAATCGGTCTATATATAGGGTAAGGTTGCTGTCCGCAAAGTGGTCCGATATGGTAAAATAGGTTTTGAATACATGGTAGTTCTCGCCGCTTACCGTGTTGGTGAGCCTTCCCCCATGATAGGGTACAAAGCCAGGTATGTCAAAGTTATTGGCAAGCATCCGTTCCCTGTCAGAAGTCCTGCCCGAAAAAATTAGAAAATTTCCTATATCCAGTCTGGACATGCCAGGGGCAAAATGATTTGAGGCAAAAATATGCGGGGTGATTACTGTCAACAAGGTGAACACGATTATTAATTTACGATATACCATTTCATTACTCCTGGCTGTCGAAGTATAAATAAATTTTAGACCTTATGTCCAAGGTGCCAAGTAATTGTAATGCATGTCAAGATATATGTCAACAGCCTTGAAAAGGCTCTGCGTTTTTTCCAATGATTTTTTAGCATTGTCCTCTTTCATGCAAGCCTCAGCTGGATACGTCGCATTTACCCATGTGCAAAACGCGGTTTTTCGTGTATACTTTCCCCAGAGGAGGCAAGATGAACCAAAATCGCAAAACTCTGGCACTCCGCATTGCAAGAATCGCCATAGTCGCCTTCGCCTGCCTCCTTGTGGCTCACTTGTTTCTCCGTTTCACCCCATACCCCGAACTCGCCGCCTTTCAAGCCCGCCCCTACGGCTTTGCCGTACACGATCGCAACGGACGGCTTCTGCGGGTGTTCCCGGCCCAGGACGGCGTAAGGCGCGAGTGGGTACCGCTGGATGAAATTCCCGCCGGGGTTTTGCGGGTGTTCCTTCATGCCGAGGACAGGCGTTTCTTTCTGCACCCCGGTGTTGACTTGGCGGCCGTCGCGGCTGCTGGCGTTCGCAACTTGCGGGCGGGGCGCACGGTGTCTGGCGCATCAACCATTACAATGCAGCTTGCCCGCATGATAACCCCCCGCGAGCATGGTATGCGGGGAAAGGTTCGCGAGGGTTTTGACGCGCTTCGGTTGGAAGCGCGGCTTTCCAAGGACGAGATTCTTGAGCTGTGGATTAACAACATTCCCTTCGGCAGTAATATCGAAGGTTTGCCGGCTGCCAGCCGCGCACGTTTCGGCAGGGAACCCGCCCACCTTGACGATGCCCGCGCCGCGTTGCTCGCGGTAATCCCTCGCAGGCCCGCGCTGTTTGATCCCGCAAGGGAACCCGGAATGGCGGTGACTGCTGCCTTGACCCTTTCCCACCGCGCCGGCCTTGGCCTGGACCAGGCAACCCTGGCGGATGCCGCCGCCGAGGCTTCCCCCCAGATACTTGTCGAGGCGAAGCATCCCTTTTTTGCCCCGCACTTTACCGATCGCGTGGCCAGGCTTCAACTGCGGTCAAATGATGAAACCCATGCTACACGAGCACGGGTACGCACCACGCTAGACCTTGACCTACAGCTTTTCGCCGAAAGGCGGCTTGTGTCGGAACTATCCTTACTGGAAGCAAACCGGGTAAACAACGGGGCGATTCTGGTTATTGACAACCATTCCGGCGCGGTCCTGGTCTATGTGGGTTCGGCCTCGTGGTTTGACGACGCGGCCAGCGGCCAGATCGACGGGGTAACGGTGCGAAACCAGCCCGGCTCCACGCTAAAGCCCTTTCTGTTCGCGCAGGCTCTGGAAAACGGCTTTTCGCCCAACGACATACTGCCCGACATCCCCACCGTCTTCGGCAGCGGCGAGGCGTATAGCCCGACGAACTTCAACCGCCGCTTTCACGGGCCGGTGCGTTTCCGCGTCGCCCTTGCCTCGTCGCTGAACATACCTTCGGTCTACGTTCTTGAGCGCCTGGGGGTCGGGGCTTTCGAGGAATACCTTGTAAGGCTCGGCTTCGATTCGATTGCGACAAGCACGATGGATCACGGTCTTGGTCTCGCGCTGGGCAACGCCGAGGTAACGCTGGAGGAACTGACCAGGGCCTTCGCCGTTTTTCCCCGTGGCGGGCGCACGCTGGACCTGCGTTTTACCGAAGCGCCGCCGGCAGGGCCAGCCCCCGCGGTCATATCGGAATATGCATCGTGGTTAATCACCGACATTCTGGCCGATAGCCCAAGCCGCTTTCTTGGCTTTGGCCAGGCGCAGACAATGATGACGGCGTTTCCTTCTATATTTAAGACCGGCACGGCAAACCAGTTTCAGCACATCTGGGCTTTGGGGGCCAGCCCCCGTTATACCGTCGGCGTGTGGATGGGAAACTTTTCCGGCGAGACCGTAATCGGCAGAACCGGCAGTTCCATTCCCGCCCGCATTGCCTCGGACCTGCTTTACGCCCTGGAGGCCCAGCGGACTGAAAACCTGGGTGCTACGGCGACGCGATTCCCCCAGGCCCCCAACACCGGGAACCTTCGCGAGGCCCGAATCTGCTCGCTTTCCGGAATGGCCGCAACCCCGGCTTGCCCCGGCGTGGTGCAGGAATGGCTTGTCGCCGGGACCCCGCTGGGTTCCTGCACCTGGCACCTTCCGAACCGTGGTTTGCACACTGGGGGGGGACAGCTAGGCAACGCCCCGGAATTCCCGCCGGAGTTCCAGGCATGGCTGGCCGAACGTTTCCGGCGCGGCACGGTGGCCCCCGGGGACTCGCGCATTCGGCTTCCGACCTCTGGTTCGGTGTTCCACTTCAACCCATCGCTTCCCCCTGAATTCCAGGCGATCCGTGTGGAGACCACCGGCTTCGACCCCGGTGCCTTGGTCTACGCAAACGGCGTTTTGCAGGGGAGCATAAACCATGCCGGGGTATTCGCCCTGCCCCTGCGCCAGGGTACGCACCTTATCGTGGTGGAGGACGCGACCGGGTATGACACGGTGGAGATTATCGTTCGGTAGTCTCCACTAAACTCATCCGATAAGGGCTTGACAAGAAAGTTAGTCGGTAGTAACATACTAATAGGGAGCTAACTATGTTGGGGTGGATTACTAGACTTACGCAGAAGATCGAATACCACGCGGCGAAGTCGCGAGCCATTTACTGGATTGCTTCCCAATATTATCAAGACGTAATCCAAAAGGAAATCGAGCTGGCGAGTATCACGAAAAAAGACCACATCCTTTGTATTGGCGGCGGTATCTGCCCCTTTAGCGCCATCTTGTTTCATCAGGTAACCGGTGCCAAGGTAACCGTTATCGACAATAACATCACCTGCATTCCGCAGGCGCAACAGGTTATCGAACGTTTAGGCTTGGGCGAGTATGTGCGAGTACTTTGTCAGGACGGCGGCAGTGTGGAGCTGCCTCTTTCGGAATATTCGATCGTGCACTTCGCTTTGCAGGTCTCCCCAATGGAGCTTGTCTTTTCCCATGTGGAAAGGCAGGTGACCCACGGGACAAAGCTTCTTGTGCGTAGGCCGAAAAGCCGTTTGAGCGGTTTGTACGGTCGGCTGCCAGGCTTCGCGATGGCTTGCTGTCCGCATATCACCCACAAAGCACGTAACATAGGCAGTACCCTGCTTTACGTCAAAGGGGAGCGCTTACATGAAGAAAAAATGGTTGTTCACGGCGCTGCTGGTTCCGCTCCTTCTCTTTGCCCTGTCGCGGCTTGATGCACAGAGTCTTTTACACAGCATAAGGCAAATTCCCCTGTGGCTGGCGGCATTGCTGATTGGCTTGCAGATTGTGTCGCAGCTTTTGGTAAACCTACAGTGGTACCAAATAGCTAAGTTTACCGACGCGGATATTTCCTTTGGCAATATGTTTTACATAAACTGCCAAGGTGCGGTGATGGACTCGATCACTCCTGGGGTAAAGATTGGCGGAGAGGTTACCCGTGCCGTGCAGATTAGTCGCAGGGGAAACTGCTCCGGGGAGCAGGCGGTTGCCGTGGTGGCCTTGCAAAAACTGTTTAGTTTGAGCGCTTTCTTTTTTATCAACCTGTTCACCGTGGGGTATCTTATTGGCAGGGTGCCGTTGTTGCAGATTCGTTACATGCAGTTTCTTGTTTACGGTATTTTGCTGTTTTTTTTGTTGCTGTTTGCGGGTATTTTTCTTGCGCCGAGGCGAATAAAGACATATTTGCAGACGAGGGAAAACTCACGGTTTTCTTGGATGCGCAGGGTAAGGGGATTTTTGCTAACATTGTTGGATCAAGTAATTTCGATTCGCAGAAACACCAAGGCGCTTTTTTTACTGTCATTTTTTATTTGGCTACTCTACCCCGTAAAACTGTATCTGCTGGCGATACAGTTTTTCCCCGAAGCCCCTGCGGTTTACATTGGGGCCATAACCTTTGCCTCGTACATGGTTGCAATGATCCCGATTTTTCCAGGCGGCTTGGGAGGATTCGAAGGCACTATGTCTGGCTTGCTTTTGACGATGGGGTTCGAGGTTAGCGATGCCGTTGTGGTAACGGTCTTGTTTCGGTTTGTTACATTTTGGTTTGTTATGCTGTTTAGCCTTGGGTTTATTGGATGGTGTAAGCTTGTGAAGGGCACGGCGGTTTCGTAGTAGGTTTGGATTCTTTGACTATATGAAACGGATACTCAAATACAAAAACAGCGTTTTTACCCTTCCCCTTGACAATACAATGCAAGTGTTGTACTATTTCTTATGACGGCGAAGAAAGTCATGAAGATCCTTAAGGACAACGGATGGCGACTTGATAGGATCAACGGATCCCATCACATTTTTGTGAAGCAAGGCCACAGAACCGTGTCCGTTCCCCTTCACGGGAAAAGGACATTGGGTACCTTGCAAAGATAATCATGAAAGAAGCGGGAATATAGGAGGACACTATGGTTTACCGATGCACGATTGAAAAGGAAGGGGATGAATACATCGCCCAGTTTCCAGACATGCCGAATGTGGTTACCTGCGGTTTCACGCACGAGGAAGCCCTTGCGATGGCGAAGGAAGCCCTTGACGGTTGCCTGGAGTCGGATATTTCTCGTGGAATGTCCGTTCCCCCACCCTCCTACGATGGCGGTTACCCCATCAGCGTGGCAAGCCACATAGCCCTCTCGATAAGACTGCGCGACCTGCGAGGTGAGCGAAGCCAGACCGACATAGCAAACAAGCTGGGCCTGACGTATCAGGCGTACCAGCGACTTGAGAATCCCAGGAAGGCCAACCCGACGATAAAGACGCTGGAGAAAATCGCCCGCGTCTACGGGCGGGAGCTAAGCATATCTTTATAGGCATTGTTCTTCCTGCGGCGTAAAGGCAAGCTGGAAGGGTAGGAAGTTGGGTTAGGGGGTCTTTGGGTTTGCGTCTTGAACAAACCACTTTTTCACCTTAAATTGTTTGAAATAGGAGAAACATATGGGAGCCTTGCCTAAAAATAAACATCAACCACGGCAGAAACGCCGAGATTGTCGGCAGGTGCCGTGAACTAGGCTGGTACAGCGCATTCATAGCAAAAGCACGGGAGTTCGAGAAGAAGCTTGGTGACAGAACCGAGGCAATCAAACAGGCGGTAATATACTGCCGCGACCACGACATACTGAGGGAGTTTCTGGAAAAACACGGAACGGAGGTACTGAACATGCTGACGAAAGAATGGAAACTGGAGGATGCCTTGGCGGTACGGTACGATGAAGGCAGAGAGGAAGGCAAGGAAGAAGGCTGGAATGAGTGCGAAAGCAATATCGTCGCACTGCTGAAAAGTGGCAGGTCACCAGAGGAGATTATCAGGGACTTCGAGACCAGAGCGGTGACGACAAGGCCTGGCCCAGAGACTTCCGAACCAAGGGCCCAGGCCTAACCACCCAGCAAGCTAGGGTCCACCACAGTTACAAACCCCCTCAAGTTGTTAACAGTGGACGTATCGGCGACCGCTCAATTACAGTCTCGTCTTAATCATGATAAAAGCCAAACGCCTGCACAATCTGAGAGATGATCGTATTTGAATGGTCTTTCAAATCCTCAATTGCCAATTCCATGAAAATTCTCCACTACTAATTATAGTATATAGCCCTAAAACTTCCAAGTCGGTGTTTTGCGGAATCGGTATCCATCACGCCTTTTACACCTTGACTAGCTTAGGCTACATCAAATATCACAAAAAACAAGCCCCTTAAACCATAAAAAGCCCATGATTTTATGGTATTTCCCCATTTGCTTTCAATGCTTGCAGTTTTTAGTTTGCTATACCGCATGATGTTAGGTTTATTGGGTGGTGTAAGGTGTTATGAAGGGGATTTGTAAAAGATGAGGATGGAAAAAATAAGGTTATCAATATTGGTTCAAGATTTTAAAAGTGACATCATGTAAACTGCAAATAATTTCCTCACGTTGCGACGGCGTAAGAGCTCGCCCGTCTTCCGCCCTATCCTGAAACAAACGATACGATTCGACATCCAGTGCGGATGCTATTCGTTCAATCATATTGGGGGACGGAAATTTTTTGCCAACTTCTATTTCGGCGATATATGCCTGGGAAGATTTACATAACTCGGCAAGTTTTGCTTGCGATATGCCGCGATTTTTTCGGGATATTTTCAGGTTGATGATGAAGATTTCTTGAAAGGTCATTGTTTTCCTTCAATATCTTTTTTCTTAAATGAAGGCTCATTCACTTTCATGAAAATTTTACATATAATAAGAAAACAATAAAAATCTGATAAATCTTACCAGATATATCTGCCTTCTTATTCGTGACGGCTGCTTTACCAAGCGATACGCCCATTCAAGATTGCGCTCTACCCACCACCTTGAAGCGCGTTTAACATTGTCAGTGTAGACATCAAAACTACCACCTAAACCCATGTATAACGCAGGATAACATGATAACATCTCGTTCATAACAATTTCCTGCTTAGGGGAACCCATTGCCACAAATATAATATCTGGTTTCTTTTCCTGTATATCCTGAAATAATTTTCTCTTTTCCATTTCGTCAAAATAGCCATTCTTATAATTGACAACATTGATCTGCGGAAATTGGCTTTTCAATTTTTTCACTGTTTGATCGACAATCTTCTGTTTTCCGCCTATTAAATAAAATGATTTATGCCCAGAATAGCGTTCTATGATTTTAAGCCATAACTCACAACCAGGAATTTTAACGCTGGCTTTATAGCCTCTTTTTTTTAATGCAAATACTGCTCCTACCCCATCCGCATAACCAATATTGCTATTAATAATATTAATCGTATGTTCCGTTGCATGAAGTATCTTTTCGGCGTTTATCGCTATCAGAATTTTCTTCTCATCCACAACATCGTCCAATAGTTCATCAACAGATTTAAATGGGTAAACATTAATATTATTTATCGTTACAGGGCTATACATCATAACCGTCTTCCTGTAGGATACTCTCTGCTATCCGTTCCGCTGCCTTGCCGTCCCCATATGGATTATGGGCCATCGCCATTTTATCGTACGCCACTTTGTCTTCCAGTAAAATACGTACCGATTCCACAATTGCCATAGTATCGGTTCCAACCAATTTCACAGTTCCAGCATCCACTGCCTCTGGCCGCTCGGTGGTATCGCGCATAACCAAAACGGGCTTACCCAACGATGGGGCTTCTTCCTGTACGCCACCCGAATCAGTCAGGATCAAATACGAACTTCGCATTAGATATACGAATGGGAGATAATCAAGCGGTTCTATCAAGTAGATATTTTTTGTGGAAGACAACATTTCATACACTGGCTTTTGCACGTTCGGATTTAGGTGCACGGGGTATATAATGTCTATATCGGTATAAGCCAACGCTATCTCTTTAAGTGCCTGACAAATATGCAAAAATCCTTCCCCGAAGTTTTCTCGCCGATGTCCAGTTATCAAGATAATCTTCCTATCCCCGCTTGGCTTATATCTCTTCTGCTCCAAGTTATCCTGGATATTTTTAACCAATCCTGGTTTGGCTTCGATAATATTCACCGCCATAAGCAATGCATCTATCACAGTATTTCCAGTAACAAATATTTTTGCGTTTATTTTTTCACCTACCAAATTTGCTTTTGACGTTTCGGTCGGAGCAAAGCAATACATACAAATCCTGTCGGTTAGTTGCCTGTTCATTTCCTCAGGCCATGGGGAATAAAGATTATAGGTACGCAACCCAGCCTCAATGTGCGCCACCTGTATTCGCTCATAAAAAGCCGCAAGTCCAGAGGCAAAAGACGTGGTAGTATCGCCGTGAACAAATACGATATCAGGCTTTGCATCTTTCAATACGTCACGCATACCCAACAATACTTTCGAAGTGATATCGTACAAATCCTGATTCGGTGCCATGATGTTCAGATCGTAATCTGGTTTGATATCAAACACTTCCAAAACCTGATCCAGCATGTGCCTATGTTGAGCGGTAACACATACCTTAACATCAAAATTATCGGGATATTTCTGGAACACTTTAACCAAAGGGGCCATTTTAATTGCCTCTGGCCGCGTTCCGAATACCAGCAAAAGCTTTTTCACTTACATCACCTTTCTTACGCCGCAAAAATCAAGCTCAACTTTAGCGGCATCGGCTGGCATACTCACAAACTCTTTATGTCGAACCAACCATGCGACAATATCCGCTTTCTGGTATGCTTCTTGGAGAGTTACCATGCTAAACGTTTTATGCTCTTTAATGTTTGGTTCGACTACCAACACATCGGCCCTAGCTTCGGATATAACTCTGGAGGTAATGTATTTCGCAGGGGATTCGCGCAGATCATCGATATCAGGTTTGAAGGCCAAACCCATACAAGCCACCACTGGTTCCTTGCCCGTTTTACTAGCAAAATCTTCGCAAGCGATCAGTATGCGATTAGTGCACCAATCTGCCTTGTAATCGTTGGTTTCCCTGGCACGTTTGATAATCCGTGCCTGTTCGGGAAAATCGGACACAATGAACCACGGATCCACCGCAATACAGTGCCCACCAACACCGCACCCTGGCTGTAATATATTCACCCTTGGGTGCTTGTTAGCCAGACCAATCAAATCCCAGACATCAACGCCAGCATTCTCGCAAATCATCGACAGTTCATTGGAAAAAGCTATCTGTGCGTCCCTTGACGAGTTTTCGACAAGCTTACACATTTCTGCGGTTCTGGCATTGGTTTTGTGCATCGTACCTTTTACAAAACATACATAAAATTCCGCCGCCTTATCCGCAGATTCGGGATTCAGACCGCCTATCACACGGTCATTGTGTTCCAGTTCGTACAACACATTACCTGGCAACACACGCTCAGGGCAATAGGCGACGTACAAATTATTTTCCAATTCTGGGCGTTCTTTGAAAATAAAATTTGCCATTTTTTCAGTGGTCATTACAGGAGAAGTTGACTCAATGATAAAAAGGTTCCCTTTGCGCAGAAAAGGAATAACCATGCGAGTGGCGGACTCCACAAATGATATATCGGCACGATGATTATATTTGAATGGTGTTGGAACCACAATAAAAAATGCGTCCGCCGTTTCTGGCGTTAACGATGCCCGTAAATTCCCGTTACCAACAACCCCTTTTACAAGTCCGTCCAATTCAGGCTCAAGAATATGAATGTTACCTTGATTGATAGTTTTAACTACTTCAGGGTTCACATCCACGCCGATGACCTGAATTCCCTTGCTTGCCACGACAGCTGCCGTGGGAAGTCCAATGTATCCCATGCCCATGAAAATGGCTTTCATTTTGTTTCCTTGTATATCAAAAAGTATAATCGTTATGATCATAGCAGCTGTTATTCACAACTATCTCATAACACATTACGTTTTTTATTATCTAATATCTCGTTATAAATATTTTCCAGCTGCAATATTACTTTGTCAGGCAAGAAATTATTTACAATTTGCTCCGAATAATTACCAAATATATTTAACAATTTTTTATTTTCAATAAATCTATCTATTGACCTTTTCAATGCAACTGTATCACCAGCAGTTATTAAATAACCATTTTTTTCATCTTTCACAATTTCAGGTATCCCCCCTACAGCTGTGGAAATAATCGCTTTCCCATAAGACATTGCTTCCAATATCGAAATCGGTAATCCTTCATGATAAGATGGAAGAACAAAAACATCACATTCGTTCAGAAGCTGTTTTTTTCTCTCTCCCGATACCCAACCTACATATTCTACTATTGGTTCCAATTGATTATCAGAAATATACTGTGTCAATTTACTTATTTCACCATTACCTCCAATTACCAACTTTATTTTCCCATGAAAATGATTTTTATTATCCACCATAATTCCCAACAAATCGAATATCCCCTTTCTTTTTCCGATGGCACCTAAAAACAAAATACGCACAAAATCATCATTTGCCTCAACTTGTTGCTTTTCGGGTAACGGTATAATATTATTCACCACAACGGTATTAAAAAATTTTATTTTTTCATTAATTAATTTTTCCCACTCTGGTGATAATACAATGACTTTTTTACATTTCAAAAATGTTTTTCTTATTTTTTCCACACCATATTTATTCGCAAATACATAAAATTCTGCACCATGTATATGAAAAACAATGTTAACTCGAAATAACAAGCAATAATTAACCAGTATTCTTTTTCTTCTGAAGCAATTATAAGAAGCACTATGAAGATGTATTATTTGTACGCCTCTAAAAAGCACATAAAGAGGTATTTTGATAAACGCCTTCAGTAAAACAATCAGTTTAAAACAAAAACTGCCTTCAGCATGTGTTCTTACGAAAAAGAAAGGAGCGAACACGTATTCATCATATGCTTTAAGAACCGATGCAATACCCCCTTTACCATTTTTATCCGTTCCGAGTGTTAGTATTTTCTTAGACAATTTTTCATTAATCATTTTCACTACCGAATATTATTAATCCAAATTTTTTTCAACCATTTTTATACGATATCCCTTCTGAAATCAAAGTACTCCTATAAGAACGATGAAAAAATAGATCTGTATGGATTTATTTCTGCACCAATACCTTCATTTGTCATTATAAACCTTATAAATATTGCAAAATATATGATAAAAAATACATAATGATATATTTTTCGTAGTTTACAATATTTATATATATATATTATTGAAAATAAAGGCAGAAATACAAATGCAGTGGACAAACGAAAAAAAGCTGCAATAAAAAATGTTCCAATGACAACCAGCACATAGCACATATTTATATTTAATATGAAATCCCCCTTCTCTATTTTAAGAAAATGTTTCTGATTTAAAAAAACAATTATTGATGGTATTGCTGGTAATATTAAGGTCAAACCAGTATTTACCTCGGTCCTATAGCCTATCATAAGCTGATAATTAACTAACCTAGGGCTTAATAAAACAAGAATATCCATAGCATGAATAACTATATAATATAGGAAAAATGGAACACCAATTAATACAATATACCGTAAATATTTATTAATTTTTATATGAGATAATAATGTCAAAAGGACCACCACAGACATAGCAAAATGCATACTTATTGATACGGCATAAAAAATAAGCCCCTTCTTTGTTTTTCCATTAAAATTAGACTGCAAGCCATATAAAAAAAACGACATTCCTAATACCATTCTTATTATGTTAAATGAATGTAGATAGAGGGTCATCATGTAAAACAGTATTATTGGGAAACAATATTTTCTATCAATTAGAAAGCATATTATTCCATAAGTAATTCCAGATACAACAACTATAAAAAAATGCGGTGGGAGACCAATCATATAACACAAAAGACCCAAGGCCCTAAAACCTGGCTCCATAGTTTGTCGATGATCTGGAAACCCTTCTGCATATATCACTATATATGCACTATAATCCGCACCTATTTCATATCGCAACGCAGCAGGTACAAGCATTGAAAAAAAACATATAAATCTAGCACTGATACGTAATGAAATGTCATTTCCATATTGTGCAATATATGCAAACGATGATACTATAAGAAAAATAGAAATATATAAAAAATATGTAGCCATATATTTTGGAAATGTAATACCTCTTCAAAATTACTTGGGTATATTATTAATTAATGAAGCTAAACATCCACCAAAGTATGGAGGATTTTTTATTTTTTTTCTTGATAAGTTAAGTGCCTTCAATATCGCATCCGCCATTGATTTTGGATCGTCTACATTGCATATATAACCATTTTCTCCCTGATTTATCAATTTTTCAATCATGGGTATACAATTCGTTGAAACAATTGGTGTGTTTAGATAGTAATTTTCAAGAATCACATTTGGGAAACCTTCGTACCGTGACGATAGAACAAACAAATCAGAAAATTGATAGTATAAATATGGATTTTCAACAAAGCCACAAAATTGGACATGGTCATTTATGCCTAATTCTTTAACCAATTCCTTTAGTTTTTTGCCCTCCCCGTGATCCCTGCCAAAAATAGATAAAACTAGATTTGGATACACACAACTCACATCCTTAATTGAATGTATAAGAACATCAAAAGCCTTTTGATAGGCCAGTCTTCCAGAAGCAACTATATTTTTTTTACCTTCACCAAAGGGAGATATTTTATTTGTCAACATTGAATTGATATAATAAACATCTATAGGATTATGCAAAACAACTGTTTTTGTTTCAGGTAAACTATATATTTTCATTGCATCTTTTTTCATGTCCTCAGTTTGGGCAACGACAATATCGGCACTTCTATAACCAATGAAATACATCAAATGTATTATTTTTCCATATGAGAGATATTTCTTTTCCAATGTTGGCATATTTGGCATTCTGGCAATATGAAAATATTTTTTCATATATGGCTTTATACAAAAAAGCAGAAATGGAATAAATGAATGTGTTGTAAATACTACATCTGGTTTATTATTTTTTAATATTATCAGTAAGGGAATTAACAATCTATATTTCTTTTTCATTTTCAATTCGATAACATTAGTACTGGCTGGTACTAAATGGAGTAAATCTCCTAAAAACTCGAGGACAATAAGTGTGGAAGCATATTTACTAGTATCCAATTGCCTTAAATAATTTACAGCTACTCTCTCCGCCCCACCACCAGAAAGATTATAGAGAACAAACATAATATGTTTTTTTGTAACCATGGTTGATTCAATTTTTTTTGGCTAGCTTGGGTAGTTTTATCCAATCCCCAAATATTCTATTCCATTCTGGTGGATCAAAAATTTCATATCCACCCCCATGAATAAATGTCAATTCACCAAAATATATTTTGCTGTTAATAACATATAAATCTACCCTTACATGCGTTTTTCCTATAGATAGTTTTCTTGCTAATTCCAGCATTAGATCTAAGCATTTTGGTTTTTGTATTATTACATTTGGATCTGTGGGAAATTTTACGGATAAAGGCTGATAGTCCCATTCAAGTGAATAAAAATTTCTTTTATGATTGGTAAACCTATCAAAATCAACTTGAATGATTTTCGGTTTTCCATTAAAACAAAAAATTTTATAGTCCTTCAAATCACCCCCTGATTCATCGATCATTAGTTTTTCCGCAATAATACGCGGTTTAATATTTTTATACTGTTTTTCTCGTGTATTCCAATAATAATTATATGCGAGTCGTTTCCTAAAATATTTACTCACATTATCCATATCCATTGAGTATTTTTCTCTGCAAATATAAATACTTCCGCAATCATGTGTACATTTTAATACGAATTCATTAGGCAATTTATCAAAAGGTATTTCATCAAAAGTATTCCATACACCATAAAGAGGTATTAAATATTCATCTCCAATAACATTAGAAATATATTCTCGAACCTCGTATTTATCCGCAAGATTAGAGCAATCTATTTCTTGACCATATAATTTAAGCCATTGCAATTTTTCATTAAACAAAAGCGGATTGTTCAGGCTGAGTTTTTGTCTGGTTATAGCACGATATTGTATCTTTACTACAAAAAAATCTGGAAAGAAATGTTTGTCCCGTACAAAAACCAAAGGTATTCTTTCTGGTTCATAAAATATTTTCTTAATCGTATTAATCATTGTTTGTTTTATCATGCTCTCAGAACCTTATTCCAAAAGGGATGTGGTACAAAATTCCACTCTTGAGGAATTTTTAACTCACTACTCAATGGCATATTATTGAGCTCATTAATGTTTGAATATAATTTTATTTTATCAAGTGAATCTCCTAACAAATAATGAGAGTTGATGGAATTCACTACTGTCGGAATTAAACTATGATCAAATCCTGTGATTTTGCAGAACACGTAATCAAATATTGTACTATTGTTTGAGGCCAAGATAATTCCAATTTTTTTGGAAGATGGTTTCAAAGGTCCATTATTTTCACCCGCAATAATCAAATCTCCGATATTCAAAACATTACGTGACACACGGCTAGTATTTAAACGGCCATTAGAATCCCCATACAATACAATCATATTAAGATCCAGAGTCGTTCTCCATATAGTATCATTACCATACCACTGTCCACCAGAATATTCTTGTTTTGCTGGAAATAATATTTTAGATATTTTCCTTATAATTTTTGATAAATTAATGTAAAATAATTGCATACCTTGATTTTTCTTTTCAATATGCTTACATCTCTGTCGGTTAATTTCTGAAAGAAGTATATTTAAAATTGTATGTTTATCTGTCTCGTCTCCTCCATTTTCTGGAGTTCCTGAACGAAAATGAGGGAGATATTCTTTATCTGAACAGATGCCAATAAAATTTTTCTGTGCTCCTGTGATACCCGCAAAACGATGGGTTTTAGGTTTTGGAAGATTTATCAGCAAATCAGCTTCCAGTATTGACTTGGCTATTTTATATTTATGATGTCCATCGTTATGTTTTTCATTAACAGTATTTTCGTAGTAATTTGCAATTCCATAACGTTGTTTGCCAGACAAAATATTAAAAAATGATAATTCTCTCAAATCAAATTCGCAAGTTTCATTGTTGTTATCCATGTTTTTTTCTTGTAAAAATATTTTGTTTGAAAGAACTTTCGTTTTTGTCATGCGTAAATCCCTAATCTGAATATTAATATTTTTTTTACGAAAATAGTCAAATATTTGATTATACCCATGTTCACTCATTAATTTTTCAAAATTGCAATTTTGAATAGGTGCATCCGCAACCTCTATCAAGGAGGCACCAGCTACAACACAATAGTCGATAATACAACGCAATATAGAAGGGTGTGTTACCGTACAATCGAGCCCACCTATTTCATTGATATGATTAACAAAATTAGGCTTTATTACGATATGTGCATTTTTTTCTACATAAGCACCTAAGGGATTCCAGTCTACCTTCCCGAAATTCGATTGATCGAGTCCTAAGCCATATAATGAAAAACGAGTCATATCATATACTTCATTTATTTGTGAACTAAGGGTCTCCTTAGAAAAGGGGTATTCTGGGTAGAAAATGTGAGGGCTGTAGTAATCACCTGGATCAGGATATTGAAAGCAATCACGTTTTTCCAAGTAAATTTTATTTTGTTCCATTTTGTTACCTCCAGTATCCATCATAATGCCAACATCAATATTTTATTCCCATTTCCCTAAACAGCGGAACGGATTCTGCATAATTTCTATACTCCAGCACAATCGGATCATTCGCATCTATAATGTCCTTCCATGGTTTTACATATGAATAAAAATGCAATAACTTAGGACCTGATTCTATAGGCAAATAATTATATTTATTTTTTGTCAAACGGCAAAAATGATTCCACTCAGTAGGCAAAATGAAATAATTATCTTTTACCAATATCGCAAGAATATCTTGATCGTCTAAACGTTTTTTATAACGATTTGTATACCAGATTGCTAATTTAAATGTTTCGTTATATGAGAATTTACTATTAAATATTTTTGTATTGAAAATCAAAACACCTGCATTTATATATTTTAACCAGTTATCCAAATACAAAAATACTGTATTGTTCAATAAACTTGAATACTTGCGATTTTCTATTTTTTCACTAATTTCAGTGTTTACTGCCACACCTATATAGTGATCAAAAATATTTAAATCGTATAATTCTGCAATATCAGCTTTCGCAATCATATCACTATCACAATAAATTACCTTCGGATATTTATCAAGCCAATATGGTATAAAAAGCCTTAAAAAAGTATCAAGGCTAATATACGAATCCACTGCTGGTACAATCGGAATTTCACTGAACGCATTTTCTACATTGATGAAATCAATTTCACAGTGAGAAAAATTTTTAACTTGATTTATTAGATGATTTTTTGTTCTAACGGAAAATTTTCTTTCAAAAATTATAAAATGGTATTTTCGTTGTGTGTTTGAATTATCCAGCAATGATTGCAACATAACTGCTGTATAAGGAGCAAAATCTTCATTTGCAGCCAAGACGACGGGTATTGCATTTTCAATAAACCGTAAATATGTGGGTGCAGACATCACGCCTTGCCAATTATTCGACAAGTCCATTGCTATTTTCTCGTCATATAAGTAAATATCGCGGCTTTCAATGATTTTTTTTATTTTACTTTGAATAGCTGGCGAAAATGCTTTTCCATCAAGTGTAAACCGGTACTGTAAGGATAAGCATTTTTGAAATAACAATCGTATCCTTTGCGGAATATTCATTGTGGTATCCTCCTGCTTGTTTTTTTTATCCAATTCAACAACGATATTTTATCTTGCTTACTCAGGCCAAACTGGTACATGAGGCATCCGATACTTATGGTTGAAATAATACAGGATATTATTAATCTGTTCCAATTGCCAACAAAAATATTCATGGAAAATATGGTTACAAAACTTGAAATTCCTGCAATGATAAATATTGGTAATATTACTTCGCAGAAAAATTTAAAAATTGGAAGTTCAATCCTTGCACCTAAATAAAATACAAGTACAGCAAAAAGCACAGCCTCAAGACCTATTCTTATAAATAATACCCCTATGGGGCTAAATCCCATCCACAGGGATAAAAAGGAAAATGGTAAATTAGCAAATAAAAAACAACTTGCAATAACTTCATATCTTTTTATGTCTCCAGTTGCCTGTATTGACATCCAAAAAGGGCCTAAAGTTGCTCTTATTAGTGAAAAAGCCAGAATTAGCTGAATGAATACAACAGTGTATTCAGGTACATTATTCAACCAAACTTGTAATACAAATTTTGCATTTATAGATAACGGCAACACAAAAAAAAACAACAGGCAAAATGATATCTTGACAGTCCGGAATATAAGCCGCATGAAGTAGTCATAATCCTTAGCAGCATAAGACTTGACTATTTGTGGTTGAAATGCAACTTGGAAATTAGTCACAAATTGAAATATTGCAGAATTTATCTGTCCTGCAATACCAAGGGCAGCGTTCACGGTAACACCATGGAAAATGTTTACCATTATGTTTATTCCGTGTTCCCTGCTCATGGCAGCCAAACCACCAAACACATTCCATCCAGAAAATGTTAGCATTTGGCGATATAGCTCTTTATCACTGCAATACCGAAATCGTGCCAACTCAAATGTTCTATTACAATATATTTTATGTATCAATAATATAACAATATTGGTGATACAGACCAAAAAAACGTATGCTTTTAATTTATCAAATTGGATTACAGGAAGTAAAAAAACAATCCCTAATCTAAATGTAGCCTCAACTATACTGAGCATCGCAAAAAAGGACATTTTTTCATGGGCAATAATAGTAGCTCTGTATGGAGCCTGCAAAATATCAATTACTTTCGCAAGGATAAAAAACTGGTATGCAACTAAGGCAGCAGACTGCCTTTCAGGTGGTATATTAAGTTGTGTATGAAAAAACCATAACCCTATAGTTTGAGCGAGAATAATGACCAGCACAGCAATCAGTACATGAATAACAATACTGGTACTGTACACATCCCTTGCCTGCTCCCTGTCGTTTCGCCCTAAAGCAAAATTCATGAAACGTTGGCTTGCATTTGTCACATTCAAGAACATGAAAAAAACAACCAGACCGCCGACTACGCCATAAATACCGTAGTCTTCTACACCCAGAATTTCCAATACAACCCGAACAGTGTACAGACTTACCAGCATGGTAAAAATCTGTCTAGAATAAAGCATAAGGGTATTTTTGGCTATGAGGACACTTTTTGAGGTCATACAATGCATTCAATCAAGTGGGGATAAATTTACTACAAGCATTTTTATATACAATATCATAATGCATCCAATAGGTCATCCCATAACACAAATACGCTTTCTGGTTTGTATCTATTTATACTCTGTAGGGCATTTGTTCCGAATTGCTTTCTTTTCTCTGGGTTCTGCATAAGCTCAAGAAGTGCTTCTGACAATTTTTTACTATTTCCATTTTCCACCAATAACCCATCCACATTGTGATGCACAATTTCGGAAGGACCTTCGGGACAGTCAAAACTAACTATTGGCAGTCCGCAAGATTGGGCTTCGATTAATACCATGGGTAAACCCTCTTTTCTGGAACTCATCACAAGAATACTGGCATCCAGATATTCTTGTATAATTTTTTTCGTTTGGGGAAATATTTTTATGTAATTCCTCAAGCCCAAGCTTTCTATTTGTTTGTTTAACTTGTCTTCTTCCTCGCCAGAACCGACTATCTTTACTTGCCATCCTTTACATTCTGATTTTATATGGGATATTGCATCCACCAACAAATCAAATCCTTTTATTTCAATTAGCCATCCCACAGCTAGAATTTGCTTGCCAAGCAGTTTGGATTGGCCGCAGGGCTGAAAAGACAAAGAGTTAGGAATCACCTTTATATTTTTATGGAATGAGTAATGCTTTGCGTGGGACAGCGTTAAGACAACAACAGAATCTAAAAACGGATACGTTATTTTCCGTCTAACCCTAGAGGTGAACGGGGCTCCCATATAAGCAGTATGCTCGCAAGCAACAGTTTTCACGCCTTTCCGTAAAAAAAACAACCAAACGTTTATACCTATATGTGTTCCCAACACGATATGAACGTTATTCTCCTGTACAAATTCCATGATATGTCTTAAGAGAAGCTTGATATACCCCTCTCGTAAACAGGAGTACCCACGATAAGGTGCATGTTTCATATCCCCCAAAAGGGAAACCATATAACCAATTGCAAAACAAGCCAAATTTTTCAACACTGTTTTACACTTTGATAGTCCAGTTTCACGCGGTGGGCGTGATAGCCCAAAATGATATATACGAACATCATTATTTATATCGTAAACTGGCCCACCAGAAATGGAACTCATACTGATTATAGAAACTAAGTATTTCCGCGATTCGGACAGCAAATTGGCAAGGTTACACACTGCCCTCTCCGTGCCTCCAAACCCAGTTATATCATCAAGAATGATTGCTATTTTTTTCACCTGTAATATACCCAAATGTTTTTTTTCCAATTGGTTTGCCTATATTCTTTTACATTCCTTGCAAGCAGTTCTGGGGTGGAATTCCCTCCATTAGGAAAATGATCCAATGTGCTTAGCTTTTCATCCAGGGTCATCGTTTCCACTTTTGGCACGAACTACTCCCCCCTGTATACTACACCAGCAATCCCAAAGAGCATCGGGGCACTGTTTTTACCGTTTCCTGAATCGCCTCACGGTCGGAATCATACACACCAAGCACTCGGCAAGAGTCATCATCGCTGGCGATAACGACTCGTTTCCCAGCATATTTTGACCTTAATTCTGTTTTGTTTGCTTTGTAGAAGGCTTGTTCCTTTTCCAAGTGCATAGATTCCCCTACTTCCACCGTATACCCACCAAACCCGTTCTGTCAATGATACATAAAACTATCCACGGAAATCAATTTTTGTTTGAAAGCTAAGATAAAATCTCCTGGAATGAGATTCCCGTTCCGCTCGCCATCTCAATTCCTAGCTTCCAGTTCCCTTTTGATATCTTCCAACGTGTGGCCAGTGGCAATAAGGTTCAAAAGTTCCGCATCCCTTTTCTTTACGCCTATCTCCTCGCCTTCGCGTTTTGCCT
>Ga0209755_10002891_pt1 | contig 22491 bp, 24 predicted proteins | sample TergutCo191P1_FD_187301 | JGI IMG/M metagenome (GOLD analysis project Ga0209755, IMG submission 187301) | Cornitermes sp. P1 segment gut microbial communities from Petit-Saut dam, French Guiana - Co191P1 (SPAdes) (version 2) | ecosystem: Host-associated > Arthropoda: Insects > Digestive system... | reverse complement strand
GTCAGCTCCTGATGATGGGCACATGGTTGCCCGAAACATGTTTAGCAACTATTAGAAGAGAAATAAAGAATACAAAAAGTGACATCTAGTTGGTTTTTTTTATCCACACTGATTATGCAGTACTCTGGCCAAGAAACAAATACCTATTGTGAGATCCACTGTACTTGCCTGATTTAGGCTCTTGTGACTTTCTCATGTTCAGAGAACTAAAATGAAGGTAATGCTTCAAGTAATGTGAGTTCATGGATGAAGTGCTTCCAAACATGCCAGTTATCCCACACTACACATGTCCCCTATCTCAGTTCACACTTTACCACTGCATTTATTACCAATGACTGGATGAACAATCCTAATGGCCAGTATATGTTTCACTTCTATTAAACAGTTTTTGCGAGTACTCTAATTAGATAATTTTCACATCCAACTAATATAACTTTCCATCTCAATTTCTTTAAGTAGGCTGTGTCACAGATCTGGTGGTTTTAAGCTGATCCCACACCACAGAGGGCTAGGTTTAATTGCAGGCCAGTCTAAGTGGGATTTATGGTGAATATAAGGGCATTGGGACTGGCTTTTTATGACTGCTTTGAATTTAAGCCTGTCAGTGTAACTCCATCAATACTCCCTACTCATTTGTCTACTGTCAACACTACTTAGCTTTAACAAGTATCAGCATCAAAATAACATACTTTAGAAATTTCCTTTAAGCACCACTAAATTCCCCAACTCTCTTGACTGCCTCCCAACACATCAAGCACTCACATTTGTCCAGAGACATCTACTAAAACCTTTGTGTTTGGTGGAGAAGATAAGATCCAAACCTTTTCTTCAACAACAATGAGCAATCACAGCTGTGCATACCAACTATATCAGCTTCTTGCCAGTTTAAAGTCACATGCTGGTTTAGGTGCCTAAATGTGAGACCCTTTTTGGAGGTTCTTTATGGCTATTTTTCATACAAAACTAAAGTAATCCAGATTTGTTCAACATTTATTTCCTGTGCTTGTTTCTACCCTTATGGTGAAAATAATATGCTGCAAATTCCTTTTATATCTTCATTCACATTATACACAAGTCAACTGCAGGTGACATATATTCTGTAAGCAGAGTATTTCTGTTTCTGCCTCACACATATATTTGCCTGAAAGAGAGTATAAAAAAGGCGAGTCTATCTGCAGCAATACGGTTCCAGCATAATGTTGCTCTGTTGTACACCAGACAGATCAACTGCTTATTAAACTGATACTGAAATGATCAGAGAATTTTGGCATAAACCTTTACCTGTGTCTGATAAACAATGGCTTGCCACGCCATTTGAAGGTGACACTCTTGCCCTCTGGTATGTCACCCAGTTTGACCTCAATCTTAGCTAGTGCAAGAACATCTGCAGATGCACTCATTGAACCTATAAACTCCCCCACCAAGGTTTTAGCTGCATATGTTCCAACAACAGCTCCACCTAGGCAAACATGAGGCCAGCTGTCAGTTTTGTATTAATCTATTACAGGCATATCTCTTGCTGAAAATATACACCCCAACAGCATGCAGCACCCTACCACATACTAATTTAGTGAAAAATTTTTTACAGAAAAAGAATAATAATAATAATGAAGCACTAGTTATATGATGTATATTTCCATGCAAGGAATAAGACAATATGCACCCTCAGAATAAATGATACATGCATAAACAGTTTGTGGTGTGGAACTACAAACAACTCTGCTAATGAAACAATACGGATTCTGTTGCCACACAAGCATTAATTGAGATAAAACTTCAAACTTCTCCAGTTTCTTGTGTCCTAAATTGGCGAAGGCTCCTTAGTTCATTTTCATTGTATTGTTTGGAATACTGTACTGGAGATGAAATAAATGACTGGTGCATAACAAGACTATTACAGCAAATACCAAGTAAGAAGCATCTGTGCATAGTAACTGCTGTTTTCCTTAAAAATGAAAACACTTTGCTATCAATGCCTCATCCAGGAGATTATATTTATGTGCTCATTGAAAGGACAAGACAGAGGAATATGCTAACTGCTCATCAAGCACTTCCCCAAAGAGCTACAATAAAATTCCAGCAAATATAATTATTGTCCATGCCTTAATATCTAATTTATTGTACATAATTAGGACGAAAAAACTACCATTTATATCACACTGTGATTGATAAACATTTTGCAATCACTGTGTGATAACATTCAGGCTAAAACAAAACATTTCATTCAACAAACCTCCGACAATCAAATACGTGAAAGATTTACGGGAATCTTCACTTTCTTTGCTGACAGCAGTACTATCTTTCACATCTTTTCTTCTATATGCAGAAAAATCTGGAACCTGAATATCACTGTGATAAAGCCTTACTTGTGTTGTCACTGAAAAGAAAGGGATCATGTAATTAATAAAAAAGAAAACCTACACATTATGAACTGAATATTAAATTCCTTGAATGTGACAATGCCCACATTTCCTTTTAGGTTACAGTTTCCAAATAAAACTTCCAAAGTTATTTTATTGCACTGGGGATAACAATAAAATTACAGGTGTAAGGATGAAGTACGTTCTGGTCTAAAAACTTGTAAACGTCGGCTGAAAATACACATGTAGTGTAATAAAAGGTAATAAATCTTCCAAGCCTATTTGTGCATGTTAACTTGTAGAACAAATTACGAATGTACCTCCTGGACCAGACAGCACACGTACTGGACCAGACGGCAAGGAAGTACTTAAAGAAAAACTTGTGTGCAGTTCTTCTGGTGGTGCAACTACTGTCTTCACGGCTACTGGAACAGCAGGGCTCAGCGGCTTTATCTGCGCTGCAACTGCCTGTGTCGTTGCTTTAATATATGGTGCTAAGTTTCCACATCTGGCCACTATGTTAATCATCTTGTTAAATACACAGTCAATTATTTATAAATTACTTTACACAAACACTTCCCAACGACACCCGCTTCTGCTATAGAATTGTTCAAGAGGCTTAGAGACGAAACTGTGTTTTGGGTTTTGTCCGCCAGAGTACTTATGAAAAATTTCTGTATCAAGCATCGTAAGTATAATCATATTTGAGCGTTTTAAAGCCCTATTTTTACATTATGGTTTTCCTTAGGTTGAATAGATGCAGATAGCTATCATTTATGTAATAACCTCTGCTGTAGAGTATGTTAAGAAAGCAATAAAATGGTTGTGCAGCTATGTTGTTATTTTGCGAAGTGTATGCACGAACTTTCATAACACATGCACAACTGTTTCCGGCAGTAGCCTACACCAACATTTCTTTTTATGCACGGGTTAGAGAAATTAAGTTATTTATAAATAGCAAACGGACCTATCTCAGGTATTATTATAACCCTCTTTATGTGAACAACAATGATACAATTATTGCAGTAGCGTATGAAATGTAATTTAAGGCATAGGCATACTAATTAACGGCGCATTCGCAAAATTTGCGGGAGTCTCCATACAGCGGACATGGATTGTTACATTGGTGTTGCATGAATCGTGTCAAGATGGTTGCACGCGAATGATTTGGCGCAGAGCTTACCTTGAACGGTGCTTTGTGCGAATTATTTTGTAGGTTTTTGTTTTAATTAGTGGAGTTTTATGTTGGTTACTTTCTATTTTGCTTATTATGTTGTGGAATTATATTTATAATATTTTATAGATTGAATTGTGGAATTCCAGTTCCATGTATATACGTATATATAAGTGCATTTATTGCATTAGGTTAAATATAGTTCTAAGGCCTCCCCGTGTTATTCATGACACATGATGGTAGATGCCTAGAAAAAGTTACGTAGCTTGCAGTCGTAAAATAAAGTAACTATTAAAGTATTGACCATGCAAAGATATACAAGGAATTTGTGTGTTTGAATAAATAATGCAGGCAGTCATTAACATTCCGGCAGTTTGAATACAGTGGAACATGGCATTGGTTCTGTAGATGAAAGTAGTTGAGCACGGTGTTGTTGTTGTTGTTGCTATTATTATTATAATTATAATTATAATTATTATTTGGAAGTGATGTTTGATGTTGGCATGTTTATTGTGACATTTACAGCATACAGTTGCAATGACTTTTATCTAACTTTTACAGCGAATACATTCCACTCAACATCTGGAATGGATTCACAGCAGCAGTTTTGTCTTAAGTGGAACAGTTTTGGCAGCAATTTGGCAACATCATTTGGCAATTTATTCAAATCAGAGAGTTTAACAGATGTCACATTATTTTGTGAAGGTAACTTATGTTTGCTGTGATTGAGTGAAGTCCATTTGCAGTATTAAGTAATTTTTTGGTTTTATAATAAATTGTGTGTGTGTGTGTGTATGGTAATACCTCTGAATTCTCCCTTCTAGGTGTAACATTCAAGGCTCACAGAGTTATTTTGGCAGCATGTAGCAAACATTTCCAGGATTTGTTTGAAGCAGCGCCACTGTGCCCAAGTGTGCTGGTCATTTTGGATGGCACGTCTTCATCTAACATGTCCGCCTTATTAGAATTCATGTACAAAGGAGAAGTTCATGTTTCTCAGGATAGCCTCCCAAGTTTCCTGAAGGCTGCAGAATGCTTGCAGGTAGGAGTTAAGAAAGTTTTGGGAACCCATGTGCATGGATATGTGGGTAATGTAGTTACTTTGTTTCTGATTTTACACAGGTTAAGTGTTGCATGTGGTCTTAATGTTATTGATGATGCCAGTATAGTGGCTGGGTTGAAGCTATTTACCAATAGTTAAAAGTACGGAGGAATCATGTAACAGATAAGGAATTGCAGCGAGTTTCATTTATAGTGTCCCTGAGCTAGAAAAATATGAACTCAGTGTGTGTCTGTGTGTGTGAATTTTGGCTAATGCTGGCTGTCATTGTCATTGATATATTGGTCACTGTTTAAGAGTTGCAGGTGTTGAATGGTCTTATGTGCTGGTGAAAGTATTAATCTGTACAAGCAATGGTCATTTGGAATACTTGGGCAAAAAATTCATTATGGAAAAAATTTCATTGGAAGTTTTGTAAACATTGTCCTGTGTGAACAGTACTGTGGAAAAGAATAAGCCACAGAACAGTTGAACAGTTTTGAATGAAGTGTCAGTGTTAGGCAGAGTAAAGTACAAAAACTTGTATTTTTATTTGATGGGGCATGATTTATTTCAAGTAGGAATACAAGCAGCCAGGTAGCAAACTGGTGGTACAAAAATCCCTCCACAGTTCATGAATTTTTCATGATCTTGAGGTCATAGTGTGGTGTACAGTTGAGTAACCACTATGTTACAGGGCCTATGTTTTTTTTTTGAAGGAACACTGACAGTGATTTAGGGAATTAATGGAACAAGAGAAGTTGTACATCAGTTCAGTTCCTTTACAGGGACTGAAAGACTGCTTTGAGGAGAAACTGTTAATATTTCAGCACCAGCTTTGTCATGTGTTAAGAAATATTTTAAGAAGGTGTGAAGCCTTCTTAGACTCTGGGGGTTGGCATTTTGAGACTCTTCAAAAGTTAAGTTGAACTGCAGGGGAAAAAACAGGCTTACACTTTTCATGTGCAGTACTGCTTCCATGCAAGCTTCCATGTTGGGGGACGCCGTAAAAAGTACTATTTGTATGCTATTCTAACTGTAATATTAGTTTGCGTGGTTACATTAATATAAAGCTTCCTCTCCATGTTATTGGTTTACGTAGTATATGCACTTTTTTCTTCTACCCACAAGTTTATCATGGTGGTAAAATGTTTTGTGGAGGTTGTTATGTTGACAGCTTTATAGTAAGTCTTCTGATGTACAGTGCTCTTGGCTTCACAGTTAGCAGATGATACACCATTGTTTTAACATAAGTATATAGCAGTGGTATGTTATTACAGAATGTAAGCGTTGTATCATAGTGTTTTATGATAAACAACATTTATTTGTATTTACTAGGTGAAAGGCTTGTCAATAGAACATGAGAAGCTTGCAGTGGTGCAAGGGCAACATACCAGCTCAGTGGGCCAGGACAGCCAACTGGACTCACCTACAGGCCGTAAACAAGCCAAATTAAATAACAACAATAACAGTGGTTCAAAGGAAACCTTGGAAGGAGGCTCAGGTGATCAGCTCCTCCAACAGCATCATCCATCTACCTCATCATCGTCATACTCCCCAGTTATGTCTCCGTACATGCACCCTCCCCATTACCGTCCAGCGTACGAGCAGCGCTTACCAGCCTCGGCGCCACCCCCATCTCACTATGATGCATCACCTCGAAAAAGGCATCACCGTAGTTCTTCCGAAGCCATTCAGGACTCCACTGTCCGTGCCTCAGTTCTGCGAGATGGTAGCAAGTCCCGTACAGCTCCTGAACCTGAAAAACACTCCCCAATATCCTTGGCATACCGTCCTGTGTCACAACCACAGCAGCCTCAGGAACCTGAGCTGAAGTCTGAAGACAAAGGTTATCCCCCAAGCTTATCTGCATCTCAGCATCTCTTGAGATATGAAGGGGGAACTGATGCCAGAGATAATGCTGCTGCCAGTGCCCCTGCCAATGCTGCCACTACTGTGGCTTATGACAGAGCTGTTGCTGTGGATGTTGATGGCAATAGCAAGGCAACGCCAGAAAGTCGGCGTTCTTCTGTGGACCCTGGGAGTAGCTGTCCAGAAGGTAAGACATTGGCTTGTTTTGTTGGGTTTGTTTTTTTTTTTTTTTGGGTGTGGGGTGTTCTGTCCAGTGAAATGACTAAGTTTGTATTAAGTGAGGAGCAGGAGATAAATTTTGGGATGGTTGGATTGTGTGGGGTGAGCAGTTTAGTGTAGTGTATTACTAGATTTATTTGTCGCCATCTCACCTCCTGTCACACATCCGCAGTTGAAGAAAAGTAGATTTTGTGTATTTCCATTGATATAAAATTTGCAGTACTTACTCATTTAGTAGGCTGAAAATGTTGGGTTCCTTGTATTCCTTCTGTGTGATAATAGAGATAAATATTTTTTCAAGGTATATGCTCAGGGCCTCACCCAGCTGTACTAAAGTGTTTATGCGAGTAAGAAATGTTGGGAGCAAATGTTGTATAGAAGTTTGTTTTTATTGTATAGAGGGAGGAAACATTTTCATGCAGCATTAATTCATGTGCATCCTAATGTATTATGTTGTGATAATGTGGTTAGATATCATATTTTATGTGGTATATATTTTTTCCCATTAGCCTTCTGGTTTTTGAAATAAGCTAAGAAAGGAAATTCTTTATGCTTTTTTTCCAAACTTTTATACTGAACAGGTGAATAGTAGTTGCAAATATATGCCTGCCTCTCATCCCACATGAGACATGACAGGAGGTCTCAGTAAGCTTTTACATTGCATTAGGATAGAGTAGAATGAATAATATATATTATGGGTTTTAGCCCTTAATGGACCCTATGCACATATGACCTATTATTAACGGGCTCATTCTGCCCCCATATTCTATGACGTTTTGTCTGTTGTGGGGGGAGAACCTTATCCAAGTCCTACAGCCAAAATAAAGGCCAGGATTGATCTTGGATGAGTTTTCTTGATAACCTCTGGGACCAGCTTGCCCACGCCTAGAGAGTAATATCTATTAAAGTGTTGTGGCCAAAAATAAGGCCACAAACCCGCTAAGTTATAAGAATTTATCAAGTATAGGTTCTGGCCCAGTAAACATATTGTCTGAGCCCTCCATAGCTTATGTTCCCCTTACAGAGTCCTATAAAAGAAATACTCCACTTCTAGAGCCTTCTGTGATATGTCTCTCGGAGTCCTCAATACTGGAGTTCTTCCTTCAGGTTCCCTTCACAGATCCTCTGTGAAGAGTGAGATGCTGCATTTCCGAAGCCTTCCACGACTTGTCTCAGAGTCTCCAGAATAGGAGCTGCTCCACCAGGTTCCCCTTATGAAGCCCCTACATGGAGAGAGCTGCTTGATCTCCAGAACCTTCTTTTATGTAGCTTTCAGAAAGGTGCCCTCCTGCCAGGTTCCCCTCTCAGAGCTGCCATAGAGAGATACACTTCATTTCCAGATCTTTCTTTTACTTGTCTCTCATAAAGACCCTAGTAAATGAGCTTCCCCCTCCAGGTTCTGCAACAGGACCCCTGTGGAAAGATGTCTGTTCACAGAGCCTCCTGTACACTGCATTAAAAAGATCTTTGTTTTATTCTTTAAATGCAGGACTGACTTGAAGGATATACATATTATATTTTTTGTGCATGTACAGTGTATGTGCATGTGTGTGTGTGTATGTATATATATAAAATTTTATTCTAGTGTGTTTTTATGAGGATGAATCAGTATGGACAAGCAGTGAAGAGTTCATTGTCCTACGTCTTGTTTCTTCACTTGATTTCAGCACTGATGTTTTTTTTTGTATAGAAAGTGGAAAGAAATTTAACGTGTGTTTATCGTTGCTAGAAATAGTTGGTTCTGTTCTATTTACAAGGGATCTCCAACCAGTTTCTGTTCATTTTCTTAGAAATTATTTATCTTTCATACATTACAGGTGTATTTTTTCTCATCTTACTCTCCCTGCTTCTCAGTACACTTTGCCTATCAATTTACAAGCTTTGGGAAGGTATCAGAATTTGATTGTGTGCAAAGCCAGTCATGCACTGTTTCTCCCCGTTGTCATCTGTGAATCATCAGCCGGTCATTGCCTTCTTTATGGGGCCAAACGAATTAAAATCAGAGGGGGCTAGATGTAGAATGTAGGTTGGGTGTTCGAATACTTCCAAATTTGGTGTTTGTGGGGGTGGTCATTTTATGGGCAGCACTTAACGCTCATCTGTTAATTGCCTGGGTATGCGTGTTGCACAAACCTTGTGTGAAGCTAAGGCTGTTATACACTATTGAATACATTGACCCTTGGCTAAAATTTGATTCTGGTACAGTTTCTGAGATTTTCATTCTTGTATCCTCGGGCTTCTTCCTGTTTCTTGGTGTTTGTTGATGTTGAGGGACTTCATGAATGCCTAGAATCATTCAGTGTCTGCCCTTTCTTGAATGTTTATATCCATGCACCCATGCACATGCACTTCTCTGATAAAGAACATTGTTCCCATACTGAGCACATAAACGTGATAATTTCTGCACTTTGCACACCTGCCTGTGAACAATTGTAACACAGACTTTGTTTTTCCTTGGTCCAAACTAAAAGTGGCACAGCTATGTTCCATGCTCAATAGCAACTCACACACACAAATGCTGTGAGCAGGTGCAAGACCATCACTGTGCTGGTTTGTTACCTAACCAGTAATAGTGTTGCCACCTCTTGATGGTTTACCTCTTACCATTGAGCACCAGGAAAAAAGTACAGAAACTTCTTGAATATCCCTCAGGTAAGGGAGTATTGAAAATCAGCATTCATAAATTGGAAGCCTTATAGTCATATGGAAGGAGTGAAACTTAAGACAACGAAGAGGCAATGACAACAATTTACTAGCAGTTTTACACTCTGTATATTTCACAGCTTCTTTTTGACTTTACATATACTAGATACTAAATATGGAAGGTATTACAACCCATGCAGTTGATTTTTATGGGATTTACTGTTTTATATGCACATAGATATAAAAAAAGACCTGATGTGACATAGTTGGAAAAGTGACTAGGCTATGGGCTAGACAACCTGGGGGTCTTGATTTGATTCATCACAGGTACAAGAGAGTTTTTCTTAAAAGCATCCAGACTTGCTCTGGGATCAACCCAGCCCCTTGTTCATTGGGTACCAGGAGCTTTTTTTCTGGGGGTAGAGTGAACAGGGCATGAAGCTACCTGCTTACATCTAGTGCCAAGGTTGTTAGTGATGCTATATCCCCTCTTGCATTTGCTTCATGGTGTACATGGGGACAGTTTACTGTTGTCTGCTGCTGGAATTTACATTTTCATTGCCTGGACAGCAAACAGCTGGGTTTGCATCAGTTTTTATGTGAATACACTTGGGGGGGGGCAGAGTTGTTGGATCATACTGGCCCATCTGGGCTGTTGTTAGGATAGAGAAACTGGCTATCACAGGAGTAATGAGGTCAGCCCCAACAGCTGCAGTGGGGGTCCTCCTGGGAGGTCCCTCCTGTGAATGTGACGATTAAGGCAGAAGCCCAGGCAGGGATCTACAGACTAATGTGCAGCCAGCAGTGGAAACCTAAATCTACAAATTTGATTGTACTAAAAAATCTGGGTACATGAAGTATGAACCCATCCTACAGATGGGAACTGACAGAATCAAAATATACATATTACAAGCCATTCATGGTCAAGTTCCCTGATGAGTTTGAGTGGCAGAGAAGTTTCGAACTGGTTATTGAATGTGGCTTGTTCTGGTACATGGATGGGTCCAAGACAATAAAGGCGCTGGTACTGGAATGCAGAGATGGTGCTGGAGAAGCAGGCGTAATTTCAGCCATGGGATCCAGACCACAGTATTCCAGGCTGAAATATATGCCATTAAGGCTTGTGGAATGGAGAATATAGAAAATGGCTACACAGGAACATCTGTATTCTTTCAGACAGTCATATGTCATTAAGGGCTTTGATAGTTTTCACATAAATTTTGAATTAGTTAGAGACTTCTATCAGTCCCAGGTAAAACTGGCAGGATCCAATTAGTGTGGGTGCAAAGACACATGGGCATTGATGGAAATTTTATAGCTCATCAATTAGCCAGGCAAATACCTCACATCCACTTATAGGACCTCAGCCTGCCCTTGGCATATCTGCAAAGGTTGCCAGGGTAGTGTTCAGGGGTTGGACAAGCAGAAAACATGAGGAGTACTGGCAATCCATTCAGGAGCAAAGGCAGGGTAATGGCTTTCTTAAAAGACCTTCTGCTAAAAGAGCTGGGGAATTACTCAACTTGAGCAGAAACCAGCCAAGAATAATGATGGGGCTGCTGTCTGGGCACTACCATTTGAAAGGACATTTATTTAACTGGTGCTGGCAGGAAGCCTCAGGTGACATAGATGCAAACAGTCCTGTGAAATGGTGTCACCTGTTCTGTGTGACTGTAAGGCACTGGTGGTACCAAGATTTAGGCACCTGGGCCAACATTTCCTGAAACCCAGTGATGTTGCCAACATCTCCATCAGTATGGTACTGCACTTTGTTCAGAGTGTAGGGCTGCTGAATGCTTAAGGAAAGAACACATGAAAGATGGAAAATAATCGAGGTTCAAGGGTTACTGCTGTGCCTGCCCTAATGTACTGTACTGTACTGCAGGATAAGGAAATCTTGGAGGCTGTGGCTAGTCAGACATGTAACTGGAATGGAAAAAGAATGAGGTGTATATAGATTTGTTGTAGGGAAACCTCTTGGAAAATGGCCACTAGGAAGACCAAAACAAGACAGTTTTACCCTCTTGGGACAACACTGCCTCACTGTAATATGTACACCATACTAATGAGCTCATTACACACTTTGGCTTGCATATACATCTCCCACTCTTGGCCCTGAAAAGAGATGTTCTTTGAACTCTCAATTCCCATTGGCTTGGTATGAGCCTTGTCATCTCTTCTCACTTCCATAGCTCAGATTGGTGAAAATACCTCCAACTTTCCCATACAAGCAACATATTCCTTTTTTTCAAATACTTCAGCATCCACCTAAACTGGATTCGCTCACCTGAAGATGTGGGCAGTATGTTCCTTTGAAAAGTTAGAAACCCAACCACTCTATGGCACAGAAACCCACCAGAAGACCAACAGATGGTCAAGCACTATGAAAACCTAAAACCTTATAAATAATGCTAGTTAAGACAATTTTGAGGTAAATAGTTGTGATTCCAGATTGTAGCCTAGATTGGGCTTGATGTCAGTATTGCTAAACCTCTGGAGCCTTACTTACACAATGTGATGTATTGTATATGTGACTGAGATTGTGAAAGTTATCGCTCATTGTAAAGCCAAGGTACACACTTCTCAACAAATAAAGTAGTTATCAGAATCAGTGGTTATATTTTGAATTATATGTAAAGTACTACTCCACTTAACACTGTCCCATTTAGCACTACTTGTTACAGTGTGCATGTGCGATTGATCAGTAATTCTTGAAAATGGCCAACTCGGCTTCACTGCTAACATTCACTTAGTCATTCACTGCACTTTGTATGGAATAGATGTACTTGGCTGCTGCATACAATATTTGCATCATGTGGAAAATATATATTTTCTAGTGCTGTTCATCCATCATGTCTAGAAAAAAGCCTTAAAGTGAGTTAGTGCATCTAAGATGCAAAGGAAAAGCATTTGCTTGGATGTTTTTCAGAATTTATTTTACATTTTTGCCCATCTGAAAACACTGTTGTAAGAAACACAACATTGAACCTAAAGCATTGTTGTTGCTTGATAATAGAAACAATTCAAACTTATGTTTCTGTAGAAGCAGTTTACCTTTCACCCAACATTTCAGTAGTACAACCAATGGATTTGGGTGTAATAACAAATTTTATGGTCTGCTGCCTCCACTGCATATTCAGGCAGCTTGCAGAGGAAACATTGTGAAGTTAGATAATCCATCAGACATTTTTGAAAAACTACAATATTATGAGTGCCATAGATAATACCAGAACAGCCTGGAATGAAGGGACTGCAAACTGCTTGAATGGGGACTGCAAGAAGCTATGGCCAGAAGCACGCAGAAACTCGGGAGGAAGTTGAAGAGGAAATCGTCATCCAAAATATTCCCAAACTGACCAGTGAAGTAGGATTGAAGGGAGTTAATGAGGACAGTATTGAAGAACTGCAGCAGTCCCATGGTGAGGGTGTTACCAATGATGAACTTTGAGAATTAGCAGAGTAACGCATCCAGAGTGAATTTTCAGTCCCTGATGCAGAAGAAGAAAAAACACCAGTGAGAGAACTTTCTACGGAATTCCTCAGCAGCAGCATCAACATGATCATGCAAATCATGGACTAGTTCATAGATAATGATGCTCATTGTGTAAAAGCTCAATGCGTGCTCAATAAAAGTTCATTGTGTTTGTATATTTGTATGTATTGTAGTGAGTTTCACAAAAAAATTTCTAAAAAATTTCATTATCTTTGTACTTGTTTTTGTATTTTCACCTGTCCCCAGTCATATAATGTTTATAATATAATTAGTGCTGCTTTGATTAGCACTGTATGTTCTAAGGATGTATCCTGAGTGGTGTATTACTGTATAGGACAGTAATAGGCTTGTACCTGCAAGTAGGTATACTTAGTTGTGTGCATTACAAAGTGAATGCATGATATGCAGTTGATTTTAATGTAGTATTGTTCAGTAAGCAAGAGGAACACGAAAACTGAATGTATTTTGGAAGATTATATGATAAAAAAATAGGGGCTGGGATGGCGTCGACTACAGTCTGGGCTGGCTGATCCAAGGTTTGATTCCCAGCAGGAGCAAGAGATTTTGCTTTTATCCAAAATATTCAGACTGGTTCTGGGGTCCACCCACCCCATCTGTTCAGTGAGTAGTTCTTCCCTTGGGGCGTGATGTTGACCATTTGCGTCCATCTAGAGCTGAGGTTAAGAATGAGTGGAGCTATACCTCTCCTGCCCTATATGCCTTCATGGCATTAAGAAGGACAGCTTAACTTCTTTTACCTTTTATGTGATGAAACTATTGTGAGTACATGTAACCAGTGCACAGATGTTCAGTGTGACAGCTTGAGTAGCCCAGTGTGTACTGTTGTATTTGTATTGAACTGGAAGGTATTGGAGTGTGTATAAGTTGAGTTCACACATGTGTAAGCATGGTGGGTGTAACTATAGCTTTAGCAGCTTGTGTCCTCCCAGAAAGTTCTGGCAAAATATTGGGCATTGGTGGTATATAAACAACATCCTTTATGTTCACTTAGAAGAAGAAATGACATGGTATAAGATCAGGAAAATGAGGTGGTCTGGTGATAGTGCCATAAGCCAATCCATTTCCATGGAAACTTCGAGTGCAAGAGGTTTGTACTGCTATATAAAAATGCTGAGGTGTTCTGTTTTGCTGGAATACCTTATTATAAGGGTCCTCTTCTCCCAAGTTGGCCTGAGGAATTCCTCCAACATGGCTAGGTGCAATACACTAGCTACAATACATTCGACAAAATATACTGACCTTGGGACTGCTCTGCATATTCATTGTTGCTGCTGCAAGTTGTATTATGTAGGTTAACATGACCAGACAGAGGGGAAGTGACCTCCATCAGCTACAAAATATTGACTGTGAAAAGCTTGTCCTTTGTCATCAAGTTTTGAAAGAATGTCAAAGCAAAATGTGTATTGAATGCAAACGTATGGGCTGTTTGTGGCAGTTGGTATTTTCTGAAAAAATTAACATCAGTATAGATCAGATATGTGTGTCCCATTCCATTTTTGCTTGGCCTCCATGTTACTTTACCTTCAAGAAAAATAAAAAGAGACCCACTTAACGTGGGTCTTAAACGTATTTGCCAAAATTGTTTTGAAGATGTTTGGGATTAATCTTTATAACTTGAGCTTGTGAACGTTGTTCGATCTTGTTACATAGCCTCCCAGAACTTCTTAACTCTTTGCCCATCGTGTTTTGTGCTGTGAGCCCACCTTTTTCCTGCTCATTTCTACATAACTGAGATTTTTCTGTGTTTTACTGTGAGATTAGAGATAACCACAATGGTATTGTTGATTTAAGTCTTACGGGATATGAGGTTGTAATGATTAGTAGTTACCGATGTTTCAGAGAGCTTGCTGCTGGCACATTTAGGGCCTATTCAATCCTGGTTGCTAATACCCAGAAGATGGAGACAGCAAGTTCTGAAATGACAATATCAATTTGCAGAGTGTCATGTTCCAGAAGATGTGAATTTTGATGTTTTGCTATATTAGAATGTGGCAGGTTCCTTTTAATTTAAGTGCATTCTAGTCTGTTAAGACAAGATCCCTGTTGGCTTTAACCAGTTCAATAGGAACCCCACTTTCTCAGTGTTGGAATACACAATTTCTAAAGCAAGAATTTCATTGAACTGCACAGTGAATTCAGTTTCTGAATTGTTAGGTAAGACTGTATCAGCACTTGTCCGTGTTTTACCCTTGTATGATTACCATTGTTTAGTGTGTGAGATGTGTCATCATCAAGATTTAGTTCCTCACGTCATTTGCAAGTAAGTGCATGCTACCAGTGTGACCAATTTTGATGAACCTCAGTATGTAGATTTGCACAAAATTTTTTGAGTCATTTGATGGCCTTCTACATTTTATGTAAACATGTCAGTTAAACTAACCTGTTTCTCTCCAGTTTACAGAACTGCATCTTGTTATAAGTAATTTTCATCTGCGCTCATTGGGCTCTTTCTTAGGACATTTTTTCCTTTTAGTTTTCATTGTGCCTGATACAGATCATATTCTGTTTTATGTACCTTGTAACCAGTTGTGGGGTGCAGCTGATTTTCAGGTCTGACATATGAAGTTAGTGTTTTATTAAACTGTGACATAATAGTGGCAGCAGTGTCAGTGGGCTGTTTGTGACCAAACTACCCCTTTGTACTGTGCAACATTCCAGAAGATTGAAGACTACACCATGGAGGAGGTGTAAAACCTTTCAGTAGCTATGACAGTTGTTCAGAAATCCCCTGTTTGTGATGTCTGTTATGTGAATCTGCTATAGAGATATGGTCATTCAAATAATTAAAAAATACAAAGGAGTAAGTTTGTTATTGTAATTCCAAATTGAACAAGTGCATAACAAACCCATACAGAGTCAATTTGCAGTGTTGATTGTGATTGCTTGCTTGCAACTCTTATGTGTTGTCATCTGGTCTTCATAACTGCTGTTTGGTGTTTTGCTGTGTGTAGTAAGCTTTTTCTTTGACAATTGCAGATCTTACACATGCTTGAGTGTATTCTCCTCATTAAAATTCAAAGAATCGGCATACATGTAGTGTAGATGTAGGTAGGAGTGTCAGTTTAATTTGAATGTAATGTTTAACTCTTTAAGGCCCAGTGGTTACTTCCTTCCGTATTCTACATTCAGTCCACAGAGTGCATTTTTCTTATTTTTATTGGTTTTTAAACAACAGTATTTTTTCCCGCGTTAGGGTAAACTTGTCACTGTGCATGCCATAAAGCCATGCCGGTGAAATAGAACTATAGCAGCACCACTGACTGTGGCACTAGATGAAGATAGTGGTCACCTCCAAGCCCTGGCAACTTTACCAGGGGGAGAGGAAAGAACACCAGACACCTGTTGAATTGTAGCCAGTGTGAACGTACCGACATGTTGCATACCCATTCGCCTTACACTTCATTTACATTAGGCATCTAAAGAACTGAGCATGTAATATATTAAGGTGGTTTAGTAGGGTTTGACATGCAAGATTTGAGGTTCTCACAGTGGTGTGATTGTGGACTTCAGTCTTCTTGGGAAGGGACACTGGGTACATGGTTACCAACATTTCAAAGGATCGGATTGCATTTCTTGGTCTGCGTAACCCTCTAAGATGAAGGCACCGCAATCCTTGAAAACCTCGAGAATCACTTACTGGCAACACAGTGCCACATCACGGAAGACATGAATCGTAGGGTTTGACATGTTACTTCTAGTCTTTGAAATGATACGGTTCTTGTAAAGTTCTAAATAACCTAAAGACACATGTGCTATGTTCTCTTACTCCATTTAACTAGTGAGCAAAAAACATTTGGACATTATTTTATTCAGTTACAGTAATTTACATGTAGCTAGCGGCAAGTTCTGGAGATGTTAGAGAAGTTACGACTTGAAAGAAATTATTTTAGCCAAAAGAGTCTGGAATAACACAAGCGTTAACTTTATTTTGATGTATCATAATGTGGAAAAGGTATATGAAAACTGCTGTGTATTGTCCTTGCTGTCTTTTTGTCTGATAAAATGTGAATGTTGTTTGACCTTGTGTAGGAAGCAATTTAAAAGGAGTGTATTAGTGTTTTGCAGTATTTCTGAAACATCCAACATGACAGGTGCTGTCAGAAAAGTTCACAAGGTGCAAAACTAGTAAAGTAGTGGGAAGATAGTTTAAATTTGCCTCATGAGTTTTTAATTTGTAACTTGTAAAAATGAATTTGTAAGCATGTTTATGATTTATCTTCATACATAATGTCACTTGTCTAGTTCTGTCATTTCATTTAGCAGTCACTGTGAAATGGAAAGCTAAATGTGTGTGTTACGTGGGGGATATGTTGCCATTTTAAATTTTACAGTATATCCTTTTGTGGCTCTGGCCAGAGATGTCATGGACACCCATGAATATTGTAATGAATGTTTTGGCTTCATAAACCATGGGGACTGCCTTGAGTAGCTGAGAAGTGGTTGGCTTATGACAGGACCCAGCTCTATGGAGTTACTCAATAAGAATCAGTTCAGTGTGACCTTTAAATGTTTGTCAGGAGCCAAGAACAATTACTGTCTGCCGTATACTTCACATGCATGCCATGTTGGTGTGGTAGCCTATAGATGTGTGGTGTTTACATATTTTTAAAATAGTGTTGTTTATTGCATATAAGATTTGAGGTTTTTATGGTGGTAAAAATGCCACTTTTGGTATTGTGGGTTATGAACCATATAATCTAAAGTCATTACCTATGAGACTGCACATTGTTGTACAGTCTACAGTCTAAATTTTTTTTATTTCATGTTTTCACTTTGAGTAATAAAATGAGAGTTGACTAAATTGCAAAGGCACTAGTAAATTGGGCATTTGTGAATGGTAAGTAAGTGCACCCTTGTACAGACACTGAGCCTCTGTACAGGCTGTATGGCCCGTAGGGGGAGTAGAGGTATAGCTCTTTCTTGACCACAGCACTAGAAGGGGGTGAGGGGTCAGCGTCATGCCCCGGCTGCTCTTAACCCCTGGGAAAGATCCGGTACCCATTGTACAAGAGGCTGGGTGGGCCCCAGAGCCGGTCTGGACAGGTGCGGAAAATCTGTCCCCCAACGAGATTCGATCCCCAGACCGTCCAGCCTGTAGCCAGTTGCTATACCGACTACGCTACTCGGCCCACATTCGTGAATGGACTTACGTGATAAACATTGCCGACAGTGTTGATGTGCATGTGTTTAAAGTTTTCTTGGTGGAATTGCTTGCTTATTGCATGGATTTGTAGTTTTAGGAATCTAAGTATTATTGTTTTGTTTTCATTTTGTGAAAGACTTACTACTTAAGTACAAATTCTGTCAGATATGACTTAAGAGTTCTGCATCATTGCAATGTTTGTGGTTGGTATTTTACATGTAGTGCGTAGTTACGTTACTCCGTACCATATCACAGATGTGTAACTATAGTGGTTCATTAGTTAACACAACCTGGAAGGTAAAGAAAGTTTTTTTCATGGCAGCCATGTTGTAATTTTGCAAACTACAAAAGTAAGATTTATTCCAAGATCTTTTTGCTTACATTAATTGTGAATACTAAAGTAAGTGGCTTTAGTGCCACTGTGCATCACAAGATTGTGCTGTTTAATGATTCTGTCAGTTGCTAAGATTACATAGCATCAGTAACACTGGTCATCAAGTTTATAACAACATGGATGAAGATGACTGTTTTGCATGTGTCACTGCAAGGCTTTTGCAATCACATAATTGAAAACTGCCCATCACATAATTTTTTTAAAACTGAATAGATTTTTCATAAGTGTCTGTAAAATTGTGATAATTATATGTTTACCTGGTATTACACTTGTTCCTTGTCGTGTGTGATATGAGTGCCAAGAATGTCTGGTAAAATGCCATTGTGTTTTGCTACATGAAGTACTGTACCGTGTACATTCTTACCTTGGGGTATGGCATTGAGAGGGTGTTTGTTACACATAGTATTACCTTCTAACTAGGAGAAGTTTTATTTTCCTTCAAGAACTGCAGAAAGTGACCATCTACATTCTGTGATATTAGCTGTGTTCCCTAGGATGATGAAGAAACACATCTGACCTACAAAGTGAGCCAGCTGATCCCGTTCACAACTTGTATCTTTCCGAGCAACAAACAGAACTTCTAGGATCAAGATTGCTGGAGTTGGACTTGCTAAGTAGAGAAGCAAGAACATCTCTATTGAGGAAGAGGCAGGGACTAGTTTTTGGATGGTATAAAATGCATGACCGTCATTGCATCTGCAGTGATATAAATGGCCTGATGGAAGAATTGGGATTTCTGAAGTATCCCGAAGAATGAAGACCTTTTGTTGATGTATCAAAACTAAGCTTGCCTACAATTTTCTTTATGTAATGGGAATGCAAAAGCATCGATACCTGTTACCAGTTCACTGGCTAAGAAAAATTGTATGAGGATATGTCACCCTTATGAAATGCAGTAAATTACAGGAAACGTTGTTGGCAGATATTAAGGTGATTGGACTTTTACTTGCACTGTGGGTGGTATATATGAAGTGTTGTTGCTTTTTGTGCTTGTGGGAAGTTGAGCAGCCTAAATGTTATGTTGTGAAAGACTGGTCAGCCAGACAAGACTTTGGCCCCAGGTGCAGCCTCCGCTACAGGTAAAGTTGGGGCTTATGAAGAAATTAGTCAAAGCCTTGGACAAAAGGTGGTGGTTTTCCCTACTTGTGCAAGAAGTTTCAAAATCTCAACGGTCCCAAATTTAAAAAAGGGATCATTGTCAGATTTAAAAACTAATGTGTGATGAGAATTTTGAAAGGAAATTGAACTCCGCTGAATTGGCTGTAAGGAAATATTTTATATCATCAGTTTGTGGTCTTCTGGGGGGGGGTGAAACCTCAACTGATGCAAAGTTTGTGACAGAACTAACAGAAGCAAGGGTGGCAGACGTCACTGAAAATCCTCATCTTGACCCTTAACACCACAACTTCTATCCTGACAAGCTAGGAGCTATTAGTGATTAACAATGTGAATAGTTTCTAAAGCATATAGCTGAAATGGAATAATGGTATAAAAGAGATGGGATCCAGTTACTGCTGGTTTTTCTGTAGGGAGTGTGGAACTTCCTGTAAAAGAAGAAAATAAGCTTAAAATAACAGCATCTGGCATTTTTTTTTGTTTCTTTTCATATAGTTGATTGAGTGCACAGTATGAATAGAAATTAATTATAATATAATTATTTTGTAATTATCATATTAAAAATTATTAATTTATACATATTTTAGGTTGTTCTCAAGCATGAAATATATGCTTTGTGTCTTCTTCCTAAACAGAAGCTCTGTAATTAGTTTTTATGAGTTCATGGTAGATGCCTATTGTATGAAATCTGTATGTGCCACGATATGTTGCTTGTTAGCTTGTTATTGTTGTTGTCAGCACACTTGATGTAGTAAAGAACATAAAATTTAATCCATGTTGTCCATGTTGTAAAAAAAAAAAAAAAGTCGATAATTTTAGACTAGTGTAAATGAGACTTGACACATACGGAACATTGGTGGAATGGTACTGACAAGGAAAACCAAAATACTCGGAGGAAAACATGTTCTGTTGCCACTTTGTTCCCCCACAAATCCCGCATGGACTGGCCTGGGATAATACTAGGGCCACTGTGGTGAGAGGCCATCATCTAGTCACCTATACAGTGGTAATGGCCCATCACAGGATTGTGTTATTACCTATGGTAGGAGGTTTTAAAAAAGTGTAGGGTACGGGAGGTGGCCACCATTGGTATAAAATTGATCCCACATTTGGTGAAAGTCACTCAGGTGGTTCAGAAGTTGAAGTGGGGAACACAGACATGCATAGACATCATGGTAGTATTTCTTCCTTTATTACAGAAAGAAGGTAGGCTAAATGGTGAACAGTGTGAAGGTCGTATGTGCTGGAGGAAATCTGCACCATTTTATCTGCAATTTTAAAAATTCTTGCCTGTAGCATGTAGACTTAAACTGTTTGTAATTAGCTGATACTTGCTGCTATTCATTGTGTTGAATGTTTGGGATATTCTACATATACAAATTTGCCTTGTATATGCCATGGGCTTTGTGAGGGGCAGGAACTGGAGCCCATAGGGTTATTGTTGGTCATTGTTGCCACATTTGTAGCAACATTTTTAAGTATGTGCATGTACCCAGTACTGCAGTTATCTGAATTTGGTGTGTTTGTGTACACCTTAGGTCCTGAACAAATTTTCTTTTGCAGATTTGCGAGTGAAACTTGAACTGTGCAACCGCCCAGAAGAGCATCATATGGTAAATGCTGCACCATATGCAGATGCGAGCGCTGACAAAATGCCCGAGATAAATCCATCCAATCCTTGGAACTCGAGTGCAAATTCAAAAATGGCTGCCCATAAGGGGGGTTCTGTTGCTACAGCTGATGGTAATGTAGTTTACTGTTAAATGATTTAGTGGTTGGTGTAGCATTCTTCACTGTACCATACCAACTTAACCTGATGTTGCTATATTTTTTCTTCATAAACTCTGAAATTATTATGTTATTTATAGAAAATTCTGAGTGATATTTTCTCTTCTTTAACAGATTTTTTTGAGAGTCTTTTTGTAAATAGAATCTTGACATGGATATTCTGGAATTTCGGTAATTTGGATGTGTCTTTCGTACACTGTCGGCATTTTACACCAATATCTGGGAGAGAAATTATTTCTGTCCTTGAAATTCTACATTGCTGTACCCAGTTCCTCGCATGTTGTTTAGAATACCATTGCTTGTCTTGTTCAAAATGTAGGGACATACTTTGGAATACTGTTAGTATAAATCAGTCGACCTTTCTGGGACAGTTGGAATTATGCCACCCCTATAATGTATATCCTGTGTATGTAAATTGATATGTAGCTTCCACATGCAGCTGGCTGTTGCAGACTATTAGATATTATCTGATAGTTTGTAGCAGAGGACCAAAGAAGCATTTCACAAATTGTTTTTTCTAGTATTGACCAGATGAACTTATTAATTGATCTCACGTTTGGAGCGTGCTTGATTTCAGGTGTTATAACAGTTTTTGTTTTGTTTTGTAGTAAGCAGAAACATGTCCGACCTTTACGCAGGAAGTACCTTCATGATGAATTTGACACAAGTTCTGTAACAATAGGCCTACCCAACATCATTTTTTCCCCAGGCATTTCTTTTTCTTTGAACTAAAAATTTCCATGTGGGCAGGTTTTTTTATATATTTAGAAATAGATGGACTTTTTACTATTTCTTTTTTTTTTCTGAAGCTGTTGCATGTTTGAATGGTACTAGAGGTTAAAAAAAGTATTTCTTCTACTTCTTTAAGAGATACAGAGTAACAAAAATAATATAATTTTTTAAGTCAGAAGAACATCAGTGCAGAATATCTTGGCACACTTGGGCATGGAAATTTTGAACAATGAACTCAGTGAAAGCATACTTAAAAGAATGTCTCACCATGAATTTCATACCCATGAAATTTAAAGAACTCCTAGTAGCAAAATGTTGAGAGGGATTTTTATGTAATAAAATTGTGAATATTAGTATGCCATCTCCCCCCCCGATATGTTATATTTTTTACTGTCAGTAAGTGGGAAGTGTCCCCTTTAGTTGTGATAGATATATGGTAACCCTGTGTATCAGGAAATGAGAGTGCAGAGTAGTTAGGGAAGCAGTAATGTGTCTAG
>Ga0209755_10002890_pt1 | contig 22494 bp, 16 predicted proteins | sample TergutCo191P1_FD_187301 | JGI IMG/M metagenome (GOLD analysis project Ga0209755, IMG submission 187301) | Cornitermes sp. P1 segment gut microbial communities from Petit-Saut dam, French Guiana - Co191P1 (SPAdes) (version 2) | ecosystem: Host-associated > Arthropoda: Insects > Digestive system... | reverse complement strand
CTGTAAATGCGGCAAGTGTTTCAGCGTCTAAAAATCGTGTATATGGATCTTCCATGCCATCAAGGAGTCCGCGGTACATGCTGTTTAACATCTCATGTCTATTAAAAGGCATAATGGAACGTGATTCTAAAATGTCAAATATTTTCTGAACCTTAACAGCAGGATTGGTGCGACCATCCCAACGTGTGTTATGGTCATATAAACTGTAAATAAAAAACACCGCAAGCATCAGACCGACGCCTGTGATGATTCCATAAATGTATGTTTTAATATTTTGTTTCATATGGATCTGCCTCTAATAATTTAATATATGATTCGTATCTTGAAGGATGAATTGTTTTACCCACTTGTTCTTTAACACCGCAATCAATTTCTTTATGATGCATGCAATTTTTAAATCGGCAAGTCTGCCGGAATTCATTAAATTCTTGAAATCCCATTTGAATGTCTGATTTATTAAAAGAAAAAATGTCCAGTGATGTAAACCCCGGCGTATCAACACAATATCCGTCGGCTGGATCATCCGTTAACATAAAGATTTCAGTATGCCGGGTTGTGTGTTTTCCGCGTGCTAATTTTTGACTTAAATCTCCGGTTTCGAGATCCAGATGCGCGGCAAGTGCGTTGAGTAAGCTTGATTTTCCAACACCTGATGGTCCTGCGAGAACATTAATTTTACCCCGCATATGCATTTTAAGTTCATCCAGTCCATGTCCTGCATAGGTTGATGTGAATAATACAACATAGCCCGCATCTTGATATATTTTAAATGCATCGCTGATTGCGAGATCTGTTTTATTGACACAAATAATTGCCGGAATGTGTTCGTGGGCCGCCATGATTAAAAAACGGTCTAATAATCCAGGATGAAATTCAGGCTCTTTAGATGCAATGGTGATAATGGCTTGGTCGATGTTCGCAACCGGCGGGCGTTTAAGTTCATTGCTTCGTGCCGCAATCGCATCAATGGTGCCTAATTTCTTTTTTGAATCAGAAATAAGAATTTTACATGTATCGCCAACCAACGGGGTGATGTTCTTGTTTCTAAAAACACCACGTGCACGGCATTTATACAAACCATCGTCACAGCGGATGGTGTATGTGCCGGCAACACCTTTAATAATAATGCCGGATTTATTCATCGAAGTTCACAGGTTCAATAAAGCGAAGGGTTTCTATGTTGTTTTCAACAGAAAAAAATCTAAAGAGTACATAACCATTGCCTTCGACCTGAAGGGTGATGGGGAATCTGGAGACATGAACATTTGGATCATTAAATAAAATGCTGGGTTCATTATGTCCTTCTTGTCTTGTGACGGTCAGGTGGACATACTCTGTTCCGGCGGGAACAGACCATAAAGAGATGTTTAAACTTCTGCGAACAGGTTCAACCGTCGGCGGCGGGTCTTCGTCTGCCGGTGGTGTTTCGTCATTGTTTGTGTCGTTTTCTCCGTTTTCTGTTTCATCATTGGCCGGTGGTGTTGGCGTTGGTGTCGGAGTGGGTGTTGGCGAGGGCACCGGGGTGGCAGTCGGTGTTTCTGCATCCGGTGTCGGAGTGGGTGTTGGTGCCGGTGTTGGGGTTGGTGAAGGCATCGGCGGCGGTCCGGTGCTGACCGTCAGGGTTACTTGCGCACCGGGAGAAACCATCTCGTTTGGCATCGGGTTTTGTAATATAACGGTTCCTTGCGGATATGTTGTACTTTCGACACGGGTTACCAATCCCGCAATCAGATTGTGTGTTCGTAAAACGGATAATGCGGAAGTTTCTGCGGTGCCAATTAAGTTCGGCACAGAAATAAGATTCGCATCCACGCCTTGTGATACGGTGAGCGTAACCACCATGTCCATTGTAATGGTTGTGCCGACAGGTGGGTTTTGTGAAATAATATGGTCTTTGGGAACGGTATCGCTTTCTACAAAATCAATTTGTACAATGACCGGAAAATGTTGTAATCGGTCATGCGCTTCTTCAAGTGAAAGCATCTGTATATAAGGCATTGTCGGTGCTTCTGCTTCAGGTCCGCGCGAAAGATATACTTGCAACACATCGCCTTCGGCAAGATTAAATCCCGGCATTTGGATTTGTCTGATGATTTGTCCCGCCGGAATAGTATCAGAAAATTCTTCGGTGAACACAGTGAGATTTAAACCATGTGCGGAAGCCACATCTTGCGCGGCATCAAATGTCATTCCGGATACATCTGGCGCAGAAACATGATTGCCTGAACCTACAAGGCGCGGAAAAATAAAGAGGATTGCCGCCGTAATAATGCCTACAAATAACAATCCAAGCAACACACCACTGATAATGGCAACTTTATCAGATTTTTCATTGCCGGTATCTTCATATATTTCATCTTCAAAATCATCTTCATCATTATATGCTTCACCGCTTAGCCATGCTGCACGCGCTTTTTCTTTTGTGCCGGAAGTGGCAATCTTTGCGCTGACAACAGATTCATCAATAAATGCTTCATCGGCATACAGATGTCCTTCATCTGAAATGGCACGTTTTAGATCATATTCCATTTCATCAATGGTTAAATAACGCTGGGATGCGGATTTTGCGGTTGCTTTTTCGATAATGTGAATGATGTTGTCGGATACTCTTGGATTTTTTTCTTTAATATCAGGGATGTGTTCATTGATATGCTGAAGTGCAACAGCCACTTCATTATCTCCGTCATAGGGCAGCTCGCCGGTGGCCATTTCATACATGACAATGCCAAGTGAATATATATCAGAACGGTGGTCAATATAGCCACCTCGTGCTTGTTCCGGTGAAAAATAATGGACACTACCCATGGAACCTGAGCTGGCATTAAGCGTTGCTGCTTTGGCCACACGTGCAATCCCAAAATCAGCAACTTTTACCACACTGCTGCTGGTGATAAGAATGTTCTGCGGTTTAACATCCAGATGCACAATGCCGCTTCGGTGTGCTTTGGATAATCCCTCTGATACTTGAATGGCAACTCCTAAAGTGGTGTCATTGTCAAAGGGTGCTTTTTTATTAATGAGGTCTTTGAGTGACGCGCCATCAACGTATTCTAAAACAATGTACCAAACATCGCCATCATTTCCATAATCAAAGATGCTGACAATATTTTGATGGTTGAGTGCGGCCGCGGCCCTTGCTTCTTCCGGAAAACGTGTTTTAAACGTTTCATCTTGTAAATAATCTTCTTTTAAAACTTTCAGTGTAACATATCGGTCTAATTTATTATCATGTGCTCTATAAACATGACTCATGCCGCCTGAGCCGATTAAATCATCTATTTCATAACGATCAGCAACCACATGTCCCGTTTTAAGTTTCAATCAAATCACCTCTTAATATCAATTATTATAACGGAGATGTTATCAACACCGCCATGAGCATTTGCTTCTTCAATCAGCGCTTTAACACGGTTTTCTACAAAACCGATGCCATTAACGATTCCTTTGATGGCATCGTCATTCATCATATTGGTTAAGCCGTCAGAACATAGGAGCACAGAATTATAACCGGACACATCAAGGATCAACCCGTCAAATTCACAATATTCCATGGGGACACCCATAACCCGTGTCAACATGCTGCGTTTCGGATGTTTGTGTGCATCATCTTCAGAAACTTCGCCGGCCTTGACAAGTTGCTCTACATAGGAGTGATCCACAGTAATTTGTTTAATTTCGCAATCATTAACCGCATACACACGGCTGTCGCCGATATGTGCAATGTACATTTTATGCTCATAAATTGTAGATAAAATGAGTGTTGTGCCCATGCCGTCATATTCCGGGTTTTCAGCCGCGGCATCCAAAATGCCTTGATTTGCATGTCGGCCTGCATTGATGAGTAAATCTAAAAAATTTTCAGGCTCGATAAAATCAGGAACCGCATAATGTCGAATGTAATCAACGGATAAATCGACGGCGAGTTTGCTTGCCACATCGCCGGCTTTATGTCCGCCCATGCCGTCGGCAACAACAAAAAGATTGGGCAGCGGCCCAATGGGTTCATTGATATAAAATATAATATCTTGGTTTTGAGTTCTGACGAATCCGGTGTCTGTCAGCCCGGCTACATACATGGAACCACCTCTAGTGCGTTGTTTTTAATCATAATACAATTGTTAATGTGTGGAGGTATTAAACTGTTTCATAAGTTTCGCGATGAAAAAACCGTCATTGTCGGCGCAAGGCATGATGTTGGTCATTTCCGTACATATAAAGTCTTCACGTTCCGACAAAAAACTTGCGATGTTTTCATTATTTTCTTCATCAAGCAGCGTACAGGTGCAGTACACCAGTATACCGCCGGGTTTAACATATTCTGCCGCAACATCCAGCATTGAAAGCTGTATTTCAGCCAATGTTTGAACATCCTCTATGTTTCGGTTGTATTTTATTTCCGGATGCTTTCGGATGGTGCCGAGTCCCGAACACGGTGCATCAAGCAGTACCGCATCGGCAGCATTGATCAAATCAGGGTTTAATATGGTTGCATCTCCGAGTTTTGGCTGAATGCATGTTAAACCCAATCTACGTCTGGATTCAAAAAGCAGTTCGATTTTGTGTGCATGTTTGTCAAATGCATGGATGATGCCCTTATTGTTCATGTTCATTGCCGTGGCAAACGATTTGCCGCCCGGTGCTGCACATAAATCAATGATGGTTTGTCCCGGTTTCGCATCCAGCGTCAACACGGCATGGTAAGCACCCGGATCCATGACATAAAACCAACCTTGCTTAAATGCTGTTAATTTAGTGATGTCTCCTGTTTGTTTTAACGATAAAAATGGTATGTTCGTTCCATTCAGCATTTGTACCAAAACACCTTCTGCTTCAAGGGATTGTTTTAGAAGTTGTACATTTGTCTTCACCGTATTGGTCAAAACAATCATTTGCGGAATGCGGTGCATTTGTTGTGCCAATTCAAGTGTTTTTGCAGAACCAAGTTGTAATGTCAATTTATGATACAACCATTTGGGATATGAATAGCGTATCGCCGGGTCGGTGATTTGATTTAAATCAATATCCTCACGCAAAATGGTACGTAAAATGCCATTAACAAAACCTGAAAGATTCTCAAGCTTTAATTGTTTGGTAAGGTTTACCGCCTCATTAACTGCCGCTCGATCGGGAATGTGTTCCATGAACAAGATTTGACATACGGCAATCCTTAGAATGTTTCGGATGTTTGCTTTCATTTTGAGCAAAGGTGTTTTTGAAAATTGTTCAAGGATGGTGTCAATTAATAACAGATTGCGTATGGTTTCATTGACAAGGTCTGTAACAAATGCACGGCTGCGTGCATCCAGTGATGATTCCGACAATGCTTTTCGTAACGCGATGTTGCTGTATGCTTTATGTTCTAATATCTCAGAAAGCACCAACACTGCAAGACCTCTATCTGTATTTATCAGCATTTTCTACCTCAAAAAAATCATAATCACATCATTTTACCACAATTTTCAAAAATTTTGAAATTTTACGTTAATTTTGCTATATTAGTATGGACAAAAATAAATAATATAAGGGGTGCATTTATGCGCATTTTTATGATTGTTCTCATTTTAATTCCTGTTGTTTTTCAGTTAATCCTGAAATTTTTAACGTATTCGCGGCGCAATGCACCCATTCCGGAAAACGTACAAGATGTGTATGATGCTCAAACATATCAAAAACAACAGGCATACAGTATGGATAAATTAAAATATTCGATTGTATCGGAAAGTATTATTGGTACTATGATTGCAATTGCAGTCATGCTTTTGAATGTACATGCTCATGTGTATGATTGGATTTATAATATAACAAGTAATCAATACATTACGAATATTGTTACGTTTTTATTGCCGCTATTGATTATACTTTTAATTGATTGTGTTCTTGGGATATACGATACATTTGTTATTGAAGCTAAATATGGATTTAATAAAACAACACCTCGAATCTTTGTATTTGATTTTCTAAAAAACACGCTGATGATTTCTATAATTTACGGTGGACTCTTAGCTTTGTTCATTGTATTACATCAACATTTAAATAATGGCGTATTTGTTGTTTTTATTGCCATTTTGTTTTTATTATTACTACTTCAGATATTTATAAGTCCTATTATTTTACGCATGATGAATAAACTCACACCACTTGAAGATGGCTCATTAAAAGAGCGAATTGAAACACTGGCCGCGAAACATCAATTTAAACTTAATGGAATTTATAGCGTGGATGCGTCAAAGCGTTCATCTAAAGTAAATGCTTTTGCATCGGGTTTTGGTAAAACAAAAACGATTGGTTTATTTGATACACTCATTGAAAAAATGAATGAGGATGAAATAGTTGCAGTATTGGCACATGAAATTGCACATGCTAAGTATAGACACTCGCTTAAAAGCGCACCATTAAGTATTTTGAAAATTGTGTTTATATTACTAATCTCTTTTACTATATTGAATATTCTTTCGATATATACATCATTTGGATTTGATTCGGTAAATATTGCATTTGCTATGTTCATACTTGTATTTTTATATCAGCCTATTGGTATTATTCTCGGCATTCCGGGCAGCGCACTTTCGCGCAAACATGAATATGAAGCGGATGCTTTTGCCTGTCACGAAGTTTCGCCCGAAATAATGATCTCTGCGCTGAAAAAATTGGCACGTGAAAATCTTGGCAATTTGACGCCGCACCCATTTGTGGTGATGGTTGAATATTCACATCCACCCATATCGGACCGCATTGCTGCGATGGAAGAAAAATAAATGGAGGGTAAATGGTTATGGATATAATTAAAAACAATGATTTTATGAACGAAGAATCGCTTGTGCATATTAATTTGCCGGAAGTGGGTACGATAACCGCACCGCAAGGGACAACATTGCTTGAATTGTCGGAGCGGTATGCCGACAAGTACCCGCTGCCCATCATGGTGGCACAGATTAACAATGAACTGCAAGATTTAACGCGCAAAATTTTATATGATTGCACGGTAGAGTTTAAAGACATCACGGATTTTAATGGTTATCGTACGTATCAGCGCGGAGTCTTATTTATGATGATTTATGCCATCAAGTCGATACTGAACAAAAAGACACGTGTGGTGGTCGCGCATTCAGTGAATAAAAATTATCATTGTGAATTGCCTGATTTCGAGGGTGAAATCACCGATGATCTGTTGTTGAAAGTCACCGATGTTATGAAATCAACGGCGGAAAAAAACATGCCGATAGAACGTATTTCATTGCCGATGGAAAAAGCACTGAAACTGGCAGAAGAATTTGGTTTGGACGATAAGATTAAACTGCTGCATTACCGGCACTCACATACGGTAAGCTTTTATAAACTGGATTGGTTGTATAATTATTTTACAGACGAAATGCCGCCAACCACGGGGCGATTAAATAAGTTTAAACTGGTAAAGCGCGGCAAAGGTTTTATATTGCAATTTCCGGATGCGTCATTGGGCTATCAACTGGATGAAGATATTCCCGAAAATCGTATTTCTGAAATTTTTAAAGAATCCAACCAATGGGCACGTATTATGAAAGCGGATACCGTTGCGGCATTAAATGATACAATTTGTCTGCATGGTTCTAAGTCCATCATACAAGTTGCTGAGGGATTGCAAGAAAAGAAAATCGCACAACTTGCCGATCAAATTCACACAGAGGGCAAACGCATTGTGTTTATCGCCGGACCGTCTTCTTCAGGGAAAACGACGTTTGCATCGCGTTTGGGTATACAACTTCGCGTTAATGGCATGATTCCTCATGTCATTTCGCTGGATAACTATTATATATCGCGTGATATTTGTCCACGTGATGAATTTGGCAAATTGGATTTAGAATCCATTGATGCCATTGACACCGCACAAATTTGCACTGACTTAAAGCAACTTCTTGAAGGGAACGATGTTCCCATCCCGTCTTTTGATTTTATTGCCGGGCGGCGTGAGTATAAGGGTAATTCCATCAAACTCTCGCATCGTGATGTGCTTATTATTGAAGGTATTCATGGCCTTAATTTGCGCATTTGCGAAGGCATTAATCCCGGTGATACATTTAAAATCTTCATCTCGGCACTTACTCAGATTAATATTGATGATCATAATCGCATCACCACCACCGACACAAGGCTGTTGCGGCGCATTGTCCGCGATTCACAGTTTAGAGGGTACAGTGCTGCGCAAACCATTGATATCTGGCCATCTGTGATGCGTGGTGAAACAAAATATATTTATCCCAATCAGTCCAGAGCCGATGCATTTTACAATTCAGCATTGGTGTATGAAATGGCGATTTTAAAACAATATGCAGTGCCTTTGTTGTATGGGATTAATCCAGAACAACCTGAATATACTGAAGCCAGACGATTAATCAAATTTTTAGATCCCTTCTTGGGCATCTCCAGTGAAAATGTGCCGCCCAATTCAATTCTTCGAGAATTTATTGGCGGAGGTATGTTTGCCGGACATTAATACTTTATGCACTGCACAAAATAAAAGAAAGAGATTTTAATGCACGAATATAAAGATCCTTTTGCGGAAATTGAATATGATGACAATCCCATTCAGAACATTAGCAGCCCTTCAGATTTGTACCGAAAACTGCATGAACGCGGTGTGATTCGTGGAGAGGATTTGCGCGGAAAAATCCCCCAAAGGGATCCTGTAAAAGATGTTCTGTATGACATGCGTTCGCTCGCATCGAATGATCCTTATGCTTGGAACTCTGCACGGTTGTTTTATAAGCAGGGCAAATTTATGGAAGATTTTAATGATGTCTTTGAAGATGATGCTTTTATGTATCATTATTCTCCGTGCTATCAACGTATGAGTTTTGATCAATTGCGTACGTTTTTTACATGGCGCACACAATACCGGCACGGGAATCCACTAGATGTTGATTTGTCTTATTTGCTGCTTTATTGCTATGAGTTGCTTTCACTGATTGGCATGCGTTCTAAAGACGAAGCATTGGCACAGCTACTCATCTTGTGGCAACATTACCGCAAAGATCATCCTGAACTGGATGATCATGTTCCCGGATGGATTAAAGATTTTCATATATATTATATGCTGGAACAAAGTTTTGAAGATTTTGTACGGCAACATGACTTCGCTGATGTATTTTTTAATGATTTATTGCTTGAGAAAAATTTTTATTTTCCGCTTTCTTCTTGGAAAAATATCAGTGCCTATAATTTTGAAAAATCTAAATTTTATGATGCTCATGAGCAAATGTTCACGGATGCTTTTTATGCTGCGTTAGACGGCGTGCGTTCATTATGTGCCGCGCGGGATACTTGTATCGAGCACTTTGTTTTTCAGCATGTGCATCATGAATTTTCATGGACACCATTTCGTCAGGCTGTATTTTATCCATGGGAGAAACAGCCTGACCGTAAAATAATAATGCCGCTAAAAGAGATCTATCTATGTACAGCAAACAAGTGGGCTGCACAAGTCACCAATAAGGCTGCGCATACAACACATCTCATCGGTTATATCTTAAAACAAACAGAGGCTATATGCCGTGAATTTAGCGGATTTAAGCACAAACTCCGCGTTGAAATAGATGGCAATAAAGCCGTGCGGGATGTACTACGGCGTAAAGGCATCAAGGCCAAAGAACTTGAAGATAGTATTGTTCTTTCGGTTAAAGCATACCACCGTAAAGCGACGCAAATCGTTGTTAATGTTGATCACGCGTCATTGTTGCGCATTCGTGAAGCCGCAAAAGATACACAAGAGAAATTGATTGTTGAAGAACCGACAATTAAAGATACAATCTCCGGGATCGCCGTACACACGAATCCCTTGATGGATAACAATGCTCATGATGTCACAGCGCATACAGAAAATATTGATGAAATAATCGGCGATGCAAACGAAAATTCAGATAAAATGAACGCGTCAATATACGATGACATATTGGATGAGGATCAAAATGAATGGCAGATGTTTATACGTAGTTTGTCGGATATAGAATACAACGCCATTAAACAACTCCTTATGGGTGTTGACGCAAAAACATTCGCAGATGCGCAAGACATTATGGTGGAAGTGCTGATTGACGGCATCAATGAAAAAGGGATGGACATTGTAGGTGACAATCTTATTGATGATGATTATGCTGTTTATGATGATTATTTAGAACAAATTGAATCAATATATCGAAATGAATGATAAAGTGTGAAACATTTGCGAAACAAATTTGACAAGCTGTATTGTTTGCGCTCGAACCCAATCCGGCTACTTGGCCTGGCAGCGGTTTGCTGTGACCAGAGCGATTTATTCCGCCGCCATTGTCGGCATGGATTTAATGATGAATGTTTTTAAATAACGGAGGATGATTATGAGTAAGGTGCCTGGAAGAATTGCCAATATTTTAATGTCTGCACTTAAAGGTGGCGTCGTACCGCGTGTGGGTTTAGAGTACGTTACGGTCGGCCGAGCCAATGAAATTACTGCGATTTTAAATGACATTGATCTTGTTGGCGATGGTGGTGCTTCGTTTCGTTTTATCGTGGGAAAATATGGCAGCGGAAAATCATTTTTACTTCAAACCATCCGCAATTATGCCACAGCAAAAGGATTTGCGGTGGTAGATGCAGACCTTTCACCCGAACGGCGTTTTGCCGGAACAAAGGGGCAGGGACTTGCAACCTATAAAGAACTCATACAAAATTTATCAACCAAGTCAAAACCGGATGGCGGTGCCTTGTCGTTGGTTTTGGAACGCTGGATTTCAGGGATTCAAACACAGGTCAAAACAGAAATGGAACTCAATGAAGATGCGTTTTATAAAGAAGTTGAAAGGCGTATTTATGCTGTTTCAGATACTTTAGAAGGTATGGTGAACGGATTTGAATTTGCCAAGGCAGTCTGTTTATACTGGAAAGCGTACCGTGATGAAGATGCGGCATTAAAATCTAATGTTTTAAAGTGGTTTCGCGGTGAATATCCTACGCGCCGCGAAGCGAAAATGGATTTAGATATCAATTTCACGGTTAATGATGAAACATGGTATGATTTTTTAAAGCTCATGGCCGTTTTCTTGGTTGGTGCAGGATATAAGGGGCTTATTGTCTTTATTGATGAGTTGGTAAACATTTTTAAGATTCCGCATTCTATCACGCGCCAAAATAATTATGAAAAAATTCTTACCATGTATAATGATGTTTTGCAAGGAAAAGCACATCATATCGGATTTTTAATGGGGGGAACACCTCAGTGCATTGAAGATAAGTATCGCGGGGTGTATTCTTATGAAGCACTGCGTTCACGGCTGGCAGAAGGTCATTTTTCAACGGAGCATGTTAAAGATCTGTCTGCGCCGATTATTAAATTGGCGATGCTTAATCAAGAAGAGATGTATGTGCTCATCGAAAAATTGCAAATAATTCATGCGGATCTTTATAAATACAATCCCATGTTGACACATGAAGATTTGGTCTATTTTTTAACGATTGAATACAACCGCGTGGGTGCCGCAACACATATTACACCGCGTGAAATCATCCGTGATTTTATTGAACTGATTAATATTTTACATCAAAACCCTCAAATGAGTGTGGCGGAGATACTTGGCAGCAATTCATTTGAAATGGCAAAGGGTGGCATCACAGATGAAGACATTCACAATGACTTCGCAGATTTTGAAATTTAATGAATGTAGTGGAGAGGCGTTGTGAAAATAGGGGATCCCGCGCAGTTATGCTGCGTGGGGAGAAGGACGAGCAACGGATTGGAATGGATGTCAGGCTATGCCTGACGTAGTGGAGAGGAGTTGTGAAAATATGGGATCCCGCGCAGTCATGCTGCGTGGGGAGAAGGACGATCAACGGATTGGAACGGATGTCAGGTTATGCCTGACGTAGTGGAGAGGAGTTGTGAGGACGTGTTTGACCGGTTTGCACCATTCATACAAGATTATATATACATGAATAAATGGGATGAACTTCGCGGGATTCAAATCTTAGCAGCAGAAGCAATTTTTGATACCGATGAAAACTTATTGTTGTCCTCAGGGACTGCCAGCGGCAAAACGGAAGCCGCATTTTTACCCATTCTTACGGAACTGCACAACAATCCATCGAAATCGGTGGGTGTGATATACATTTCACCGCTAAAAGCCCTTATAAATGATCAATTTAAACGATTAGAACATTTACTGGTTGATTCAAACATACAGGTGACGCGTTGGCATGGTGATGCTTCAGTCTCAAAAAAACAAGAATTAATAAAAAATCCGAAAGGTTTGTTGCAAATCACACCGGAATCGCTTGAATCACTGGTCACCGGAAAACGTGGTGCGGTGATTTCAATGTTCTCTGATTTACGTTTTGTGATTATCGATGAAGTCCATCATTTTATGCGTGATGTACGGGGATTGCAGTTGTTGGCGGTGCTTGAGCGTATACAAAGGCTTACAGGGATTATACCGCGAAGGGTTGGACTTTCCGCAACACTGGGGAATTTATCCTTTGCTGAAAATTGGCTCAATCAAGGTTCAAATCGCGGTTGTATTTCACCCATCACCAATGAAGGCAAAAAGAAGATTCGCTTGCATATGGAGCGTTTTCAGCAGTACGCTGAAGAACGCGACTTGGTGCAAATGGATGACAGCGGGAACGTCACCAACACTGTCAGCGGTGATTTTGGTGAGCGTGAACATTTTGAATATCTCTTTAAAATGACGCTGGATAAAAAAACGATTATTTTTACCAATTCACGTGAAGAAACAGAATTTATTATGGCGAATCTTCGCGAAATCGCACTAAAAAATAAAGCACCGGATGTGTACCGTGTACACCATGGCAATGTATCTGCGTTGTTGCGTGAAACAACAGAAGATGAAATGAAATCCGATGAAGATAAGATCGTTACCGGAGCCACGGTTACGTTGGAGCTGGGTATTGACATTGGTTCGCTGGATCAAGCGGTACAAGTGGGTGCGCCATTAAATGTTGCGGCATTTGCTCAGCGATTGGGACGTTGCGGCAGACGCGGACAAATTCCGCAGTTGTTGTTTACATTTGTAGAGGCTGTTAAAATTCAGTCATCTGATACTTTAGGCCCAATTAATTGGGATCTTATTCGTGCAATGGCCATTGTAGAATTATATACAAAAGATCACTTTATTGAACCTATTTTTCCGCGTGAACACGCTTATAATCTATTGTATCATCAAACCATGAGCCATTTAAAATCAACCGGTGAACTTTCACCGGCGGCTTTGGCATCACAAGTGTTATCATTGTCTATTTTTCAAAAAATCCCACAAGAAGATTACCGCGAATTATTGCAACATTTATTAGACATTGATCAATTGCAGCGTACTGAACGTGGCGGCCTTATCATTGGGCGTGAAGGTGAAAAAATTGTTAATTCTCATAAATTTTTAACGGTATTTAATGCACCTGAATATTTATTGGTAAAGGATGAAAATCGCACCATCGGCACTGTGGATAAAGTATACCCCGTTGGTATTCGTTTTGCATTAGCGGGGATGACATGGGAAACGATTGATGTTAATACGCAAAGTAAAGTCATTTTCGTTAAGCGCGTTCCGGGCATTTCAGTGGTCGATTGGAATGCAGAGGGTGAGGTTGATTTGCATACCGTACTCATTGATAAAATACGTGATATATTGGCATCTGACAGTATATATCCATATTTGTCGCAGCGATGTGTGGACCGATTAATGGAGATCCGTTATCTTGCACGCAACAGTGGCATTTTAAATAATCTTTGCACTGCGATTTCAGACAAACAATTTGCCATATTCCCATGGATTGGTACCCGACAATTGCTTACGCTTCATTATTGTTTGATGAGGCGCGGTATTAAAAATAAACTGCCGTGGATGACCAGTCCTTATCTTGAAGCATATTATGACGGTACAGAAGACGACTTGAATCATGTGATTTATGATATTTTACAATCAGATATGGATATGTATGACTTGCCTTTACCGGCAAATATTGAAATCATGGGTAAATATAATGAGTTTATTCCCAAACACTTATTGCGAAAGCAGTTCATCGAAGATTTTCTTGATTTTGAAGGACTAAAAAAAGATTTGTTGAAAAATTAAAAAACCCCAATCATGTTGCGTAAAAAGAACGTAAGGATGATTGGGGTTTTTCTATGCCTTGTTATTAAAATGCTTATTCTATATTGCCTGAATCCCACTGTTTAATAAACCGAATGATTTCAGAAAATGTTGGACTGTTTGCATTGCGCACATAGAATCCGGACGTCGCAACACCCAGCAATAATGATGCATATGGGTCAAAACCTAATGCTTGTGCCAAACAGAATCCGGCGTTAAAGTTGTCGCCGGCACCGGTGGTCAATACCGGATTTTTGCAATAGGGGCCGTCTGCTTCATAATATTGCCCGTCAATAACACAGAGTGCATTTTTTACAGGATGAACCACCAAACAATAAATATTTAATTTTTCGGCAACAGCAAGCGTGTTTTTTTTCAACATGTCTGCGTCCGCATTATTATATTTTATGTTAAACACATTGGCGATTTCATAAACTTCTTTTTCATTGAGTCCTAAAATGGTTCTGAAACAGTTTTCAAAGGTGCCAATGAGTTTCATTGCATGAAAAATATCTTCTTTCGTGCGTTTTTCCGGGTCTGCTAAATCAAAAAATGCCAACGGTTTTGGGTTTTTCGTTTTTAATAAAGGAAATACCTCATTAATTAAGCCTTCCCATATCGCAGACATGTGTGGAATCATGGTCCAGTTTTCCATCCCAAACAAGTCTATATTGTTTATCATTTTTGCAATACCTTCAGCGCCGCCCAGTTTTAATTTAAAAGCATCCCATGTAATGTCTTTGAGTGTATAGTGTTTGCCGAGCATGATTTTTCCGTCTTCAAATTCCGCCGCATCGGTATGACCTGGGTTTGACAATGAATATACGATCCTTGCCCTCTCTGCAAGGGGCTTAAAAACCGGATGAATATCCGGTACACCCAGTGCCCCGATGTAGGTGAGTGTCGTACCATATTCAATCAATGCATTGGATAAAATAGGGCCATTCCCACCGAGTTTCGTTTGTGTCGTGACCATTTCAATGTTTGACGATAAACCTGCCGCACGTGCAATACGTTCGCCGAACGCTTTGATGGTGCGGATGCGCGTAAATGAATCAAAGTCTTGGCGTTTGTCGACCATATGAATAATTTCGTCCACAAAGCCATCCAGTCCAATGGCCATGTTTAATGTAAAATTTTTATTTTTTTCAAGTTGTTCAATTAAGTTTTGCAATGAATTCATGAAAACATCCTTTCATTGGCGCATATATTGACATGTCTATGCCCACCACATTTTTGCCGGAGCGTCATACATCAGCATGGGTTTTAAAAATTCAATGGCCTTGATGAGTCCCTCTTCAACCGACATCAAGCCATCTTCATGCTCAATGCTAATAACGCCATCATAACCAATCGCGCGGAGTGTAGAAATCATATCACGCCATTCAGCTTCATCATGACCGTATCCCACCGTTCTAAAGACCCAGCTTCGGTCCAGAAAAGCATCATATGCACCTGTTTCCAGAACACCGTTGACAGCAGTGTTGGCTTCATCAATACGTGTGTCTTTTGCATGAAAATGATGTACCGCATTTTTTAAGTATTTTAATGCCAAAGCAGGTTTTATGCCTTGCCAGAACAAATGGCTTGGATCAAAGTTTGCACCAATAATCGGCCCCACGGCATTACGCAGTTTCATCAAAGACTCCGGATTGTAACAGCAAAATCCGGGATGCATCTCCAGCGCAATTTTTTGAACGCCATGCTTGGCAGCAATACTCGCTGCCATTTTCCAGTAGGGGATAAGTACCTCATCCCATTGATACTTTAAAATTTCTAAATAATCCGGTGGCCATGCGCACGTTACCCAGTTGGGGTATTGTGCTCCCGGATGGTCGCCGGGACAGCCGCTAAAGGTAACAATGGTGTCCACACTCAGCGCTTGTGCCAGTTTACATGTATTGACAAAATCATCATGATCTTTGTCCGCGACGGCTTTGTTTGGATGTACGGGATTTCCATGGCAAGACAATGCGCTGATGGTCAAACGGTATTTTTCAAGTAAATGTTTTACATTGTTAATAATATTGGGATCCGCTAATGCCGCCGCCGGATTCAAATGCACATTGCCCGGAAATCCGCCGGTGCCGATTTCAACAGATTGACAGCCATGTTCCGATAAAAATTTGAATGCCTCTTCTAAGGACCGATCATATAAGGGAACGGTTAATACACCAAGTGTCATAAGAAACCTCCACAGTAATCATACTTATTTGAAATTGAGTTTATTATATCGAATAACATACCATCTATCAACCAAGGGGATTGTTTTATTTCGGCAACGCCCGTGATGTAATCATCGCAATAATGACTGCGTATAATTAAAATATAAACTCAAAGACATTTTAATGGATATTTGGACTGAACCTGAACAAAAATGGCGTAATATGCATTAAAATGAAATGTAGTCGCTCAAATTCATTTTAAAGTTCGCAAATTAGAAATGATTATAATGTATTGTCACCGGAACAATGCAGTTCTTGTAATATACGATGTACACGTTCGGATACTGACGGATTAACGGTTTCAGGTAAATCTTTAAAATACGGAAAAATAATATCGGCATCTTTTAACACTTCATCATAGGGTTCATGAACTTTATCACGTAGATCATGGCGAGCAATGGCTTGTGTTATTAAATGGATGTCATTTTCAGCGTACATATCGGTATCCTGTAAAATACTATATGCCAATTTTGCACCGAGTATATCGTGATCTTCGTAGGTTGCATGTACAATAAAATATATGTCATGCAACAAACCCGCAGCGGCACACAAATAAGGGTCTAAATTTCTTCTTTTTGCCAACAACGCTGCACAATGTGCCACACCATATGCATGGGATGCATTTTTAATGATGTGTTGTGATTGATTAATGTATGAATCGAGTATGTTTTGAACTTTCTCTAGTGCCTTGTGTTTTTGTTCCGGTGCATTCAAATGAATCACTCCTTGTCTTGTCGTATCATTAAAACAACCAAATTACCAACGATAAAATGGTGGGGAACAATATAATCACGGACATTAATCTTGTGGTGTGCATGATTACAACTTTGGGTGCATCAATTTTTAAATCATCTGCAAGCAAGGCCATTTCACCCAATCCACCGGGTGTTGATGCCACCAAACAAACCGGCAATTCCAGTCCGGTGATTTTGTGCACCAAAAATGCGGTAACAAAAGTCATGGTCACAACACCGATAAATAATAATATCAGTGGTATTATCAGTTCCGTCATGCCGAGCAAACTTTCTCGGTCCATGCGTGAACCAATGAAGATTCCGGAAATAATTTGAAGTGGCAATCGTAGTCTTGGCGGAAAACAGCCTTTGTTGGTGAAAATGTTAAATGCCGCCGCACCAATCATTGAACCAATCATTGCTCCGGCAGGGATGCCCAGTCTCCATAAAATGAAACCCAAGCTTGCGCCCGAAATAACGGTGCATACGATGCGTGATTTGTTTTTCCATATTTCAAGCATAAGCGGATCCGGTTTAGCCTCGCTTTGTTCTGGTTTGTTATCTTCTTGTACCGGTTGCGGCATGATCTTAAAGATAATTTTTTTATAAAATGGAAGCACAAACAACAATATAATCATGAGTCTTGAAAGTTGCATGAGCGCCACATAAGCGTAATTTGCATCAAAGTCCGCGGAGATAATCACCATATCCATCATGCCGCCGGGTGCTGCCGAGAATAACGCTGTGGCAATATCCAGTCCACTGATATGTACCATGATTAAACCAAATAAAATATTAAAACTGAGCATGCAAACAATCATCACAACGACAGACATTGCAACTTTTTTTAATCCGATAACATCGGACTTGGTGATTCTGCTGCCGATAAACGGCCCCATGCACAATTGCAGTGCAACACGCGCTCCCGCCGGAAATGTAAACACCGGTTCAAAGATAAACCCGTAAATCATTACCGCCAACATCGAACCAATCATTCCACCTACGGGAATTTTTAATTGATGGCCAATGAATCCACCGGCAAAAGCCACGAGTACAATCATAATGACATCCATGAATATAATCCAAACTATAATGTATTTTTTATATTATAACACTTTTTGTACGTGATAATTTGCAATTATATTTATTTTTTGAATTGAAACATCAACTGCAATGAAACAGATTAATTGTACAAATATTACAAAAAGAATGCTTGAAAATATAAAGCCAATCAAGACGATGCGAATAAAATCGCGCTTGATTGGCTTTTAATTTACGGATTAGTATAGATTACATCATGCCCATTCCGCCGCCGCCTGCAGGCATTGGTGGTTCCGGTTCTTTGATGTCGGTCACAATTGCTTCGGTAGTGAGCAAGGTTGCTGCCACTGAATTTGCATTTTGAAGTGCAGAACGTGTTACTTTGGTTGGGTCGATGATGCCGGCTTCAACCATGTTCACAAATTTTTCTTCCAGTGCATCATAACCGATGCCTTTGTCTTTTGCTTTCATCGCTTCAACGATGACTGCACCTTCAAGACCTGCGTTGTTTACGATTTGGCGAATGGGTGCTTCTAATGCTTTAATCACAATGCTTGCGCCTGTTTTTTCGTCGCCAACGAGGGTTTCTGCTACGGATTTAACCGCGGGGAGGGCATGAATGTATGCGCTGCCACCACCGCAGATAATGCCTTCTTCTACGGCTGCACGGGTTGCTGCGAGTGCATCTTCCATGCGCAGTTTTTTCTCTTTAAGTTCGGTTTCGGTGGGTGCTCCCACTTTAATAACGGCAACGCCGCCGGCCATTTTTGCCAAACGTTCTTGAAGTTTTTCTTTATCAAAGTCAGAAGTCGTTTCTTCAATTTGCATTCTGATTTGTGCCACTCTGCCGTCAATGTCTGCTTTTTGTCCCGCACCGTCAATGATGATGGTGTTTTCTTTTTCAACTTTAACGGTTGCTGCACGGCCAAGGTCTTCAAGACTTGCTTCTTTAAGTTCAAGACCCACTTCGCTGGAAATTACGCGGCCGCCGGTGAGCACAGCGATGTCTTCAAGCATTGCTTTTCTTCGGTCGCCAAAGCCCGGCGCTTTAACCGCCACGCAGTTAAATGTGCCGCGTAGTTTGTTGAGTACCAATGTCGTAAGGGCTTCACCTTCTACATCTTCAGCAATGATTAAGAGTTTCGCGCCGGTTTGAACGATTTGTTCAAGGAGCGGGAGAATTTCTTGTACATTAGAGATTTTTTTATCGGTAATCAAGATGTATGGATTTTCAAGGTTCGCCACCATTTTGTCCATGTCAGTTGCCATATACGCAGAAAGATAACCACGGTCAAATTGCATACCTTCAACCAGTTCAAGCTCTGTGTACATGGTTTTTGATTCTTCAACGGTAATAACGCCGTCTGCTGATACTTTATCCATTGCTTCTGCGATCATATCACCAACTTCTTTTGAACCGGCAGAAATAGATGCAACTTTAGCAATGTGGTTTTTGCCGTCGATGGTTTGGCTCATGCCTTTAATGGCCTCGACTGCGGCATCGGTTGCTTTTTGCATACCATTACGGATGATGATGGGGTTCGCACCTGCTGCGATGTTTTTTAAACCTTCTGAAATTAATGCTTGTGCCAACACAATGGCGGTGGTGGTGCCGTCACCGGCAACATCATTTGTTTTTGTTGCAACTTCTTTAACCAGTTGTGCACCCATATTTTCAAAAGGGCAGTCCAGTTCAATTTCTTTGGCAATGGTCACACCATCATTGGTGATAAGCGGTGTGCCGTATTTTTTATCGAGTACTACATTGCGGCCTTTGGGGCCTAATGTGATTTTTACGGTATCGGCGAGTTGATTAACACCGGCTTCAAGGGTGTTGCGTGCATCAATTGCATATTTTAATTGTTTTGCCATTTTAAAATACTCCTATTCTACGATTGCAAGAATGTCAGATTGTTTTACAATGATAAATTCTTTATCTTCTAATTTAACTTCTGTACCGGCATACTTAGAATAAATTACTTTGTCACCGGGTTTTACTTCCATTTTGATTTCTTTACCATCTACGACACCACCGGGACCAACGGCAACAACTTCTGCCTGTTGTGGCTTTTCCTTTGCGGTGCCGGGCAATACAATACCGGATTTGGTGGTTTCTTCTGCTTCAAGCTGTTTAATGACAACCCTGTCACATAATGGCTTCAATGTCATATTAAATCCTCCTATGAACTTTTTATTACTAGCACTCTCATTTGATGAGTGCTAACGTGTTTAATTTTAGAACTCATGACAGTTTTTGTCAATACATATTGCAATTATTTTTCATTTATTTAAAAATAAAATATCATTTTCGTGTATAATGAATTTTGTGTACGCTTCAAATTAAAAAATACAATATTTGTTTTAAAAAGGAGAAAATCTATGAAGATGACATTTCGATGGTTTGGCGATGGTGCCGACCCCATAAGTTTGAAATATATTGCACAAATTCCCGGCATGACCGGCGTGGTGACAAGCTTGCTGGATATGCCGGCCGGTGAAGCATGGCCGGAAGCGCGTATCAAAGTCATGCATGATCAAGTTCATGCCGCCGGTTTGTCTGTTGAAGTCATTGAGTCGGTCAACATTCATGAAGACATTAAACTCGGCAATGCTGCACGTGATGAAAAAATTGAAAATTATATTGTTACCATGGAGCGTTTGGCAAAATACGGCATAAAATGTATCTGCTATAATATGATGCCGGTGCTGGACTGGGCGCGCTCGCATTTATTTTATGATTTACCGGATGGTTCCAACACCATGCGTTATCAGGCTGAATTTATGAACGGCATCACGCCGGAGCAACTTGCCGAGCGTTATGCAATGGAATCTGAACTTTACGAAATGCCGGGCTGGGAGCCTGAGCGCATGAAAAAAATTAACGAGCTGCTTGCAGCTTATGACGGTTTCACGGAAGAAATGTTTTATGCTAACATGAAATATTTCTTAGACGCAATCATTCCGCATGCGGAAAAATTGGATATTAAAATGGCGGTGCACCCTGATGATCCACCACTGCCGATTTTCGGACTGCCCAAACTAATTATTTCCCGTGATAATTTGAGGCGTTATTTAGATTTAAATCCAAGTAAATATAATGGACTAACATTGTGTACCGGTTCGCTCGGTGCGAAAAAAGGTGCGGATATCCCGTCTATGATTCGTGAATTTGGCGGTGAATCGCGCATTCATTTTACCCATGTACGCAATTTGAAATTTGAAAATGATGTAGACTTTTATGAATCAGCGCATTTTTCACCCGACGGTTCGCTGGATATGTTCGATATTTTAAAGGCATATCATGATGTCGGTTTTGAGGGGTGGATTCGTCCTGATCATGGCAGAATGATTTGGGGCGAAACCGGCCGTCCCGGATACGGTTTGTATGACCGCGCATTGGGTGCCAATTATTTGTTGGGTATATGGGAAGGCATTCAGCGCATGGCACAACTGAATGCATCAAAGTAAGCATATTACGCCGCACATGCGGCATGGCATAAAATGAAAGAGGTAAATCAATGAAATTAAATTATGACAATATTAAAAAAGCGTGGCCGGATGATTATCTCATGCCCGTTTATGACATACAAAAAATGAAAGACAACACCATCTTGCGTCCAATATGGCTTCATGTGGGTGCGGGTAATATTTTTCGTATCTTTATCGGCAGCATGCATCAAGAATTACTCAACAAAGGTTTGACCGATACCGGCATCACGGTGTATGAAGGTTATGATGAAGAAATCATACCAAAATCCTTTGCTCCTTTTGACAACATGACTTTGGGTGTGACACTAAACGCTGATGGTTCATTAAAAAAAGAAGTTATTGCATCAATTGGGGATGCCTTTTCAAACGATTTGATGGCGCTTAAAAAAGTGATTTCAAAACCATCATTGCAAATGATTTCATTTACCATTACAGAAAAAGGTTATACGGTTGTTTCCGGTGCTGTTTGCGCAGGTCCTGATAAAGCAAAACTTACGCTCGAAGCGGTTGCTGCCGGTTTGTATACACGCTTTTTATCGGATGGTAAGCCCCTCGCGTTGGTTGCGATGGATAATTTTGCGGAGAACGGTACAAAATTGGCACTTGCGCTCAGTCAAATTGCACAGGCATGGGCCGATGATGAACATGTACCCGGTAGTTTTGTTGATTATATTCAGTCCATGTCTTATCCGTGGACAATGATTGACAAAATTACGCCCAGACCATCTGAAACAGTGGCCGCAATGTTGGCAGCTGATGGTTATGAAGATACCGATATTACAGAAACAAGCAAGCATACTTTTGTATCCTCCTTTGTCAATGCGGAAGCCGCCGCTTATCTCATCATTGAAGATGATTTTCCAAATGGCAGACCGCCGCTTGAAAAAGCCGGAG
>Ga0209755_10002889_pt1 | contig 22496 bp, 7 predicted proteins | sample TergutCo191P1_FD_187301 | JGI IMG/M metagenome (GOLD analysis project Ga0209755, IMG submission 187301) | Cornitermes sp. P1 segment gut microbial communities from Petit-Saut dam, French Guiana - Co191P1 (SPAdes) (version 2) | ecosystem: Host-associated > Arthropoda: Insects > Digestive system >... | reverse complement strand
GCAGGCTGAAGCAGTGCTTCAGCCTGCATAAGGATACCACACCACCCCAGCCGAACCACACCGTAACACCAACAAACATCGAACCAGAGCAATACAACACATAAAATAAATCCACAATAAGTCACAAGCTCCTGAAGATGGATGTACTAACATTCGAAACACGTTGAGCAGTAAATAGTGAAATAATAAAACAAGTGACATAAAGTTGGTCTATATTTATTCGATTAGTGTTCATGTATTTGTGACATCTTTTCGACCAGAATGAATTTTGTCCAGAAATTCGTTAAATGAAAACTAAATAAAAATATTCAAGTAGCAAAGACTTCATAATTACCAGCTGGGGACACTTAGGAATGCAGCACTGTATATGCGCAAAATACGCGCACTGAGATCTCGAATGAAACCCCTATATTGTACAAGTAACAAGCTGCATTTAAGCTCTGTGTATGTAGTCGCATACATGACGTCTCATCTGTGTGAGTTCCACGTAGTAGCGAGACAGCGGAAAGGCATAGAATAAAATACATTTGTTTAAGTAGCTGTTGATGCCTGCGGGATTATCATCAGGCTTAGATATGCCTGTAGTTGACTCTTTCCAGAGTGATAACTTTTAATTAAATGTGCGCTTCATGGCATGTAGAAAACACTGCTCCTAGGCGTTCTCGTTTCCTTTAGTACCCATTATGATTGGGGAAATCTATTCTCCCCACAATATTACTTACGTAGAACACGGATCTAAATCACGAGCTAAGCTTAAGAAGTTAGAAAACTTGGGTTAGCATGTTCTTACAAACCGCAGATTGAATATTCTCCTGTACGGTTCCCAACCCCATTCAGTTCTATTTTCCCACTCATAAAGATATTTTCTGAAAATCCATAATAGAAGTGGCGCAAAAATTTTAAATAATTGTACATTTGTTCTCGAATCTTTTAGTGCCACTACATTATCCCGAGATTCTTATGTAATAAGTGAAGTAAATTGAAGTTTCCATGCATTCATTACGTATTAACGTGCTGTATTGTTCTGATACTAGTGAACTCCTTAATATACAAGCGGAGGGCGTGAGGAAGATACTGCAACTGTTGTCTTATGGCTTCGTATTGTTTTATTTAGTGAATTAATTTAATCCTGTTTTACAGAATTGCAACACTTTACGTTATTGTATTGCTTTAAAGAGAAAAAAGGAATTTAGAACGCCTAAGTGCTGTGTCAGCAATCGTTTATTCCATTCCTATAGAAACCTATGGTTCTTATCTTCGATGTAACGTGCTACAAAATTATTATATTGCCTGTAAATCGATTGAATATCTGACTAGGTTGACATTACGAAATAAAATGACATTTTTTTGTGCAATTGAAAATAGTACTTAACGCAATTTAATATTTTGTCTTCCTCTTGGCTGTTTAAACTACAGGAATATAAAAGTAACAATTATGCCAGTCGCGCTTCTTGTAAATTTGTGTAAATATTGATTTCAGACTACAAGTAAAGAACATATTCACACATTAAGAATCTGTTCTAACGTGGTACACTGAACGTTTTGAAGAACAGCATGTTGAAAAAATATTTTGAAATAAGAAAGATGAAATAACACGAATAAGGAGAACACGATACTGGAGCAACTACAAATCTTGCTTTTGTTGGAAGAAGAACGAGGACGAGATGGATGGGTCATGTAATACGAAAGCACACGTCACTGAGTCCAAGATTTCGAGGGAACTGACCACCTGGCAGAACTAGCTGTTAGTGAAAGCGTCATAATGGGTTGGACTTCAGAAAATAGAATATGAATAAACAGACTGGATTTAAATGGCATAGGGCAGCGTCTAATGATGAAATGTGTGAAGTCGGCAATGAAGTTTCAGGTTTCGTTAAAGTAAATCTGATTTAAGGAAAAACAGTTTGAAAGAGTGTTTCTTTAATTGTCAGTGAGTTAATTATGAAAGTGCAGAAGAATTGCTCAAATTGTCGGCTTATATTCTCGAAGGAGACAAAAGAAAAGATAACAGAGAAAGTATGAGAGAAATAAAGATGGACTAGTAAAGAAAAACTTTAAGAAGTATAAGAAATCGTTAAAGAAAATACCAAGAAAGGATTAGAGGAATGAATAATACAAAGAGAGACGAAATAAATTAAAGAAATGTAGAATTATTGAAGAAAGGAATGAAAAATTGGAGAAGAAGATGGAGGAAGAGGAAGAGGAGGAGGAGGAGGAGTAGGAGGAGGAGGGGAAAAAGGAAGAAGAAATAGAAAATTGAAAAGGTTAAAAAGAAGAAAGAAAGAAGTGGAAGGAAAGAGGGTTAGACTGAATAGAATGCGGGATGGAAGGTAAGGAGGAACATTCAAGCTGAAGCAACTCCTTTTCTCACCAAAGTTGCTCACAAGAGCCATATTTTCTGTGCACCCACCTGAAAAAGGTGCGAGCTTATTGCAGCCGCCAGATTAGAATATCAGATAAGCTGATGCTGGGCGCCTGCCCTTACAAGGCTTCCGTTATAAAAACCGAAACAAGAACTTGATTTGCATGAGATTAGACCCGAGATAATGGGGCCACCGGGACGACTATTGGCACTAAGATGCGAGACTGCTGCCATGGTTAAATTCTTCGGTTATTTAAATATACTGCTTAGACTGCAGCAGTTGTATAGTACTTAATGAAATGGAGGGATGACAATAAACGCAGAGTACGTACGGTTATGGAAGGCACTAACTTGCTTGGAGAAAGGGAGGAAAGTCGCTAAGATACCTCAGTTTTACGGGTAACCCCGTCGAGTGTCGATACGAGTTCCTTCCTAATGCAGCCCAAGAATGGCATACACACATCAGCTCTATAAACATTCCTCACCATAGAATAATACTGGATGGAGGATGCACAGGTCCATGCATTCTTAACCTATGTACTATATAGAGGTGAGTGGCGAGCTTTAGGCACGGGCCATGCTGATCTCGGGGAAAGTGTCCCTGATAGCCACCGAGTAGGAGGTTGTTTGGTCCCAGATTCGGTCTGGTCGCTAGAAAGAAGTGAAATACCTCTTGCTGTGCCGGGGATAAATCGGGGAAAAAAGTAATAGTTGTATGGATTTGCGAAGTATGTGAATAGTTAGGTAGGGTAATAAACGAAGCATTGGGCCCGGCAGCTCAATCGATGTAGCGACTGACTACGGGCTGGACGGTCCAGGATCGAATCCCGGTAGGGACGAGATTTTCCGCCCTTCTAGATCGGCCCCGGGGCCCACCCAGCCTCCTGTAAAATGGGTACCGCGTCTTTCCCGGAGGTAAAGTGCGGCCGGTTCGAGCTGGTGACCACTCACCATCTTCTAGTGCCGCGCTCATGGAAGAGTAGAGCTATAACTCTACCCACCCTCTGGGCCACACTGGGCCCGTAACGGGATCACTTTACCTCTACCTTAAAAAAAACGAAGGGAATAGGAAAGTCTCTCAGAAGAGAGAAGTATAAAAAGTTCAAACTTCACCCTGCGAACAGCTTAGTATAATTTGGAGAGGGTGTCCCAACCCTAAGAAATGGTGTTTGCGAAATGTAGATGGGAAAGGCAGCTTTTAGATATAGAAAGTAACTGCAGATGTACAGAGTAGTCCGTCGAGAACATCTGACAGTTGACTTTCCTGAGATTTAATGTATGAGTGATAGGTCATAGAAAACCACCTACAAAATATAACACAGTGCTTCATACCTGGACAGATTCTTCACCAAACGTTATATAGGTGATGAAGTCAAGGAGGATTAAACGAGAGAGGCATACAGAAGGGCCGTGGTGGATGTGGAACAGCCGGAACGAACGAACGAACGAACGAACGAACGAACGAACGAACGAACGAACGAACGAACGAACGAACGCTTATGAAATCTAGGTGAAGACTGGCAGTAGTACTAAAATGAATATTAAAGAAATCAAATAGCAGTTTGAGGTTGCGCAACTGATTAAATTCTGCCCAAGGTAATTCTTGAAAGATGCTCGTATGGACACACTAATGAATCTTTGCAAATATCAGCCATTTAGAAGGGCTGTATCCTTATAGATAAATGTAATTACGCCTTGCTGCAGAGATGTGTATCACTAAGTTGTAATCACAACTTGTAACTTTTAAATATTTTCTAGAAATTTAAATACCAGAAATGTAAAGCATCTTACCTGATAACCTTCGACGGTACATCAAGGGGCACGTTTTATTTATTATGTTTCATCATTTTAAGTTTTAGTGATTGCTGTATGTACCACTAGACTTAACAGACTTTTGGGCAGTGATTGTATTTAAATGCTTCGTTTGTTGAGCACAATAAACAACAATTATTTTCCTAAACAGCTTTAAACCGACTGATACTTATAGTGAGAAGGTCATATGTTCCATTTCAGGTTTCCGCCTCGGTGTAAATGAGATCTTCTTTCTTCTGGCATGTTATGAAGCGTAGATTGATTGTAAGGTACTGACGTTTCGGGACAATTATCGGTCCCGTCTTAAAGGGTCAAGCAGTCCAAAAATATTAGCCAATTAGAAAACTGCTTGACCCTTGAATATGGGACCGATATGGTGTCCCGAAACGTCGGTAACTTACTACAAATCTAGGCTGCATAATATCTGAGAAGAGCGAAGCTTTCACGGCGCAATATACGCCTTCTCAGGCAGGAACTGAATTTTTAATATTAATTTAGAATAATTTTTTAATTAAAATAATAGTACTAGTTGAAACTTCATTGTGCATAAACTGCCACGGGAATGGTTTTCGCTTGCAAAAACCAGTAACTTATAATTAACTAATTAATTCATTCGTAATGGCTAAAATACTTTTTGGTGTTGTTGTTTTGTACGGATGTTCGAGAGCTTTGTCTGGATGCCTCTGAAGACAACAAAACACGCACCACTGTGCTGGCGTCTCTTATTCCTGACGTAGTTCTTTGGGTTGAGCGTTGCTGTAAAGTGACCGGCTACTCGATGAAGGATCTTATTTCGAAACTTATCAGTTTCAGAGGTGTTTCTCCTCCCCATGTCGTAAATTCAGGTTCTGAGACCCAACAAATTTCTTATAAAATGTGTGAAGTTGCTTAATTCCTTGAAGAATAAGCACTTGGCTCGCAAAGCTGGGTGTAATTTACATTCACTAACTGAAATAATAGAAGTCTTTGAATTTTATAATCAATCTTAAAATCTTAGACCAAAATCTTATAATTTCTTGAGTTATATAATAAAATGTCTAGGTAGAAGAAAGACGTCTAAAATATTTTTGAATTTGCTTCCATCCCGTTGTGTACATGTAACAAATTTATTGAAATTAACCGTCTTTACACGACATACAAATAACAGTTGCAAATATACACCTGGTTAATTAAGCGACATGTTTCGGCCTTGTTCTGTCATCATCAGGCTTACAAAGAGATGGTGTTTATTAAGGTACATTCGTTTGCTATACCAATGGGATCCCATGGTTTACATTGGTTTTATGTCATATCAAATTGAAGTTTAAAACCAGTCAGGCACGCTCCATCTACCACTACAAGAAGTTGAAAATTAAGGTACGTCAATTTTGGTAAGACACTCTTAAAGGAAATATCGGCGTTGCAATTTAGTACCTTAATTTTCAACTTCTTGTAGTGGTAGATGGAGCGTGCCTGACTGGCTTTAAACTTCAATTTGATAAGACACAAGACCAATATAAACCATGTGATCCCATTGGTATAGCGAACGAATGTACCTTAACACCATCTGATGATGGCCGAACAAGGCCGACACATGTCGCTTAATTAACCAGGTGTAGATTTGCAACTGCTCTTTGTATGTTGTGTAAAGACGGTTCATTTCAATAAATTCGTCTAAAATATACTACAATCTTCGGTAATTAGGGGCGTGAAATAATCGCTGACAGGCACAAACAGATTGTGAATCCGTAATATAAACAGAGTGTTGCTTATGGACTCACGATGAAACCATCGGAATCACCCGGAACATTTTCAGGACATCAGGGTACCCTTCTTACGACACAGACAACATTGTGTCATATATTAGGTTGTCCTGCGATAAAAGAATTTTATCCTGAGCCCCAAGGAGAACCACCAAATCTCTGTTCTTCCTTTCTCTTAAGGATATTTGTAGTTCTCTTTATCCGCGGTCCTTCGGCAAGCCATGCCATAGAGATACATCACATAAGTCGAATTAAAAGGTTTTGGGCAACAGCTTTCTGTAAACGCTTGTATTTAAACTTAAATCCAATTTACAACTATCAGAATGCTCGGGACTACAAAGAAGATGTGTGGCGTTGCATGCTGGATGAACTCGGCAGTGCCCATCATGTATTCGGCGTGGGTTAGCCTGTGGAAGACTATTCTCTCCAACACCGTGGTTGGAAGAATTAATCACGAAACAGCATATATTTCATCACCCCATTCGTTCATAACAAGATTCTCCTGGACATGAATTTCCTTCACTTGTTTAACACGACACATCATTGTCTACCAATAACGAAATGTACTTCGAGAACACCGCACATATTTTCTGTGAAAACAATGACGATAATGAATTTAATGAAGGCAGGGTCGTGACGTTGATTAGACTGAAAATAAGCGCGGCTTCTGCATCATAGACGTGAATGTGCATCAGAAACACACTGGAGGTACCAAGTGGGCCTCCTAGAGTTCAGCGCATTGAGGGCTAGGGGTATTTACTGCATGCGGAGTTGTATCGCATCTCACAACTTCTCTTCTCCCTCTTCAAGTAAACAATTATTGCACGCCAACCTCTTTCGTGTCAACCTCATCCTCAGTTGCTGTTCTACTTGCAGAACGTTACTCATTTCTGTTCACAATCTTCCGAATACACTCGCAGTTCAATTCGTCCATCTGCTTCCTTTTTGTTTTTTAGTTCCTTTAACTACACCAAAATCTTGCTTCACGCCATAGTTGTGTTCCTGAAAATGTGGGCATAAATAAAAAACGCAATTCCCATGAGGAATAATGGAATAGGTAGGGGTTAGCGTAATAGGTCGCAGACAGCCAGGGGGCGTTAGTTCGAAAATAAAGGGGTGCAAATTAAGAAGTGTTGTATATTGGCAAGGTGCCGTAAACAAAAAGATGTGAAACAGGGGGGCGTAAAACAATGTTACTTGTACACTTTATCAGCTGTACAGCTTGTATTGAATTAAATGTCAGGTTTGTGACGGTAATGAATAGCAAAGCATCTCGATTGGACCGCCGTTGTCAATGATAAGGTCTGAGAAAGAAAAAGATAGGCAAGAATGAGAATGGATTGTGGGTATGTAGAAATAAAAATTACGGAAAGAAGACGCGGAGAAGAGAAAGAGAGAAACAAGAAAAGAAAAAAAAGACAAAAGAGAAACGGGACAAGGAAAGAAGAATTCGCGGACAGCCAGTTAGGATGGATGAAAGTTCTTTAACATTCAGCGAAGCACGTAAATGGAGAAACAATGTAATCGTCCGCAGGGGATGGCGTTGCCATCTTGACGGGGACTGTGGAAGTTACTTCATTGGATAAGAAATAAAACCCCGCTCTTTAATAATTGTGTTTTGTACTTTTTAGTCGACGCAGACCATCAGGAAGATATAATAATCAGATTGAAAACAGCTCAGTTTAGCGTGTTAATGTCTACTGAAATACTTTTTTTTTATTTGACAGATTTGTCACACAACGTAACAAATGGGGTAGCCTATGGATGTCTTCGCACTTCACTACGCCAACTCTGTACGTATGGGAACGTTGAGGTGTTTTTCCTTGGATTTCCTTACAAGGTATCAATATCTGCTGAATCCAGTTTGCAAGCACTAGGTCCTGATCTATTAACTATCGTAAACTTGGAGTCAGAAGCTTCATGCACCTTCGCTCGTTTAACTAGATGGTGGACTCACTAATTAACCCTTTAAACACCGAGTTAAATCCCATCTGCCATCAGCTGGCATTATTAGGAGTTCAACATATTCTCCACGTTAGCAGGATAAGGGTTAAATGCTTATGAGGAGAGCTTTTACACTAAAGAGCAAACCGTGGCTTGATCGAAGAAGTCTTGTCGAAAAAAAAAGTTAGCAAGCTGTGTGAATTCCAATTTCGATTTCGATTATAAGTAATACTTATAATTAAGTGGTCAGGAAAGTTGGCATTTAAAGTATTGATGTTTGTATGACCTATTTCAATTTAAAATTGCCACAGTTATACCAATAACAGAACAAAGCGAAATAACTGAAATTTTGAGCACTAAAAATGAATGTAACTAAAGGTGTGATTTTGAAAGCGCTATGTGTAAACGGAATTTCTCAACAATTTGGTGATTTATATTTACCTCAATTAATTAGTCAACGTGATTCCAAATTATGAACTAACAATTTTTTCGTCTTTATTATCGGTGATTAATATGTCGAGTTAATCTAAATGCAGATACGAAGATAACCATGATTAATCGTGACTGGCTTTCTTTACTTGGTCGTCAAACCACCTAGCCCTTACCCGTTTCATAATGTTAGCTTTAAGTATTCACCGATTCTACATTGCTCAGCACCAGCCTACAGAAATTCATCAGAAAAAGGCCTGCAGAACAGAGCGAAGAGTATGATCATCATTTCGAAACGGAGGAGATTTCTACAGCATAAGACGTTCTAAATCAAAGATTAACAATAGTAGTTACCTGTGTTAATTCTCTAGGAATATTCTACAGAACATGCCACTGTATTTCCTTCCATACTTTTCCCAACTTCTTTTTTCAGTTATCATTTTACGCTGTTCATTTTATGCAGCTGACGGTTCTGCGACATGTGTGCATGTATATATATATATATATATATATATGTATAAAATAGTTTCTGCAGTAGTTGAGGGAACTGCTTCAGTACCAAACTTTCTCGTCCATGCCTTTGCTCTGTTGTATAGGTACTAAACAATAAGTAGCGAACTGCAAGTTAGTCATTACTCTTTCTCACTCATATTCGTTATGGTGATTGTTGTGAGACAGCAGTAATTGATTAATTTTCCGTAAATCTTGTAAATTAATCATTTCATAAGGAAGAGTCAGTTTTGCCGTGGGGTTCCACGTCAGTGAGTTGTAATGTATGCGGATAATGTAATGTGCGGTTTTACATAATTTCAGCAACGCCAAATGGCGTGGTAAGAACTCGAATGTTGATTAGGTGAATGCTTAAGGTACTGTGTCATGCATAATGTGTATTAACGACCAAGAAATAAACTTTTATTTTGTTTTTATCCTGTTACTGTAATGTCATCACTAGCATGTTTCGGCCAGCAATCCGCACCTCTTCGGGTGATTTCTTTGGCACAAGAAGACAATTGTAGTTAAATATGTCAGAATCACTTCGAAATATTAAAACCATATAATTTTTGGTTAAAATTTACTGTTGAATAATAAAATAAAATGTGGAGTAGTGCACATTCCAGACAACACATCGCCCACTTCTCTGGATTATAACTCACCGCATAAATGTGCTGTATACATCGCTCCACACACTCTAAATAATTAACTTAGAAATTTAATAATAATCCATATTTTATTTTATTATTTAACGGCAAATTTTACTGAAAATTATATAGTGTTTAATATAGTGGAGTGATTCTGACACATTTAATTACAATTGTATTCTTGTATCAAAGAAACCATCCTGAAGATGGCCGCATTACTGGCCGAAACATCTTGGTGAAGATATTACAATAAAAGTACATAAGTAAAATTAAAGTGCATTTCTTGGTCGTCAATACACATTATGCATCTAATTAATGCACGGAATATGGAACAATCCAAACACTGTGTCCTGTTTCAAGGCACTACTCAGAATTTATGTATGGGCATGAAAGAAACGCATAAAATAGCAGTTGTGGTAGTGGCAGAAGAGGTCACAATTAAAAGCGGAATAAACCAAAATCGAATTCAGAACGTTTCTTTTAAACCAACATGCTCGAAAGGCCGCGGAGGCCATTGTGTAAAATGTTCTGAAGGGATACTTGTTTATGGGCACGTCATGTCCGTGACAGGGAGCGATGTATTTAAAGTTGACTCAGCTCCATCAATCGTGAGATACAATCTGTCTCCCAGAAACAACATTTTGCTAGTTTACCGTGCTGATGTTTTTCATTTTTGCAAATATACGTGAACAAAGTTTTGAGAACACTTTTGAAACAAAACTTGAGAATCTGAATCAATGTATATAAATTGTTTTACTTCCTCGGATTTACGACTGGTAGCCACATTGTTAATAATGCTATAAAAACATAAAATGTCAATATGGGGGTTTCTCCAATTTCATATTATAAAAATGATTCACGACGATGTGTCTGTCGGTTTTAGGTAACCTTACGAGGAATTACACTTTCGGAATTGGTGTCCTTTGAGTTCTTTCTTTTGAGGTACAGGATCAGAAAGTCTATGCGGGGAGCGTTACAGTGATGTTTAAACATATTCAAATAACGGTTTGACGATGTGTTGATAGAAAGTATTCTCGAAGCTGAAAGACGCAACTTGTCAGTGTGCTCTTAGAACCATTAGATGGGTTTCTATTAAATGTTCCATATTTATATTTTCCTGGTTATAAATGCCTGTGCCAAGATCTTACGTGATCACGAGGATTACCTCAAAGCACACCCGCAAGCTTGTGTTCCCTCCCCTGCACGGGAAAATCTTCCGACGACTTTCATGGAGAAATTTTAATGCATGTAGGTTAAATACTGTGCCTACATTAAAATGCGATATTTATATTATAAACGCACACGCAGAACCACTGTGCTACAACGAAGTTAGGACATAGAGTTGTGGCACTAGGTTAATACGGCGGACGGCTCACTGCATTCTTTCAAGGACAGAATTATAAAGAGAAGGGAAAGCAAATGACAACATCTAAAATGACTTGAAACTGGTTATTGCCACGCCCTTTGCTTTGTCTGTCCCATTTCACTGTTTCAGCTCCTAGTTCTGTACCTAATGCAGTGTCCAACAAAATCATATTTAATGTCTAGGCTTGTTAACTCCTTATAGAGTCAAGTATCTTGAACCCGGAGCACGCGAAATCACAAGAAAACCCTATATTTGTACATTTCAGATACGATACGGTTTAATTCGGATAATGAAGTGTAGATATAATTATACACAGTAAGCCTGTGAAGTTGTGTACTTTTGACCCAGATCACAAGTACGAAATTTGTGCTGCTGTTGTATGTTGTTGTGTTACCAGTAAGAAACTAAATTTTGGTATTATTTCTTCGCTTTCGTTTATTTGATTGCATCTAGTAATCTGCAAATATTGGTTTGACAGAATAAGCGTTTATCGCTTAGGTTAAATTTACTTCTCGGATTAATTGCAAGACAGAAAGAGGGAAAGAAATGCAACTGGATATTGCAGTTAGTCAGCACAACATTCGTTTGCATTTCATAACACAAATTTAATGTTCTACCATAAAAAAAAATCGTATGAATAAAATTGGTAAATATTTATCTGTTTTTCTTCTAATTCGACTGCATTTTGTATTTCCGCCTTAAATCTACTACACTTACCTAGGGGACCAAAAAATGCACACTGGTAAAATATGCTTTAACATACATTATTAATCACTTCCATGTTTTGGTTGCTTTTGCGACCACCGTCAGGGTGCTTTACAAGAATTCTGATAATGTATAAACAAATTGCCAATTTGTTTGCATTGTATCAGAATCTGTTTGTGTGCTGTCAGTATTCTTGTAAAGCACCGTGACGATGGTCGCTAAATTGACTGAAGAATGAAAGGGATTAATAACGTATGTTAAGGCGTATTTTACCATTGTTCATTTGTTGATTCACTACATAGGTGTAAATATTCATTTCCTGTACTGATATGGAACATATTAATGTACGATACTAGTTATTATTCTCATTTTTAGGCTTCAACTCTGTATTCTCGAACTCGGAGAACTTTTTCGATATACATCCCTTTCGAAGTTTCTTTTTAGGCATTTTGTTTTGTGAGTAACGGATCATACACAAATTTAAACTGTTGGAGAGATGACGTACGTTTTGAAAGTAGTAAGGAACAAAAATGAATATTTCAGGTACGTTATGTTACGCTGTAACTGAGTTAAGTAAGAAGCACGGTTAGCTTAGTGAGTTATTGTTCGGGAAGATCGAATTCCTAACTGCGAAATATAATACTAACATTTATCGTGAGCTGTCGCCATTAAATATGGAGGTTATCGACAGAACCGCAAAAGAAAGTCCAAGTAGGAGGAAATGAAGATGGCTTGAGCAGAAGCGGAAGTAGGCGGCGGAACAGAAGGGGCGCGTCGGTGAGTTAATTAAGGAAGTGGGGATGCGTTTATCCTATTTGAGTGAATCATCCCTAAATTCGATTCAGACACACTTTTTAGACTAAAAACGTAAATTTTGCTTCCTGGTTTTGTAGAACGAGATGAAGTAATCGCGAAGACATATTAAAAATACGGTAAACCCCCGATAGCGCGCCGCCGTTTGTTCACCGCAATTTGTGTCGATATGTCGCAAGTAGCCGTATATCAAAATACTGCCACTCATTAAAATAATCCGATTTACTTAAAACGGTAAAAAGATGTTAATTACAAATTAAGAACACTTCAGCAAAACATTTCTTATAGTAGTACTGTGCAATACTAGCAAATCATATTCGCTCTTTATTAACAACCTCATCCGTTTCTGTACCAATTTTAGGCTCTTTCGCAAAATGATGAAAAAGCGACTATAGGTTCGTAGTGTCTGTCCGTCTGTCTGTCCGCATGGAATAGCTCGTCTCCCACTGGACGGATTTTCATGAAATTGGATATTTCAGGATTTTTCGAAAATCTTTCTAGAAAATTCAAGCTTCATTAAAATCTTACAAGAATAACGGGTACTTTACATGAGGGCCAGTATACATTTCTCGTCATATCTCGCTCAAGTCTTCTTAGAATGTTTCAGACATAAGTTCAAAGAAAATCAAAACACATATTTTATATTCAATTTTTTTTTTGAAAATCGTGACGTTTATGAGATAATGTCGAGAAACATGGTAGAAAAAGACAGGTCACTGATGTCGATATAATACGGCGCATGCGCTTTGCGTGCTAGATAACTAAGGCTACAAACACACACTAAGAAAATTTAATACTTATTGCATTTCTATAGCAACAGTGGTTGTACTAACACGCCTAAATGTTACATTATACGTACATTGCTTTTCTTGTTAGTATTTAACTGCTCTGTCCATATTGTTGATGCTTGCTCCAGTTTCTCATGTTGGCATTTTTCAACCTGTCATGTTGGCACTAGCTAGCTAGTGCAATAATTCTTGTCACTGAGTATATCAGCAATACAGCTCCGACCGAAATGTTGGTCCCATAATGTGGAAAAATGTTTGACTATATTCTACTGAAAAGCTGTAGGAATTTGGTCTGCTTCAGCACAGAACTTTCGTTTTACATTAAACATGAATCCTACTCCTTTCCCCACGTTTCACCAGGGAAACATAGTTAGGGTAATGTAATTAAGAACTGTACTGTAATATTAAGTTATCTGACTGTGGCTTAATAGTCGCGTTATCGCTTAGTTATACTCTGTATTTCTGAACGTAATATTTCAAAGAATAATTCATGCAACAAAACTTTTTATTATAAAACGATATATTTTTTGCAGTCTGCTGCATATTTTAATCGAAGAGGCCATAACTATCTGTTAAAACAAAGAGTCTGTTTTTCTTAAGTTCTCAAGTCTTTCTTCTAACAGCCTAGGACTGAAAACTTGAAACTTACCGGGGCGAGAAAAAAGAAAGCCGGAGTTATGAGGTCGGAACTTATAGCGAGTGAATGAAAAACACCAGTTTCAAATAATACGGTCGTTAGAACATTTGTAGAGATATTTCTGTAGTGCTTAGACGATAAATATTTTTGAACATGTAGTAGTCACTGACCCATGTCGATTCTCCAGTCAGATATCCCAACTCACATTAACCGCATTCCGTAAATTCATTCCAACATGGCACTATGTCGAATATTATTTAATTCTTACAAGCAGGTTTTTGTCACCAAGTCTTCGGCGAATGGCGGTGTGGTAAAGTGGCCCTATATAGAGAGTGTAAAAGGTAAAAATTGTAAGGAATTTCTCTTCTGTCTTTCATGGATGCTGAGTGTCGCGCTATGTCGGGGGTTCACTTTAATATACACATTTAACATTCGATATTTGGAAGGCTGTGAATATTCAGGTTGTAGTGTTTTATGTTGTGATGGCGTGCACAGTGGTGTGTGGATATCGATGCTTATGAGAAATATTATCTGGGGATGAGGGTAGTCCATTCTTCCGAAACGTTAAAGTCTACGTACTGTTATAGCAGACGGAGTACTACAATACTGGAAATAATAAGCTAATTCAGAAATTCATTAATGTTACTTATTACCGTGCCATATTTCGAATAATTCCAGTAGTTACCTAGCCTGTGAGGTCGCCGTAACTTTTGTCTGGTAATTAGTGGTGCGGTCACACATTAACCCACCCTGCTGAATGAGTACTTCCTTCTCTACTCACACGAAATTTATCGTGTTTGGGATACGCATCTTTAGTATAGCAGCAATTTTACTTCAGCAACCAGGCTACCACTACACTGTCATAACATAACCTGAGCTGGATGAGTTTCTCACCTATCGCATAAGTTGTAGCACAAAAATTTGTCCCTGATAGCAAATTTGTATTTGGTGGAAATGTTACTAGTAGTTATGCGTCTGCGAACTGTATAATACTCTCTGTTTTTAGATTCTTTCTTCTGAGATTGTGATTCGTCACGATGCCATTGTAAGATATCTGGATTTCAGTGTTTGTACTTTTGGTGTTGAGCGGCATTTACAGTAATGTTTGATAAGCTGAAGAAGTATATAATTCAAGGAAACCGAAACAGACCATCGTCTATAAGGAATTTTAAAGTAGACGGGTTGTTAATAACCACAGAAATGTTTATCCCTGGACATTCTAAATCATACATAACCGGTCGTCCCAATCTGAAGGACACACATCAGCAACACGCAGGCAACGTGCAAAATTAGATTATTATACTACATTTTTTTAGTTTTATTGTGACGCAATCATATACTTACGCAGAATGTGGTGAACTTGTTGCCATTCTGAAGGATTCTCCGCTATGCGCACCATGAGTTCCAAGAGGTCTTCATCTGCCTTCGGGCTTACAGAGTCCACCAGCTGCAAACAGTTTCTCTAATTATTAACGATGCTGCTATATTCGGCAGGGAAAAGTCGGTCATTAGAGTTTTTCAAGAAATGAGAATATGTTGCGAACAAATCTGTTACACCCTAAGGTTCGTGATTCTCATAGATCTTCTCTAACACTAATGGCGAAGTTAAGCACGAAGCACGTAACTTGCACAAGGGAGAGTATGACAAGAGAAATAAACGGCATAAACTTTGTATGAATGCAACTGAACGAGAAAGCAATCCCGTAATTATTCTGGTGAAACGGCTATCCCAACGCAAGAAGGAGAAGCACCGATGATCGCATCGCAATATTACCTAATCTAAAGGTACACGGTATAAACGAACGTATCGGACTATTTCCACCATGGCCAGACTAAAAGCATACCGCCTAGAATTAACTGTGTCCATCTGACTGGGATAAAATAAAGGCGACAAAGAAGTAACCATTCGGTTTCTTGTAGACAAGGCTATCCACAGCCAAAGAGACCTATGTTGTACAGCTATCCTTACTGATTCCAAACTTCCAACTTCGTTATCTATTTTTCGAAAACATATAGAGCTACTAGAGTTTAACGTGAGTGTAGTAGCCGCTACAGAACTTGGTGTATGCAATTTGAAAACACAATTTGGGTCTGCAGTAAGAACCCAGGTGGCCCACACGTCTCTGATGGAACAGTGCTATGTGTAAGAGTATCCCTTAAGTGCAACCCACGACGGTCAACTTAGTAAAGTAGAAGTGAGCTGAATTTGCCTTACACAGCAGTCTGGCCTGCTATATGTAAGCGTTTAATTCCGAAAGATGACAAGTGAAAGTAAGTGCAGTGTTCAAAACCGAAACGTAAACGCAAACAGCACAAGTTCTCTCACAACTATCACGAGAAACTGGAAGAGGCTGATGTGGCAACACGACTTGTTTGCAGTGACGAGACCACAATTTATTTGCTCGCCAAAGTCAATAGTCACAACATTCGGGTCTGTGGTTCTCATTATTGTCACGAAGTCTTCGAGCTTGAACGAAACTCCTCAAAGTGAAGTGTTTTTTACCGTTTCATGTCAAAAAATTCATGTCTCCTTCGTTTCAGTAGAAAAGTCAATGAATGGGAGCATTTATCTAGATTATGTTAATTGATTTGGTTATGCAATTGATCCTTTGCCGTATTTTCACTATCGTCCGTCTGGCAAACGAGAGAGCCGTAGTTCACTCAAAATGACGCGAGAACAAGGCGTCGAGGAACGTGTAACGAAGAAAAGATTAAGTGTAGAAATGACGGTTGAGAAAATGCAGTAGAAATATGTAATAGGCTTTTGCCCCAATTTCATTAAGTTTCCGCTTCTTTCATCTCCCGTTCATAAGAAAGTGTAAGTGCACAAAAATACATTACCGCTGCGGTGGGTGGAGCGTGGCGATAAAGAACACGAATTGTGGTACTCTTCTCCCACGTCTACTGGCTCCTGGAACTAACATCGCGTGGCTTCGTTATACAAGGTTTTTTGAATGTTGCCGTTCTTGTACCCTTATGGCCAACAACAGATATCCCTGAATGTATCGCCGGATCACTGAATCGGTGACGGTTACAAGGGTCATATTGGCAAAGATCTTGGAACAACTGGAATACCCAATACAGGTTTTATAGAATGCATGTAAAGATCGTAAGAAAATTTCAGAGATTCTTTATCGATCTGTGTCTGTTCCATTAATGTGAATGCAAAGTTAATTTTTTTCAAATTCCTAAAGAAGTTTACTTTTTGTTATTTGCTCCGTATACTGTGAAAGAGATCAAGAAAGTAATCATTTTCCGGAAATAGACCAAGAACGTTTTTCGCTAAGAAGAAATACAACTTTGAACTACGGTATTACAACAACAAGCAGGCATAGGATTATTTTATGTGTGTGTTTTATTTTTGTGTCTATTATATACACTCTCAATTGCCAAGTTTTTAGTTGCGGAAATTCCCCATGTCTAACCACAAACATGTGAGGGTATTCAGAGGAGTAAACGTAATTTTATGTTCTTTGCACCGTTCATTGTAAAATAATGATACAAAATGCACTTTTTCTAAATTAAAATTTCAATTTTTAATTTTTGACATCAAAAATAAGAAATTAAAATATTAATGTTGCATTTTGTTGGTTTATATTGTGTAGGAGTATACATAAGTTTCCATGCATTCTTAAACCTCGGCGCTATTTATAAATGTGTGGTAATTTTTTGTCACTTCGACAACGTTCTGTATAAATTGTACACGTATAGCAAGTTGCGCTCCAAGCGAGGCCTAGAAGAAGCGACGAAGACACTCGTAGTTTTTGACGGAAGTAGACGCCTGACACTCGTGCAATGCAATATAACTAATTGCTGTGTAATGCAGTGTAGGCCTAATTCAGTGTAAAATAAGGCAGTCTAAAGTAATGCAATGAAATAATACATGCGGTAGAATGTAACGCAGTTTAAAATAATGTAACAAGTGTTTAATAAGTGCAATGTAGTATAATCAAATACGATACGACATAGTGTAACGTATTGCAATATGGAGCAATTAATTAACAAGCTATGTAAATTACTGAAATGTGCCATACAGTTCCGAGGCTTTTATTTTAACCTCTTCTTTGGTTCACAGTAAACTTGCACTGAATCGGCAGCACAAAATTGTATTACGCATTGAAATACCTCTCCATAAGTGACTTATGTATTATGGTATCATCTTCAAACATATCTGTGAAAGTTTATGTTTCGTGTTTTGGTAAGAAACGCTGGTGACCAAGCCTTGAACACGTTCTGTACACCGAAATCTTGTTAAGAAATAAGAAGCAGTACAACGCTTTGGACACGCGTTCCCTCAAATCAGATTTTACATCGTCGTCAACTTAGCCACGAACTTCCTTTCTCCGTTTCAGTGGCTGGAGTCGGTGGCCAAAACGGTGCACTAAAAGCAGTCCCTCTTTCACCACCGACGACTAAGATTTTATTTTGATCGTTACGGAACTTGAAGTATAGGAGTTCTTGTGCGTGAACTTTACAGCTCTAACCCCGATGTCCTGCACAAACTACCTGCTGATATAAAGTCAACAGCTTTAACCTCTGACCTACTACCGTCACAATATATGAGGCTATGTCTGACGTATTGAGTTAAATACAAGAAGCAGGTTGCGCAGTATGCAGCCAACTTAACCTGAAAAATGCGTTCCCATTTCCGCAACCCCGCCTCCAGTGACACATTCGTGCCTGTGTTTTCATTATACAGTTTCAGTGGCTTGTAATTGACATTACGGGCTGTACGCTAGCAGAAAAACACTTTGTTAAGCCCATTACAGATTAGTGTCTTTAAAGCTGACTTCTAAGTATCATAATTTTAATTACACATTTGATATCAACCAATTTAAACATTTTAGTGGAACCTGATAATACTATTTGTGGCATGCTGGACTCATAAAACTGTGCCCTCGCTAACACTAATTCCTTTAGTACTGCACTAAATATTTTTAATTGTGACTTTATTTTCCATTGCCATGTGAAAGGCAACCTTAACAATATTTTCTGAGGGACCTGCAGCCTCATTCTGCAAGAATATTTAAGAAGAAGAAGAAGAAGAAGTAGAAGAAGAAGAAGAAGAAGAGAGCATATTTACATGAAGGAGTGATGAAGTTTTGCTAGACTACAAGGTGTCACACCCCAGAAGACGGTAGTCTTCAGATCTGTCGCTGCGAGAAACTCAGATGTCACATACTATACGTTTGTAACGAGTGTGCCTAAAATGTGACCATGACTGTACTGCAGTACTGTCTCTTGTTCGCCGGGACCGTGCGGCAACTTCTCCGACTGCGCTCTTAAGCATATTGCCTAAACAAATTATAACAGGCATTGTTCCATTACTTCCCCAGATTGTTTTTTCTATGGGACACTAAATGTTGCATTACCGGAAGACTGACCATTTTCCTTGCATGAGTTTGTAACCTGTTTTGATCCCTGATCAAGCATTTGGCTAGCCTGACTGGTAGCATCGTGCTTATGCCCACGTGTTCTGTTTGACTGTCTGAACACTATGTGGTTACAAACGGCGATCTCACACTTTTAAACATTAACCTGCTCAGACTTAATAACTAACTCATGAAGTTATCATTTTATCCATCCAGTTTAATAGCTTAGCATAATCGTCTAACTCGCATTTCAGGACCGGCTTTTGATTATTAAACATTGCAATATTACCTTGGAATCAGTTGCTAAACCTGCCTCAGGTACACTGCTCTTTAGTCTTTCTCGTTCCTTTCATAACATTCCATAATCCTGCATTATTGCATTTTTTCATTCATAATTCATTAACTGAGTATTTTTATGGTTTTTTAATGTTTGTGAAGCGGAGTTCAGTAACATAATCCTCAGTTATAAAATCACAGCGTGTTTTCAAATTCCTTTCCCCTATTCCTCATATCCAAACACTGCAAGTAATACCTAGAATTGTAATTGCACGTGACAGTGTATTCTGGACTGTCGGTGCAGTATTATCGGTTTTATTCAGAGTTTCCAGGATAATACTGTGGCAATAGACGTATCAGACATTTTAAAGCCCTTCTTCCCGGCGCATGGAAGAATTAATTTAAACATGCGTAATCGCTGGTTTTGACATGTTGTTATGAAATAGGCAAGGAGTTAATAATTGGTTACGAGGTATGCATTTGTTTCAGCCGTCCTGATGAAGACTAAAAATGTGGGATATGGCACCCTATCAGACGAATATTCACCAAGTCTTTCTTTCTTGAATTTTTGCTTTAGTAGTATATCGTAGTAGAAAGTAGTCGCTTAAGCTTACTGTGGTACATTGAGACTTCTCTTCCTTCTCCTAAGGTCTGTGTGCCTCTCTTGTTTTTTTTTTAATATCCTATGAGCCAATTATTTACTTAAGTGGTTAAATTAATAAGTCTACGATATGAATATATCGAGTAATTATTTCGTAAATGAACGTATAAGGAATAACGTAATGAATAATTAAGCAATTCAATTAAATGTCATTACACTCCATGTTGCCTGATAGATATAAAGATTCAGAAGACATGCCGCAGTTATTATCAAAGTAAATGATTCGTCTGTTTTGATGATGGATAACACAGGTTACACTGAAACGTCGGAAAATATCTACGCGACAACACGATGTCAAACGACAGTAGGTAGTTATCATCAGAATCACCAAAAAGAGGACATAAAGTATTAAATGAATGAATGAATAATAAATAAGCAAAAAAAAATTGGGATGTTAATACTGTACTGTGGAAGATGAATCTATGTTTTTTTTTTATAAATCGGAAGTTAGTGGCTTAAAATATACCATGACCGCTTCCTTTCGAATGTTACTGATAATTTATGATCATACATACTCTTACAGAATGCTGTTTACAACCCTTTCTTGAACGCATCCTGTAACATTATTCAGCAACTTACTACTAAGTCACTGAGTATGACTTGATTTTAGTTCTGCTTTCAGGAACGAATGAAATTATTGCAAAGTTAAAGTGCAGTTTTACCTCTTGAGGAATGTTTGCCCTCTTCTCAAGTTCTCTTATTTGTTGAAGTTTTCGAACGGTATCTAATTCCGCTTCTTGCGATTGTCTGTGTTCCTTTGTATTCTTAGCACCGTCCTTCTTCCCCACCCCCTCGGTGACATTCCTGCTTTCCGGATCCTCTGTCTCAGGGCTCTCATTTTTTAGGAATGCAGCTAACTCAAGTTGCAGGGCACTGCGGGACGTAGCCGAGGTGCTTGTTGTGGTTAAGGTTGATACCTCTTCACTGCTCCTCCTTCCAGCTGTTGCGGTTTCTTTTGAATCATCTTTCCATTGCCTTCCGTGTTCAACACTATCCTGAAAAGTTTTAGACTTCTTGGACACTTTAAGTGTTGATTTACCTGTTTTTGTAATTGATTTACCTTCCGCCCCTTGTGTGTTTTTATCATCTTCAGAACTTATTGAAGAATATTTTGTGTTCGAATAATCTTTATCTGTAGTATACTCATCATCTTCATCGCCACCTTCCTCATTTTCATCGTCCCTATTTACGTCATCAACATTTTCATCATCATCGCTTTCATTGTCGTCATCTTCATCACCACAATAATCATTATCATCACCGTCGTCATTTTCATCACCTTCTTGCTCTTTTTCTTCTTGTTCTTGTTCTGGTTCTTCTTCTTCTTGTTCGTCATTTTTAATTTCATTTTCTTCCTCTTTATCTGTGATGGTCCTGTTTTTTATGTACTTTTCAGTGGTGTTGGCGACTGCAGGAGAAACATTTGCACTATCCAAATTCTGTTCCCCTTCCACCGTTCTAAGTCTGTACGCGTTAGTGTATTGGTCGCGGTCTGAACTACCTTTTATGTTGTTTTTGGATTCCTTTCTTATTTGTATTTCGGACATCCGACTGGATAAGTTTGTAAATTTTTCAGAATCTGGTTCTCCATATGTCCGCATTGTAGTGGTATCGTAATGCTGATGTTCCACATCGTAAACTCTTCTTACTTGTGACGATTGTAACGGGATTTCAAGGGGATGAATCTCTGTCAAATCTTCTTCCAGGTCTTCATTGGTATATTCTGGCTGGCCACCTGCAACATGATACAAATAGGACAGAGGTAAGAGAATTAAGTAGGAGCCGCTTTATAAAACTCTTTAATCCTATGACAGTTTTCGGCAACAATTTGTGCAAATCAAAGAAGAAGAGTTTACACGAAATACGCGCACTGGTGTAAACCCTATTATGAATTTAAATGGTGTGAAAGGAAAGAGAGAATTTTTGTTTTTCTGTTTGGAGTTCACATGTCTTTAAAAAGCATTGACTGCTGTGTTGCGTAACGAAGTGGCTTTTATGTTTATTCATTTAATTTACAATAACAATATTGCAAACCTAATCACACTAGGTATATCACATTGCATGGTCCAAGACAAAATTTTTCGTCTTCCGATAGGTTTAATGTCGGAAATATGCGTAAAACAGGCTGGGAACAATATAAGCTTCCATACCACTCCTCAAATTTTGTAGGATGACATGTTTTTGAGGAGATTTATGAAGTTAGAATTCATTTAGTGTAGTTTATATTGAACCAATGAAGACAAAAATTGACTATTTCCAAATATTAATCAGAATATATTCGGTAATGTTAAAGTTGTAATATCCAGACGAGGAGACATAAAGCACTGAGTACATCTTGATTTTTTAAATTGGGGAAAAAAGCACACTATCCAGTTACATTATCGCATTTTCAGAGAATTTTGAATTAGTGAAAAAAGAAGCATATGATTTGAGGAAAATGGAATTACCCG